>Ga0208297_1000634_pt1 | contig 59291 bp, 50 predicted proteins | sample LMS_cellobiose_e_FD_187367 | JGI IMG/M metagenome (GOLD analysis project Ga0208297, IMG submission 187367) | Rumen-fistulated moose microbial communities from Alaska, USA - LMS_cellobiose_enrichment (SPAdes) (version 2) | ecosystem: Host-associated > Mammals > Digestive system > Stomach > Rumen...
CCTGATGACGCGGCTCCTATAATCCTTACCCTTCTCGCTTCATCGTTTGTCATACTCATCATGATCTGCCTCATAGTGACATTATCTCAGAACGATTAGAGGGTGACATTATCTCAGAACAACAACAATTGCGCGCAAAAGTATTGACAATCTTCTCTAAATAATATATAAACTAGGCAGACGTTAGTGTATACAGTGGATACATAGAGATTTCGAAAAATTTGCAAAGGAGAAAACGATATGTTGGATCTGAACGAACTTTGCGGAATGAAGGGCAAGACGGCGATCGTGACGGGCGCCGCCTCGGGCATCGGCGCGGGTATCGCACGCTTCTTTGCGAGCGCCGGCGTCTCCGTGGTGATCGCCGACATCAACGATGAGCTTGCGCGCAAGGTCGAACGTGAGATCAAAGAGGCAGGCGGGAAGGCCGAATTCGTCAGCTGCGACGTCACGAAGGAGGCCGACTGCAAGGCGCTTGCCGACGGCGTCGCCAAAAGATATTCGAGGATCGACGTCCTTGTGAACTGCGCCGGCGTCGCGCGCCGCCATACTGTGGAGACGCTCTCCGAAAGCGACTGGGATCTCGCGCTCGACGTAACGCTCAAAAGCGTATTCCTCATGAGCAAGCATGTCGTACCGCACATGAAGAGATCCGGCGGCGGCAAGATCGTCAATATCGGCTCCGGCTGGGCGCTCAAGGGCGGAGACCGCGCCGTTTCGTATTGCGCAGCAAAGGGCGGCGTCTGGAACATGACGCGCGCGATGGCCATCGACCACGGCCCCGACAATATAAACGTGAACTGCGTCTGCCCCGGCGACATCGACACGCCGATGCTCAAGAGCGAGTGCGAACAGTTAGGCGGCGTGTATGATGAAAAATACAAGGAGGAGTGCGCCCGGCGCCCGATGGCGCGCCTGGGCGAGCCGCGGGACGTCGCGATGTGCGTATTCTTCCTCTGCAGCGGCATGGCCCCTTGGGTGACAGGCTCATCGCTCGTCGTAGACGGCGGCGGCATAGCATAGGAGGAGTTTCCACATGTCAAAGAAAGTGTACCCCTACATTCCCAACTCCGAGGCGTCCGTTCAGGCTGAGATGCTCAAATTTATCGGCGCGGATTCGATCGAAGAGCTCATCGCCGACATACCCGAGGATATGCGCATGAAGCGGGCGATGAAGCTGCCCGAACCGTTCTGCGACGAGGCCGGGCTCGCCCGCCACGTCGGCGCGATGCTTGGTAAAAACAAAACCGCGCGGGAGCTCGTCTGCTTTCTGGGAGCCGGCTGCTATAACCGCTACGTCCCCGCGGTCGTCGACGAGGTGGCGGGGCGCTCCGAATTCCTCACCGCCTACGCAGGCGAGCCCTACGAAGACCACGGGCGCTTTCAGGCGATGTTCGAGTACCAGTCGATGATGGCCGAGCTGCTCGATATGGATGTCTGCAACGTCCCCAGCTACGACGGCGGCCAGGCGGTCGGCACGACTCTTCGCATGGCTGCGCGCATCGCTCGTCGCAAAAAGGCGCTGGTGCCGCGCAACGTCAACCCCGACACGCTGGCGGTGCTGCGGACGTACCTACAGCCCGACGTTGAGATCGCCTATGTCGATTATAACTCAAAAACGGGACGCATCTGCCTCGACAGCCTCAAGGAGAAGCTGACGGAGGAGGTCGCGGCCGTGCTCGTGATGAATCCGAACTTTTTCGGCGTCATTGAGGAGAAGGCGCAGGAGATCGCCGACATGGCCCACGCCAAGGGCGCGCTCATGGTGGCCTATGTCGAACCCTCGACGCTGGGCCTGCTCGCGCCCCCCTCGCAGTACGGCGCCGATATAGCCTGCGGCGACATCCAGGCGCTGGGGCTGCACATGAACTACGGCGGAGGGGTGGCGGGCTTCATCGCGACGAAGGACGAGCCGCGCTTCGTCGACGAATATCCCTCCCGCCTCTTCGGCATAGCGCCGACGAGCGAGAAAGAATGGGGATTCGGCGACGTCCTCTGGGAGCGCACCTCCTTCGCCAACCGCGACGGCGCCAAGGAATTCGTCGGGACCCATGCGGCGCTCTGGGGCATAGCGGCCGGCGTTTACTTAGCGGCCATGGGCCCGCAGGGCATGAGGGAGCTTGGCGAGGCCGTAGCGCAGCGTCTGGGCTGTCTTAAGAAGGCGCTCTCCAGCGTGAAGGGACTCTCCTTCGACAGATTTTCGGGCGCGCCATTTCAGGAGGTCGTCGCCGATTTCTCCGCGAGCGGCCGCACGGTGGCCGAGATCAACGAAAAATTGCTCGAAAGGGGCATCCTCGGCGGCTACGACCTCGGCAAAGATTTTCCCGAGCTTGAGGGCTGCATGCTCATCGCCGTTACGGAGCAGACCTCGGCGGACGACATAAAGGCCCTTGCTTCGGCACTGGCCGAGATTCTGGCGTAAAAGGAGGCTCTTTCAATGAACAATCTGGAAAGAATGAAGCGGTTTCATCAGGCCAAATGGAACGAACCTATCATATACGAGATAAGCGAACCCGGCGCGCGCGCCGTACTTGTGCCCGGCCCCTGCTGCGAATGCACGTCCGCGGAAGAGGCCGTCGCCTCCCTGCCGTCCGCCATGCTGCGCAAGGAAAGCCCCAAGCTTCCAGAAGTCGCCCAACTCCAGCTCGTGCGCCATTACAACCACCTCTCGCAGGAAAACATCGGCGTAGACGGCAACATCGACATCGGCCAGGGGACCTGCACCATGAAGTACAACCCGAAGGTAAACGAGCGTCTCGCGGGAGATGCGAAGCTGTCGGAGATGCACCCGCTGCAGCCTGAAGGGACCGCCCAAGGCATCCTTGAGCTGTTCTATAGGACCGGCGAGCTCTTCAAGGAGATATCCGGCCTCGACGTCTTCTCAGTGCAGCCCGGCGGCGGTTCGCACGGCGTCCTTGCGCTTGCTTCGATCGTCCGGGCCTACTGGCGCGACATGGGCGAGGAAAATAAGCGCGACGAGATAATCACTACTCTCTTCTCACACCCCGCCGACTGCGCCGTCCCTATCGTCAAAGGCTACAAAGTGACGATAATCCAGCCCGACGCCGAGGGATACCCCGACATAGAGGCCTTCAAGGCGGCCGTTTCCGAGCGCACGGCGGCGATATTCTTCACCAATCCAGAAGATACGGGGATATTCAACGTCCGCATCAAAGAGTTCACCCGCATAGCCCACGAGAGAGGGATCCTCTGCTGCTACGACCAGGCGAACGCCAACGGACTGTTAGGCGTCACGCGCACCGTCGAAGCGGACTTCGACATGTCTTTCTTCAACCTTCATAAAACATTCGGCGCGCCGCACGGCTGCGGCGGCCCGGCCACGGGAATGGTGGCGGCGAAGAAAGAGCTGCGCCCCTACATGCCGGTCCCTCTCGTCGAACATTCGCCGGAGAAGGGCTATTACCTTGACTTCGATCTTCCGAAATCATGCGGCAAGATCAAATCCTTCTGGGGGGTCGCTCCCGTCGTCGTAAAAGCCTACTCCTGGATCATGTCCCTCGGAGCGGAGGGACTGCGCGAGGTCTCGCGCGTCGCCGTCCTCAACAACAACTATTGTATGAAGAAGATACTCGCGATCAGGGGCGCTTCGATCAGCTTCCCGAACCACCGCCCGCGCGTCGAACAGGCCCGCTACAGCTGGCAGAAGCTCAAGGAGGACACAGGCTTCGGCACCGCCGACGTGCAGCGCTGCGTCGCCGACTTCGGCACGCACTACTGGTCGAGCCATGAGCCTTGGGTAATACCCGAGCCCTTCACCATCGAGCCCAGCGAATCGTACTCAAAACAGGACATCGACGACTATACAGCCGTGCTCGCCGAGATAGCGCGCATGTGTTACGAGGAACCGGAAGCGGTCAGGAGGGCCCCCGTCAACAGCACGGTACACCATATCGACCATGACTACTTCGACGACCCGGCAAAGTATGCTATCACCTGGCGCGCCTATAACAAAAAGTACAAAGGGTACTTTGAGCCCAGATAGGCTATGAAGGTCGGCTTCCTCATCAACCCTGTGGCAGGAATGGGGGGCAAGGTGGCCCTCAAGGGTACCGACGGAGAAGACATCCTCCGCCGGGCCCTTGAACTCGGCGCTGAGCCTGCGGCCGGCGCCCGCGCCGAGGAGGCCGTGAAAGCGTTCGCCGAAAGCGCGGGAGACTGCCTATTTTACAGTCCCTCGGGCGCGATGGGGGCCGACCTGCTTAAAAAATACGGGATAAGGACGGAGCCGCTCTTTGAACCGTCCGCGCATACGACCTCGGCAGACACAAAGCGCGCGGCGAAAATGATGTTGGATCGCGGAGTCGCTCTTATCGTATTTGCCGGCGGCGACGGCACGGCGCGCGACGTCTGCGCAATAGTCGGCGAAAGCGTGCCTGTAGTCGGCATCCCCGCGGGCGTGAAGATACACTCCGCCGTTTACGCGAAACGACCCGGCGCGGCGGGCATACTCGTCGGCAGATTCCTGCGCGGCCTGGCGAAGCGCTTCGCCTCCGCCGAAGTCGTCGACATAGACGAAGAGGCCTTCCGCGACGACGTCGTACGCGCGCGGCTTTATGGCTACATGAAGGCGCCGGACGACCGCGAATTCATGCAGGACCGCAAAACCGGCAGCGGCGGCGCCGCGGCGGAAGAGGCTGCGGAGCTTGCAGCGTACGTGGCGGGCTGCATGGAACCAGGTACGCTATACCTCGTCGGCTCGGGCTCGACGACCATGCGGCTCTTGGAACGCCTCGAAGTCGACGGAACGCTGCTCGGCGTGGATGCCGTGATGGACGGAAGGCTGGTAGGCTGGGACCTGACGGAGGCGGAGATAAAAAAACTGCTCGCCGGAGTAGAGAGAGAAAGGAGGGCTCTGATCGTCACCGTGATCGGCGGACAGGGACATATTTTTGGACGCGGCAACCAGCAGTTGAGCCCAGACGTCATCCGCATGATACCGAAAAAAAATATCACGGTCATCGCGACGCCCGCGAAAATGGCGCAGCTTTTCGGCAAAAGCCTGATCGTTGACACGGGAGACAGCTCATTGGACGAGGAACTACAAGGATACATCCCCGTCGTCACCGGACGGGCAAGGAAAATGATGGTTAGAATCTCATAATTTATTTTTCACCTGGGGGGCGATACAATGGCGCGCTACGAAGAACTGAGAGGAAAAAGGGTAATGATCACGGGGGCCGCAAGCGGCATAGGGCTTGCGACCGCGCGGGTATTCGCGGAAGCAGCTGCGAAGGTCTTTGTCGTCGACTACAACAGAGAGGCGGCGGAGAGGGCGATGGCGGAAAACCCCTCCTTCGCCGGATACTGCCATTGCGACGTCAGCAAAGAGGAAGAGGTGCGGAGAGCATTCGAGAAGATGGACGGCGAACTCGGCGGCGTTGACGTCCTCGTCTCCAACGCCGGCATAAGCGTCAGGACCGATTTTGTCGATATCTCCTACGAACAGTGGAAGAAGGTAATAGACATAAACCTCAATGGGATGTTCCTCTGCGCGCGCGAAGCGGCGCGCCGCATGGCCAGGCAGAAGAGCGGCGTCATCCTCATGACCGCCTCCACGAACGGTACCGAAGGGCATCGTTGGTACGCCGACTACAACGCATCGAAGGCCGGAGTCATCCTGCTTACGAAAAGCATGGCGCTGGAACTCGCTCCCGCCGTGCGTGTGAACTGCGTCTGTCCCGGCTACGTCCTCACGCCGATGCAGAAGGCGGAATACACCGAAGAGATGCTCGCCAAGGTCAACGAGGGCATCCCGATGAAGCGCCACGCCGAGCCGGAAGAGATAGGCAAGCTCTACGCCTTCCTCGCCTCCGACGACGCAAAATACATCACCGGCGCCGACATCCGCATAGACGGCGGCGAAACGGCAGGTCTATATTGATTTGCAGCAATATAATTAGTTAAAGCAATAATATTATGTAACATAACAAGATAATTTGTATTTAGGATAAGTAACTTAGCTGATTAATTTTATATCACCCATCTTGTCTCCGGCAGGGTTTTACTTGCATTCCTGCCAGAGCCGTGAAGGACAGTCACAGGCGGCTGTAATAATATTTGTTAATGTTTCAATATATAAGATTTCATTTGACATTTTAAAAATTGATATACAGAAAGAATATGCTATTTTTATAGATTTAATTTAAAGTGTTAGCTTACCATAAGAAGGGAGAAAAATGAAAGATGCAATCTTCGTAAAGGGTAAAGTGTGGACCGGTGAAAAGTGCCAGCACCTATGTGAGGCCTTTTTTGCCGAAGAGGGCGTCATCACATGTGTGGGCGACTTTTCCGATGTTAAGCGATTTGCGGAAGGGAAAAATTACAGCCTCTATGATTACGGCGATAATCTTGTGATGCCTGGAATGACAGATGCGCACATGCACGCTACAGCATATGCGAAGCAGGACTTATATGTAAATCTTTCCAACGTGAATTCTCTTGATGAAATAAGGCATGTTTTGCTGGAAAGGGCGAAAGACGTTCCTGTGGGCGAATGGATCAGGGCTATCAACTTCAATGAAGCTCTTTGGAAGGAGCCGCGTAAACCCGACATTGATTTCTTGGACAGCCTTGGCCTTGACAATCCCGTAATAGTCAGTCGCTATTGCGGTCATTTTCATGCGGTGAATACTATCGCTCTTAAGAAAAGCGGTCTCTGGGACAAAGATGACGTAAACATCGCAAGAAAGGATGACGGAAGCCATTTGGGGCAGCTCACTGAGGGCGCGGCTGGGCCTCTCATCGAGGAGACGGCGAGGATTTATGAAACGCGGGAAAATGTTACGCATTTGATAGAAAAGAGCTGCCTTAAATTGGCGTCGGAGGGGATAACCTCGGTACACGCCTGTGATGCGCCAAGTTACGCCCTCGGAGAAGACCTTTACGCCTGCCAGGTCCTTCATGAAAAGGGCAGGCTGCCGATCAGGTGGGCCTGTTACCATGATCAGTTGCCGAACTACAATATCAAGAGCGGCTTTGGCAATGAAATGCTTTTCTTTGCTGGGCTCAAGCTCTTTGCCGACGGCACTCTTGGCGGCAGAACATGCGCGATGAGAGAAGATTTTTCTGACGACCCTGGCAACAGAGGGCTTCTTAACCATTCCGATGATGAGATGCACTCTTTGCTTGCAGAGGCTCAGAAAAGAGGTATAAATGTACAGATACATGCGATAGGAGACAAGGCGCTGGAACAGACAATCGACAGCATAAATTTTGTAACGGCGCTGCTTGGAGAACCTTCCGTTCCATATCGTATAAATCACGCCATTGTCTGCCCTAATGACCTGCTCCAGAAAATAAAAAACAGCAGAGTAACAATAGATTTGCAGCCGATACAGGCGCACACGGATCGCAGAATGGCGCCTCTCAGAACAGGCAGACAAAGAATGAATCACTGCTATGCCTTTAAAAGCATTTATGATGCGGCCTATACGGTAACAGGTTCGAGCGACGCGCCCATTGAAGACCCAAATCCATGGCTTGGCATTTGGGCCGCAGTCAATATGACTGAACTGGACGGCACACCGCTTGAAACATTCAACAGAGACGAATGCCTTTCTATTGACGAGGCCATGGCAATCTACACAGCCAACCCGTGGAAGGCATTGGGAAAGGGGGAAAAGGCTGGGACGATTTCGCCAGGGAAATTTGCTGATTTCACAATTGTTGATGGTGATCCTTTTGCGCTGAGCAAATCGGATCTAAGAAGCGTCACCCATTTGGCTACCTTCGTCGGCGGCAGAATGGTGTGGAGCAAATGAGTTGGCTGCAAAGATAAGGAGGTACAAGCAATGTCGGGAAAAATACGTGAACACTTAAAACCAAGCCTCGCTCTTTCTGTCGGTATAATCATTTTAATAACCGTTGTAGTTTCTGCTGCGACTTTATATTATAAAGTCGATGTGCATGCACCAATTGTGATGTTGGCAGTAATTATAGCTTTAGTCGGATATTTTCATTTACATTACAGCTACAAAGAACTGGAATCTGCGGCGATTGACAGCATCATGGCTTCTATTCCTTCTTGCCTGATCTTGACTTTAGTTGGAATGTTGGTAGGATTGTGGATAAAGGCCGGTATCATTCCCGGTTTGATTTACTACGGCCTTGGTATCATCAGTCCGAACATCTTTCCCCTTGCAACGCTTATTGTTTGCGCGATAATATCTCTTTCCACTGGCTCTTCGTGGTCGACCGAAGCCACGGTCGGAGTCGCCATGATGGGTATCGGCAACGGGCTTGGCATCAACCCTGCCTTTACGGCGGGGGTTGTTGTTTCCGGTGCTTATTTCGGCGATAAGATGTCGCCTCTTTCCGATACGACCAACCTCTCTCCTGCCGTTTCGGGGGCGACGCTCTTTGACCATATCAGAGCAATGTGCTGGACTACAGGACCGGCGCTTGCAATATTTTCCGTAATACTTCTCGTATGGGGATTTAATTATTCGGGAAGCAGCATTGATACGACACGTATCAACGCGATACGTGCGGTCATCGCCGCAGAGTTCCCGATAACGCCGCTCTGCGTCATCCCGCCTCTTCTCGTTATAATTTCTTCAATAATCAAAATCCCGGCGATGCCGGGGATTTGCATCGGTATCTTCGCGAGCATAATTATGTGCGCCGTCAATGGAGTATCTATGGGCGAAATGTGGAACCTGAGCCAGTGGGGTTATAAAGCCCAGCTGTCAGCGCAGATTGCAGGATTGGAGAATATGGCTGAAATAGCGGGAATTCTCCAGGCGCAGGGATTACAGATGCAGCCGGAATTAGCTAAAGACGTAGCCGCTATGATCTCCCGCCTCGTCGGGCGCGGCGGAATGCAGAACATGATGTGGTCGGTATCTCTTGCCCTTATTGCTATGGCGATGGGCGGCTTCCTTGAGGTAACGGGGATTCTTCATACGCTGCTTACCACTATGACGAAAGGGGTAAAACGTGTCGGCGGACTTGTCAGCACCACCGTCATCGCCTCATTTGTCGCCAACCTTCTGACCGGCAGCCAGTATTTGTCTATCATAATTCCCGGAAGAATGTTCAAATCAAAATATGAAGAGAGCGGGCTGGCTCCGAGAATGCTCTCAAGATCCCTTGAGGATTCCGGAACTCTTACATCCGTTCTCATCCCGTGGAACGTCTGCGGTGGTTACGCGGCTGCGGTTCTTGGCGTTCCGACGCTTGCCTATGCCCCATACGCTATATTGAATTGGCTTACTCCACTTGTGGCGATTGTCATCACATATCTTGGCATCGGCATATTCTGGAGGGACAAGAATGGCGAGGACTACAAGGAAAAGAAAACATTGCTGGAAAAGTAAAGCATAAAAGTAGAGAGAGGATAGTTTTTATGGCAAATTCAAAATGCCTTTATTTTAGAAACGGGAAAATATGGACGGGAAACCCAGCACTGCCATTTGCCGAATCAATGATGATAAAAGAGGGAAAAATCGCGGCTGTGGGCAGTACAAAAGAGCTTGATGCGAGCCACTGCGCAACCGACGTCGTGGTCTATGAATTAGATAATGTATCAGTTGTTCCAGGATTCAGTGATTCCCATATTCATGTGCTCACGAGTGCTAAAGCGATGCATTCGCTCGATTTATCCGGATCTGCATCTTTGGACGGCGTTATCTCCATGATTAAAGAAAGAGCTTCCTCAATTTCGCCTGACAGCTGGATATATGGAACAATGCTCAACGAAAATGGCTGGGAGAGACCGCTGCTGCCGACGGCGAAAGATATCGACAGGGCAGATATACCAAATCCTGTACTGCTCCACCGCATATGCACTCACGCCACAGTCGCGAACTCAAGGGCACTCTTTCTGGCTGGAATCGCATCGCAGAATCTCCCCAACATTGACAGATTCTCCTCAGGAGAGCCCACCGGAATTTTGTATGACGACGCGCAGCTTCTGGCGTATGAGGTCATGCAAAGGGAGCTTTATACGGAAGAGCGGCTCCTCGCTTATCTTGACGACTATTTGCGGCGCGCTGCCTCTTTCGGACTCACCACACTCCATACTTGCAGCGCGGAAAGCCTTGGAATGGGAGAGGAGCTTTTTCTCTACGAGAAATTATATGAGGAGGGAAAGCTTTCCTGCCGCGTCTATTCTGTTCACGACGCGCTCTCCGTACCTCCCATGGGGCCGCGGATAGGCAATGATTTTGTTCGTTTTGAGGGGTTTAAGGTATTTATAGACGGGGCGATAGGCTCACGCACGGCGGCTCTGTCTGAACCTTATCATGATGCTCCATCGACTACTGGCATTTTGCTGCATGATTTTGACGAACTGTGTGAGAAAATAAGCGAATCTACCCGCCGTCATGACCATATTCTTGTGCACGCTATCGGCGATCGCGCCATTGGGCAGCAGCTGGAGGCCATAGAAAAAATCTGCGCTGTGCGCGGCGAGCCGGAACATCCATATCTTCTCAACCACATTGAAGTATGCCCGCCGGAACTTATCGAAAGAATGCGCCGCCTGCCCGTCGCCTGTGTGATACAGCCGACATATGTCTATTCAGATATTGATATGGTGCCGGAGCGTCTCGGAGCGAGGGAACGCCATGCCTGCATATGGAAATCTCTCATCGACGCCGGGATTTCCTTGTGCGGCTCAAGCGACGCACCCATCGAAGCTCTAAATCCTATGTATGGAATCTGGGCATTAGTCAACAGGACAAGCTGGGACGGCACGAGAATTTGGCACGAGGAACAAAAGCTGAGCCTCGAGCAGGCGCTTCAGATATATACTGTTAACCCGGCCAAAGCATATTCCACCTGGAGTTGGAATGGAAGCCTGAGCGTTGGCAAGACGGCAGATGTCGTTGTGCTGGATAGAGATATATTTGCCGCTCCCGCATCCGAGCTGCGCAACGTCAAGGTGCTTAATACTCTGCTTGCTGGCAGATCCGTATACGGATCTATTTCCAGGTGGGCATAGGGCATAAAACAAAAACGGCATCTAAAGTTTATGGAAAGGAGGCATGCCAGTGCGATAATACAAAGCGCTCCTCAAGTGTTTCCAAGTGTCGAGGGTGGAAGGGCCGAGACGTAAGGTTTCTGAGGTACCTTATCCCGTGTCCTATCAGGTTCTGATTCTGTCTGATAAAACAGGCATAGTTGAAAAGGAGGCATTTATTGGTCATGAAAGCTTTGTTGAAACTTACGCCTATATGTGTTATAGCGGGTCTCATGCTCTCCGGAGTGGACATCCTCATTGCCGCCCCGCTTTCGTTCATGTATGCTTCATTGGTGGCGATGATCGTAGACCGTTTTAAATTTCAGGAGTGTCTTGACGCCGCGCTCGAAAACCTGAAGCATTTCCTCATTGTTTTTCTAATACTTGAGCTCGCCTATGCGGTGGCTGAATGCTTCATGTCCACCGGCGTTGCGGCATCGGTGATAAATATATCGCTTGCCGCCGGGCTTAACGCCAAGACTGTGGCTGTGGTGGCGTTCCTACTTACCTGCGTCCTCTCAACGGCTACGGGGACTTCGTGGGGAACATTTGCAGCCTGTGCACCGATATTCCTCTGGCTCAACCATATCGTTGGCGGCAACATTTTTCTCACGATAGGTGCCATAGCTGGAGGTTCGTGCTTTGGGGACAATATCGGACTTATATCCGACACGACGATCGTCAGCTCCGGCATCCAGCAGGTCGAGGTAATAAAACGCGTGCGACACCAGGGGGTATGGTCGCTGCTGTGCCTAGTGAGCGGGGCCGTTATATTCTACCTGGCTTCCCTTGGTCTCTCAGGGGTTACGGCGCAGGCTTCCGAGGCGATTGCACAGATTCCCGAAGAAGTCTGGCAGACACTTGGAGAGGAACGCCCCTCTGCGGTCACGCTGCTAAAGCTCGTAAAGACCGGCGTGCCATATTACCTCGTCATTCCTCTCGTTATCGTCATCGCTACTGCGGTCAAGGGCTACAGCACTTTGATATGCCTTGCCTCGGGAATCATTTCTTCCCTCATTTTTGGATTCATCGCCGGTACCGTAACGAGCCTCAGTGGGTTTTTCGAGGTGGTATACACTGGTTTCTCCGATGCCGGCGGGTGGTCTATAGCGATGATGCTCTGGGTCGGCGCCTTCGGCGGCGTTATGCGGCTCATGAACGCCTTTGACCCCGTAGCCGTTTTAGTCGCCCGCGTGGTCCGCAAAGTACGCCATCTAATGTTCGCCAACAGCCTGCTATGCCTGCTTGGCAACGCCGCCCTTTCCGATGAAATGGCCCAGATCGTTACGATCGGCCCGATTATAAAGAACATAACGGAAGAAAACGTCGTCGGCTCAAAGGAAGATATGTACACGCTGGCGCTGAGGAACGCGACATTCTCCGACGCTATGGGCGTCCTCGGCTCTCAGCTGATACCATGGCACTGCTATATGGGATTCTTCCTTGGTATCAGCGCCTCCGTTTATCCGCTTGCGAGCGGTATCACAGCGGGAGATATAATATCACATAACTATTTCTCTATGGTCGCTGTTGCCTCGATGCTGATTCTTACATTTACCGGTTGGGACAGATATATCCCGCTATTCAAGCTTCCAGAGGAACCCAAGGTCTACCTTAAAAACGACGCGGCGAAGTATGAAAGCAGATAACGATGGATGGCGGCACCCGCCAAGAGGATATAGTGGAAGCCGCGTCGGGGGAAATATTCCCCCCGACGCGGCTTCCCTTGATTTTGAAAGGGGCCGCTTGTACGACGCGAAGAATATTTTTATTTACGACGTCAGGGAGAGCCGACTCGAAGAGCTCAAAGCGAGGTACGGCGTCAATCCCGCGGAGAGCAACCTCGAAGTCATAAAGTCGGTCGATTATGTCTTTTCCTGCGTTAGGTCGGAATATGCAGTGGAGCTCGCCGAAGATATCGCTTCGACGTAAAAATGGCGCAGGAAATGGTGATGCAGACGATCAGGGGCGTGCTTAAGACGTGGGAGAACGACCCCGACAAGATAGCGCAGCTCCTGAGCCAGGCCGCCACGCCGGGAGGGATTTCGGCGCGCATGATCTACTTCCTCGACAAGGAGAGATTCAAATACGCCGTCAAGGGCTGCATCGAGGAGGGCGCGCTTCGCACGAAGGCGTTCGGAGAGGGCATCAAGGCGCGGATAAAGTAAAAATTTTTTTGCAAGCAAGACGAAAGCGGCGCGCTTGAAGGAGTCTCTTCAAGCGCGCCGGCCGCTGTTTGCCCGCTTACCGCCGTGGCTTGAGCGGATATTTTTCCTTGTCCTTCGCGTCTTCCGCTTTATAAAATTCTTCTATCCTGTCCAAAATGTAGCGGCGCTTCTCCTTGTCGGGCAGATTTTCGTCTATCCCCGCGGGATCGATCGCGTCGCCGAATGTCACCGAAAGCTTGCAGGGGCGCGGAAATTTCATATGAGGTGAAAGGGCGCGGTATGTGCCGGCGCAGTAGACCGGGACGACGGGCGCGCCGGTCTTGAGCGCCATGATCGCGACGCCGCCTTCGAGCGGGTGCAGCAGCCCGTCCTCCGTCCTGTGCCCTTCGGGGCAGATGAAGAGGTCGAAGCCCCCGCTGACGTAGCCTATCGCTTCGCGCAGCAGCGCTGCGGAGCTGTTTTTGTTTTCCTGCGACACCGGCAGCGTGCCCATGATGCGCAGAAAGGCGCCGAAGGGTTTGAAGGAAAATAATTTGTCCCACGCGATGAACTTCAGATAGCGCGGGTAGAAGGCGTAGCCGACGAGCGGCGGGTCAAGGTAGCTCGCGTGATTGGACGCGACGATCACCGCGCGCCCGCGCGGAATTTTTTCCGTGCCGCAAACGGAGATTCTGTGGTATATGTGGAAATATATCGAGACGATGAAGCGCGTTATCTGATAGACGATATTTCTCTGAGATTTCATGCGGAAGCCCCCTCGTTTTCTGTATAATAGAATAACGCAGGACGTGCGGGATTGACAAGGGAGGCGATATCCCGATGGGCGAAGAAAAAAACGGCGAAGATAAAAAGAGAAAAAGTATCCTCGGCACGATAGGACGGGACTTTTTCATGGGCTGCGTGGCGCTGATGCCGCTGGCGCTTTTTATCATTCTGTTTTTCTACCTCCTGGTCTTCTTCGAGTCGGTGGGCTCCGTCATCTTCGGCATTACCCAGTCGCGCGAGAGGACCGCGGCGATAAGCGTTTTCCTCGTGCTCGGTACGATCTATATAGGCAGGAAGCTCCGCAGACACGAGCGCTCTCTGCTGAACCTGCTGGAACAGTTCGTGATTTCAAAGATTCCGATAATAGGCGGGCTTTACACGACGGTTCGCGACATCATACACACCTTCACCTCCGGCGACGGCAAAAATTATCTCGGCACTGTGAAGATAGCCGCGGCCGGGGGCTATATGATAGGCTTCGTCACGCGTCGCGAGGTGCTGCCGGACGGAAGCGCGCGGCTCTCCGTTTTTGTACCGACTTCGCCGAATCCGACGACGGGGTTGGTATTTTTCATTCCCGAGGAGGCGGTGGAATATATGGACATGACGCCGGAGGCCGCCTTTTCAAAGATAATTTCGCTCGGAGTCAAGTAGGAGAACGAGTTGAGCGAATAGAATCTGCAAACAGAAAATTTCAGTGTATAATAAAAAAGATGGTACTGTAAGCACCGGCGCAGCGCGCCGTGAATTTAGGAGGTTATCTGCAGATGGAACAGATTCGTAATCTTGATCAGCTTCTCGTATACGCCAGGGAAGTGGGGCCGAAGAAGTTAAGCGTCGCATGCGCCGAAGACGATGTCGTCATGAAGGCCGTCGAAGAGGCCCGCGCGCTCGGCATCGTAAACGCGATACTCGTCGGCAACGGAGAGAAGATCAAAGCGGTGCTCGACAAGATGGGGCTCGACGCGGCGAATTACGAGATCGTCGACGAAAAGCGCGGCCCCGCGGCGGCGGCGCTCAAGGCCGTCGAGCTCGTCTCTACGGGTCAGGCGGACGTGCTCATGAAGGGCATGCTCGAGACCGCGGACTTCCTGCGCGGCGTGCTCAACAAGGAAGTCGGGCTGCGCAACGGCAAGGCGCTCCTCTCGCACGCGTATATCCACCAGATCGAAGGCTACGACCATCTCTTTTTCGTATCGGACGGCGTTTTCAACCTTTACCCGGACCTCAAGGCGAAGATTTCGATAGTGAAGAACGTCGTCGCTCTCACGCACGCCTTCGGGCTTGAGAATCCCAAGGTCGCGGTCCTCGGGGCGGTCGAAGTCGTGAACCCCGACATGCCGCCGACGGTCGACGCCGCGGCGCTCGCTCAGATGAGCCGCCGCGGGCAGATCAAGGGCTGCACGATCGACGGTCCTCTCGCGATCGACAACGCGGTGTCGGAAGAATCAGCGAAGCACAAGGGCATCAAGTCCGAAGTCGCCGGACGCGCCGACGTGCTCATCGTTCCGGAGATCGAATCCGGCAACATCCTCGTCAAGTCGATCGTCTACTTCTCCAAGAACAAGACGGCCGCCATCGTGCTCGGCACGAAGGCCCCGATCGTCCTGACGAGCCGCGCCGACTCGGCGGAGACCAAGCTCCTTTCTATCGCTTCCGCGGTAACGCTCGCGGCGCATCAGGCGAAGTAACACAATAACGGCGTGAAAATACCCGGGTTTGCCGTACCCAGCGCGGCAGGCCCCGGTTTTTTTCGCGCCCTTTTCGCCATGTTGGACGAATTTCGCTCAGAAGTCATAACCCTTCCCGGCTCTTTCGGCAACCGCGAGGTAAAGCTCAGCCGTCTTTTCCCCTACGTCCCGAACGGCGCGCACGTGCTGTTGCTGCACGGCGTGCACAGCTCCGCGAACCTCTCTCCGCACAACAAGTTCAGCCATCTCGCCCGCATCTTAGCCGAGCGCGGGATAACCCCGTGGCTCTGCGAGACGAGCCGCAGGCAGGTGAGCCGCGACGATTATCCTAACAACCTCAGGGGCTGGATAATGGACGCGTTCGGCGGGAAGAGCTTCCCCGACGAGTTCGCCGACTGCGAGGGCGCCTTCTCGCACGTTGCGCTGCATAAGCCGCGCGAGACGTGGCTCTGGGGTTTTTCGCTCGGAGGCGTGATAGCGCTGGCGCTCGCGGCGAAGTACGAGGTGGAGAGGGTGATAATGAGCGGCACCGGGCTCGTCTCCGCGCCGGACGCCGAGCGCGATATGATCCCGCTTCCGATACTCTCGACGCTGCGCGAAAATCTCTCCCCCGACATGCTGAGGGAAATCAAGGCGGAAAGCGCGACGCTATTCCGCGGGACGAATGACGCGATATTCTCCGACGAAGCCTGCCGCGATTTGATAGATGCGATAGGGCTGCCGGCGGAGCGCAAAAAATATTTTGCGATAGAGGGGGCGGACCATTCGCTGAAGATGCGCGGCGGGCGACGCGACGCGAAGATCATGGACGAAATGCTCGCCCTGCTGTTGGCCGCATGAGACTTTTCGCAGCAAAGACGATTCTCATCCTCTTGATTCTCTTTTCGTCCAGCCCGCCCGCCGCGGCCGCGGTGAATTATCAGGAGCTTCAGGAGGACCCGCTCGAGACCGCTATAAAGAAGCTCGCCTCGCCGGGCGGCATCGACTGGGACAGGGAAGAAATGATAACGGGCGGCGCGCCGGATATCATAAAAGATATGAAATGGCCGCTGAAAAGCTTCACTCTTAGCCGCGGCTTCAGGCGCGGAGGGCATTCCGGGCTCGACCTTATCGCGCCGAAGGGGACGCCAGTTCTTGCGGCGCTCGACGGCATCGTCGAGATCGTATCGAACGGCGGAGCCGGCTTCCGCGGCTACGGCAAGGTAGTTCTGATAAACCACGGCGGTAAGCTGTGGACACTCTATTCCCACAACGCCACTAACAATGTAAAGGTCGGGCAGCGCGTGAAGCAGGGCGACGTGATAGCGACCGTCGGCATGACCGGACGCGCGACGACGCACCATCTTCACTTCGAGGTCCGCAACGCCAAGGGGACGCCCCTTAATCCTATCAAATATTTGCCGGAGGGCGGCGTCATAAAAAGGCGCTGACTTCCTCAAAACTTACATCGCTCAAAAAACATCAAACGCTAAAAAACGTTTTTATCCGTCGGGCTTTTGGATAATCCCCCATTTTTCTGCTATAATTGCAACACAGTATAGTTGCAATATAGAGGGGCTGACATGCTTTCTGTCGACGTTTCAAAGCGGCTGGGAAATTTTGCGCTGGAAATTTCTCTACGAATTGAAAACCCGGGCATTACCGCGCTCTTCGGGCCGTCCGGCGCGGGCAAGAGCACGCTTGCCAAGATGATCGCCGGCTTATGCGCGCCGGAGAGAGGGCGCGTTGCCTTTGGGGATAAGCCCTTCTTCGATTCGGCGAAGGGCGTGGACCTTCCGCCGGAGCGCCGCGGCGTCGGCTTTCTCTTTCAGGAACACAGGCTCTTCCCTCATATGAGCGTTTATAAAAATTTATCCTTTGGGCGCGCCGCCGGAGGGCGCAGGCCGTGCTGCAGGGTCGAGGAAATTTCGAAAGTTTTCGGCATCACGCCTCTGCTGGATAGAAAGCCGGCGTCGCTCTCCGGAGGCGAGAGCCAGCGCGCCGCGCTGGCGCGCGCGATACTCGCGGCGGAGAATTTCATCATAATGGACGAGCCCCTCTCGTCGCTCGACGAAGCTTTGAAGGACGACCTGCTCGGCTATATAGAAAAAATTCCGCCGCTCTTCGGCTTCCCGATCATCTATATCACCCATTCGAAAGAGGAGGTGCTCCGCCTGGCGGAGGAAGCCGTGATCGTAAAGGAAGGCCGCGTCGAAAAAAGCGGCCCGGCGGCTGAAATGATGAAAAGCGGCGCTTAGCGCCCTTTTTATAAAAAAACGAAAGGAAGTAGTGCGATGAAAAAGTTTCTGACGGCGTTTCTCGTTCTTATCCTCTGCTGCGGCGCGGCGGCCGCGGCCCCGCTTTCGGTCACGACCGGAGCCGGCTATATGAAGATGGTGAAGGAGCTCGCCGAGGCCTACAGGGGCGACGGTAAAGAGATAACCGAAGCGTACGGCGGCAACCTCGGGCAGATGCTCGCGCAGATCTCGGCCGGGAACGGCGCCAACGTGGTGATCAGCGACAGGGGCACGCTGAAAAGCATCAAGACGGATGTGAAATTCTCGCAGACGCAGCCTCTCGGTACGACGGCGCTCGTCCTCGCCTGGCGCAAAGGCGTCGAAATATCGTCGCCGAACGACCTCGCCTCCGACGGCGTGAAGTCCGTAGCCTACCCCGACCCGAAGGCCGCGATCTACGGGCGCGCGGCGTCGAAGTACCTTGAAAACACGGGGCTGGGCAAAAAGATAGCGCCGAAGGTCAGCCAGCTCTCGACGGTGCCGCAGGTCTTTTCCTACCTCGTCTCAGGCGAAATGGACGCCGGATTCGTGAACCGCGTCGTCGTGCGCGCCGGCGGCGACAAAATAGGAGGCTCGCTCGAAATCCCCTCCGGCTACCCGCCGATCGTGATGATCGCGGCGGTGGTCGCCGGCGAAGAGAAGAACGAAGCCGTCGCCGACTTCATAGGCTTCTTAGGGAGCGCGAATGCCAAAGCGATAATGGACAAGCACGGGGTGCGCTGAGGAAGATATAAAATCAACGCTCATATATTCTCCGCTATTTCCTTTCCGATAAAGCTGACCGCGGCGGGCTGCGGCGCGGCGCTCATTCTATTTCTCCTGCTCGGGCTGCCCGCCGCGCTGTGGTTCGCGCGTTCGCGTTCCTTCGCCGCGAAGGCCGCGGCCTTCCTCGTCACGCTGCCGCTCGTCTTCCCGCCGATCGCGCTGGGCTATATGTTGCTCGTGCTGCTCGGAAGGAACGGCGTTATAGGCGCTCCGCTCGCTGAACATCTGGGCGTGCGCCTCGTCTTCACGCGCGCGGCCGTCGCGCTCTCCGCCTTCGTCGCGGGGCTGCCGCTTTTCGTGCGCCCCGTGCAGGCGGCGTTCGGCTCTGCTGCTATAATAAGGTTCGAGGAGGCGTCGCGCGTCCTCGGCTGTGGTCCTGTGAAAACATTTTTCTTCGTCACGGCGCCGCTTGCGAAAAAGAGCATTTTAGGCGGGCTGCTGCTTTCCGTCACGCGCGCCGCGGGCGAGGTCGGCATCACGATGATGCTCGGAGGAAACATCGCCGGACGGACGAACACGCTTTCGCTTGAGATATTCAACTGCGTTTCGCGCGGCGATTTCGACGAAGCGGCCTCCTTATGCGCGATACTCGCCGTGCTGGGCCTTGCCGCGTACGTCGCGCTGGAGAGACTTCAAAAGGAGAGATGATGCATGTTCTACATTTCCGACAGATATCTTGAAGAGCTGATACAGGAGGACCTTCAACATATGGACCTCACGGTGATGGCGATGGGGATAGAGGAGGCGCCCGGGGTCGTCGAATGCTCCCCGAAAAACGACTGCGTCGCGGCGGGCGTCGAGGAGGCCGCGCGCATCTTTGAAAAGTGCGGCGCCAAGGCCGAAATCAAAAGAGCCTCCGGCTCCGCGCTGCGCGCCGGCGAAGTCTGCCTCTCGGCCCGCGGCTCGGCCGGGGCGCTCCACGCGTGCTACAAGCTGGCGCAGAACGTGATGGAATATTCCTGCGGCATCGCGACGCGGACAGCCAAGATGCTCGAAGCTGCGCGCGCCGTGAATCCTAAAATCCACGTCGCGGTGACGCGCAAGCATTTCCCCGGAGCTAAGGCCCTCTCGCTGAAAGCGGCCCTCGTCGGAGGTGCGTCGCCGCACCGCCTCGGGCTCTCCGATTCCATTCTCGCATTCGCCCAGCACCGCGTCTTCAGCGACGACTTCTTCTCGCTGATCCCCCAAATGGCCGCTGCGTTCCCCGAGAAAAAAATCGAAGCGGAAGCCGAGGACGCCTACGAAGCCCTCTCATTCCTCCGCGCCGGCGCCGACGTCGTGCAGTGCGAGCGCTTCTCTCCGGCCGAACTCGAGGCGTTCGTCAAAGAGGCGCGGGAAAAATTCCCGCGCGCGATCATCGCAGCGGCCGGCGGCATAAACGCGTCGAACGCGGCCGAGTACGCCGCGGCCGGCGCCGACATCCTCGTGACGTCATGGGTCTACTTCGGGAAGCCCGAAGACATAAAAATGAAATTCAACAGAGCATAAAGCCGATAAAACAATTGCAGCCGGATACCGCAGCGGCCTTCCCGTTCAGAGAGGGCCGCTTTTAAATGTAAAAGTTTTCCGCTTATTCTTTTCACTATTGTTCGTAAAAAGAATATTTTTGTTCGCATTTCAGTGTTGTCCGTCCGAATATAATGTGATATATTTTATATGCAACAAAGTTGCGATTAAAAACCGCGTCGTTCTTGATTTGCAACAATATTGCGTTAAAATAGTGGTGGAGGTACGGATATGAACAATGCAGTTATGAAATTTGCCAAGCCGAGCAACGAAGCTTCCCGGAACTACTGTGTGGGCAGCGCCGAGAGGAAGCTGCTCAAAGAGGCTATCAAAAAGATCGAATCCGAGGTCGCTGAGATCCCACTCGTAATCAACGGCGAAATGGTATTCACCGGAGACAAAGGGAAGGTCGTGATGCCTCACGACCACGCGCACGTGCTGGCCGTCTACCACAAGGCCGGAGCGAAGGATATGCGGCGCGCGATAGAGGCGGCGAACGACGCGCATAAAAGTTGGGGCGCGGTGCCCTGGACTGAGCGCGCCGCTATAGTGCTGAAAATAGCCGAATTGATCGATAAAAAGTACCGCTATATCCTGGACGCGGCGACGATGATGGGACAGAGCAAGACGGCGTGGCAGGCGGAGATCGAAGCTGCGAGCGAGACTATCGACTACTTACGCTACGGCGCGCACTGCATGACGGAGATATACAGCGAGCAGCCGAGTTCGGAGGAAGGCGTCATCAACCACATCGAATACAGGCCGCTCGAAGGCTTCGTCTACGCCGTATCCCCCTTCAACTTCACCGCGATCGCGGCGAACCTGCCGATGGCCCCCGTGATGATGGGCAACACGGTCGTCTGGAAGCCCGCGACGACTTCGCTGCTCTCGAGCTGGTATCTGATGAAAATATTCATGGAAGCCGGGGTGCCGGCCGGCGTGCTGAACTTCATGCCGGGGCCGGGCTCCGTCGGGAGCGGCGTCGTGCTCGCGAGCAAAGAGCTCGCGGGAATCCACTTCACCGGCTCGACGCAGGTTTTCAACAGCTTCTGGAAGGGCGTCGCCGATAATCTTTCGCTATACCGTTCGTATCCGCGCATCGTAGGCGAGACGGGCGGCAAGGACTTCGTATTCATCCACAACTCCGCCGACATCAAAGCGGCGGCGGCCGCGATACTCAGGGGCGCCTTCGAGTATCAGGGACAGAAGTGCTCCGCGACGTCGCGCGCGTACGTCCCCGCGAGCCGCTGGGATGAACTCTACGCCGAATTCAAGTCGATGATGGCCGAGGTCAAGGTCGGCGACCCGCGCGACTTCCGCAACTTCGTCAACGCCGTCATCGACGAAAGCTCGTTCGACAACTGCATGGAGTATCTCAATTATGCGAAGAGCGCGCACGACGCCGAGATACTTTTCGGAGGCACGGGCGACAAGAGCGTAGGCTACTTCGTGCAGCCGACGATCATCAAGACGACGGATCCCCGCTTCCGTACGATGGAAGAGGAGATATTCGGCCCGATCGTCACCCTATACGTTTACGACGACGACAAATACGAAGAGACGCTGAAGCTTTGCAACGAGACTTCGCCCTACGGCCTTACCGGCTCCGTTTTCTGCACGGAGCGCGAGGCGCTCGCGAAGGCGGACGACATATTAAGGTACGCTGCCGGCAACTTCTACATCAACGACAAGACGACGGGCGCCAGCGTAGGGCTCCAGCCCTTCGGCGGATCAAGGGGATCCGGCACGAACGACAAGGCTGGCAGCAAATTCAATCTGATGCGCTGGTGCTCGCCGAGGACGGTAAAGGAAAACCTTCATCCGCCGCATGATTTCAAGTATCCCTTCATGCGCGAAGAATAAAACTGCCAACCAGCTCTCCCAATCGGATCGCCGCGCCTGAGCAGCGCGGCAACGTAAGGAACCGGCGCGCCCTCGCCGGTTCCTTTTTTGGGGTACGCTTTTCGCGAAATAAAAAAGCCTTTGTGAAGCCTTTGCGGCGAGTTCTACCGCGAGTTTCACTTGCTGCATCAGATTTACTTTCGTCGTCCGTTACATTATAATTTTGAAAATTTGCGAAAAGGGATCGATCATGGAAATTTCTGAGGGGACAAGGAAGGCTTTTAAATACGCGTCAAGGGACACGTTTCCCGTTATGACGGCGTTTCTCGTGCTCGGCGCAGGCTACGGGGTTCTGATGCGCAGCAAGGGCGTCGGCTGGGCGTGGCCGGGCGTTATGAGCCTCCTGATCTTCGCCGGCTCGATGTAGTTCGTCGCGGCGGACCTCATAGCGAGCGGCGCCTCCCCGCTTTCCGCCGCGCTGATGACGCTGATGGTGAACTTCCGCCACATCTTTTACGGCGTCTCGATGCTGGAAAAATATAAAAACACGGGCGCGCGAAAGCCCGTGCTGATATTCGGGCTTTGCGACGAGACCTTCTCTCTCGTCTGCTCCGCAGATATGCCTGAGGAAGTCAACCTGAAGGATTACTACCTCTTCGTTACGCTGCTCGACATATCCTACTGGGTGGCTGGCAGCTTCCTCGGCGGCCTGTTGGGCGGCGCGCTCGCCTTCAACGCTGAGGGCGTCGACTTTGCGATGACGGCGCTCTTCACGGTGATATTCGTCGAACAGCGGGAGGGCGCGAAGGAGCACCTCCCGGCGCTCACCGGCCTCGCGCTTTCATTGCTCTCGCTTCTTCTCTTCGGCCCGGCGAATTTCCTCATCCCGGCGCTGCTGCTGATCGCCGCCGCGCTCTCCGCCGAGAGGCGGCTCATCGAGAGGAGGGCGCGCGATGCCGGCTGATTCATACATCCTCTCGATGACGCTCGTGATAGCCGCGGTGACGATGCTGACGCGCTTCCTGCCTTTCATACTCTTTCGCAGAAAGACGCCTCCGGCGGTAATTTACCTGAGCGGCGTGCTGCCGTACGCGATAATGGGCATGCTCGTCGTCTACTGCCTTAAAAACGTTTCGCTTCTCGCCGCCCCGCACGGAGCGCCGGAGGCGCTGTCGCTCGCCGTGGTCGTCCTCCTGCACAGGTGGAAGCGCAACATGCTCCTCTCGGTGCTGGGGGGGACGCTGCTCTACATGTGGCTCGTGCAGTCGGTATTCGCGTGAGCAAAAGCCTTACTGACCGGCTGCGCATAATTCACATAAAAAATATCGGCGGCTGGCCTCTGTAAAAACGCCTGAAATCCTCAAAACCTTCTCTGCCAGAGCTTCAAGCCAGCGTGGCATAATTTTTTTGTCAACAATTCGAATAAATTTTTACACAAAACGACAAATCATGATATAGTTGGACAGGATAATTTTTTCTTTTGTTCAGCATTGCAATTTTTACGATAAAACGCCTATCAGAGAAGGGATGGAAAATATGGCGAATAGTCTCAAGGATTTCACAAACATTTACCAGCTCAGCAAAACGTTGAGATTCGAACTGAAGCCTATAGGAAAGACGGAAGAACATATAAACCGGAAACTTATCATAATGCACGATGAAAAGCGCGGTGAAGATTATAAAAGCGTAACGAAACTCATCGACGATTACCACAGGAAATTTATACATGAGACGCTCGACCCCGCTCATTTTGACTGGAATCCTTTGGCGGAGGCACTCATTCAGAGCGGTAGCAAAAACAACAAGGCTTTGCCGGCAGAACAAAAAGAGATGCGCGAAAAAATTATAAGTATGTTTACGTCTCAGGCGGTTTATAAGAAGCTGTTTAAAAAAGAGCTTTTCTCCGAACTGCTTCCGGAAATGATAAAGTCCGAGCTTGTCTCCGACTTGGAAAAACAGGCGCAGCTTGACGCGGTTAAGTCTTTTGATAAATTTTCTACGTACTTTACAGGATTCCATGAAAACCGGAAAAACATTTATTCAAAGAAAGATACCAGCACATCTATCGCATTCCGTATCGTACATCAGAACTTTCCAAAGTTCCTGGCGAACGTCCGTGCGTACACTTTAATTAAAGAAAGGGCGCCGGAGGTCATAGACAAAGCGCAGAAAGAGCTCTCCGGGATATTAGGCGGCAAAACGCTTGATGACATATTCAGCATTGAGAGTTTCAACAATGTCCTGACTCAGGACAAGATCGATTACTACAACCAGATAATCGGCGGCGTATCAGGCAAGGCCGGAGACAAAAAGCTCCGCGGCGTTAACGAGTTCTCAAACCTTTACAGACAGCAGCATCCAGAAGTGGCAAGTCTGCGGATTAAGATGGTTCCGCTGTACAAACAGATCCTCAGCGACAGAACTACGCTCTCATTCGTGCCGGAGGCGCTGAAAGACGACGAACAGGCGATCAATGCCGTGGACGGCCTTCGTTCGGAGCTCGAACGCAACGATATCTTTAACAGAATAAAAAGGCTCTTCGGCAAAAATAATTTATATTCTTTAGACAAAATCTGGATAAAAAACAGCTCTATTTCCGCGTTCTCCAATGAGCTGTTCAAAAACTGGAGCTTTATTGAAGACGCGCTGAAAGAATTTAAAGAAAATGAATTTAACGGCGCAAGAAGCGCGGGCAAGAAGGCAGAGAAATGGCTCAAGTCAAAATACTTCTCATTTGCTGATATAGACGCTGCTGTCAAATCCTACAGCGAACAGGTTTCCGCCGATATATCTTCAGCTCCTTCAGCCAGTTACTTTGCTAAGTTCACAAACCTAATCGAGACGGCGGCTGAAAATGGGCGAAAATTCAGCTACTTCGCCGCGGAAAGCAAGGCTTTTCGCGGGGACGACGGCAAAACGGAAATCATAAAGGCTTACCTGGACAGCCTGAACGACATCCTTCACTGCCTGAAGCCGTTTGAGACAGAGGACATCTCTGATATCGATACTGAATTCTACTCGGCCTTTGCCGAGATATATGACAGCGTAAAGGATGTGATCCCCGTCTATAACGCGGTCAGAAATTACACAACGCAAAAACCATTCAGTACTGAGAAGTTCAAGCTGAACTTTGAAAACCCGGCTCTTGCCAAAGGATGGGACAAGAATAAAGAACAGAACAACACGGCTATAATTTTGATGAAAGACGGAAAATATTACCTTGGCGTGATTGACAAAAACAATAAGCTCAGAGCGGACGATCTGGCCGATGACGGCAGTGCCTACGGCTATATGAAAATGAATTATAAATTTATTCCAACTCCTCATATGGAGTTGCCAAAAGTCTTTCTCCCGAAAAGAGCTCCTAAGCGCTACAACCCATCGCGTGAGATTCTTCTGATAAAAGAAAATAAGACATTTATAAAAGACAAAAACTTTAACAGAACAGATTGTCACAAGCTGATTGACTTTTTTAAAGACTCCATAAATAAACACAAAGACTGGAGGACGTTTGGCTTTGATTTTTCCGATACCGATTCATATGAAGACATCAGCGATTTTTACATGGAAGTTCAGGATCAGGGCTATAAGCTCACCTTCACGCGTCTTTCAGCGGAGAAAATCGATAAGTGGGTAGAGGAAGGCAGACTCTTCCTATTCCAGATATACAACAAAGATTTTGCGGACGGCGCGCAGGGAAGCCCGAATCTGCACACGCTCTACTGGAAAGCTATATTCTCGGAAGAGAATCTAAAGGACGTGGTGTTGAAGCTCAACGGAGAAGCCGAGCTCTTCTTCCGCAGAAAGAGCATCGATAAGCCTGCTGTGCATGCGAAAGGTTCGATGAAGGTCAACAGGCGCGATATCGACGGCAATCCTATCGACGAGGGTACGTATGTCGAAATATGCGGCTATGCCAACGGCAAAAGGGATATGGCTTCTTTGAACGCCGGCGCGCGCGGGCTCATAGAGAGCGGCCTCGTACGCATAACAGAAGTAAAGCATGAGCTTGTCAAAGACAAGCGCTACACTATAGACAAATATTTCTTCCACGTTCCCTTCACCATAAATTTTAAGGCACAGGGGCAGGGCAATATCAACAGCGATGTCAACCTCTTCCTCAGGAATAACAAAGACGTGAATATAATCGGCATCGACCGCGGCGAGCGCAATCTCGTCTATGTCTCCCTTATCGACAGGGATGGGCACATAAAGTTACAGAAGGACTTCAACATTATCGGCGGAATGGACTATCACGCGAAGCTTAACCAGAAGGAAAAGGAGCGCGACACCGCCCGCAAAAGCTGGAAAACAATAGGTACGATAAAAGAGCTAAAAGAAGGCTACCTCTCTCAGGTCGTGCATGAGATAGTCAGGCTGGCGGTCGACAACAACGCCGTGATTGTCATGGAAGACCTTAATATAGGCTTCAAGCGCGGCCGCTTCAAGGTCGAAAAGCAGGTTTATCAAAAATTTGAAAAGATGCTTATAGATAAGCTGAACTATCTCGTTTTCAAAGACGCCGGGTATGACGCCCCGTGCGGAATACTGAAAGGCCTGCAGCTTACTGAAAAGTTCGAAAGTTTTACGAAGTTGGGAAAGCAGTGCGGAATAATTTTTTACATACCCGCCGGCTACACCTCAAAGATCGACCCGACTACGGGGTTTGTAAATCTATTCAACATAAACGACGTCTCTTCAAAAGAAAAACAGAAGGATTTTATCGGAAAGCTTGACAGCATACGCTTTGACGCCAAAAGGGATATGTTCACTTTTGAATTCGACTACGATAAATTCAGGACATATCAAACCTCATACCGTAAAAAATGGGCGGTGTGGACGAACGGCAAAAGAATCGTAAGAGAAAAAGACAAAGACGGAAAGTTCCGCATGAATGATAGATTATTGACAGAAGATATGAAAAATATTCTCAACAAGTATGCTCTCGCTTACAAGGCCGGAGAGGACATCCTCCCTGATGTGATTAGCAGAGATAAAAGCCTTGCGTCGGAAATCTTTTACGTTTTCAAAAACACTCTGCAGATGAGGAACAGCAAAAGAGATACCGGCGAAGACTTCATAATATCGCCCGTACTTAACGCCAAAGGCCGCTTTTTCGACAGCAGAAAAACAGATGCCGCGCTTCCGATCGACGCGGACGCAAACGGTGCGTATCATATCGCGCTCAAAGGCTCACTTGTTCTCGACGCCATAGACGAAAAGCTGAAAGAGGACGGAAGAATAGATTATAAGGATATGGCGGTCTCCAACCCGAAATGGTTTGAATTTATGCAGACGAGAAAATTTGACTTTTAACGGAGTGGGGCGGAATATGGACGATATAATCCTATTTTCTCAGCTTAACGACTTCATATTCTGCCCTATTTCCATATACTTTCATAACCTTTACGGGAAGATGGACACAATGCTTTTTCAGAACACCGACCAAATCAACGGGACAAACGCGCATGAGGCGATAGACAAAGGGAGATATTCCACAAAAAAGAAGATACTTCAAGGCGCCTCCCTGTACTGCGAACGCTACCGGCTCTGCGGCAAACTCGACACGTTCGACATTGACAAAGGTATTCTGACCGAACGCAAAAAGAAAATAACGACTGTATACGACGGCTACATCTTTCAGCTTTACGCGCAGTATTTTTCTCTGACGGAAGCAGGATATGCAATCAGGCAGATACGCCTCTACAGCCTTGACGACAACAAAGTATTTCAGGTAAAAGCGCCCAATGAAGATACCGAAATGCTTGCAAGGTTTGAAAATACGATCAAAGCTCTGCGCGAATTTCAGCCTGAGGGCTTTATTCAGACCAACACGGCAAAATGCGGGAGATGTATCTACGAGCCAGCATGCGATAGGAGCGCTTTGGCGCAATGATAAACGTCAACGAATTCGAAAAAAAGCAGATACTGTTCATATTTTTGAATTTCGGGGAAAGCCTTTCCTTTGCCAACGACAATATAATCGTAAAAGACAGGGACGGTGAAATCAGACACCAGTCGACCTGCTACAGAATCTTTGCCTTGTTCCTCATAGGTAACTTCACGATGACAAGCGGGATACTGCAGCGTTCGCATAAATTCGGCTTTCCTATCATCCTTATGACGTATACGATGCGGCCGTACGACGTTATCGGAAACAGGATGGAAGGAAATGTAATACTCCACAGGAAGCAATATTCATATACAGGACTTGAGCTTGCGAAACACTTTGTGGAAAATAAACTAGTGAATCAGCGCTCAGCTCTCGCGCGGCAGAGGAACAAAACCGATGAGATAAAAGAAGCGATCGAACAAATTGAAAAACACACAGCTGAAGTTAGAACATACGAAGGTGAACTGCCTGGGCTTATCGGTCTTGAAGGCTCAGCCGCACGAATCTATTTCAAAAACCACTTCAATAACGTTGAATGGAAGGGGAGAAAACCTCGCATAAAAAGTGATTACGTGAACAGCACGCTGGATATAGGCTACACAATTTTATTTGGCATTGTGGAATCTCTTTTAAAGCTTTATGGCTTTGACCTCTATCAGGGGGTGCTTCACCGCCAGTTTTACATGAGAAAATCGCTTGTATGCGATTTGGTGGAGCCGCTGCGTCCGCTGATCGACATTCAGATAAAAAAATCAATAAACCTTGGACAGTGCAAAGCTGAAGATTTTCAGGTTATTGACGGCCGCAATGTTTTGTCATGGGATAAAAATAAAGACTACATCTATTTTCTGATGAAACCAATACTTGAGCATAAAAGAGAAATATTCCTCTACATACAGGGTTATTACAGAAAATTTATGAAAGGATCACAAGCGGAAGACTTTCCTTACTTTAACATAGATAGGGATGAAGGAGAATGATACTTGTCAGTTATGATATTTCAGACGACAAGCTGCGGACAAAATTTTTCAAGTATATCTCAAAGTTCGGACACAGGCTGCAATATTCTGTTTTTGAAATCGACAACAGCGAAAAAATACTGTCGAATATCCAGGCGGAAATCACACACAAATTTGAACCGAAATTTTCCCAGAGTGACAGTGTGATGATATTCCGCCTTTCAAAAACTTGTGAAATTATCAGAATGGGCTATGCTAAAAATGATGAGTCCGATATAATAGTGGTGTGAAAATAGTTTGCGGAGAAAAATTGCAAACCTCAGTCTTAATTAAAAATGGGAGCCGATTTTATTGACATTAACGAAGATTACTCTCGAAAACAGAGTTGCGCACCTTGACAAAAAGCAAAAAAGAATGGATTTTTTTGTTTTTTTGAGCAACAAACCAAAAATAGGGGTCTAGACCTCATAAATAATTTCTACTGTTGTAGATAACGACAACCCCGTGAAGCTCTACGGGTCTAGACCTCATAAATAATTTCTACTGTTGTAGATGCAGTTTGCACGCTCGATGCGGTGTATGTCTAGACCTCATAAATAATTTCTACTGTTGTAGATGCGCCGTGTATCTCTTTCTGCATCAATTGTCTAGACCTCATAAATAATTTCTACTGTTGTAGATAGAATGGGATTTGCATTGGCCCATTCCGTGTCTAAACATCACTTACACATCCAAGGAGGACACGATCCCCGCAGGTTCGTGAATATACTATCAGGTCCTGCTGGATTCGCTTGATATTATCTAGTACTACCAGCAGCTCGGCAGAGCCTATCATCAATCTGAAATCACAGAGAAACAGCGCGATCTCCATGAGCTCGTGGGCTTATGTTTGCCGTCATAACTATAAAATTACGGGAGTTCAGCCTAAAAACGGCGCACGGCAAGATATAGAGATAAATGGATAAAAAAACGACTGGGGGCAGAGAAAGGCCCTCAGTCGTTTTTGTTGACTGCGCTTTGAGCGCGCCCGTTATTTCGTCAGCAGCGTAAGCATAGCTCCGGCAGCGACGGCCGTGCCGATGACCCCGGATACGTTCGGGCCCATCGCGTGCATCAGTATGTAGCTTCCGGGGAACTCCTTCGAGATGACCTTCTGGCAGACGCGCGCCGCCATGGGGACGGCCGAAACGCCGGCCGCTCCGATGACGGGGTTGATTTTGCCGCCGGAAAGTATCTTCATGATCTGCCCGAAAACAAGGCCTCCCGCCGTACTGAATATGAAAGCGATGAGTCCGAGGCAGATGATCTTGATCGTGGCCATCGTAAGGAAGGACTCGGCGCTCATCGTGGCTCCGACGGAGATTCCCAGGAATATCGTCGTGGCGTTGAGCACTTCATTCTGCGCCGCGAGCGAAAGGCGCTCCGTGCAGCCGCATTCGCGCAGCAGGTTGCCGAACATCAACATGCCGACGAGGGGCACTGACGCGGGAAGGACGAGTCCGCAGGCGATCGTCGAGACGATCGGGAAGAGAATTTTTTCCGTGCGCGTTACGGGGCGAAGCTGCTCCATTTTGATGGCGCGGTCCTTTTTCGTCGTGAGCAATTTGATCACAGGCGGCTGGATGAGCGGTACGAGCGACATGTAGCTGTAGGCGGCGACCGCTACCGCGGGAAGGATGCCCCTGGCAAGCTTCGCGCAGAGGTAGATCGCCGTCGGGCCGTCGGCGCCGCCGATGATGCCTATGCCGGCCGCTTCCTGAATCGTGAAGCCCATGAACATCGCGCCGATGACCGCGAAGAACACGCCGAGCTGGGCCGCGGCCCCGAGAAGGAAGGTGATCGGGTTCGCGAGCAGCGGTCCAAAGTCCGTAAGAGCTCCTATACCCATGAATATGATGACGGGGTAGAGCTCATGGTCGATGCCGAATTTTACGAAGTAGAGGAAGCCCCCTGGGTCAACGATGCCGGAGAGCGGCAGATTGACGAGAAGGCATCCGAACGCGATGGGCATGAGCAGAAGCGGCTCGAAGCCCTTCACAATGGCGAGATAGAGCAGTATGAAAGCGACGAGGAGCATAATGAGCGTAGGCACATTAAGCGCTACGAAGCCTGACTGTTCAACCACGCCTTTAAGCGCGGTAAGGTAAAGTTCCATTCAGTTTTCCTCCCGGGGAAAGACTGCGTTATATCAGGCTAAGCGACGACGAGGAGCGTGTCGCCTGTGCTGACCGTGTCTCCCTCTTTGCAGCAGAGCTGAGTGACCGTGCCCGCCACCGCCGTGTATATCTCGTTCTCCATCTTCATAGCTTCAAGGATGATGACGAGCTGTCCGGCCGTTACTGCCGCGCCCTGGGCGACAAGTACCTTAAGGACCTTGCCGGGCATCGGGGCCGTAATGGAACCTGCGCCTGCCGGTACGGGAGCCGCCGCAGGAGCCGGCGCCGCCGCGGGCGCTGGCGCGGGGGCCGGTGCAGGGGCTGGGGCCGGCGTAGGCACCGCCGCAGGAGCGGGAGCAGCTACCGGAGCCGCGGCTGCGCCCATCTCTTCAACATCTACATCATAAGCTTTTCCGTTTACGGTGACTCTGTATTTGCGTGACATCAGAAAATGACCTCCTAAAGTTTGTTTGTCGAGAAAGGCTTAGCAGCCTTCTGTATTCTGGAGCCTGCCGACGTTCTTCCACGCCGTGGATGCCGGGGCCTTCGCCGGGGCGAACGCCGTTACCCGCGCCGTAGCGCCGCACGCCGCCATGATCGCGGCCGAAATTACCGCAAGCAGCTCGCCGCTGTCTTCAGCTGCGGCTGCTGCCTGGGCCGGCGCAGGCCCCGCCGCAGGAGCTGCGGGCGCGGCTTTCTGCGCCGGGGCCGCGTTATTTTTTGATTTGCCGACGCTGTCTATCGCGTCGCATACGTGCTCCAATCCCATCATAAGGAGCATCAGCCCGAGTATGACGATGAAGACTATGCTGAACGCGATGAACGACATTATCAGCCCGCCAGGGACGCCGACGAAGTATGAACTGATATGACCTTCCATTGTCAGTTGCCCCCAGACTTAGTTGGGCAGTATGCCGTGCTTGCGCTTCGGGCGAAGCTCGCTCTTGTTCTCCGTCATGAGAAGCGCCTGGTAGAGCGCCGGTCGCGTCTCTTCCGGGAGTATGACGCGGTCGACGAAGCCGCGCTGAGCCGCGCGATACGGATTAGCGAAGGATTCTCTGTATTCCTCGATTTTCTCCGCGCGCTTCGCGCCCTTGTCCTCGGCCGCTTCGATCTCTTTGCGGAAGATGATGTTCGCCGCGCCCTCGGCGCCCATGACCGCTATCTGAGCCTGGGGCCACGCAAGGACGACGTCGGCGCCCAGGTCTTTGCTGCACATGCCGAGGTATGAGCCGCCGTACGCCTTGCGCATGACGACGGTGATCTTCGGCGCCGTGGCTTCGCTGTAAGCGTAGAGCAGCTTAGCGCCGTGGCGGATGATGCCGCCCATTTCCTGTTTGAGCCCGGGGAGATATCCGGGGACGTCTTCGAACGTCACTATAGGAATGTTGAAGGCGTCGCAGATACGGATGTGGCGGCTCGCCTTGTCCGAAGCGTCGATGTCGAGGCAGCCGGCCATGAATCTCGCCTGGTTGGCGATGATGCCGATGACGCGTCCGCCGACTCTCGCAAAGCCGGTGACGATGTTCAGCGCGTAAAGCTCCTGAACTTCGCAGAAGTCGCCGTTGTCGACGACCTTTTTGATGACGTCGCGGACGTCGTAGCCGTGGTTCGGGTTCGTCGGGACGATGTTGCGGAGCTCCGCGTCCGTGCGCGCGGGGTCGTCGCCGGTCTCTTTGTAGGGGGGCTCTTCCATGTTGTTGCTGGGAAGGAAGCTCATCACCCTGCGCACCTGAGCGTAGCACTCCGCTTCGCTCGCCGCGAAAAAGTGGGCGCAGCCCGACGTCGAGTTGTGGGCGCGCGCGCCGCCGATCTGCTCGGAGGTCACGTCTTCGCCGGTCACCGATTTGATGACCTGCGGCCCTGTGATGTGCATGATGCCGATCTTATCGACCATGAAGATGAAGTCGGTAAGGGCCGGGCTGTAAACGGCGCCGCCGGCGCAGGGGCCCGCGATTATCGAGAACTGCGGGACGACGCCGCTCGCCTTTACGTTGCGGAAGAATATTTTCCCGTAGCCGGAAAGCGCGTCTACCGCTTCCTGAATGCGGGCTCCGCCGGAATCGTTGATGCCGATGCAGGGAGCGCCGTTGGTGAGCGCGAGGTCTAACACCTTGCAAATCTTCTGGGCGTGCATCTCGCCGAGCGAGCCGCCCATTACCGTGAAGTCCTGGCTGAACACGTAGACGATGCGTCCGTCTATCGTGCCGTAGCCGGTCACGACCCCGTCGCCGAGGAAAGTCGTCTTGTCGAGGCCGAAGTTGGTGCAGCGGTGCTCGACAAATTCATCGATTTCCACGAAGCTGCCGGGGTCAAGAACTGCGTCGATGCGCTCGCGTGCCGTCATCTTGCCTTTGTCGTGCTGCTTGGCGATGGCTTTTTCTCCGCCGCCGAGAGCCGCTTTTTCGCGTTTGGCAACAAGAGCAGCGCACAGTTCGTCGATCGTTTTGTCCGCCATTAATTCCTTACCTCCTCATAATTTTTAGCGCGTGAAAGCGACACAGGGCGCATCCACGCGCATATTGCTTTATACAGCGCGTCCCCGCGCCGCGGGCGCGGGGCCGACGTATATCTTGAATCAGTCGCGCTGACAGAGTTCAAGGAGCACCCCGCCGCTCGCCTTCGGATGCACGAAGGCGATCTTAGCGCCGCCGGCGCCGATGCGCGGTTTCTCGTCTATCAGGCGGACGCCTTTCTCTTTCAGCTCGGCGAGCGCCGCTTCGAGGTCTTCGACCCTTACCGCGACGTGCTGAATGCCCTGCCCGTTCTTTTCGATGTACTTCGTGACGGGGCTGTCTTCAGCGGTGCCTTCAAGAAGCTCGAATTCGGTGTCGTCTATAGGCAGGAACGCCGTCTTTACCTTTTGCTCCTTGACTTCTTCTATTCCGTGGCACTTTACGCCGAGAGTGGCCTCCCAGAACTTCAGTGCCTCGTCGATGCTTTTTACCGCAACTCCGATATGGTCTACATTTTTGATTTTCATTTTATTTGGCCTCTTTCTCTCTCTTTTCGGCTACCGCCTTTTCGAGCCATTCTATCGTTTCGGCCGTCGGCGTGCCGGGGCCGAAGATCGCGCCGGCTCCGAATCCGAGCAGCGTCGGATAGTCGGTCTCGGGGATGACTCCGCCGCCAAAGACGATGATGTCGTCGGCCTTCTTCTCTTTGAGAAGGTCGATAATCGTTTTGAAGCAATATTCGTGCGCGCCGGAAAGGATGCTGATTCCGATCGCGTCCGCGTCTTCCTGTATAGCTGTCGCAACTATCTGTTCCGGCGTCTGGCGGAGGCCTGTGTAAATGACCTCCATACCGGCGTCTCTGAATGCTCTCGCGATGACCTTGGCGCCACGGTCGTGCCCGTCAAGCCCCGGTTTCGCAACGACTACGCGAATTTTGCGGTCCATTGTCTATTCCTCCTTAAAAAGCGCACGCGATTCTAAAGAACCACGTTCTCCTTGTACTCGCCGAATACTTCGCGGAGCACGCCGCAGATCTCCCCCTCCGTCGCATACGCGTGGACGGCGTCCAGTATAAGCGGCATGAGGTTCACCTCGCCCTTCGCACCTTCGCGTATCGCGTCGAGCGTCGTCTTGACTCTGACGTTGTCGCGTTTCTCTTTCATCTCGCGGAGCTTCTTGATCTGATTCACACCCACGCTGGCGTCGACCTTAAGGAGTTTGCGCTCCGACATATCTTCGTCGATGTGGAACTTGTTTACGCCGACGATAGTGCGGTCGCCGGATTCTATCGATTTCTGATAGTCGTAGGCTGCGTCCTGGATATGCTTCTGCGGATAGCCCTTTTCGATAGCCGTCATCATTCCGCCGAGTTCGTCGATCTTCTTGATGTACTCCCACGCGCCCTCTTCGATCTGCTTCGTGAGCGCTTCGATCGCGTAGCTGCCGGCGAGCGGGTCGACGACGTTCGTCACGCCGGACTCGTAAGCCACTATCTGCTGGGTGCGCAGAGCGATGCGCACGCTCTTGTCCGTCGGCAGCGCGAGGGCTTCGTCAAGGCTGTTGGTGTGCAGCGACTGCGTGCCGCCGCAGACCGCCGCCATCGTCTGGACGGCGACGCGGACGATGTTGTTCTCCGCCTGCTGGGCGGTGAGCGTGCAGCCGGCCGTCTGAGTGTGGAAGCGGAGCATCTGAGCGCTCTTTTCCGTCACGCCGAAGCGCTCCTTCATGATGCGCGCCCAAACCTTGCGCGCTGCACGGAACTTCGCGACCTCTTCGAGGAAGTCGTTGTGCGCGTTGAAGAAGAAGGAGAGGCGCTTGCCGAATACGTTCGGGTCCTGTCCCGACTTCATCGCCGCTTCGACGTAGGCGATGCCGTCGGCGAGCGTAAAGGCCACTTCCTGGATGGCGGTCGAGCCGGCTTCGCGGATATGATAGCCTGAGATGGAGATCGTGTTCCACTTGGGGATGTTCTCGCTGCAGAACTTGAATATGTCCGTGATGAGCCGCATCGACGGCTTGGGCGGGAAGATATATGTGCCGCGCGCTATGTATTCTTTCAGAATGTCGTTCTGAATGGTTCCGGAAAGCGCCTTCATCGGCACGCCCTGCTTCTCGGCGACCGCGATGTACATCGAAAGAAGCACCGACGCCGGAGCGTTGATCGTCATAGACGTCGAGACTTTGTCAAGAGGGATGCCGCCGAAGAGTATCTCAGCGTCGGCGAGGCTGTCGACCGCTACGCCGACCTTGCCGCATTCGCCGACCGCCATCGGGTCGTCCGAGTCGTAACCGATCTGCGTCGGAAGGTCGAAGGCGACCGAAAGTCCAGTCGTCCCCTGACTCAGAAGATAACGGTAACGCTTGTTTGAATCTTCCGCCGTAGCGAAGCCCGCATACTGGCGCATCGTCCAGAAGCGGCCTCTGTACATCGTGGGCTGGACGCCGCGGGTAAAGGGATATACGCCGGGGAATCCGAGGTCTTTGGTGTAGTCGACGCTGTCGACGTCTTCGGGGGTATAGGTTCTCTTAAGAGGAATACCGCCGCCTGTGGTGAAATTTTCCTTTCTCTCCGGGCCTTTTGTAAGCGCTTTAGCTACCGCCGCTTCATAGGCCTTCCTTCCTTCTGCCACTTCCTGGAGCTGTTTTGGTTCGAACAATTACTCCGCCTCCTTGCGAAACATATCGGGCCCTCTTTTACAAGACGGCCGTCAGCACACTGGTCAGTATTACAAAAAACCACACGGTGCTATTATTGCCCAATTCCTGACAAATTGCAACATTTGAGCGTTAATTTCAGATAAGTTTGTTTATTATATTTTTTATTGAGACGATTCCTTGGCCGCGCGTATCAGTTAATTCATATATAATATAGTTTGGAGCAGAAAAAATTAAGGAGGTCACTGCGAATGATACAGCAGGCAGTCAAGGTCACGGATACGATTTACTGGATCGGCGGCAACGACAGGGAAACCGACCTTTTCGAGGGATTGTGGGCGCTCCCCAGGGGAGTGGCCTACAACGCATATTTCATCAACGATGAAAAACGCGCCCTCATAGATACGATAAAGGCCGACAAACTTTCCGCCTATATGGAGAGGCTGGTATCGATCATGCCGGAGGGCGGCGCGATAGACTATCTAGTCGTCGACCATATGGAGCCGGACCACTCCGGATCCATCAGCATACTCCGCAAATTTTATCCCAATATGAAAATAGTCGGCAACAAAAAAACGATCGAGATGATAAACGCCTTTTACAGCATAACCGACGGAATGATAGAGGTCAAAGAGGGAGACGTGCTGGATCTAGGGCGGCATAAACTGGCCTTCGCGACGATTCCCATGGTCCACTGGCCGGAGAGCATGGTCGCCTACGACAGCACGGAAAAGGTGCTCTTCTCCACCGACGCCTTCGGCGGCTTCTGCGCGCTGGAGGGAGGTATATTTGACGACGAGCTCGACATGTCCCTCTATGAGGACGAGACGCTGCGCTATTTCGCGAATATCGTGGGGCGCTACGCCGCGCCGACGCAGAAGGCGATAGCCAAGGTCCGCGCGCTCGATCCGAAGATTATCTGTCCGGCGCACGGTCCCATATACCGCTCAAATCCCCGGCACATCGTCGATCTTTACGACAAATGGAGCAGCCACAGGACGGATCCCGGCATTGTCGTAGTTTATGGATCAATGTACGGCAATACGAAGTTCATGACGGATACGATCGCGCGCGCGGCCGCCGAAGCCGGCGTCAGGGACGTCGTCGTGCACGACGCGTCGCGTTCCAACCTCTCATATATCGTCAGAGATATCTGGAAATACCGCGGGCTCGTCCTTGGAAGCTGCACCTACAACACGGAGCTGTACCCGCCTGTGGCGGCGCTTTGCCGCGCTTTGAAAAATAAAATGATGAAGAACCGCGTGCTCGGCCTCTGCGGCTCGTACAGCTGGAGCAAGGGCGCGCTGGCGGAGCTGCGGGTATTCGCGGAGCAGTGCTGCGACTGGCGGCTGGTCGAACCGACGATAGAGGTCAAATCGTCGCCCACCGAAGAGGATCTCAAGCTTTGCCGCGAGCTCGGAAGAAACATGGCGAAGGCCGTGCTTTCGAAGGAGGATGAGTAATGAAATCGCGTGCTTTCATAAGGAGCGCGGCGCTTTCCGCCGCCGCGCTCCTCTGCATGGCAGCCCCCGCGTCGGCGGAGCTCAAGCTTCATGCGCTCGGCGTCTACAAATCCGACTTCTTAGGCTTCTTTGCTAAGATAGTGACGCCGTGCGTCAGCGGCACGCCGGCGGACGGCGGGCGCGAGGCGCTCAACGCGGAGTTCGCGTCGCACGCGCGGAAGGCCGTTGAAAATTACGAGAAAGAAGTCGCTGCTGCTCTTAAGGACGCGCCGGATTTCAGCGGGCATCTCGGCGTCGTGCTCGACTACGAGATCAAAACGAACAACGACAAAATTCTGGCGTTCGACATATACGAAATGGAGATCGCCGGCTCCTCGTCGACGACGCACAAGCTCTACAACTTCGACAAGAAAAGCGGCGCGCTGATTGAGCTGAAGAGCCTCTTCAAGCCGGGCGCCGATTACGTTAAGGCGATAAGCGAGAACGTAAAGAGCCAGATGCGCGCGGCCAACAAGAGGGATAAAAATTCTTACTGGATAGCGCCGGAGGAAAAAGAGGGATTTTCGGCGATCAGGCCGGATCAGAATTTCTTCGTCAACGACAGAGGCAACATAGTCGTCTGTTTCGACAAGTACGAAGTGGCCCCGGGATCGACCGGCAGCCCGGAATTTGAAATCCCCCGCAGCGCGGTGGAGCCGTATCTGGCGAAGTAAAGGGGATAAAAGACCCCGCAGCGTCGACGCGCCCACGCCTATAAAGAACGCCCGTCGTTTGGCATAAAGCCAAAACGGCGGGCGTTCTCTTCGTCTTAACCAGCGCCTTGCGAATCAGAAACGCTGGTATATTTCGTTGACTTTGACCTTAGGCGCGTACCGCTTGAAAATCTCCTTTAGCTTCGCCTGGTCTTCCGTTTTGAAGAAGAGCTTCCAGCCTGTGACGTCGCGCTCGGCGAGCAGCATCAGGCGTCCGTTCTTCGCGCGCAGAGTGATGCAGCGCACTTCGTCCCACGGCAGTATCTCGCGGTGGTGCGTGTGCCAGGTGTGAGTCTCCTTCACAAAACCCAGCGGCGATACGTAGATTCTTTTTTCATACTTTACCACGAGAACGCTGCAGCATCCAAGGAGTAGATTCAGCCAAGCTTTCTGGCCGAAATCGCCGTTCCAGAACTGCCACGCCGCGGTGCAGAGAAGATATACCGCTATCGCTGCGAAGGTGATCGACTTCCACTTTCCCGCTTCTCTGCCTGACGCGGAGGCCAGAAGGCTTTCCAGCGGCTCGAGCTGCTGCGCCAATTACGTCGCGTCCCGCGTTAGAACGCGACTCTTTCGCCGAGCTCCGCCGGGCGCGTCTTGCCGCCCTTGACGGGCTCGCCGTCCTTGCCGCGCCAGAAGATGCCTATGCCGAGATAGGTCATGGTGATCGCGATGATCGGGTTCAGATAATTAAAGAACGCGAAGGGCAGATACTGAAAGGTCGGTACGCCGAGCACTCCGGCGTGATAAGCGCCGCAAGTGTTCCAGGGAATCAGCACGGAGACGAGCGTGCCGCAGTCCTCCAGCGAGCGCGAGAGCATCCTCGGATGCAGCCCGACTCTGTCGAATTCGCTCTTGAACATCGTCCCCGGCATCGCTATCGAGAGGTACTGGTCGCCGAGGAAGAGGTCGCAGATGAAGCAGGAGGCGATGACGGCGACGACGAGGCCGCCGACCGACTTGACGGGCTTCATTATCGCGTTGAGCATGACCTTCAGGAAGCCGCAGCTGTCCATCGTGCAGCCGAAGGAGAAAGCGCAGAGGATGAGGGATATCGTCCAGTTCATCGACTGCAGGCCGCCGCGCTCCATCAGCGAGACGATGTCGTTCGCCGCTTCGGCAACAATCTTCGGGTCGAGCGTTATATTGTTCTCTGCAAGCAGCTTGGCGAGAGCCGCGGCGTCTTCGCCGGCGCCGACTATATCGGCCGAGAGGGCCGGGCTGTAGCCGTCCTGCATGATGCCAAGGAGGTCGCCGAAGCTGTTGCCCTGGAAGAGCGCGAAAATCACGGCGATCACGACGCCGACCCACAGGGCCGGGATAGCCGGTTTGCGCATCGCGGAAAGAGCAATGACCGCCACAGGCGCTATGAGCGTGACGGGGTTGATCCAGAATTCCGCCGCCAGCAGCGTTTTGATGGCGTCGATCTTTGCGTAGTCAAGCTGACCGCCAGCATATCTGAAGCCGAGGACGAGCGTGATCACGACGACGATGCAGTACGTCGGGCCGGAGGTCCAGCACATGGCGCGGATATGCTGGAAAAGGTCCGTCCCCGCGACCGCCGGCGCAAGATTCGTCGTATCGGAGAGCGGGGACATCTTGTCGCCGAAGTAGCCGCCGCAGATGATGATGCCGGCCGTCATCGGCGCCGGGACTCCAAGTCCGACAGCTATGCCCAGGATGGCGATGCCGACCGTTCCCGCAGTGCCCCACGAGGTACCAGTGGCCAGCGAAACGATCGAGCAGATGAGCAGCGTAGCTAAGAGGAATATCGACGGCGAGAGTATCGACAGGCCGTAGTAAATCATGCTGGGGACGACGCCGCTGCAGATCCAGGAGCCGATCAGCGGCCCGACCGTGTAGAGGATGAGGCAGGCCTGCATACCGACCATTATGCCGTCAATAACGCCCTTTTCAATTTTTGAGTAAGGATTTCCGAGATAGAAAACGCCGACGCATCCAGCGAAAAGCGCTCCAAAGATGAGGACGAGGTGGATATCCGTCTCCCAATAAAGGACCGCCATGCCGATGAGCGCGGCGACGACGAGAAATACGAGCACCGACAGCAGCAACGACGGTGCCTTTGGCTCTCTTGCTGTTTCCTGAGTCATAAATAAACCAACTCCCCTTTCAAAATTTAGAAAAAGTACATTCTGCTGACAGAAAACGCGCCTCCGCCTCTTACGGCACCTCCTTGGCGGCATATAGTAAGGACGCAAAAATAAAACACTCTACGAAGAGGGAGATTGAAACCATTATCCCTACTTCGTTTATATTTTATTACATTTTGCACTATTTTGTCCAGAGTAAATGTGCATAATATACGATATAGGGTTAATTTATCTCAGAGATTCCGTCATTTATGTTTACTTTCAATTAAAAATGACAGTTGAAAGCTCGAAGCTTTCACGATAGAATAGGGTACGCGTGGGAATCGCCTGCGCGGAACTATGAGGCAAAAAATAGAGGAGGACTTCTTAAGATGGCTAAAGCAACAGTCGATCAGTCAGTATGCGTAGGCTGCGAGGCCTGCGTCGGCGTGTGTCCCGTTTCCGCTATCTCCGTGAACGACGGCAAGGCTTCCGTTGATCAGGACAGCTGCGTCGAGTGCGGCGCCTGCGCGGCGACATGCCCGGTGAGCGCTATTTCTCTGTAAGTCCGTCTTACGGAAAAGCGACAAAGAAGAAATAAAAAAACAGACCGTCTGTTCAGTCGGTCTGTTTTTTATTCCCGCTTATTTTCCCGCAAGGTTCCCATTCGTCATCTCTGTCCGTAGCGCAGCGCCATATCGGCGGCTTCTCTTTCGGCTTCTTCCTTCGTCAGCGCCTTTCCGCCGCCGGCCGACGCGGCGATGAAAAATATTTTCGCGAAAGTTTCCAGCATCGCGCAGCGCTCGGCGGCCTGCCGCATGTTCTCGCCGACGCAGAGCGCTCCGTGATTCGCCATCAACACGGCCGCACCGCTCCCGAGCGCCGCCGCGGCGTTTCGCGCGAGCTCCGGCGTACCTATCGGCGCGTATTGTGCAACGGGAATCTCTCCGCCGAACGTCACGGCCTGATTGTCGGTGAGGCAGGGCAGAGGAAGGCGCAGCGAGGCCGCGGCGGTCGCGTACGGCGAATGGGTGTGGGCGACCGCGCGGACGTCGGGGCGCATGCGGTAGACGGCGGCGTGAAGCGCGCTCTCTATCGACGGCGTGCGGCTGCCTTCGAGTATCTCGCCGCCGAGGGAAAGCTTCGGCAGATCTCCCGGCGCCAGCAGCTCGTAGACCATGCCGGAGGGCGTGATTATGAAGCCGCCTTCGCAGCGCGAGCTGAAATTTCCGCCCGTCCCCTGTACGAGGCCGCTTCGGTACATATCGACCGCGGTTTCGATTATTTCTTTCCTTATTTCGACGTCATTCATCGCTGCCCCTCTTTATTTTATTTGCGAGCGGTATCATCAGGATGTTCAGCGCCGCGAGCGCGAGGAATATCGCGGTGACGGGAAGCCCCGCCGAGAGCATCGCGGCGGACATCGCCGCGGCGGCGACCATCGCGAGCGAGGTCATCACGTTGAGCGACGCTATCACGCGCGACATATGAGTCGGCGGCGTCATCTTCTGAAGCATCGCGTACACCGGCACGCTGTAAAGTCCGCCGCCTGCGGCCGCCATCAGCATCGAGAAAATTATCCCGAAGGAGAGCGGCTGCGAGAGGAATTTTCCAAGAGAAAGAAGCGCTGAGCCTCGCCGAACGCCGAGGCTCAGCAGGTAAAGCGCGACGATGAAGACGCTCATCTCTATCAGGCTGAAAGCGAGATACCTGCCGCTGACGCGTCCCTTCAGCAGCCTGTTGCAGAGCACCGAGCCGGCGCCGACGCCGAGCGAGAATACCACGAGGAAGAAGGTCGAGACCTGCTCGTTGCCGCCCATCGAAAATTTGGTGAAGGTCGGGAGCTGCGTGAGGAAGACAGAGCCGAAGAAGTAGAACCAGCATATGCCGAGTATCGAAAGAAAGATGTTTTTATTCGACAGCGGATAGGAAAGCATTTCGCAGGTGGAGCGCAGCAGGCCGCCGTCGATAGCAAGCGACGGAGCCGCGGCCTCGGCCCTCGGGATGAAGCGCGATGAAATGTAGCCGACGAGCGCGACGCCGATGATTCCGGCGGAGATTTTCAGGCTGCCGCGCGACGACAGTATGAAGAGCCCGCCGAAAAGCGTGCCCGTTATTATCGCGATGTTCGTGCCGGCGCTGACGAGTCCGTTTCCGGCGACGAGCTCCTCCTCCCTCAGGTGCTGCGGAAGTATGCTGAACTTCAGCGGCCCGAAGAAGGTCGACTTCGTGCTGACCAGGAAGAGGGATAGGACGAGCAGCCAGAGGTTTTCGGCGATGAGCGCCGCGGCCGCGCCGCACATGATAAGTACTTCCGAGCCTCTAATTCTGCGAATCAGCGCGGATTTTTCAAACTTGTCAGCAAGCCGCCCCGCAAGCGACGAAAAGGGGATGTACGGCAGTATGTATATCCCGGAGACTGCGGTTATCAGCATCCCGGAGTCGAGCCCGTGCTCCTCCGCTAGGCGGAAGGTCACGAGCGTGACGAGCGCGTTTTTGAAAAGATTGTCGTTGAAGGCGCTCGCGAACTGCGTTATGAAGAGCGGCAGGAAGCGCCGCGTTTTTAAAAGGGAGAGCTGCGTCATAAAGTTTTTTACGGTTTGCCGACGTCGCCTAGCGAAATGCCGCGCGTGTGCTCGGTCTTCACCCAGTTGCCCTGGTCCTTCGCGAGGAAGGCGGCTTTAAAGAGTATCGGTATCCACGTCAGCCCGAACCAGAAGTAGGCGAAGGTGTCCTTCACGTAGCGCAGCGTGAACCTTTTCTCGTGGAACGAAGGACCGGCTATCGCGCAGAGCAGGCAGAAGAAAATTATCGAAAAGAGGGGGAGCCCGAAGAAGAGCGTCCATTCGAGCGCTGACTGCGGAATATCCGAAGAGGGGTACAGCAGCATGTTGTTCACGAGCGTGAAGGCCATGCCCCCGATCATGATTATTATGCCGAGGCAGGACTTCACCGGCGCGAGCAGGTAGAGGAAGAGGTCGAGATATTGCAGGCGGCGCGTCACGAAGAAGGCCTTGAGCGCGTCCCAGCCGTAATGCCAGAAGACCCAGTAGTGACCCTGCATCCAGCGTGTGCGCTGGCGTCTCGACACCGCCATCTCCTGCGGCTTTTCGTCGTAGATTATCGCCGCGTCGTTCCAGTGCACGCGGCTGCCGGAAAGTATCAGTCGCGTCGACATTTCGAGGTCTTCCGTCAGGCTTTGCAGGTTCCAGCCGATTCTTTCGAGCGTCGCGGTGCGTATCACGAGCCCGGTGCCGCCGAGCGTGCAGGAGAGCCCCCACAGGCCGCGCGCCAGCTGCCAGAAGCGGTTCGTGAACCAGTAGGCCAGAGCGTAGGAGCGCGTCAGCCAATTGTCGTCGGGGTTCTTTACGTCGAGCACGCCCTGTATCGCCTCTGCCTCCGGGTGAAGCTCCATGTAGTTGTTCATCGACATCAGGAAGTTCTTGTCGGCCAAGTTGTCCGCGTCGAACATCGCCAGCGCGTCCACCTCTTCGAAAGGGATTTTCGTCAAGGCCCAGCGGACGTTCCACGTCTTGCCGTTGTGCTCCCTGTCGAAGCGTTCGAGCGCGGCCGCGCCGTGCGCGCGGACGATCTCGGCGGTGTCGTCGGTGCAGTTGTCGCACGACGCGTAGACCTTATAACAATTCTTCGGGTAATTCTGCCCGGCCAGGCTGTCCAGGAGCGGCGCTATGACCGCCGCTTCGTTGTGCGCCGGCACGAGCACCGCAAACCTGCGGTAGCGCTTCGCCTGCGGCAGCTTTTTCTGGCTCCAGAAGCCGCGGAAACTTACGATCAGCTGATATATACCGTCGCACATCAGCGCCGTGAGGAAGGTGTAGAGGACAAACTGTATGATCCACCAGCCCCACCAGATAAGCCAGTAAAATAATTCAGTCCTGTTCATCGAGGCCACCTCTGTTTTCTGCATACAGGGTTATGATACCCTTCAAAACAGCGAATTACAATCTTATTCTTATCTTTTTATGATTTCGTTAATTAAATTGTTCTCTAAAATCAGATCGTTGTAGCGCAGGCGGCGCTCGGCCTCGTCGGTCTGAGCCAAAAAATCCTTCGCGTCCGCGGCCGCGCCGGTCGAAAGGTCGGTCGCCCTTCCAGCAGCGGGCTCGACGAAGACGTCGCCGGCAATGTAGCTCCCGTTGCGGAAGACGACGAACTCGTCGGATTTTTCGGAGAGGAGGTCGCTGCCGAATGTCGTCTCGATGTTCAGCCCGAGCAGCGCCGAGACGGTGGGCAGTATATCCATCTGCCCGCAGTTGCGCAGATATACGCGCGGAGATTTCGCGCTCTCCGGCGTGCGCAGCATCATCGCGACGCGGCGCGTCATCTTCCAGTCGACGGCGCCGTCGATCTTGCCGCCGAAGAGCCTTTCGAGCTCCTCTTTATGCGCGGCCGGGATCGCCGGGTGGTCGCCGTAGACGGCTATGACGCATTTGTCGAGCAGCCCGCCGGCGCGCAGCCCCTCGACGAACATTCCGAACTGCCTGTCGAAATAATTCAGCGAGAGAAGATAATTGCCTATCAGAGTGTCCTTCAGCGCGCCCGGCAGAGGCAGGGAGTCCTTGGGGATACCCTCGAAGTCGAAGGGGTGATGGCTCGAAAGAGTCACGATGAAGCAGTAGAAGGGAGAGCGCATCCCCCGCATTATTTCGAGCGCATGCCCGAATATCACCCTGTCGCTCAGGCCGAGCCCGATCGCCTCGTCGTCGGGGTAGCTGTTCTGGCTGTACTGTTTGTTGAACCAGAGCTTAGGGTGCATCCTGTGGCAGTTCCAGAAGGCGCTCTTAGTCCCCTGCACGACGACGGCGCGCGCTCCGCGCGCGCGCATCGCGCGGGCGAGCGAGTTGTAGTCGTTTTCGGCGTATAGGGAGTACGCGGCTCCCGACGCCGCGGGGAAAAGCCCCGTGTTCGCCATTAACTCCGCGTCGGCGCTGTTGCCGCCGGCGGCCTGGCTCCAGGCGTTGGGGAAGTAGTAGCATTCGTTTTTGAAGCGGTTCAGATTCGGCGTCACGGGGACGCCGTCTATCTCAAGGTCGACCGCGAAGTACTGCAGGGCCTCGCACTGCACGAAAATCAGGTTTTTCGCTCGCGTCTTGGGGCGTCCGCGCGCGGCGCGCCCGGCAAACCAACGGGAAATTTCGTCGACCGTGTCGCAGGACACATGTTTCGGCGTCAGCAGTTCGCGTGAGAGCGATACGAAATCCCACCAGTGGAACGTCGCGGAGCTGACCCACGCGCAGACCGATAGGCGGTCGTACATAGCGTTGATGATGTTCGGACGGAATCTTTTCAGATGCCAGCAGGCGGCGCACTGCACGATGATCGAAACGATTATGAGCGCCGCCGCGGCCCTGAATTTCACTTTTCTCGTTTCGCCGAAGACGACGCGAAGCCTTCCGCTCTTCAGCAGCCACAGCAAAATGGGGATGTCGGCGAATATGAGCACGTCCCACGGCTTGAGCAGCGCCCAGATCGATTTGGTTATCAGCCCGGTCTGCGGCAGCAGCAGCAGGTCGTGAAATATGAATATGTCGCCGTAGTAGCGCACGAAGAGCCTGTCGGTCATCACCAGCGCCGAGAGCAGCAGATCGAATATCAAGAGCGCTGCGGCGCAGCGCTTCTTCGGCACGAAGGCGAGCGGGACTGTGAGGCATATTATCGCGCCGAGCGACGGCAAACATACCGCGAGAGCGCGCGCGGTATGGCGCAGCACGTGGAAGGACGACGAGCCGAACGAAGGCCAGTTCAGCACGTCGGCTATCGCGTAGTCGACGCTGAAAAATTTCAGCCAGATGGCCGCGAAGAGCAGCGCGGTGAAATGCCAGCCGCTCAGCTCTAGGGGGGAAGCTTTCGTCGGGAGCCTCATCGCGCGGATTCCTTTCCCCCTTCGAGCATCCTCGGCATAAGGTCGTACTCGAGAATCCTGTCGCTCACGGCTAAGGTCTTTTTCACGGCTTCGCCCATTCCCTCGTATTCGCCGTAGTCCGCGCTTTCGCCGCTCCTCACGTTCACGGCGCTCTTGCTCTGCGGCGCGACGAAGACGTCGCCCGCCATGAACGAGCCGTTTCTGAATATCACCGGGCGCTGCGCGCCGTCGAACATGTCCGCACCCAGCCCGTATCTGAAATCGAAGCCTAAGAGCAGCGCGAGCGTGCGCGGGAGATTTATCACGCCGAAAGAATTATTTGCGCTTACGGGCAGCTTTTTGACGCCCGGGACGTTTATCATCAAAGGCACGCGCTGCGTGTAGCGCCAGTTGTGATCCTTAGAGAAGTCTACGCCGAGCAGCCTTGAAAGCGCCGGCGAATCCCAGCGCGGTATCGCCGTGTGGTCTCCGTATACCGCTACGACGCTGCCGTCGTAAAGGCCGGAGGCCTTCAGCCCCTTGACGAACTCGCCGAATTCGCGGTCGAGATAGTGTATCGCGCTCAGATAGTTGCCGACGACCGTGCCCCTGTATCCGTCGATGCTGAAATCCGCGCGCTTGGCGAGCGCCTCCCAGTTGAAGGGGTAATGGCTCGAAAGGGTTACGAGGAAGGCGTAGAAGGGCTGCTTCTCGTTTTTCAGCATCGCCAGCGACTGCGTGAAGAAGCTTTTGTCGCTCAGCCCCATGCCTATGACCTCGTCCACGATGTAATCTTTTTTGCTTACGAAGCGCTCGAAGCCGAGAGCCGGATACATGTGCCCCCTGTTCCAGAAGCCGGCCTTGTCGCCGTGCATCGCGATCGCCCTGTAGCCTCTCTCTCTGAGGAATTTCGGCAGGGCCTCGTAGCTGTTGCCGGCGAAGCGCGTGTAGGCGACTCCGGCCGAAGCGGGGTAGAAGGCCGCGTTCGCGAGGAATTCGGCGTCGGAGCTGTTGCCGGAGCTGGTCTGATTGTAGGCCGAGCCGGCGAAGGAAACGGAGCGCGCGAACTCGTTGAGGTTAGGCGTCACTTCGCGTCCCAGGAACTTCAGCCCTATCACGAACTGCTGAAGGGATTCGACCTGGATCACTATCAGGTTTTTGCCTATAGCTGCGCCGAATACGCCTTTCGGAACGCTGAAGGAAGCACGCTGGGCGTCGTACCATTCCTTCGCTTCGTTTACCTCGCTTTCCGAGAGCGTGCGCTTATTCGCCCGGTCTCGCGCCGCGTTCCAGGTGTCGGCGAGGCGGTAGGTGACGGCCCCGACGTTGTTGCAGACGGCCGGGCGGTCCCACATCGAGCGCAGCACGCCTCGGATTTTTTTGTTGTAGCTGTGGACGCGGTAGGCGATCGCCGACGACGAAAGCGCGAGCAGCAGCGCCGCACAGGCTAAGCGCCTGCTTGTGACGGCGCGGAAGAAGGGATGCACCGATATCCGCCGGAATATCCTGTAATAGAGGTAGAGCAGAGGGATGTCGGCGAAGTAGAGGAGATCCTTCGTCGAGAAGAGCGCGAAGACCGATTCCGAGACGTCGCCGACCTGAGCAGAGAGCCCGATGTTGTGGAAGGAGAAGAGGTCGGAGTAGTAGCGCATATGCAGCACGTCGGTCAGCACGAGCAGCGAAAGAAGAAGGTCGCAGGCGAGCGACAGCGGCAGGCGCGCCCTCCTCCAGGCGAGCGAAAGCAGCGTGACCGCCAGGACGCAGAAGGCGGCGGAGGCCGCGACGGAGATAAGCTGCCTCGTTACGCGTCCCGATACCTCGCCCTCTAAGAAATAAAATTTCAGAAAGAGCGACAGCGCCATGAAGGCGAAGAAGATGAACTCGCGGTAATCGCGCCCCGCCCGGCGGTAGACCGCCCTCGATGCAAGGAGGTGATTCATTTGTCTGTCAAACCTATTCACAGCGTCCATAGATAGCGTTCATTTCCCTGTAAAGGCGTCCGATCTCGGCCGCCTCGTCAAGCTCGCCCGGCAGCAGGCGCCAGCGCCAGCTCCCGTTCTTGAGCGACGGGGTGTTCATCCGGCACTCCGAGCCGAGCCCGAGTATGTCCTGCATCGGTATCACCGCGGTGTCGGCCGTCGACGACAGCGCCATGCGCGCCATTGCGCGCGCGGCGTTTTCTTCCGTTATCTCCGCGCCCGTGTAGGCGGTGAAATTTTTTTTCTCCGCCTCCGACGCGCCCTCTTTCCACCAGCCGCGCACCGTGTCGTTGTCGTGCGTGCCCGTGTAGACCACCGAACGCCGCGGGAGGTTGTGCGGCAGATAGGGGTTGTCCGCGCCGCCGCCGAAGGCGAACATCAGCACCTTCATGCCGGGCAGCGCGAAATCTTCCATCAGCGCGCGCACGTCGTCGGTGATGACCCCGAGGTCCTCGGCTACGAGCGGCAGCTCCGCCGCGCCGACGTCGGCGCGTAAGGCGGAGAGCATTTCGCGCCCGAGCGCCGGACGCCAGCTGCCCTGCGCCGCGGTCTCTCCGTCGGCGGGGACCTCCCAGTACGCGCATAGGCCGCGGAAGTGGTCTATCCGCACAGCGCCGCAGTGCTTCAGCGTATGCGACATGCGCGCGCGCCACCAGCGGAAGCCGTCGCGCTTCATAGCGTCCCAGTTATAGAGCGGATTGCCCCACAGCTGCCCTGTCTTGCTGAAATAATCCGGCGGTACGCCCGCCTTGCCGCGAAGCGTCCCATCCTCGTTCAGATCGAAGAGCTCGCGGTTCGCCCAGACGTCGGCGCTGTCCCACGCGACGTATATCGGCATATCGCCGAAGAGGGTCACGCCGAGCCGCGCACAGCAGTCGGAAAGCGCCGAGAGCTGCCTGTAAAAGAGGAACTGCGCGAACTTTACGAAAAGTATTTCTCCGCCGCGCCGCCGCGCGAACTCCGCAAGCGCCGCCTCGTCGCGGAAGGCGAAACCGCGCGGCCACCGCGCCCAGCATCTACCGCAATTTTCTTCTTTCAGAACGCGGAAGAGCGCGTAATCCGCAAGCCAGAAGTCTTCTTCCGACAGGAAGCGCTCGAAGTCGGCTCGCATTTCCGCGAAGCGTCCGCGCGCTTCGCGGAAATTTTCCCACGCCGCCCGCAGCAGCTCCTTCCGGCAGGAAGAGGCTCGTCCGAAATCGGCGCGCCTTTCTGAAGCGGTCTTGAATCTTTCCTCCTCTTCGCGCGAGATCAGCCCCTCTTCGCGCAGCAGCTCGGGGCTGACGAAGAGATAATTCCCCGCGAAGGCGGAGGGCGAGCTGTACGGTGAATCGCCGAGCGCGGGATCGGTCGGAGAGAGAGGCAGTGTCTGCCAGAGCGAGAAGCCGGCGCCGCTGAGGAAGCGCGCGAAAGCCCGCGCGCCTTCGCCTAAGTCTCCGCAGCCGAAACGCCCCGGCAGCGACGATATATGCATAAGAACCCCGCTCCTGCGTATGCCAGCCAAACAAAGACCTCCGATGAATCATAATACACAGTTCCAGTATTATACACGCAAAAGGCTCAGGAGGCAGCAAAGGAGCGCCGCGTCATCTTTTCCTGCGCATCACAAAATTCACACAAAAGGGCTGTATAATAGTTCATTATGGTGGCCTTTTGCCCTTTTGCCGGGAGTGATGTTGTTTTATGAAAATTACCGAGTTGTCCCTGCGACGCCCCGTCACGGTCCTTATACTAACGATCGCCACTGTGGTGTTCGGCGTTTATTCGTACAGGCATCTCGGCGTCGAGCGCATGCCGAACGTCGAATTCCCCATCGTCGTCGTGCGCACGGCGATGGAGGGCGCGAGCCCCGCGATCATCGACAACGACGTTACCGACGTGCTCGAGGCGCGCATAAATACGATAGAGGGAATCAAAAATCTGAGTTCGAGCAGCTACGAGGGGCGCTCCGTGATAGTCGTCGAGTTCGAGCTCGACAGAAACGTCGACTTCGCGGCGGCCGACGTGCGCGGCAAGGTCAGCATGGCGACGAACAGCCTTCCCGACGACTGCGACGATCCGCAGGTCGACAAATTCGACCCCTCTGACCGTCCGATAATGAACATCGCCGTCAAAAACGACGGGCGCGCCGATATGAAAGCTCTGTCGCGCTTCGTCGACAAGATCGTCACCGAGCGCCTGCAGACGGTCAGGGGCGTCGGCGGCGTCCAGCTGGCCGGCTTCCGCGACCGCGAGATGCGCGTCTGGCTGAGGCCGAAGGACCTCGAAAATTACCGGCTGACGACTAAGGACATCAAGAACGCGATATACAACAAACACGTCGAACTTCCGGCGGGGAGGGTCGAGACCGGCACGCGGGAGTACGGCATAAGAATCGAAGGGGAATACTCCTCGGCCGCGGAGCTCGAATATCTGCCGGTCGCGGTGAGGAACGGCGCGGTGATACGGCTGCGCGACGTCGCGCGCATAGAGGACGGCTTCGAGGACAAGCGCAGCGGCTCGCTCTACGAGGGCAGGCCGACGATAATGGTCATGATACGCAAGCAGAAGGGCGCGAACGAAGTCTTCCTCTCGCGCCTCGTCAGGGAAAGGGTCGGGGAGCTGAACAAAATAGCGCCGCCGGGCGCGAATCTCGTCGTCGTGTCGGACAACGCGAAATTCATCGTCAATTCGATGAACGGCGTCTTCTGGGACATCGTCGCTTCCATATGCCTCACCTCAATAATAATGTTCCTCTTCCTGCGCACGATTCGCGCGACCTTCGTCGCGGTCATCACGATACCCGTCTGCCTGCTCGGCAGCATGTCGGTGCTCTACTGGATGGGCATCACGATAAACAACATGTCGATGATGGGGCTGTCGCTCGCAGTCGGCATGGTCGTCGACGCGACCACCGTAGTCATGGAAAACATCTCGCGCCACAAGGAGGGCGGAAAGAGCGCCTTCCGCGCCGCCGAGGACGGCACGGGAGAGGTCGCCTTCGCGGTGCTGGCGGGGGCCGCGACGACCCTTGCGGTTTTCGTGCCCGTCGCCTTCATGGGCGGCATGATGGGGCGCTTCTTCAACTCCTTCGGCGTCACCGTCGCGACGACGATCTCCATCTCCCTGCTGATCTCTCTGACTCTGACGCCTTTCCTCTGTTCGCGCATCCTCGGCCGCGGCAGAGAGCCCTCGCCGCTTCAGCGCAGGATGGAGTATCCCTTCCTCTGGCTTGAGTCGCGCTACCGCGCGGCGCTCGGCTTCGCGGTCCGTCACAGAAAGAGCGTGATGGGCGCGGCGCTCGGGCTGTTTATACTCGGCATCGCCTTCGCCTCGTCGCTCGGCACCGAGTTCTTTCCCAGCGAGGACCAAGGACGCCTGCGCGTACAAGTCGAGCTGCCGGCCGACACCGCGCTCGAAGTCACGGACCAGGTCACGAAGGAAATGGTCGATATGATTCAGCAGGACGACGCCGTCGCCTACACCTACGGGGTAGTGGGCAGCGGCGCCGGCGAAGAGATTTACAAGTCCACGCTGAATATAGAACTGATAGACAGGCATCTGCGCCCGCGCGCCGCCGTAGTCATGAAGAGGCTGCGCGAAAAGCTCGTGCGCTTCCGCGACGCCGACATAAAGATGGGGACGTGGGGCGGCTCCGACATCACGCTCGTCATACAGGGGCCGACGAGCGAAGCCCTCGCCGATCTCGGGGAGCTGATCAAAAAAGATCTCGCCAAACATGCGCGCGGGCTCGTAGACATAACGACGGACCTTCAGATGAAAAAGCCGCGCATAAACCTTGCGCTGAACCGCGCGTTGGCCGACGACCTCAACATAAGCATACGCGACCTGTCGGACGAGATGCTGACCTGGTTCGCCGGAGACAAGAGCGGCTCCTTCAACGAGGGCGGCTACCGCTACGACATAACGATACGCGCCGAGAAGGAGGGGCGCGACGATCCGGAAAAGGTTTTAAAGACTCTCATCACGACTAAGGGCGGCAAGACGATCCCCGCCGAGGGAATCGTGAAAAGCTCCATCGGCAACGCTCCCAACGTTATAAAGAGATACAACCGCCAGCGCTCGCTGCAGATAGGGGCGAACGTGGAGGGGATATCCCCCGGCGACGGGATAAAAATAATGGAGGAAGTCTTCAGAAAGTACGCGCCGCAGGACGGAACATACAGCATGGTGCCGGCCGGCGACTCCGAGCATATGAAGGAGAGCTTCGGCTACATGAGCACCGCGCTCGTCTTCGCGATAATCCTCGTCTACATGGTGATGGCGATACAGTTCGAATCGTTCGTCCACCCCTTCACGGTGATGTTCTCCCTGCCTCTGATGACGGCCGGCTCCTTCGGCCTGCTCGCGCTGACGGGGCTGCGCCTTTCGGTGATGAGCTTCATGGGCATCATCCTTTTGGTCGGGGTCGTCGTCAACAACGCGATATTGCTGGTAGACTTCATCAACCAGCTGCGCGCCGCCGGCGACGACAAGGTTGCGGCGGTCGTCAAGGCCGGGCCGCTGCGCCTGCGCGCCATACTTATGACGACGGTCTCGACGATGATGGGCTCGCTGCCCGTCGCGCTCGCGCTCTCGGAGGGAGGCGAGACGAGGCAGCCGATGTCCGTCGCGGTCATAGGAGGGCTCTTCACGTCGACGCTGCTGACGCTCTTCGTCATCCCGGTCGTCTATCTGATACTCGACGACGCAATGGACTGGTCGCGCGTCAGGCTGCGCCGCTACAGCGCATACAGGAGACTGAAACGACAGGGGGGAGGCGTCAGATGAAGATGAAAAAATGTCTCGCGGCCGCGCTCGCGGCCTTCGCGCTCTGCTCCGCCGCGCAGGCGGAGCGCACGCCGCTTTGCATCGGCGAGGCGCTGCGGATCACGCTCGAAAACAACGCCGAATTGAAAAGCCTAAGGCAGGAGCTCGCCAAGGCCGACGCCTTCAAAATAAAGGCCGACGGCACGCTGCTGCCGTCCCTGTCGTTTTCCGCCGCGGCCGACGCGCAGCGCGAGCCTCAAACAGCGGACGGCTCGGAGAGAAGCAGCGGCAGGAGCGCGGCGGTCTCGCTCGAACAGGAGATATACTCCGGCGGCAAAAACAGCGCGATGCGCGCTCAGGCGCCTCAGCTGAAGACGATCGCCGAGATGGCCATAGCCGACGCCGAAAACGGTGCGGCAGGTGAGCTTTACGCGAGATTCTACAACGTCTCTCTGAAGAAAAAGCAGATAGAGGCCGAAGAGGCCGCGGTGGCGACGTCGGAGCTGCATCTGAAGCAGGTCAAGAAAATGGCGGAGCTCGGCCTCGCGAACAAGCTTGAAGTGATGCGCGCCGGCCAGCAGCTCGCGGAAAATTCGGCAGACCTCGCGACGGCGCGCGGGCTTTACGAAAACGCGCTGATCTCTCTGATGAACTACATGGGGATAGAGCCGCGGGAGGCGCGCGAAGTTTCCGGCGACCTCTACGAGCCGGCCGTCTCGGGAGATAAGGCGGTGTCGCTTTTGCTCGCGCAGCGCTTCCGCGCCGACAGGAAACGCCTTGAGGGGCAGATCCGCTATCAGGAAAACCAGATAAAGATCGAAAGAAGCGCGATGCTGCCGAAGGTCACAGCGGGACTCTCAAGCGGCTGGTCCAACCCCTACCGCCAGAGGGACGAGAGCGGCGACACGTGGCGCGCGCAGATATCCCTCGCCGTGCCCATTTTCGACAGAAACGCCGCGCGCAGCGCCGTGATCTCGGCAAAAGCCGTGCAGGAGCAGAACAGAATAGCGCTCGAACAAAAGGAGCTCGATATAAAATCCGAAGTCGAGAGCGCGTGGAGCGACATAACGACGAGCCGCAAGAGCATGAGAGCGCAGGAAAAAGCCCTCGAACTCGCGAAGGAGACGCTGCGCCTCGCCGAAGTCGGCTACCGCGAAGGGGTCACGCCGCAGCTCGACCTGCTCGACGCGCAGTCCGGGCTCACGCTCGCGCAGCTCGAATACAACCGCGCGCTTTACAACTGCCTCATCGCCTCCGTCGCGCTCAAGGTGACGGAGGGGACGATCTCTGAATGGAATGGAGAGAGCGATTAACATGTCCGTCGTCAAACTTCCGAGCAAAAACACAGCAGCAGCCATCCTCGTCGTTATCGTGCTGACAGCCGGCATCGGCGTCTACAGCAGGCGCGAGACGCTTTTCGCCGAGAAAGAAAAGGGGGAATCCGCGCCCGCCGGCGTGATAGTGAAGACCGAAAAAATCGCCGCAGATAAAACGATATCCGACAAGATCGTGCAGAACATGTCGATCGAAGCGGAAAAGCGCGTGAAGCTCCTGCCGCGCGTCACGGGCAGATTGCTTTCTCTCTCGGTGAAGACCGGCGACAGCGTGCGCAGGGGGCAGCAGCTCGGCGTGCTCGAGCACGAGCAGCAGGACGCGCTGATACTTTCAACCGCCGCGCAGGCCGCTTCGGCGCGCGCCGACAGCGAAAAGGCCAGGGCGCAGATGCAGAACGCTAAGACGAACGTCGAACGCTACCGCAGGCTCGAAAAGGAGGGCTTCAGCACGCAGCAGCAGCTCGACGCGATGGAGACCGAATACGCGAGCGCTGCTGCGGCGTACAGCGCCGCGCGCGCTAAAGAACGCCAATATGCGGCCGAATCCGCGCGCGTCGCTTCCGCGAAAGACGACTACATAATCCGCGCGCCGATGGACGGCGTAGTCCTCGACGACTACAGCCTGACCGCCGGCGCGATGATATCGCCGTCGTCGCCGGTGCTCGACATCGCCGACCTGCGCAGGCTGAAGGCGACGCTGAAAGTGCCGGAAGCGAAAATATTTTCCGTCAAACCGGGCATGCCGGTGCAGCTGCGCTTCGACGCTCTACCCGGCGAGACCTTCGAAGGCAGCGTCTCGCGAATCGACCAATATGTAGATCCCGAGACGCGCACGAGCAGCGTCGAGATATCGCTCGACAACGAGAGACAGGCGGGCGGCAGGCTGCGCCCCGGAATGTTCGGCGACGCCGCGATAATAGAAAGAGAATACAGGAACGCCGTCACAGTGCCGGAGGGGGCGCTTCACAGCGGCGACGGCGGCAGCTATCTCTTCGTCGTGAAGGAAGGCAGGGCCGAAATGCGCGAAGTCGTCGCCGGCGTGAGGGAGGGCGCGCGCGTTCAGATAACGAAGGGGCTTGCGCCGGGCGAGGAAGTCGTCACCTTCGGGGGCAACAGCCTGACCGGCGGCGAAGAGGTCTCGGTGCAGAACTGACCGCTGCTTGAAGCGGCGGTTTTTTATAAAGCTTACCTTTTGCGTCCGCACACGAAGACGCCGCGCGGCGTCTTCGTATAAAAATAAAAACCCGCGCGCGAGCCGCTAAGAGCCCGCGCCTTCACTGCCTTACTCCGGCCCCCGGCTCGAACATCAGGACCGCGTACGGTATCGGGCGTTCCCTGTCGCTCGCGTTGCTCGGAAGAGAGAAGGTCATGCCGCGCCACCAGAGCGAGCTTGAGCCGCCTCCGTCAAGGTTCAACGCCTCCGTCAGCGAGAGTTGCGCACAGAATTTCCGCAGCTCCTCTATCGTCATGCCGACGCTGTGCATACTGTCGCGGCCGTCGACGACGCCCCAGAATACGCGCCTGCCGTTCGAGCCGACGAAGGTGCGCGGATGGCGGAAGTTCAGCACGTTCGGATGCACCTTTTCGCTGTTCGGAGCAGGCACGCCGCCCTTCACGAGCAACGGGCCGGCCTGCAGCACCTCGGTGAATTTGTCGAAGCTGTGGTCGTTCGAAATGCTCGCCGTGACCCTGCCGTCGATGAAGACGTATTCGCCCCTTTCATTCCAGCCGAAGGCCGAACGGTTCGGCCAGAACTTGGCGCTGTCGGTGTAGCCCTGCCGGCGCAGTACGCCTATCGGCTTCACTCCGGCGAAGTATCCGCCGTTTATCCCCCCGACGACGCCAAAATTCTCCACCGCGATCGTCGCCAGCGGCGCCTTATTCGCACCGACCATGACCGCGGTCGCTATCTGGCAGGGAATGCTTTTCATGTCCACCGCGAGCAGCGCCGCGAACATCGGCTCGTTGACGCCCTTCTTCATGTCGCCGTTCGCCGGGCCGGCGGGATTCCCGACGCCGCGCTTTATCATTATGAGCTCCGTGCCGTTCCACGCGAATGAGGCCTTCCAATGAACGCTCTTTGCGCATTCCACGAGCCAATCGGAAGCCTCCTTGAGCGCCTCGGCGCCGAGCGGCTCGTCGAGCGCCGAGGCGAGCGCCTCCGGCGGCCTCGGCGAGATGGTGCGCGCCAAATACGAGATCCCCTCGGCCTCCGGCCACTCCGGCAGGATGCCGATCTGATCCACCGCCTTAATGACGAAATCCCAGCCCATCGCTTCAAAGCAGAGCCGCAGCGCGTCGCCGCGCGTCAGCGCGCCGTCGTACTGCGAAAAATATTTCTGAGGCACCTCGTGCCCCAGCGCCCTGAAAACTACCGGCTTCATCTCTTCGGCCGTCACCGCCGTCACCGGAGCCGCGCGGAACGCGCCCGCAGCCGCGGCGAACGAGGCCGCGATGACGAACGCTTTTCTGACCACTTTGTTAGCAAAAAATTTTTTCATCGCATTACCTTCGACGCTTTCTTAGTTGATCGCGCAATAGCCGCGCGTTTAGATAATTTTACCATTTACCGCGCTGCGCTTTTGAGCTTTTGACGCTTTTTGTCGTTTATTGATGAAATATTGATGCAAAGATTTTGACTCGGAGTTATACTTGTGATAAAGTTCCGATGGAGGAGCGTGGTAAAAATTTATCTTCAAATTAGTATAATTGTTCGGGGCATATATTAACATTTACAAAAAAAGAACTGTCATTTTACGGTAAGTGTGATAAACTGTTAAAACAGTTAATTGTTGAGGACAGATTTTGCGCCCAAAAGGGGCGCTGCTTTAAACACAAAATTCAGGGAGCGTGTATGAATGTCATATCTCAGCGATATCGAAATAGCGCAGCGTACGCAGATGGAGCCGATAACGGAAGTGGCGAAGAAGCTCGGCATAGCGGAGGACGATCTTGAACTCTACGGCAGGTACAAGGCCAAGGTGACCTTCGACCTCTGGGAGAAGATCAAGGAGAGGGAGGACGGCAAACTCATCCTCGTCACCGCGATCACGCCGACCCCGACGGGGGAAGGCAAGACGACCACCTCCGTCGGCCTAGCACAGGCCCTTGCCAAGCTCGGCAAGAAGGCGACGCTCGCGCTGCGCGAGCCGTCGCTCGGCCCGGTCTTCGGCATAAAGGGAGGAGCGGCCGGAGGCGGCTACAGCCAGGTCGTGCCGATGGAAGACATAAACGTCCACTTCACGGGAGACTTCCATGCCGTCACCTCGGCGCACAACCTGCTCGCCGCGATGCTCGACAACTCCGTACAACAGGGCAACCCCCTCAATATAGACCCGCGCAGGATAGAATTCAGGCGCGTGCTCGACATGAACGACAGGTCGCTGCGCAGCATAGTCATAGGGCTTGGAGGCAAAGCGAACGGAGTCCCGCGCGAAGACGGCTTCGACATCACGGTCGCCTCCGAAGTCATGGCCATCCTCTGCCTGTCGCAGGGAATAGAAGACCTCAAAGAGCGCCTCGGCAACATCATCGTCGCCTACACCTACGATGACAAGCCGGTGACGGCGAAAGACTTAGAAGCGCAGGGAGCGATGGCCATGCTCCTCAAAGACGCTATAAAGCCCAACCTCGTACAGACGCTCGAACACGTCCCCGCGTTCATCCACGGCGGCCCCTTCGCCAACATAGCGCACGGCTGCAACAGCGTAATGGCCACGAAATACGGCCTCAAATTAGCCGACTACTTCGTAACGGAAGCCGGCTTCGCCGCCGACCTCGGAGCGGAAAAATTCCTCGACATCAAATGCCGCTTAGCCGGCCTCAAGCCCTCGGCGGTAGTGATAGTAGCGACGATAAGGGCTTTAAAAATGCACGGCGGAGCCAAAAAAGAAGAGCTCGGCAAAGTAGACATGAAAACCCTGGAAGCCGGCATCCCCAACCTTGAGAAACACGTGGAAAACATCCTCTCATACGGCCTGCCCGCGGTGGTGGCCCTCAACGCCTTCCCGACCGACACGGAAGAAGAGCTCAAATTCATACAGGAAAAATGCGCCAGACTGGGCGTTCCGGTAGTAGAGTCCGACATCTGGGCCAAAGGAGGGGCCGGAGGGATAAAAATGGCGGAAAAAGTCATAGAGGCCTGCGAGAAACCCAACGCCTTCCACTACCTCTACGACGAAAAACAGAGTCCGAAAGAAAAAATCGAGAAGATAGCGACGAAAATATACGGAGCCGACGGAGTAGTCTACACCGACAAAGCGGAAAAAGACCTCAAGAAAATCCACGAACTCGGCAAAGACGAACTGCTCGTCTGCATGGCGAAGACCCAGGCGTCGATCTCGGACGACCCGAACAAAAAGGGACGTCCGACGAACTACAAGCTGACGGTGAGAGAAGTGCGGCTGTCGGCGGGAGCGGGCTTCATCATCCCGATAACGGGCTCCATCATGACGATGCCCGGCCTTCCGAAACGTCCGGCGGCCTGCGGCATAGACGTCGACGAAAACGGAAAGGTCTCAGGGCTGTTCTAAACGTCGAAAAAACATTTGAGGCCACAGCGAAAGCGGGGACCTTTCAGGTGCCCCGCTTTCACGCGTTTGGCCGAACCATAACTGTAAGGGAATGCCTCTTGCCGACGTATACCCGTCAGGAAGAAAACCTTTTGCCTTACCCTTTGAAAAGTAAAAGTATAAAAAATAGAGAGGAAGATGAGTAAATCTCCCCCTCTCTCTCTGAGAGAGGGGGGTGCGGACAATTTCTTGGATGGTAGCGCAGCAAATTTTGTGTAAACCCCTCAAAACTTTTTTGTAGCCTGAGGGCCGAGGTCCATGTCAGTAAATCAATTTGACCCTGTCCCCGAAGTGTATCATAAGATTATCCAAAATAGACGCCCAATTCTGTATCGGCATCGTCCATTTATCGCTTACTCTCATCGTAACCAGATAGA
>Ga0208297_1000635_pt1 | contig 59105 bp, 62 predicted proteins | sample LMS_cellobiose_e_FD_187367 | JGI IMG/M metagenome (GOLD analysis project Ga0208297, IMG submission 187367) | Rumen-fistulated moose microbial communities from Alaska, USA - LMS_cellobiose_enrichment (SPAdes) (version 2) | ecosystem: Host-associated > Mammals > Digestive system > Stomach > Rumen...
AGCGCTCTTCGTCCGGGAAATAAATCATCTGCCCGTGCTCGTTCTGCAGCGGGCCGCCCATCAGATAGTCGCCCTTGCCGATAAGGCTGAAGACGCCTTCGATGACGTCGATGCAATCGGCCATATTTGTGACGCCGACCTTGAGAAGGTCGTCCTGCGAAAGGAGCAGCGTTTTTACTTCCTTACCACCAGCCATTATAAATTACCTCCTGTTTTGTGTCAAAAAATATATTTCCCCTGTTGCCGAAAACCGCCGCCCAAGACGGAAAATCCTCTATGCCGTTTTTCTCCCCTCGGGCTTTACGGATATTATACGGGCGCCGCTGAAGATTTGTAAAATTGATTGTTTTGATTAGATAGATTACTTTTTCTAATCGATGCACCCTCTCTCATCTTCAGCGCGCGCCCTTTAAAACCTTTACGCTATGGCCGTATCGAGCAGATATTCGCCCCTTGCGTAGCGGTTCCAGTGGAACTTCTCTATTGGAAGCTTAGTCTTGCCGAAGAGTATCTGCTCGGCCACCATCTCGCCGGCGACGGGGCCGAACATGAAGCCGCGCGAACCGGAAACGTTCATCCAGAAGCCCTTCAGCTCGTCCGCTTCGCCTATGACCGGCTGCATGTCCGGCGTGATGTCGTACATGCCGGACCACTGCCTGACGACCCTGATGCCCTTCGTGCGCGGCAGCACGTGCGTCAGTATGCCCGTCATATGTTCGAGGAAGTCCCAGCAGTCGCCCATTTCGTAGTCGTCGAAAGGGGCAGCTTCCGGGCGGTAGCGGTGCGGGCCGCAGCCGGCGATTATCGAGCCGTGCGGACGCTGCTGCATGTAGAAGTCCGGGTCGTAGCTCATGAGGAACGTTGGGCAGACGTTGAAGTCGACCGGCTCGGTCGCGAATATCTCGTGGCGCTCTCCGTGGACCGGAATGGCGAGCCCGGCCATCGCGGCGACCTTTCCGGACCAGGCGCCGGCCGCGTTGATGACGATGTCCGTATCGATATAGCCTTTGCTCGTGCGCACGCCCTTTATCGCGTCGTTGGTCTTTTTGAAGCCCGTGACCTCCGTGAACTTCTCGATGACGACGCCTTCGCGCTTTGCGGCCTCCTGGTGCGCGAAGTTCGTGAGCATCGGGTCGGCGTGCCCGTCGCGCTTGTACCAGTAGAAGCCCTTTATGTCGTCGGTGTAGAGCCCCGGGCAGAGCTCGCGCGCTTCGTCGTGCGTGAGCATCCTCGACGGAACGCCGAGGGAGTTCTGCAGTTCGATACACTTCTTGAAGTTTTCGACCTGCGCGTCGGAGTAGGCCATGAAGAGGTAGCCGTTCTGATAAAGGCCGATGTCCATGCCCAGCTCTTCCGACAGATGTTCGTATTTTTCGATGCAGGCCTTGCCGAGGATTATATTCAGCTCGCCGCCCCAGGTCGCCCTGAAAGCCGCCGCGCACCTTCCGGTGGCTCCGGAGGCGGCCGTCTTCTTTTCCAGCAGGACTACGCTTTTCATCCCCAGCTTTTTGAGATAGTAGGCCGTAGCCATTCCCATCATGCCGCCGCCTATGACGACGGCGTCAGCCGTTCTCTTCCAGCTCATTCGAAGTCCCCTCCTTTAATGTCGCCGACGAGCCCGCACTTTATCGGCTTCACGGGCGGGCGTATCGTGCCGGAAGGTATATCCGCCACGGGAACGCCGGTCTGCCTTGAAATCTCGCGAAGGATTATGTCCCTGCATCCGCGTCCCTGGCAGGGGCCCATGCCGACGCGCAGCAGGCGCTTCAGTTCGTCAAAGGTGTCGTAACCACGCGTTATCCATTCGCGGATCTCCTTGAGGGTGATTTCCTCGCAGCGGCAGACGACGATGTCATCTTCCATCTTTTTGAAATCGACTTTAGTGTGATCGTGATCACAGCAGGACATCTACTTCACCACCCTTACCGCACGCACCTGGTCGACGAATTTCCTGTCGAAGGAGACATGCAAAACTTTTGTTGAATCTTTAAGCGGTTCCGCCACATTTTCAACGACGCCTTCGGTCACCGCTTCGCCGATTCTGTTGAGGCACGTCACCTTGTCGCCCTTAGAGGGCAGCGGCAGCAGCTCGTAAGGCATCTTCATGAGTGCCCTGCCGGGAGCGACCGTCAGGTCGATCACGAAGCAGGCGAGTCCCGGGCATTTCGCGACGCAGAGGCCGCAGCCGGTGCATTTCGCGTAATCGATCTCCGGATTGTCGTTTATGTCGGCGAAGGGCTTCACTGCGCCGCTGGGGCAGCTCGTGGCGCAGGGGTTGCACGGGATGCGCTGCGGGCATTCGATCACGACGAGCCCGCCCTTTTTGTTCTCCCAGAGATCCTTCGGAGGAAGCACCGCGCCCTTGCGTTCGCCCGTAAGGACGCCGCTGTTGAAGAGTCTCTCCTCGTTATCCATTACTCATCCCTCCAGTCGTCGACCTGCGCCAGAGCGAGGCCGCTGCGGATCTTTTCGCCGGCTTCGCCTCTGCGCAGCGCGGCCAGGCGCTCGTGATATTCGTCAAATTTGCCTTCGTCGGCCTTAAAGCCGAGGGACTGCGCCGCCGCAAGCCCGGCGATGCGCCCCTCGACCATCGCCGAGCTCGCCTCTTCGATTCCGGCTGCGTCGCCGGCGATCCAGATATCGGGGTGGCTCGTGCGCAGCTTGGGGCCGCGAAGGGGGACATGTCCGCAGAGCTGCGGGATATATCTCATTTCGCATCCGGCCTGCCAGAGCATTTCGTTCGTCGGCGTGAGTCCGACCGCGAGGCAGATGACGTCGCATTCGACGTGCGACAGCTCGCCCGTCTCTATATCCTGGACGACCGCGCCGTCGACCATATCGGCGCCGAGCGCCGCCTTGATCGTGTGTCTCAAAAGGATGGGGACTCCGAGCCTGCGGATCTTAGCCGCGTGGACCCAGTAGCCGCCGATTTTCGGCAGCGCTTCAAGTACGGCGGCGATCTCAACGCCGGCCTGCATCAGCTGATAGCTGACGATGAGGCCGATGTTGCCGGCGCCGATCATAAGGACCCTCTTGCCGGGGACCACTCCGTAGACGTTCATCAGCGTCTGTACTGCGCCAGCGCCGTAAACGCCGGGGATGTCGTTGTTCGGGAAGGGGATGATGCGCTCCTGCGCGCCGGTCGCCATTACGATCTTCTTCGGCAGAAGCTTGTAGTACTCCTCTTCGCCGCGCATCACCGTGACGATCCCGTCGTTTTTGTAATAGCCTATCGCCGAAGTGTTTGTGAAGGCTTCGACTTTATCGCCGCAGGCCCTTATTTCGTCAAGGATGATATCGGCTATCTTATAGCCTCTGGTGCCGGCGTGTTCGTCTTTGCTGCCGAAGAACTTATGCGTCTGCTTTACGAGCTGCCCGCCGAGATGAAGGTCGCTTTCAAGCACCGTGACCTTCGCGCCCAGGGAGGCGGCTTCGGCGGCCGCGCTGAGCCCGGCCGCTCCGCCGCCCACGACCAGGATGTCGGTCTTTCTGATCTCAGACATCGTCTACGCCACCTCCATAGGAACAGCGCCCTTGCCGTGCTGCGTCTCGATCTTCATTCCGGCTTTTAGGGGGGTGATACAGGTCCTTACGTTGGGCACCCCGTCCACCACCATAAAGCACGAGCTGCACTTCCCTATCGCGCAGAAAAACCCGCGCGGCCTCTTCATTTCCGGCGTCACCCTGTAGACGTGGACGCCGTTCGCGTGAAGCGCCATAGCGATAGGTTCTCCTTCGAAACCTTCCAGTTCGCTGCCGTCAAACGTGAATTTGACTTTTGCCCCGTGGCTGTAAGCCAGAACGGGGTGCTGGTTGATCAGCTGCAATTGCCTCACTCTCCTTTTAATGACTGACGGAAAAAACCGCCATGCACATTACCCTCTTGCTTGCGCCTTTATGTGACTTTCGCGCCCTTTGCGCAGCGCGCGTTTGAAGCCATGAATCCCGCCTTTATGCCGCTTTCAAGTCTTGCTTAACTTTAATTCATTTTTAAAGACAAATACAATATCATATAAAATATATCCTCATAAAAATACTGTAAATTCAACAATTGGAATATAATTCATCTCGTGAAGTTTGTCAACCTTTTTATAAAACAAAAAAAGATTTTTCTTCAAAAGACGCCCGCATATTTGAGGCGCACGGGCAAAGCGGACCGCCTTTGTTATGCGGCGCGGCCCGCTTTGTCTCCGGTTAAAGCTTATTCCGCCTCTCCAAGATATTCCTCGCCGCCATTGGACATTTTAGTCACCACATAGCCGGCGATCAGCGCCGGGACGACGCCGACGAGGCGCGCGTCGATTATCGCGTTGTAGGGGGACATCTGCCAGAAAACGGTGCAGAAGAAGCCGGAGGCCATAGTCCAGAAGGCCGCGGCGCCGGTATATTTCTTCCAGAGCAGCGTCATGCAGGTGACGACGGCGAAGGGGTTGCCCATTGCCGCCCAGGCGAAGGAGACTATGCTGTAGACCATGTTCGCGGGCAGCAGGAAGGCTAAGGCGAGGGCGGAAAGCCCGACTATGACGGTAACGCAGCGCGATATGAAGAGTTCCTTCTTAGGGTCGAGCTTTTCGCCTTTCAGAATGACCGGCTTCAAAATATTTTCCGAGAACTCGGAGGAGGTGACGATGAGCATCGAGTCGGCGGTCGAGAGCATCGCCGCGACTGCGCCGGTCACGCATATGGCTCCCAGCACGGGGTTGAATATTTTCAGCACGACCTTCGGCATGATCATTTCCGCATCCGCTATGTTCGCGGGGCCGAATATCGCAAGTCCGACGAGCCCGATAAGGATGGCGCCGCTGTAGCCGAGCACCGTCCAGACGCAGGCGATGTTCCTTCCCATTTTCCACGCCGCGTCGTCCTTCATAGCCATGAAGCGCACTGTAAGGTGCGGGCAGCCGCCGAGATAGGCGATGATCCAGGCGAAGTTGCTGGCGATCATGAAGCCCGCGAAAATACCCTTGGCTCCGGCCGTGAGATCAAGGTAGTTCGGGCCGGCCAGCCTCAGCGCTTCGACGATCGACGAGGCGTACAGCCCCGGCGTGACGGATATGTAATACAGCCCGTAGAGCGGTGCGACTATCAGCGTAAAGATCATCAAAACGCTCTGCACGCAGTCCGTGTAGACGACGCTCTGGAAACCGCCCCAAACCGTGTAGGGTATGATAACGACCATGGTGAGGAGTATCCCCCACGTTACCGGAAGCCCGAAGAGCGTGTGCAGCGTTTTGCCCCCGCCTATGACCTGAGCTTCGACGTAGAACGCGAAAAGGAAAATTACGATAAAGCTGCCCATAAGCCTGATGGCCGTTACGGCCTTGCTTTTCGAGTGACGTTTGACGACCCAGTCGACATAAGTCTGAGCGTCGAATTTGGCCGCTTCCTTCCTCATTCTGTTGGCAAGCAGCGTCCACGCGAATATGTTGCCGAGCGCCAGCCCAATCGCGACCCAGATCGAGACGAGCCCGCTACCGTACGCATAGCCGGGGAAGCCGACAAGGCACCATGCCGACTCCGCCGTCGCTCTCTCGGACAGAGCGCAGGCCCAGCCTGGGACCGAACGCCCGCCCATATTCAAGTCCGTGGTATTTTTGACCTTCATCCCCTGATAGAGGCCGAATAACATGAGGCCGCCCATGTAAAGCAGGAGGATAACCAGATTAAGCGTTGTGTTCTCCATTGTGTCTCTCCCTCTCTTAGTTTTTGGAACATTTGAGCGCGATGCTGAAACCCTTTTTATTCACATGTGAAGCTTGTAAAACCGGTCAAGTAGATATTATATTATTTGAAGAAATTTTGTCAATATATTTTTATAAAAAAGAAGAAAATTTTTTTAAAACGTCGCGTATAATCAGCCGACAATTAAATATTTCTTACCGCATCATTTGTGCCCGCGTTCACCTTGACAAAAAAGCGGAATATGAGTTACTATCCCCGATAATGGGGAGGAGTCCGCAGATGACAGAAAAAGAAAACTTTTCCATGCTTCGTAGGATCGCGGCAAAAAGCGGCAATCTTTCGCCAAAACATTTAAAGCTGGCACAGTACATTGAAAAAAACTATACCTCTTTAGCTTATGTGACGATGACGGAGCTGGCCTCTCTCGCAAACGTCAGCGAAACTACCGTCGTGCGCTTCGTCTATAATCTCGGATACAAGGGCTTCCCCGAGTTTATGGCGGCTCTGCGCGAGGAGCTCACGGCAAACAGCAAACGCCCGATAATGAGCGCGTTCGCAATAAAAAGCGGCGAATATGAATTCCCGAGGGACACCTGCCGCGCCATCTTCGCGATGGAAATGCAGGTGATGGCGGAAACGCTGGCGGGGATAAACGAAGATGAGTTTGAAAGGGCGGCGGAGATGGTCGCAAAGGCGAAGACGGTCCTTATCGTCGCCTGCGGCGCAAACGTATGCTGCGCGCAGGCGCTGCTCTTCGCGTTGCAGGTAATGAAGCCGAACGTCCACCTGATAGAAAAGCTTGGCCTCCCCGAGGAAGCGCTGATACGTTCGGCGGGGAAAAACAGCGTATGCATAGTCTTTTCCACTCCGCGCTATCCGCTCGAAACGCAGAAGATTTTAAAAATCATCGGAAAGCGCGAAATCCCGGTGATAGGCTTTTCAAATTCAGTGCTTTCACCTATATTCTCGTACTGCGAGATTTTCATACAGGTGCCCGAAAAGTACGTGACATATATCGATTCCAACGCGTCGTATATGGCTCTGATACACGCGCTTTCGTTTGAAATCTGCCAGAAAGACGAAGCCAAGGCAAAAAAAATGATAGCCGAATATAACGATTTCGTGCGTAGCACGAATTATTATGTGAACGGAGAGACCGACCTCGTAGATACGTCTCTTATCATAAAGGAGCCCACGCAGAATTCTTGAAAAATTAAAGAGGCCGCGGCTTTCAATTCCGCGGCCTTTTGCTGTTCACTGCGTACCGTCCGAACGGGTGTTTTAGAAAATACGGGCGGGAACGTAGGGGTTCGACACGACTTCCGCATGTCCGAGGAAGTACGCAAGAAGGATGAACGCCGCCACAAAAACGGCGCCGCATACCACGGTCTTAGCATCCACGTAAGACTTTCTGCCCTCGCATTTAACATTGTTTCCTATTGTAATTGCCTTGCTGCTCATAGCCAGCGCCTCCCGTAAAAGTTTTATATCAAGTGAAACATTTAACAATATCTCGTTAAACATATTATAGTACGTTTTTTGAGTTATGACCGATAAAAGATTTCTTATGTTCAAAATTAAACGATTTTATTTTTATCGGGCGCCATTCACCGGCGTTTCACGTTTTCCCTTTCAACTGTCGGCTCTCGCGCCTTAATTTGCGCGGAAATTTTTCTTTAGGCGTCTTCGCTTCGCCGCTGTGCAGAGAAAAATTTCTCCGCGCTGTTACGGCGTAGGCGGAGCCGCCTGACGAGCGCGGACGCGTCCCCGCCCGCGACCATAAAGCCGAGGCGCGTACGTGCGTCGCGAGGTCCCGTTCCTTTCCCTTTATCGGCTGGGCGGCGGCGTTTCTCCAAAACTTTTACGCGCCATTATATGCTAAAATGGCTCTGCGCATATCGTTTAACCTGCGCCGGAGGCAAAGGATGGAGCTTAAAAACATCAACACGTTTCTTCGCGTGGCCGGGCTCGGCAGCTTTACGAAAGCGGCGAACGAGCTCGGATACTCTCAGTCCACCGTTACGATTCAGATAAAACAGCTCGAGAGGGAGCTCGGCTTTCCGCTATTCGACCGCATCGGCAAGACCATTTCGCTCACGCAGAAGGGCGAAGAATTTATTCTCTACGCTAATGAGTTCGTCCGTCTCGAGGACAAGCTGAGCTCCCTGAGCGACGCTCCGGACTCTGTCGCGGGCACGCTGCGCATCGGCGTCCTCGAATCTCTTTTCGTCTGGAAGACGGCCGACCTGCTGCCGCGTTTCCACAGCAGATATCCGGAGGTAAAAATCGAGATAACCTCGGCGACGGGAGCCGCCCTTTACAGGATGCTGCGCCAGAACGAAGTCGACGTAATCTATCTGCTGGACAACCTCATCTATCACAAAGACTGTGTCCGCGCCTGCGCGTCGCCGGTGAGCCTGAAATTCGTAGCCGCGCCGGAGAGCCCGCTCTGCGCCGAGAAAAATATTTCTCTTGAGGAAATCGCACGGCAGCCGCTTATACTCGCCGAGCGCGACGCCATCTACAGGCGGGAGCTCGACCGCGAGGCCGCCGTGAACGGCGTCGAGCTCGTGCCTATACTTGAGGTCGACAACATCGAAGTCATCCTGCGCCTGCTGAAAAGGGGCATGGGGGTATCCTTCCTGCCGGATTACGTAATAGAAGAAAGCGTGAAAAAGGGGGAGCTGTCGGTCCTGGACGTCCGCTGCAACGCGATAAGCCTGTGGAGCCAGATCGTCTGTCACAAAAACAAGTACGTTACGCCGCCGATGCGCTCCTTCACGGAATTGATACAGTCGGCCGCGCCGGCGGAAGCCTGACGACGGATGGAAAGAAAGCGCCTACGGCTCTGCCGTGGGCGCTTGATTCTCTGGAGCCGGCGAGGGGACTCAAAAACAACCTTGACATACTTGCAATTAGCAAATATACCAGACGTGTTTTATTTTTTAGTGCTTATAGTAGTGCTATAGCCTCTATACAGATTGTTATCGTTTCGACTAAAATTTTATTTTTTACCTCTTCCTGTACAGGAAGAAATCCCTCGCTCTTACCTCCTTTTCTCCCTCCATCCAGTCCAGAAAAGCGTCTATCGTTATCTTCGCCTGCCCTGCTGGCAAGCCGAAGACATACCCGCTAAGAAGCAGGGTAGACATCGACACCTTGCGCCAGTCCACCTCGTCGCCGTCCCGCCACTTCCTGAACGCCTTGCCGTAGGTTATCGCCGTTTTGCCCGCCTGTTCTACCGGCGACAGCACCGCCGAACCGCGGAAGCCGTAACCTTCGAACGCCATCGAGGCGAAATCGCGCAGCACCGGCACAAAACCGAACGGATACTTCGCCGTCTCGCCGGCGGCCCATAGGGCTACATGCGCCGGATCGTCGAACATCTGCGCCAAAAGCCCCTTTTCGGGATCATCTTCGTCCTCTGGCCCTTGCCCCGACAAAAGCGCCCCCATAATTGCGGGAAGCGCGACTACATACATGAACGTTCCCAGCAAATGCCCTTTCGACACGTGCCCCGCACGGTACAGCCAGATATCTTCCATCACCATATTCGCCTGCGTGTTCATCGCATTATAAAACATCGTGAAAATCTTCTGGATGTCCCCGCCGCGCTGGATCGCCGACAAGTCCTTGGCCGTACCTATATCCTGCGTGGTGCGCACCGCCGAATCGGCGTAGGCTATCGCCTTCGCCTCATCCCAGCCATGCTCCTTCAACGCCTTCTCATAGGCCGTGATCCATATGGGCAAAGTAACCCCGGCGTCGAACAGGTTGATAAACCAAAAACAGGCCTCCTGGAAAGAATGATACTTATTGTCGCGGTGCAGGCCGTTCACCAGACTCCGCAGGTCCCTGTCGCGGGAAGTCGCGCGCGCCCGCATCGCCTCCGACTTTGCGAATACCTCGGCCGCCCTCTCTTTCAGCGCGAAAGGATTGCGGTAAAAATACATTATATTCTTTACTAGGGGCACGACGCCTACCTCGTGCATCGCTGGCAGCCAACCCAGCATCTGAGACAGAGAGACAGCGGCTTTTAGCCCAAGTATGACCACCTGTGATCGTTTGCGTAGCCAGCGGAACACCGCCGCAAAATCATTCGGAGGCAGGCCGTCGCCGCTTGCGATATAGCGCAGCCACGGGCGGAATTGTTCGTAAACCTTCTCCCCCATACTGGATATGACGGCCTCCTCCACCGGCCTGTGCAGCTTGCCCGTTTCGTCGCGATAGTAATAAGTAAGGATCTTATTTACATCGACGACAGCCTTCCGGTAACAGAGGTCGTGAACCACATTGCAGATATGTTCGTTTACCACGCCAAGGTCAAGCCGCAGCTCAAATCCCGTGCTTTTCACGCGCGCCTCCGTGTGCCCGTGCTTCGTCTGCGCCAGGCTCCAATATCCGCCGTAAAGGTCTTCCATCATCTGCTGCTCTGAGACCATGCGGATAAACCGGTTCTGCTTGGCGTTGCGGTTATAGGCTATCGGGTAATAACCGCCGCGTATGGTGCGCCCTTTTGTTCCCTTGTCGTCCTTCATGTGCCACGTCTGAGCCTGCGCCTCCACCCGTTCCGGCAGCCAGCCGACCATATCTCGCTGCAGCGCGGCGATCTGCGGCCACAGCGTGTCGATGAGATCCCACGTCCCCTGTACGAAGTCCCAGTCGCGCCCGTCCAGAGTAGATTCGATCACATACCGCAGATTCTGTTCTGACCAGTCGAAGCCGGTCGTAACGCGCTCAAGATTTACCTTATTCCCCGTATTCAGCGCTATGCAAAGCACCTCCGCTTTGCTGAGATTCTTATCAACCAACTTGTAATACTTCTTTTTATACAGAGCTTTGCGTTCCTTCTTCGTATAAGCCTTGTTCAGTAGGCTCTCGAAATCCGCCGTATACCTGCGCATCATCGCATTTTCGCGGCTCTCCGCGTCCGCAAGCGGGCGGAAAATCGTCTCCCATGCGTAGCCGCCGCGTCTTCCGGCATCCAGGACGTGCGTGACCATCTCTATCTTTGCCATCGAAGCTCCGGCTGCTGAAAACATCCGGTGCAGCCTGTCCCGCCGCGTCTCATCGAAAGTCTTGCTCTCCCGGACGCGCTCATCGTTGGCCTCTATCAGCTTCGATAAATTACTTCTAATGTGTGCGGCGAGATTCATCGCCGTCTCGCCCAGGTTGCGCGTGGCGAATTCTTTCGACAGCCTGCCCGCCTCGCGCCCGCCGTGTACCAGCCACGCGAGAGTGTCGTCGAAATCGCGGAACTGTCCTGTCGTAAACGCCGTCCAGAACTTCGGCCCCACACCAGCCCTAAGCCAGGCGGCTGCGGGAGCCGGACGCCCGGCCTCGTCTTCCGCCCGGCAGAAAGAATCAAGCCCCGGGACTGCGTTTATCCTCGGGGCCGCCTCCTTTATGCCGAAACGGACGAACAGTAGATCGATCTGGTCGATCCAATCCTGTGGCATCCCTCCGGTATGCTTCCTGCTGCGCTCCAGCTGATTGATAATGCGCTCCCGCGCGTTCTCCACCATCTTGATGGCCTTTTTCGCCTCTACCAGCAGCGCGCGGTTCAGCATTTCGCGGTCCTTGCCCTTCTTTGCGGCCTCCCAGTCGCGGCCCTTTATGGCGGCGCGGTATTGTCTGCGCGCCGCTTCTTCTGCGGCCTTGTATACCTTTACTTTGTCATACAGCTTCGTATGCGGCGTCCTGTCTACATTTTCGCGCGCTGCGGCAAGCACCGCCTCTGCGTCGGCGGCCGCCCTGTTTTTGATATACTCGCGCGCCTCCTTGGCTTCCGCGCGGGCTTCGGCCTTATCGGCGGCGGCGCTCTCCCGCGCGAAAAACGCGGCCGCCCGTTCGGCCTCGCGCTCGGCCGCCTTAGCGGTCTTTCCAGCACGGCGTGCTTCGGCGCGTTTCCGCGCGTAAGCCCGCGCCTCGGCGAATCCCTCGCGCTTCGCGATCTCCAGCGGAGACACCGGAGGATCGTCGCCCATCAGGACGTCGAAAAGTTCCTGATCCGCATTCGCCGCGCCCATGCCGAAATAAGCCCCCTCGTTCTTCATGGACTCGGCTGCGACGTCCAGCGACAGCGCGCCGTCCTTGAAGAGCCCCGGACCGCAGCGCTTCAGCAGTTCCTGCGCCTGTTCGTCGCCGAACACCAGCTTCACGGAGGCGTAACTCAGGCCGCCGTTTTCGCGTATCCAACGCACGCAGTTCGGCCGGCTGCGCGGATCATCCCAGGCGGCTCTGGCGGCCTCGTCTTCCGCCTCAATCATAGCCCATTCTTCATCCGACGTGCGGGACGCTTCGTCTATCTCATAGCGTTCAGCCGCCAGATCAGCGACGGACTCGTCGTCGTAGGCGGTTTCCTCCGCGGCACTCCTCGCATCGTCGCGCGCCGGCGCCTCCGCCCCGAATTCGGCCTCAAAACGCGCCTGCACCTCGTCCGCCGGCGTCGGCGCCTCCCGCACCGCAGAAAGCATTTCGTCTCCGGATCCATATCCGAACTCGGCCGCCACCTCGTCCGCCGAGAATTTTCCGGCGGAGCCGAAAATATCCTTCGGCAGGCCTTCGAACACGTCATTTCCGTAATCGGCGGCCAACCTCTCGGCGGAAAGCTTCATCCGAACCGACATTGCGGCCTTGGCGCGATACGCCGGCATCGACAAAACCTCTTCCTCGATACGAGCCCGCGCTGCGGCGGCACTGGCGCTTTTCTCCTTCGCGCGCCTTTCTTCGGCGGCTTTGAGGATACGCGCCAATACTCCGGCCTTCACTTCGTCCGCGCGCTCCCGGCGCTTCCGGTCGCCGTGGGCGGCGACTATGCGGCCGACGACGGAACCTTCCCCCTCCGCCGCATCCCCCATCATGAAGACGGCCTCGGTCTCCTCCTCGGAGGCCAGCAGCCTGTCGAAGACGCCGCGCATATCGTCGGAAAGCTCAACGCCCAGCTCCGTGATGCTCTTATAAATCTCGCACAGCCATTTTTTGAACCTTGCAAACGCCGACGCAAGCTCCACAGACGGCGCCCTGCCCTCGCGCAGATACGCCTCGAAGCCGCGCGCCCACTGCTCTTGCTGCTCCCGCGTCCAATCCGTCTGCCCCTCCCGCCAGCCCAGCCACTTCTTCGTCGTGGCGAGATCCGCCTGCAATTCCGCGTCATGCGGCAGCAGCTGGGCCAGCCTGCCCATCTCCCACAAGAAATAATGGCTCATCTCATGCACCGCTGTGGAAGCGTCCGCGTTCGGAGTGATGGTTATCTGGATGAGCGACCCCTCGCCGAACGTATGTGGGATGGAAATAGCCCCTCGCGCCTTTTGTTCAAACTTCGCATAATCGGCGTTGACAGCCTCAAGCTTCTCTGATAACCTTGAGATGCCCTCCGTTTTGGAGCTCTGACTGCCGCCTTCTTCGGCGGCAGGGGGGTTTAGGTTGCCGGAGGGCATTTCTTTTGCCTTCAGCAGCTCGAACGACATCAGCTCGACCGAATAAAGCTTATTATCCTTCCCGTAGATCTCCCTCACGGTAATATAGGCTACGGACGCTTCCTCCGCATCCGGAAGCACGACGGGCGCGCCGAAGCGCTTTATCTTAGTGATAGCATCGCGTCCTTTGCTGTCGTCGTGCTCTTTCAGCAGCTCGGAATTGCGGTACAGCTTCACGATATTCGCAGCCGCCGTTATATGGTCTTTGGTGGTAAAGCCGTTCGCTATAGATTTATTTGTGGCTTTATCCGACAGCATCTTCTTGATGCCCTTAACGCTCAATTTAGCCAGAATATTGTCGCTCTCATTGGATACGCCTTCCGACAGCCCCTCAAGCTGCTTCCTCAGGTACTCCTTCGCACCGTCGAAGCTGTCGAACACCCTGTCCGGCAGCGCCTTCTTAAATTCTTCCGATGTGCTCTCGTTCAGCGCCTGATAATACGTCTCCAAGATATTGACCGCGGCGTCGTCGAAAATCACGTAATTATAATTGCCCTCGCCCCTGCCCCTGCTTGAGCCGTCCAGATACTTGATGCCGGAGAAACCCGCGTCCCGCAGCAAAAGGCTTGCTTCCTTATCCGAGCCGAATTCGTCTTGCAGTCCTCTGTACAGGTCTCTTCCGGTTAGATTATGTCCGAAGCGGGATTTAAGATAATCCGAAGGCGTAGAATTATTAAAATTATCCGATACCGTTGAAATCCTGTGCTTATTCTCATTAAGCCACTCAAGCTCGTCGCGTAAGGTGTCCGCTAAATATTCGAATTCATCCTTCTCTGCCTTTTCAATATTTTTTTCATAGAGCTTGGAACAGAAGGCTATTGCCTCCTCCAAAGACATTTCATAACCGTAAAGGCAATCTTCTATTTCGGCAAAAACATTCGTTGCAATTTTACTGTGCTTGCGGCGGTCAAACCTTTCTCCGTCAAGTGCAGGGACATACAGTTCTTTATACCGCCCCTCCTTCTTCATCCGCTCGACAATACGCCCCGCCTGCTCCTCCGTAACGGCGCTGTCCCACAGCAGATAATTCCCGTCCGCCTCATCGGGTATATCCACCTTGAATAATTGACCTTTATTCTTCTTTACATCGACGGTGAACTTATCCTCATTCTCATCCAGCCATTTAAGCACCTCGCGCGCATACTCCCGCTCGCGCTCCGTGGGAATATATCTGTCATAGCGGCCACCGTCTTCCTTGGAAACCCGAGTAAACCCAGCCTCTTCCAAAAACGCCTCGGCGGCCTCCCTCGCACTATATAACGGCGAATAGAAAAACTCTTTCTGGTTCGAACGCAGTCTTTGGGGAGAGTAGCCCCATGGGGCGCGGGTGCATATATCCGCAAGGTGGGCGACCGGCGCGAGCGCAAACTCCTTCGGCGAACGCCCCGCCGCGCAAAAGTCACGGAAAAGCGCCCTAAGTTCATCGCTGTCGGTGCCATTCGGGAGCCAGGCGGGGGCTATCTCCTCGCCGTTCCAAAAAAGCTTAATCTTGTTGGTGTCCTCGGCCAGCTTCTCCCTGTACCACTCGGACACTTCCTTGTTGCCCGCGAAATACAGCCCCCAGCCGAAAGCCTGCGCGCCTTCACCCTCGCCTATATGTTCTATGCTGAACTTGTCGAACTTATACGGGCTCCCATGCCACGCTGGCTGAAGATACACATTTCCGTCATTATCCTTGACGCCTGACAGCATTTCACCTATAGTTATCTCGTAAGTATCCGGCGTGTTGCCGTTCATACCCGCTTCTTTAGGTGGATTGGGCGGCGTATTGGCGTCGGATACTTCTTCTTTCTCCACCTTTGCATCGTAAGCGCGATATATACCATCGACAGCGGCGATATATTTCTTATTCATCTCTTTGACGGTAAGTTTCACGGTATAGGCATGACCGTATTCTCCGTCAAGGCGTACCGAAGCGTACATACGGTGTATATTTCTCACCTGCACAGCTCCGTGCCTGTCGGCATGAGTTTCAATCAGCTTCGCATTCTTAATGATTTCAGGCAGTCCTTCAAGAATATGAACCGTCCTCTCAAAGCCTGCGGGGCTTCCCAGCGCGCTGTTTACAGCATGAGAAACATTCTCCGAAGAGAGATTGACGTTCCAGCCCGTATCATCGTTTTTGTAAATGCCGGCAATCTTCTTCGCGAACTCTTTTTTCTCTCTGTTTTGCTTTACCCTTCTTGCTTCTTCAAAAGAAAGCTTCGGCCGCACAACGACGCCACGGACCTTCTCGTTCAAATCCACGCCTGGATTGAGCGGCTGCGAAAGCGCGCTTTTTTCTCCCGCCTTTCCGCGTACGAACTTCACATTCGCGTACACATTGAAATAAGTCTCCGGATCGAGCCCCATGCGCCGCGCGGAGCGCATGACCTTCCCCGCGAAAACCTCCGCCGCAGCCTGCGCCGCATCGTCGCCGTAGCCGGCCAGCAGCAGCTGCGCCTTAATGTTCGCCTTCACGCGATGCGCGCCCTCAATATCGCGCACGTCGCGTTCAGCCTTTTCCTTCCACGCCTGAGCTTCCTGCCGAGTCGTTCCAGGCGCGCCCTTTTCGGCGTACGCGGCGGCTTGCCGCACCGTCATCGCCCCCGGTTCCGCGCGCAGATCATCTTTTATCTTGTCGAACAGCTCATTGGGCACACCAGAATCAAACAGCCTGTCCAAAGATATCTCAACGTCCTCGCCCTCGGCGGCGGCCTGCTCCAGATCGGCAGGCGCGACCCCGAGAGCCTCAAGCGCCCGCGCCTTCTCTTCCAGCGCCGCATCCTGAAACAGCGTCTGCACGGCGGAGGCGTCCACATAAACACGGTCCAGCCCCTCGCGGCGCGCCCATTCCTTAAGATCGTCCGCGGAAACGGACGCGGCCGCCGCGCGCGTCGCGAAAGACAGCTCGTCGCGAAGGCTCGCCTTATGATCCTCCGTCGCAGCGGCCACATCCTTCACAGCGATGCCGTCGGGATCCGCCTTAAGCTCGGGGAACAAAAGCGCGCCGAGTTCCTCGTCCTGCTCGTTAAGCAGCGCGAAATTCTCGCTGCGCACCGACAAAGCCGAGTCCGACTCTATCGCCGCCTTATACTCTTCCTGCGTGACGCCCAGCCTGTCTTCAAGTAGAACGGCCTGCTCCTCTTCCGTATAGCCGCGATCGGCCATCAGCGTACGAATCACGCCGGAATCTATATAGACCTCCCCAAAGGGATTTTTTATCGTATCATTCACTGTGGCCAGGAACTCGCGCATCTTCTCCGGAGCCCTTCGCGCCAGCGGCCCCTCTTTCGCGGCGTCGTTTACCATAGCCTGTACCGAAGCCAGCCCCTTTGCGCGGTTTAGGCGATACTCCCTCACCGCCGCGATATGATGTATATCCCGCACCCCGCCGGCCAGCGGCCCTGGGATCATGCCAAGAGAAAACTCGATCGCCGAGCTTCCGAACGTCTCCACAAGCTCGGCTATGACGTCGGAGGCGGAATCCGGCTTAAAACTTCCGTCTGACAGGGCCTTCGCCGCGTTGCGCACGACGATGTTCGTCCCCTGCTGCACCACCTCCTGCGCCGACTCGGCTCCCAGCAGCTTCAGATACGACATCCCGGCCTTTCCCGCGGCCATAAGATACCCTTGCACCTGCGGCAATGCCGCGGCCCTTTTCATGACCCCCGCGGAGATCAGCCGCCTCACGCCGGGAACCGATTTCAGCCACATATCCAGCTGCGCGAACTCTATTCCGGCGTTCACCGCGCCGATGATAAGCCCTCCGGCGCGGGCCACGGCTGGATCAAGCGCTTCTCCGTTCTCCCCGCGAATCTCAAGCAGCTCGTCGTAGCCGAGCCCCGCCTCTTGGATAAACCCTTCGTAGGCGGAACCCGTAACAAAGCCCACTCGTGCGGCGTTCGCCGCAAGGCCCGCCGCTCCGGAATAAGCGCCCGCCGCCGTCATCAGCGTCCCCGGCACGGAAAGCCCGCCCGTGGCCGCGGCCAACCCCACGGCCCCAGCCGCCAGGCTGGCGTAAGCCGCGCCGCGCGCTATCTGATCCCGCCTCTGCGCCAACAGCTTGCCGGCGCCGTAAAACATCCGCCCGCCAAGTCTCTCGGGCCTTTCAAATCCGTACTCTTTCAACCGCGATTTCACGTCGGCGACCTTATCCTCGACATCCTTTCCGCCGCTGCCCAGGAGTTGGCTCGCCCGAAGCCTTCCCAGCTCCTGCTGGAGATCGCCCTCCAAATACCCGCGTACGGCCGCAGAAAGCATCCCCTCGCCGCGCATCAGGCTCTCGGGGTCGTCCGTGATAAAGGGCAGATTGCCGGGGCGTTTTAGGAAACGGTTTGTAGCGGGCAGGCTTTCCTCTATCTGCCTCATGCGCTCGTGCCTCGGGACCTTGCCTTTATTGAACATCTGCCGGCGCACGGCGTCGGCGCGGACCTCCGGATCTTCCTGAATCAATACGAGGGGAGATCCGGAATCTTTCGCCAGCTGCGCGTCCTTTGCCAGCGTGTCGGGATCCGGCATAAATTCAATAGCTCTGTGATAATCTCTTGCGAGATCCGAGACGGGCGCGGCGTCAGCATCCGCGCCTACGGAAAAGGCCGCCCTGTATCCGGCGGCCGTCTCCCTCATTCTCTTCTTTTGCGCTTCGTCGTTTAAAATAGCTGTGAGCTGCTCAGGGGAAAGATCATAAGAACCCATATTCCACACCTTCCGTCTATCTGATCACATCGTCGGCTATTTCGTCGATTTAATCGTAATAGCCTTTGTTCTTTATTTTTCGCTTATCCGCCCCTTTGAGTTTGGGATTGGAGTCCGGCTCCCAGCCTTTGATATTCCCCGCGTCGTCGACCGTATAATAAGTATTTGTCTCGGCGTTATATTTGACGCCGCTCATCATAGCCGCCTCCGTTTGGTATCTGTAGGCCTCCGTTACCTCATCTGGCGTGAAATAATCCACACCGACGCCGAGCCGCATAAGCCCTTTCTCAATACCGTTGTACTCACGGCGGACGACCTCTTTTTTAAAACGCTCCTTCGCCAAAGCTTCAATTTCATCGTCGGTGAGTTTTCTGCCGAGATCGGCCTCTTTGGCGTGGGCGGCTGCGGAAAACGCCGTCCAAAAGGCTTTGTCTTCCTGTGGGTCAAGTTCGAGGTTATAATCCTTCGTCATCTTGTCTACGACGGTAAGAGGGTTGTATTTATTGTAAGGGTCACTGTCGCCCGACTTTTTCTTAAACGCGGCGTTTGCAAGACTCTTCAATTCGCTGGCCTTCAAGCCGGAACCCTCATATGCGTCATAAAATTCATCTTTATTGGCATAAACTCCTGCTGCCAATTCTTTTTCCGCGCGGCTCCAAACGCGGAGAGCCGCCATTTCGTCACGCTTCGGCTTATCGGCGTACTTGCCGACCTTGTAATCCGAATCAAGATCGTTTTTGAGCGCCCGATATTTTTTGGGGCCGAGAGCAGCCTCGTTTTGAGACAAGAAAGCGCTTATCCTGCCGTACCCTGCACGGTTATTGAGCAAGTCGATGGCTTCGTCCTCTATTTTTTCGCGCGCTTCATTCCTCGCCTGCTTAGCGTCGGCATATAGGGAATTGACGTAACCCAAATAGACGTTTTCGTCCTTCCCTTTAAATGCCTCTCTCGTTTCTGCGATGGCGGCCGAGGCCCCGTCGACGCCATGCTTTTTGAGCATCTCCTCGGCGAAGGCCTGCGCCTTCGCCGGCAGGGCGGCTTTTTCAACGGCACTCTTCAGCTTCTGTGCGTCGGCGGGCTCGATATATCCCTCGTACTCCTTCACCAGCGCCTCGGCGCGCGTCGGGTCGTTCTGCGCCGCCTGCTGTATCATCCCTATAAAAAACTCCGAGCGCACCAGCGCGGAATTCTTGAGATTCGCCTCCGGCCCCTGGTCGCCGTACCTGGCGATAGTTATCTCCCTGAAGGCGTCCTCCTGCGCCTCCATAGAAAAGCCCTCGGGGTTCAGGGCGGCCGCCGTATATATCGTCTTCAGCGTCCGTTCTGCCTCCTCCTGCTTGTATAGGGACATCTGCTCCCCCTCCAGCTTCATGCAGGCCGAGCCGACGCCGCGGTCGTACGAGGCCGTGCGCTCCACAAAAAGCCTTCGCTGTCCCGCCGGCAGCGCGCTCATGATCTCATCCTTCAACGCCTTGTGCGCCTGATACGCCCTGCCGGAAAGCCCTTCCGCCCCCGCGCCCTTCGCGTGCATCAGCCCCGTATTCGGGTCGTAAAGCAGATGCGAGCTGCGGCTTACGTAATCGTTGTAAGCGGCCAGCGCCCCCGCCTCCGCCCTGTCCCGCGCCATCTTCTCGATGCCGGCCGCCAGATCCCGCGCGCCCCGCGCGATATAATCTCCGGCATTTGCGGAAAGACGCGCAGCCGCCCCGAAAGCCTCCGACGCGGGATCGTTCAAATTGCGCCTCACCGCAACCGGCCCCGCGTCCCGCACCTCCGGCAGACTCTCCCTTCCGCGAATCTTCATTTAATTCAGCCCCCAGAAACCCTTATAAAAACTTCTCTCGGGCAGTTTGCCCGCCTTGCCCTTCCTTCCCACCGCCATATCGTCCCACTTGGCGGCCACCGCGCCGGCCGAAGTCAGAAGAGAGCCCGTCAAAGCCGCGCGTCCGGCGTTCTCCACTGCGGAGGCGTAAGCCTCGCCGCCCCGGCGCGTCCCTTCCGCCTGATGCTCCAGCCCCACCGCCTGATTCACCAGCCCGAAGCGCTGCCGCTGATAATTCTGCCGCAGCACGTCGCGGTCGCGCTCCGCTTCCAGCTCCGTAGCCTCCTCGACGGCGGCCGCCGTGCCGGAATCCACCAGCAGCCCCGAAGCCCCGGCCGCCGCGCGTCCGGAAGCCGCTACCGCGCGCTGCTTGCGGGCGAGAGCCTCCTGTTCGGAGGCCCCCTGCTTCGACACCGCCTCAGCCTCGCCGCGCGCCTGCTCTGCGTTGAATTCAAGCGCCCGGGCCTGATACTCGCTCTGCATCCTCGCGGCGGCGGCCTGCTCCCGCGCCGCCTGCATCTGCGAAACGCCGGAGTAGAGCGTGCCGGCCACGGACGCGACGGCCGCTACAACCGGATTACACATTCATCCCCGCCTCCGATCCAAAACCTGTAAAAAGGCAGCCCCGCAACGCCGTAAGGCTCCGGGGCGCCAAATTGAAACCCAAGCCGCTTAAGCCAGCGGACGCTTCTTTCGTTTCTTGCGTCCACATAATTGCGCATATTCGGGAAACGCTTAAGCAGCCGCGGGAAAAGCGCAGCCGAGAGCCTGACGAAATCCCGCCTGCACTCATCCAGCGCCGACGTCCCGATAAGCCATGGACACCACCAGTGCGCGTCCTCGCGGAAAACCCCGAAGAGCCCCAGCGTCCGCCCGCGCCCGTCGCGCGCTGCGAAACAGTACGAAGAGCCCAGCCACCCGCGCAGCACCGCCATCTTTACGTTGCCCTCCGCCGCCTCCAGCTCCCGCCGGTCCGCTTCGCGCATATCGTCGATCGTCTCCATACAGTGGCGGCGCGTCGCGCGTACGAGATAAATCACGACTAAAACCGCCAGAACGAAAAAACCAGCCCGACGCCGACGCACGCCTCTTGATGGATCGCGTCGTACCCGGCGAACAGCCCGACCGACCACGGCGACCGAAGTCTTTCGTTCGACTTCTGCAGCTTTTCCACACTGCGCGACCACGCTTCCCGCTCCCGCATCCTGGCGGCCTCTAAAGCCGCAATGTCGGCGCTGACGGTATCGACTATCCTGTCCTGTGAAGATACATACCTCCTGAGGGCTCCAATCTCCGCAGCCTGAGACTCCAGCATCTCCACCGTGTCGCGCCCGTCTTTGAGCGGAACGACATACGCCTCATCTGTCAGCAGATACCCCTTCGGCCGCAGCTCTATCTTCCCTGTATCGCCCCAGCAGGCCGTTCCAACGGACAGCGACGTCAGAATCATCAAGCCGGCCGACATCGCGCCTAATAACATTTTTCGCACTTTCAACCACCTCCGGCAATCTATTTCTCTCACTTTGGGCCTTCTCAATAACGCTTTTCAGCCTTTCGGCGGCGTCGTCCGCGGCGGCCGTCTCCACAGGCGGCCGCGTCGTTCCGTCCACGCCGCAGATCCGCGCCTGCCCCCACCGCCACAGGCCCCACCCGGCGGCCGCCAGTAAAACCGCCGCCGCGAGCAGCGCCCACCGGCGCCGGCCGTCAGAGACCGCCCTCATTTTCATCGTCCGCGCGTCTTTTAGGGCGTGCCGGCCTTCTCACGGCTTCATAGCCCGACTTGCCGGCCGCCGCGGCGAAGACCACGCCGCCGAAATAAATGCCCAGCTCCTTGGCGTTCGGGGGAATATCTTTCGCGAACAGCCAAGCGGCGACGAAAACCAGCAGATTCACCGTCCACGTCAGAATCGCGATCGGCTTAGTCCACGGCAAGCCGTTCAGATAGACAAAAACCCTGTTCATTCAACGCCCTTCTTTCCTTCGTCCTTACAGCCCTTACAGGCTTTGTCGTCCAGCCCCAGCCTCCCGTCGATCACGCGCCTTACCCACGGCCGTCCGGCCGACACGGCGACATAGACCGCCGCCAGCCTTCCGGCCTCGCCCACGCCTAACTCGCACAGCCCCAGATAGACGGCGGCCCCGAGCGTGACGTCCGAAACATGGCCGACGATGAAGCGGTTCCACATAAACTTATCCTTCAGCCAGTGCTTGCTCAGGAAATCCACCGAAGACGTGATACAGGCGGCGATCAGCCCCGGCATCACGAGCAGGAAAACAGCCTTCAGCGAATCGAGCGCGTCCTTTACCTCCTGCTGGCTCACCTCACCGCCCCCTGTAATCCCAGCGCGCGCGACGCCCGCGCACGTCCACGTGGATCCCCCAGTCGTACAGTCCTATACCGCCTTTGTCGAACTCTGGGATCATAGCGGCGAACTTAGCAAACTCCGCCGGCGAAAGCTCCGGGCAGCGAATATCGGCGGCTATGCCCTCCAAATGCCGGCTGTTCCGCACGCCGCCGACGCGCCTGTTGTGCCGGACGCATCTGACCGCCGAATTGATGATGATAGGGACGCCGATCAGATCCCTCAGCGCCTGTAAAGCCGTCACCAGCTTCATGTCGATCGGCGCCGCGTCGCAATCCTTCCTTCCGCACCTACAGCGGAACTCCTTCCGGGAAAAGTTCTTCGTCAGGTCTCCCAACGCCTACGCCTCCTTCAAGCGCCCTTCATACAGCCGCCACAGCGCGCAGACGTTCCGCGCGTAAGCGCTCCCGCTCCCAGCGCCGTTGAAGCGTCCGACGGCGGCGCGCACTATAGCGGCGTCGATCCCCCCGCCCGCTCCGAGCGCCAGGCGCACCGCATCATTGTGGCGCGCAAGCTCCTTGCGGAGCAGCACGCCCAAATGCGCCGCGCCGAAGCGCACATTCTGATCCGGACCAAGCAGCGCCGCGACAGGGTCCTTCCTGGCCGCAGTCCCCATATAACCCCAGGCAAGCGGCATCATCAACTGCATCAGCCCGTAGCTCGTGGCCACATCCTCGAGGGACAAGCCGCATGCACGGGCTATCTCGCGGCAGCGCACCTCGTACCTTTCCATATACTCCGGCTCGTGCCGCGTTGCCTCTGGGCCCCCGCCCGACTCCTGCTCGATCACCGCCAAAATCAAAGCCGGCGGACATCCAGTCCGCCGGCCCCACTTCTCCGCAAGCTTTCGCCAGCGGAACACCTTCATATTCGGCTTCCATACGCTCACAGCCTTACCTCCTTTCACTCAAGCCCCGTCAATACACGGAAGACGCACGACCAGAAGAGTATGCAGGCGGCTGCGGCCGTCAGCCATACCGCCGCCAAACCCAAGTCGAATCTCACGCCGCACCCTCCTTTAATCCATCGCCCGCCGCATCAGCCTCACATGCTGGCCGTTCGGGATATAGATGTTGTTCTCCCCGTCGCCTATGCGCAGCGACATGAGCTTGTCCTGATCGGCCTGCGGCAGCTCCGTCCACGTAACGCCGTCCGTCGTGTAGGCGTATTTGCCGTTTCTGCGGTCGAGGCGCGCGCCGTTCGGTATCACCGTTTCGAGATACGCGTAACTATGAAACCCCGGTGGATACTTGTTATTTGTCATCGTATTTCGGTTATACGGCTGAATCGCCGTAATGCGGTTAAAAACGGCAAAATCTGCGTTCGTAACAGAACTATCATCCGCCTTTTTGAACGTTATAATCACATAGCTTGCGCCGGTGCCTACATCATGCCCGAGATAAGAGAAATCAGCACTGTAATAATAATAGGCGACATTGATGAAGCCTGCCTCCGTTAACGCGGAAAGATTCTTAAAATTACAGCCAAGTGGCACAAAACCGCAGCGAATACGGTTTGCGGCGCTAATCTTCTCTCCCGTCTCCGGCAAGATATTACCTATCTCCCAAACCGCGTAATTCCTGCCATAAACATCAATATTAAGCGGCGCCCCGTTGCCGATGGCCATCAGTGATGGCTTGTAGTAGCTGGAATAGATGACGTTGTTCGTGGTATGCGCACTGTTGTATTCCGTAAACGGCGATTCAAGCGGCACCCTCGCGAACATCGCGATAAATTTCGGGCTGCGCGCCGTGCTGTTGCCGGCATCTTTGTCGCGGTCGAGGAAGTTGTTTCTCACCACGGGATCGGTCAGCGCGATGCCTATGGTCTGCGGGTGGAGTTCGTTGTTTCTTTCCGGATCCGGCACCCAACGGCCCGTGTACATTTCGACGTGGTCTATGCCGCGGAAGTGGCGCCGAAACGGCGAATTGGGGTTGAGGGCCATCCAAAAGACGAGGTCGCCGGCCTGCAGGTTGGCGTAGTTTACGCCCGGTTCTATTTCCCAGCCGTTCTCGTAGCACCAGCGGGAGAGCCCTTCTAGATACAGGTGGTTGGGGTGTTTTCCCCAGCTGTAATATCTCACGCCTCGCCAACGGAAGTTGTTGTTGAAGTATTTCGACTGGAAGTAGGGTATGCCATTCAGCGCCAAGACCATTAGCGTTTGGCAGTCTATCTGCTTGACGCCGTCGTTCAGCAGCGCCGCTGCTGGGGGGCCTTCCGGCGTGAGGGTGTCCTGTTTGGAGGGCTCCTGTCCGTATACCCACTCTTTGCCGAGGTAGCTTTCCGCACAGCTTACAAGTTGGAGTGCCGCTTCAGGATTGTTTTTGGGGCGTTCGTTTGGCTGTATGTGTGCGTCCTGCAGGTCGCGCTTCGACATTGAAAATGACGTAGCCGCCGCGCCGCGTTCCAGTTTGTAGAGGTGCTTCCAGCCTAAATCATTGAGCGTTGAGCGCACCAGATTATCTTCCGCGTCTCTCGCCGAGCTGGATACACAGAAAAAAGCAGCTCCAGCCGGCGACGTGAATGTGTATCCCTCTTTCCGCTGCTGTGTGGCAAGCGCCGGCGCCCTCACTCCGATATAGTTTTTGTTTACGTCGAAGAATACGAGAAAGCCCTTGCAGGGGCCATGGGAACGGAAAGTATACTTCGTATTCGGTTCGATTTCGAAGAAGTCGGAGTGTATGTAGGCGATGCGCATCGGCTCAGACGCGTCGATGCTGCCATCTGCCCCCATCATCGCGCCGTCGTGCCATAAATGCCGCCTGTGGCTGATGAGGTTTTCGTTGATGTGTAGTCTGCGGATATAATTCTCTACCACCGTGCCGCTCCCCGAAAACAACGGCTGTACGTCCGCCCCCACTTCGCAATTCAACGTCAAAGTCTTACCGCCCGCCACGCTAAATACGGCTCCGTTGTCTATTTCCAGATAGACGTTCGCCGGCACCGTCAGGTCGTTCAGCACATTATACGTCCCCGCCGGCTGACGCAGTTTTATAGCCGAGCCGTTCGCCCTGTTTATCCACCAGGCCAGCGACAGCGGGGAAGAGGCCTCCGCCTGATCCGGCCACACGGCGACGACGTTGTCGGGTGTGAGTGTGTATCCTCCCGCTTTATTGCCGTCGCCGACGATGAGTTTTTTTACGTCCGTGAGGACGCCGAGCTCCCCCTCCATCAGCACGGCGGAAGCCGCGGCGGCGGAAGTCCCCTTGCGCTCCGTGCGTCTTATAAGATTGGCATCAGACATGATTTACATCTGCCTCCTTCAAAATATTCATTTAAAACGTGCCGCCGGTCTCAACGGCTGCCAAAGCGTCATTGAACGTGCCGCCGGACTCAAAATCATACGTGCCGGGCGTCCTGACGATAGATATACACACCCACCTATCCGGGGAATCCGGCGGATACATGCCCGCGTCGGAATGCGCCACCGCGCGGTAAGTATTGCCGTCCGCGCAGCAGACCATCTCCGGATAGTCATATGCTTTCGTTTCGTCCCATGCGGTCACCTGCGCCGCCTCAAGCGTCGCCGTCATCGCGGACACGGCGGTTGCCGCCGCGCCCTGCGCCGACTCCTTCGCCGAAAGCGCAGCCGCCTCGGAGCCCTCCGCCGCGACCTTCGCCAAAGCCGCAGCGGACGACGCCGAAAGCGTCTCCGTGTGCTTCTGCGCTATCTCCTCGTAGCGCTCGTGATTCTCCACCACCTGCGCCGACAGCTCCTCCGCGGAAAGCGAATCGTCCACCGGCGCCGTTATCGCGCGCCCCGCGACCTCCGCCAGCTGCTGGATCATCATCACGCCGCGGTCCAGCCCCTTTTCCGTGTCGTCGGCGAAAAAGCGCCCCTGTTGATTCAGCAGCTTTACCGGCTGCAGCAGCGGCAGCTCCCTCATCAGCGTCAGCGTCCACCCCGCGGGCAGCGCGTCCGCGTCCGCGGAAGCGGGGTAGACCACCCGCCTCGCTTCGGCGTCCACCCTGTAGCCGGACGAAATAAGTTCCGGCGTCCCGCCGGGCCCCGAAACATACACCTTCATATACGAGACGTCCGGCAGCGGGAAATCATAACTCCATTCGCGCGTCAGCCCGTTGCCCGCGTGAACCTTCTTACAGCTTTCAAAATCCAGCATCTGGGAAACCTCCTAACCTGCCGGCGCCACGTCGGCCGTAAGCGCCAGCACCGAACAGGGCAGCGGATGCGGCGCGTAAAGCACCACCCGCCCCTCGTCATAAGAAGAATCAAAGAAAATCTCGTGGTCGCAGGAAAAGAGCCGCGTAGCCTCTCCGCTCTCCTCATCCGAGCGCTCCGGCACCTCGAAAAGCAGAGCTTTCTGCGCTTCCGAGACCCCCGGACCGGCATAAACGGCGTTGCCCGAGCCGCTCGCGGAGGCGCCGGCGGACATCCCGCGCGTCCTCTCCACACGCACGCGGACGGAGGCGACGCGGCTCTTCCGCGTCAGCTGCGCGCCGTCCCTCCTCTGATACGAGAGATCCAGCGTCTCCGCCACAGCGGCGTAGGGCAGCCCCACGTGCACGACGCGCGCCGCCTCCGGCAGCATTACTCGGCCGTCCTCCACGACCAGCCCCTCCACCGCGTCGCCGTCAGCCACCGCGCAGACCGTGCGCCCGTTCAGATGCGAAAGCCCGGAGACCTCCCTTTGCGCGGACGCGGAGACCCTCGTGATCCCCGCGTCCACCATAAAGGCCTCCGCGGCGGTGGAGACCTCCATCGGCTCCATCACCTCTATAAAGCGTTCGTCCCCGCGCCGCACGCAGAGATACACCAGGTCGGAGCCGCGCGAAATCACAGAAGCCACGCGCTCCACCGCGCCCTCCGTCGGGTATCTCGCCCAAGCCACCACCTCGTGCTCGCGTATATACGTCATCCCTATCAGCAGCCCGTCGTCGCGCACCGCCCAGCACATAGAATCAGGTTCCAGCGCGAAAGCCCAGTCCACGATCTCGCGCCCTTCGAAAAGATGCCTCGCCAGAACAGTCAAATCGTTGCCCGTATAGCTGTCGGAGGCGTATTCATAGCCGAGGTCGCGGATGCGCAGTCCACGCGCCTGCACGAAAAGGATCATATTGCCCACGACGATCGGCTCTATCGCGGCGCAGCCCCTGTTACCCTGAAGTCCCACATCGACATTGGAGGGCGTCACCGCGCCGCCCGCGGCGCCGGAAGAAAGCTTCCACTCGCCGCCCGACGTCATGATCAGCAGATCTCCCAGCGAGACGAAATACCTCAAGTCGAACATCTTGCGCGAAACCAGCGTGCCGGAAAGCGCCTCGTCGTCCAGCGCCTCGAACGACGCGCCGAAATCGTAATAATCGCCCGTCTTCGACATCCACCAGCTCTGCGGCTGCTCCCGCGTCGAGCCCATCACCAGGCGCTCCTGATAGAATCCGGCGGCCGACGGCCAGCCCTGCGCGTCGCTCCACGCGCCCTCCTCCCAGTTGACGGTGCCCTTCGTAGCGGCCGCCGCGGTAAGCACCCGCGCCGCCGCCGAAGTGGGAGAGGAAACCGCCGTGATCCTCATCACCGCCCGATGCTCGGCTGCGTTGGCCGCCAGCTGGAAATAGCCGCGGTCCTCTTCGCTGTTGCCCTCGGGCACGAAAGTAGTGAACGACGCCGCCCTCACGCGCAGCCGCGTCGGCTTGTCCACAACGTCCTGATCGCTGTAATTCTTCGCATTGCCGCAGGAGGACGACGTCCCCTCGGCGTAACCCTCCGAAATATAAGTCTTATACTTCACCCAGGCCGCCTCATCCTCGTCGTAATACTCCAAAAACACCGTCCCGCCCCAGAAGCCGCCGGACTCAAGCCGCCACCCCTTATAAGCCGTCACCTCGAGCGTCCAGCCGCCGGATGAGGCCGGGACGAAGACCGAACAGTCCACCGCGCCGACGCGCACCGGCGCCGGAGGGGAAAAAGTCACGACGCCCTCCTCTGAAAGGGAGGAGACGGAGCAGTCGGTATAGCCGTCGCCGCTTACGGCGCTGTAGACGCGGCACCTGCGCCCGACCGCGAAATACCCCCTGTACGCCTCCGGGACGGTGTAATAATAGCTGTACGTGGGGCCGCCCTCGCCTGACGACCCCGTCTCTTCCCTGACCCCGGTGATCGAGGCGGAGGCCCAGGCGCCGCCGGCGTCACCGGAGGACTTCACCGAAACCTCGTCCACATGATGAATGACCGAAAAAAGCCCGCCAACGTGCCCCGCCTTAAATAACGGCGCCGAGGCGGTAAGGACGATATTTCCAGTCTTACCCGAGAGCCTTACCGTGACCGCCTCCATATCGGCCCCGTGACCGCGCCACGGGCCGTTTTTGAAAGCGAAATCCGCAAGCACCCAGCTCGTATCGTTCACGCGGTACAGCTCGCGCGGCCTGTGATTCTTATGCACGATATACAGCACGTCCGCCGACTGCGTGAAAGATAGCCCGTCGATATCGGCGAGCGGGTAGGGCGTCGTCACCTCGTAGGGGATCCCTCCGGACTGAATCTGCCTTCCATCTCGGTAAAAGCGGACGTACCGGTCGCCGAACTCCAGCACATACGTCTGATCTATCGAATACTCGAACTCCACCAGCCGGCACTTCCCCTTAGCCTTGGCCACGAACCTCATGCCCGCGCGCTTCGTTATGCCGCCGTGCGGATGTATTACGAAATTCTCGCATCTCCGCAGCCCGGCGGCGTACTTCGCTAAGTCCGGCCGTCCGAAAAGCGCCGGCGAGATCTCGCCCGAAGCGAAAGAAGTCTGGATAGTATGCAGGCTCATGTCCGCGCCCTCACATACTCATCCGCCCAATCGTCGCCCATATCCGCCGGGACGGACTCATTCGCGTCGTTCCACGCCGCGCGCTGCACCGCCTCGTTATAAAACTTGGCCAGATGCTCGCGCATATTCACGTCGCCGCCCTGCAGCGAGACGCATATCTCCATAGCTATCCGGTACGCCAGCGCCTCCGCGAAAAGATCCGGCATAAAAGGCGGTATCGCGCTTGAGCGGAACTCAGCGTAAGCCCTATAGAGATCCGTCGCGACCGCCGCCTCGAACACGCCCTTGCGCGCCTCCACCGTCAACATCCTGAAAGGGGCGTTCCCCGCCTCCTCGTTGAACACCCGGCAGAGCACGGCGCAATCCTGCGGCGGTGTATAAAGATACTTCCACCCCGGCACAGAGACATCCATCTGTTCCAACGTGCATATCCTGACCGTCCAGCTCCACGGATGCGCCGCCAGCAGAGAACGGAAAGCCGGCAGATAAACCCTTTTGCAGACTGCCGCTTCGGCGCTCTTCTCATCCATCGAACTTATGCCGCGCGAGCAGCCGCAGAGAATCAAAGCCCTGTTGCAAACTTCGGTCTCTCCCATACCCGTCCCTCCTTTCCGCTATAAAAAAGGCGGGGCTTCCGGCCCCGCCTTCAACAACGCTTTTATCTTTCGCTATTTCCGCGTGCTCACGTCGACGCGCGGGGGCACGGTCTTAGGGCTCGGCCTGCCGACGGGCCCGATCCCGTGGTCCATCAGCCAGCGCGCCTGGAGCCTGCGCCCCTCGCGCTTCGCCTCCGAAACATCCTCCCAGCCCTCATAACAGTCGCCGTAAGGATTGACCGAGGCGCCGTTCTTCACGGCCGAAGCCCCCGCCTCGTGCAGCAGCTTCGCGAAGGTCTCCACATTCCATTCGCTCACGGCCTACAGATCCTCATAAGAGTGATGGTCTCCTTCTACGAGGAACATATCCACCTTACCCGCCGTAAAAGTCCCCGTCACGTCGATATACCCGCGCAGATACCTCTTGCAGCCGCGCGGCACGCGCACCGCGAAGAGCTTCTTCCCGGCCGTGAGCTCCGCCAGCGGGACTTCGTCGCTCTTGTAAAGCGCCTTCTTCGTCGAAAAATCGCTTGCGTCCGAAGTTTCAAGCGAAAACACCGCCGAAGTCCCGCCGGCCCCGGCGGCGGAGCAGACGCCGACGAGATACATCTCATCACCTATCGCGTCGCCGCCCTTCACGAGATCTATGACGTCCGTCGCCGCGTCTCCCCCGGAGAGCTCCTTACCCTCGCAGAAAATAAGATCCTTCTCAAGTATCATCTTTTCGTACCTCCTTAAGCTACCGCCGTTTCGTTGTTCTTGATGGCGTCCACCTGTCTGATCGGTACGCCCCAGAACGAAGTTACCGGCTTGCCGCCCACCTCGTCCACCTTCAGCGCCAGCGTCGAGCGGTTCGCCGCCTGCAAATTCAGCGCCGTCATCACCGTGCGGTTGCAGTAGATGACCCGCCTGCCCATATCGGCCTTCGGGAACTTGCCGAACGCGGTAATAAGCAGGTTGATCAGATCCGCGCCCGAATAGCTGGAGCTGCCGGAAGAAGCCAGATCCGAGACGTCGATATTGGCGATGCGCACGCCGTAGCGCCAGTCGCGAACGCAGAAGCCCATATCCCACTTATAATGCGTCACATACGCTTCGAACTTCTTATTGCTCGCGTCGCGCACCGTCTGCTGCCCGCGGAAGTCGACGGAAATCCCCGCCTTGCTCCCGCGCGGATAAAGGCCGTGCATCGTCTGCGTCCCCCAGTTGAGGATATAGATAGACGTGTTGTCCGTCCCCGAGCCGCCGCCGTCGACGACGTTGAAGCCGATCTTCTTCTCGTCCGCCGAAAGCGTGCAGTAGCGCGCGGCGAGCCCGGTGAACTTCGCCTTCTCCGCCCTCTCGTTGCCGTAGATCAGCGTATCCGCCATCTCGATATTCAGACGCTCCAGGAACGACGAACTCTCCGAAAGCAGAAAAGCCGCCTTATCCGGAGCCATATCCACCAGCGCCTTGTCTATCTCGCTGTACGTCTCCAGCATCCCGCAGGAATCCATGATCTGCTCCGTAGTGCTCTTCGACGACGGCACGCCTTCGTAGAGCTTGCGCCAGACCGCCTCCGGCAGCCCCGTCCTCACAGTGGTCTTATGCGAGCTGCCGTTGTTGCACATCTCAAAAACCATATCGTCAAGAATCGCGTTCTGCTCCGAAAGCATCTCCACGATCTTCGCGATCTTCCCATTCCCGTCGGTGCGACGGGCCACATCCATAAGCGTCGGGTTGTTTCCGCCAAGTATAGCCATTTACCGTTCCTCCTTAAGATAACTTCCCATATATGAGCTCCGCGGCTTCCTTAACCGGATCGCCGCCGCTTCCTCCGCGTCCGCCGGGTATGAACCTGTCGTCGGACAAGTCCTTCGCCATCTTCACCATCGCCTTGACGAAAGGCGGGTAATTTCCGAGGTTGGACCTGTCCAAATACGCCACGAACTCAGGGCTCGCGTACTTAGAAAGCACGCGTGAGACCGCAGCCAGATTTTCATCCAGCGCCGTCCCGCCGATCTCAGGGTCCTCGCGGACCTCCTTTTCCCATGCCGCAAGTTGCGCGCGGTCCGCCTCAAGCTGCGCCTCGCGCGCCGCCGAGAGGCGCTTGATGTAAAGGTCGGCCACCGCCTGCACCTGCTCGTTCGTCGCCTTGAGCCCCCGCATGATTGGCGTCAGCTCCGCCAGCCCCTTTTCATCGAGCTCCCAGCCCTCAGGCATCGTGAGCTCGTACTTCTCAGGGACCTCCGGCTCCTCGGCCTTCTTCCCGTCGGCTCCCTCCTTAGGGCCCTCTTCGTCGCCGCCTTCCCCTGCCTCCGCAGGCGGATTCGTCTCTATATCCTTCGTGAGCAGAGAGCGCTCGAAAGTACCTTCGCCCTCCTCCGTTCCCTGCGGCAAATCAGTCTTCGGCACTCCGCCGTCAGCCGCCGGAGCTACTTCCGCCGCCTTAGTCTCCGCTGTTTCGTCTGCCATCTTTATCTCTCCTTATCCCTGCTGCGTGAATACGTTCTCATCTTCGGTGCAGGAGCCCCAAAGATTTATCTCTATAGCGCGATAGCCCCTGTCCTTCTTCCTGTTGAAAAAAGCCTCGGCGCGCGCGGCGGCCTCTCCGGTTTCGCGCGCGCGGACTATGGCCCTCTGCCTGGCGCTCCAAAAGTCTTCCTTTTCCTCCTTGGACATCTTTTCCTCTGGAGGAAGGCACGTCACCGCATAGAGCTTCACCTCCTCGTCCTTCGCCGTAACGCCCGGAAAAACCATCTCCGCCGCTTCGGCGAACTCACTCCGTTTCGCCATAAGAAACCTCCTCTTCTTCCGATGCATTATCGGCTTCTTCGCGAAGCCTGATCTCCCTCAGCCAGAGCCCGAACTCCTTCATGCAGTCCAGCGGCTCCGCGCCTGCGCCGAAGGCCATCTCGAAAACGCGCTGCCCGACGTTGCGCTCTCCCTCGCGGTAATACGTGTCCTCCACAGTGGGGGAGTCGCGCGCCGAACTCTTAAGAAAGCCCGTCTCCTCGATCAGCAGCCCGACAAAAATCCGCCCCTCCGGGATTCCCAGAAGGGCGGACATCAGGCGCCTCTCGGCGTTACTCCTCTGTTCGGTCATATTTACACCTCACTTCAACAAGAGCGGCTAACTATTCAATACGTCCAGCACCGCCGGCAGAGCCGCGCTCTCCGCCGGCGTGCATTCTCCGCGCAGGCAGCGTGCTACGTATTCCTTGACCTCTTCTTTTATTTCCGCCGCCTCTTCTTGTGTAAGCCATATCCTCACGTTTCACCCCCCTCTCAAAGCCCGTTCGTAAACATATCGTTTACGGCGGAAAGCGCCGAGCCTTCCCTCACGTCGGTGTTGGCCAGCGCCTCAGCGCCCTGCGCCGCCTGCTGCCCCGACTGTATGGCCGCCTGCATCTGCGCGATCTGCTCCTGCTTCTGCGCCGCCTGGGCGCGCGCCGCCCGTATTTCTTCCACCGCCCGCGGCTCCCGCAGCAGCTTCGCCGGCGCGCCGGAGAGCTTGCAGTATTCGCGTATCGCCCCGTCCACGTCCAAAGCGTCCGCCGCTTCGGGGAAAGACGCGGCGATGGAGCCGATGAACGAAACGCTCTGTTCGATCGGCTTCATGCCCTGCATCTTCTGCGCCTGCGCCAATATCGATACGAACTCGATATTTATGTCCGACGCGCCGCGCAGCGCCTCCGGAGGCTCCGGGATATATCCCGCCTCGTCCATTATGCCGTATATGCGCTCTATCGCCGGGGAGAGCAGCTCCCTTTCCAGCCGACCGAGCACCGGTCCCAGCACCAGCATCTTCTCTTCGTGCCGCTCAATTATCTCCCTAGCCGTCATCTGCGGCCTGTCGTTCTCCTGCAGCATCAGGAAGAGGTCTGCGTACATCGTGCCCCGTATGGAGTCTATCGTTTCCTGGATGATCTGCTGCAGTCCCGGCAGATTGAGCTGGACGTTGTACAGCGGCAGCACCTGCTGCACCTGCCCGTCGGGGACGAAAGTCACGCCGTTGGGCGCGGAGTACACCCCCGAACGCCGCAGCCCTTCCGGGGCCACCAGCGGGGGAGCCACCTGCTTGCGGATCGCCGCCGCGCGGTCGCGTATCTGTATCCGCAGCTCCTTGACGTCTGGCAGCGCCTCCGCGCCGGGGCCGTATCCGTAAATATCGCTGTCGATACAGTGCCACCTCGGAGTCATCGCGGGGAAGTCCGAATAGCCGCGGACGGCCAAAAGCCTCTCCTCCATGCCGCCGCTCTCCCAGTAGACGGAGCGGAACGGCTTACGCGTGATATGCTCGTAATCCGGCTCTATCGCCTGATGCACGAGAAAACGCGAGAACGGGCTCGATTTCGCCGCCGACCGTACCCCGTCTGAGGCGTTCTCTTCGCCGAATATGGAGACGATCTGCTTCGCGGTGAGGTCGAAATCCCTATAGACGCAGTCCACGTCGTAGCCGTTCGAGGCCCCCAGCCAATAGCGGCCGCAGGTGAGCGTCCCGCAGCGGATGAAATTCTCATAATCCGGCTCGATGAACATAACGCCGGTGCCGAAGGTGACGAGTTCCTCATAGACGTTATGCAGCGCGTGATAGAAGTTGCTGCCCTGCATCACGCGCATCATGCGGTCGTGTACGTCGTCCAGCCAGTCCCGCACCTCCCAGTCGTCCGACAGAGCCTGATCGTGCGTCGAGAGCTTGAACCACTGTCTGGAGGGTGAAGTGAGCCCGGACTGCATCCCCGCCACCAGCGTCGAACGGGCCTTCATCGGCGCGGAGGAAAGCACCTTGTCCATATCCGGCAGGACGTCCCTTTCTCCGTCGAAACGCCCGCGGAAAGGATGGATATAGCTTCGCAGCTCCCGCCAGAGCGGGTCGATGTAAGAGGCGGCGTTACGCAGCGCCGCGCGCCGCAGCTCGAGCCCGCGCTTAAGCTCGGACGCGCTGACAGTTCTTTCCATTCTCCATCACCCTATTCTCCGAAAAGCTTCTTTCCCTGCGTAGTATCCGCGATGCCGCCCGCGCCTCCCTCGTTGCGTACCGTAGAGGCGGCCCCTCTGCGCTTCCTCTGGCTCGCTCTCACCCGCGAGAGGTTCAAGAGCGAATCCTCCGGCGAGCCGGACGACACGCTCGTGGCCCCTGGAACGGCCTTTGGAACGGGCGTCGGCTCATAACTGCTTCCGCTTGAACACATGGCGTTACCCCCTTTCTATGCATAAACATCGTAATCTTCATCCGCCTGCTTCTTATCCAAAGCGTCATTCTCCGCCTGCGCGAGCTCTTCGTCCGTCGGCAGCCGGAATTTTTTGATCCAACCCCTATGAAGCCCTATCGGCTCGCTCTCTTCCTTATCCGCCTTGCTCATTTCCTCTGCTCTTCCCCCTTCTGTGTCTGCCGCGACAGAGCGCCCCCTTCGCCGACAGGCGAAGCCGAGAAACTACCACAGGGCGCTCATAGTATCGGCTGCGTCTGCCGATGCTCCTAACCGTAAACATCGTAATGATCGTCGGCCATATATTTGCCTCCGTAGCCGGCGTCGTCATACGCCGCCCTCGGCTGCACATCCGCCGCAAAAGTAACCGCCAGCGCGTCGGCAAGATCCGGAGAAGCCAGCCCCCTCTTCTTCATATCCGCCTTGCGCTCAAGCTGAATAAGATTCTTCCCCGTCGTATACTGATACTCCGGCCCTACGAGGTCGTCGCGCAGGTCGGGATCGTCCGGGATGGCCCCGCCCGAGAGGAACCACTCGCGCATCTTGTACCAGACTTCCGTGCGCCTGTTCGCGCAGTTGGCAAGCAGCGACTTCTCGCCTGCATAAAAGGCGATGGGGGAGCGGTGCATAAGCCGCAGGCTCGACATCACAGCCTCCCCCACCCCCGTGGCGTCCACGATCAGCGCGTCCGCCTTATGTTCGTCGTAGAGCCTCGTCGCGTGCCCCGCCAACTGCTCCGGCGTATTGCCGCGCGTCTGATACACGATGTTGGAGTAAAGCCCCTGCCGCAGCACGATCACGCTCCGGTCGCCGCCGAACATCGCCACGTCCACGCCCAATATCTTCGGCGCGAAGTCGAACATCTCGCTGCGCAGATGTTTCCCCATCGCCGCCTCCACCACGTCCCCCGGCATGAACTGGGTGACCGAAGCGTTCGGGAACTCGCCCAGCACGCGTACGCGGTACATGTCCGAGTCTTCGCCGTACTCGTCGGCTATCTCCGATGCGTAAGCGGGGGAGACGCGCGGCGAATCCAGACAGGAGAACTGAAAACGCGTCCAGAGATCGCGGTTCCTGTGATGGCTGTTGTAAAAATATCCCGAGAGCCTTGTAGGGTTCGCCGCCATGAGGATACGCGCCCCTTCTGTGGAAAGCGCGCCGCGGGCCACCTCGAAGACAGTCTCGGGAATACCGGAGGCCTCGTCGATCAAGAAGATCATATGGTCTGCGTGGAAGCCCTGCAGCGCTTCGGGGTTCTCCTTCCTGCCCGTGCGGGCGGCCACAAAGCCCGGGGTGCCGTCCATAGTCACCTTGTCGCCTTTTACGCGGATCGCCGACTTCCACGGTTCCAGCATCCTACTGCGCCACTTTTCGATTTCGGGGAAGAGTATATCCTCCAGCTGATGGGCCGTAGGAGCGGTCGCAGGAACCTTGACGTCCCAAAAACAGACGAGCGCCCACAACGCGATCCAAGCGAACATCGTCGACTTGCCCGTGCCGTGCCCGGAACGGATGGAAACGTGCGCCCCCGGCCTGCTGAAAGCGACGAGCGCCGCTTCCTGCTGCTTTGTAGGTTCCACGTCGAGGCACTCGACGACGAAATCCAGAATACTGTCGCGCCAGCGCTCGACGTCGGATATAAGCTTTTCTTCCGGGGTCGGCTCATCGTTCATCCTGCGCGCCCTCCGCGGCTTTCGACTCACGTTTCTTTCGGCGTTCTTCTATCGTCTGCGTGATATCGGCGGCGGAAACTTCGATATTCACCGTAGTATCCGGAGACTTGAGCCCCCTCATCTCAGCCAGCAGCTTGATGGCGCTCAACCTGTCTTCTAGGGCGATTTTCGGAGCCAATATTATGGTGTCTTTATTGCCTATGTTTTGTACTTCCATGGACTTTATAGCGGTCGTCTTCTTTAAAGGCATGTCGCAAGTCGGATAAAAAATGACGCCGTCGAAGTCCAGATGAAGTTGTCCGTTGTCTTTCCTCGCCTGAGCGTCAAGCGCTTCCCGTCTGTTCGGGTCGCCGCTCCCATTTGAAATCTGGACGTAATCCGTAACGTCGGAATCTATAAACGCTATGAGCTTGTTCACAAGATAGCGGTCCAACGCAACGCCCTTATAGTCTGCGTGGGCGAGCTGTTCAAGCTCTAATTCTCTGATTCTGGCTTTTATGTCAGGCTTTGTCAGGTTTTCGCTCGCCTGCTGTCTTGCACAGTTTTTCGAATACCCGGCGCGTATCGCCGCTTGTGTGGCGTTGCGCTTGGGGTCGTTGACATACTCTATGCAAAACCGCTCCTGCATCTCACTGAGCGCCATCATTACCGCCTCCTTCCTACTTTTCATAAAAATACGCTATACATTTGCTACCGTTTGAGATACAATATAGAAACATAAAAACAAAGGGGGAATCGCAATGGCCGGCAAGACAGCCATGCTGCACATAAGGATAGAACCGGACATAAAAGAAGAAGCCGATTACATCTTCGGGCAGATAGGCATAACGACCTCCGACGCCGTTAAAATATTCCTGCGCAAAGCCATCTATTCATCCGGCTTCCCGTTTGAAGTGACCGCGCCGACGCCCAACGCGGAAACTATCGCGGCCATGGAAGAGGCCAAACGCATAGCGCACGATCCGAACGCGAAAACATACGCCGATTTCAGCGAAATACTCAAAGAAATCGACGAAGAAATAGCCGCCGAGGAAAAAGCCCCGTGTCTAAGCTGACGGTTCGACAGACCAGCCAATTTAAGAAAGAACTCAAAAAGGCGAGAAAACAGGGCAAAGAGATGGCCGCAATGGATAAAGCCGTCTCTTTGCTCCAAAACTGTGAGGCCCTGCCGCCTAAATTCAAAGACCACGCCCTCACCGGCGATTGGAAAGGCTACAGGGAATGCCACCTCTCGCCGGACTGGCTGTTGGTTTATATGATAGAAAACGACGTCCTCGTACTCACCCTCACCCGTACCGGCAGCCACTCCGAAATATTCGGCAAATAACAGATGATAAAAAAGCCCGACAAAAAAGCCGCCCTCCCGATCGGGGAGGCGGCTCTTCGTTTCTCTTCTCTCTTCGTCTTCTGCCTACGGCAAATTCCATTGTAGAAAATTATAGCAGAAAAACATGTCAAAAAACTGACAACAATTTAGACACAATTTGACCTTTGAGAGCCTGACCAATGCGCCGTAAAACACACTACGGAGGATAGAAAGAGGCGGCTCAAACGGCGGCGGGAAACTCTGACCAATGTGGATAACTTGAGAAAAAATTCTCAACGGAGGCGAAGTTCATTTCAACCTGCCGGTTCGCCAGTCTTCAAGCAGAGACTGCACAGAAAGCAGCGGCCGGTAGAGGCGGTAAAGCGCGCTGTTGAGCAGCCGGTATACGTGCCTTTCGGTAAACCCAAGTTCACGGGATATTTCCGACACCTCCATGTTCCACCAGTATCGCAGCGCCAAAATACGACGTTCCTTCTCCTCAAGCTCGCAGTAGGGCTCGTAAATACCGGACATCAGGGACTTCAACTTCCTCATCACGGGATCGTCGTATCGTTCCAGATACCTGTCGCCGGCCGTCACGGTGCCGCCTCCGTCCACAGACTCGTCCCAGAGGCAGCCGCAGGACATGGCACGCGCGTCGAGCATCAGCTTGTAGCTGTCGTAATCCTTCTTAATAGCGGGGAAATCCTTAATCGCCCCTTCCACCATCCTGTGCCTGTACGTCGCCATTTGACGGTCCTCCTTTTTCGTTCTTTCCGCTATGCGTGCGTTTCGCGCGACGGCGCGCCTCTTCGCCGTAGGCGAAGCCGAAAAATCACCTTAGGGCTCGCCTAGTGCCGCGTGCGTTTCGCGGCGCGAACATGTGCACCTGTTCGCAACATGTTCGCAAATATGTTCGCGCCCTTGAAGCCTTGCAGTTACTGGAAAAATCGGCGGTTGCGAACATTGCGAACATATTTACCCCTTATTTTTAGAAAATCATTTAAAGAAGAAAAAATCTTTTTTATACGGTTTTTTCGTGTCTGCTGTTCGCAGGGTACAGTTATCCCCTGTGATACCAACGGTTTTTTTGCGCGAACATGTTTGCGAACATATTTTCGACATGTTCGCGCCGGTATCGCTGAAGCCTTGCAGTCACCGGCTTTTTTAATGCGAACATGTTTTGTTGACTATATGAATTGTTCGCGCTATATTTTGTTACAAATCATCTTCCGACACCTCCAGCGGGATCGTGCGCTTGGGCGGCACGCGCCACATTCTGGCGTTGGAATGCCCCATCGGCCTGGACTTCCCCCCGGTGAGTTTCGCCAACACTTTGCCCGCCTTTATCACGTCGCCCGGCTTGGGCGTGGAGGTGGGAGGGTAGCCGCAGTCGTACAGCACCTGGGTGGTCGTCGCGTATCTCCAGATTTCGGGTATAGCTTTCCATTCAAGGCCGACGGCTATCATTTCCTCTATGCTGGACGGGACTTCGAATTCCTGGTTGAGTTCCGCGAGCAGCGCGTCTTCTTCTTTCGTCAGCCACCAGCGGTATTCGTCGTTTTTGGGCTCTTTTAAGTGCATGAGGTAGTAACGTTCGTAGACTTCCCGCCACATCTGCTGCATTTCGCCGCGGTCGAGCGGCATGATCTTGACTAGGGGGATGCACCACCAGCGGGAATTGCCCGTGTCGTCGATGAGGAATTGCCGCTGGTTCACCGTGGCGCCGTATATCGTGCGGCGCTGGAAGTCCGATTCCCTGCGGCTCCACGGCATGCGCAGCTTGTCCGAGCCGCGCGTCAGAAAGGCTTTCAAGATGGGCACTTCGGAGCGGTTGAAGGTGCCTTCTAATTCTCCGTATTCCACGCCCCAGGCCGATATGGCGGCTTTCACGCTGTCTTTGTCTTTCAGGTTGAGCCCCACGCCTTCGGAAAAGAATTCGTCTTTCCCGAAGAGGATGCGGAACCAGGTGGTTTTGCCTATGCCCTGTCCGCCGACGAAGGTCAGCACTCCGCGACAGCGGAAGCCGCTTTGCATGAAGACGGCCGCTACGCCGGAGATGAGCCAGCGGCGCACCAGCGTCTCTTTGAAGCCGCGCGGGAAGTCCTTCTCCTCCACAAGAGAATCGTAAACATTTTGCAGACGCGAAAAGCCGTCCCAGGGTTCGGAGAGTATCCAATCTTTCACCGGGTTGACGATGTTCTGCGAACCTATGTTGGAAATAAGGGGGTCGATGTCGCCTTTCGGCATGCGCCAGCGCGAGCAGAGGGAGAGTATTTCGCCCATCGCGGCGTTTTTCGCGTTGTCGCCGCACCATGTGCGCCCCGGCATGGAAAAGACTTCTTCTTTTTTTATTTCGTCGTAGGATACGGTCATGCCGGCGAAGGCCAGCAGCGCCCGCAGGTTTTCCACGGTGCCCAGCGGCCGGCCGCCTTCCGTCAGGTCTACGAATTGAGGCTCTCTGTGTTTCAGCTTGTAGAGGCCCTCGTTTTTGAAGGCCTCCAGTTTTTTCAGCATCAGCGCCCTCGTCTTTTTCAATCCATTTTTGACGGCGTAGTCGTTCCAGTCCGTGCCTTCGTCGTCCTGGGCGAAGTCCGGATAGACGAAGGGGACGCCCGTTTCTTCAAAGACTTTTATCGCGGCCGTCGCCCCCGGGTTTCCCGCCGTATGCCTGTCATTATCGGCGGCCACGACGAATTCTTTTTCCGGCCAGAGGCGGCGGACGTTTTTTACCACGGGCAATAGGTTGCCGGCGTCGCAGCCGATTATCACGGCGTCGCCGGTCGCCTCCGCCACTGAGCAGGCCGTCGCCCACCCTTCGGCGATCCAGACGCGCGCCGATAGGCGCGCTTCGTCGAAGCCCGAAGGGGCGCCGGAGGCTTCAGCCCCCTTGTCATCCGCCCGCGCGTCGGAAGGCGCGGAAGGGGAAGAGGCGGAAGAGGGCCCTCCGCTGGACGGGACGTCCATATAGATCACGCCGAAGTTGCCCCGCTTGGGCGCCGACGTCTCGAAGAGCTTTTTGGCGCCCTCACGCTGCGGTATGGTCTGCACGTTGACGACGGCGCCGCTCGTGTCGAAGAGCGGCCACAGCAGGTCCTGTCCCAATATCCGGGCGCCGTGGACGGACCGCAGCCGCTTTCTTGAGGCGTATTTGTGCGACGCGTCGGCCGGCGTCGCTGCCGCCCACTTCCGCCGCGCGAGGGCCGAGGCCTCGGCCTGCGACGACGCCTTCTTCCGCGCGGCTTCGGCCCTTTCCCGCTCCCACTTCTCGGCCAGCGCTTCCCGTTCTGCGGCCGACAGGGAATGAAAATCCGCATCCCCGCGCGGATCCCACATATAAAACTCCCCCGTGCGCCAGTTGTGCAGCCAGGCGCGCGGGAATTCGTCGTTGAATATCCTGTATTCGCCGTTCTTGCTCCTGGGCTTGTCTCCGGAGAGCGTGCAGCGGTGCTTGCGCCCGTCGATCTTTAACCCCTCGCCGGAAGCGAGGTAGACTCCCTCGCCTCCGAGAAAATCAAGAAAAGCCCGCTCGATGTCAAAAATTCCCCAATCGCCCAGATCCCTCACCCGCCTAAGTTTTTAAATCTTTTACGCCCTATCCGCTATCTTTTCCACACACGCGGGCGAATAAGGGCACCTGGCGCTCCTCACCGGACCGCCGTCTTCGTGCGTCTTGAGCATTCCAAAATCGCGGCAGATGAAGCTGCAGGGCGGCACGCCGCCCTGCAGCAGTTTTGGGCAGCCGGCGGGGGGCACATGTCGCGGCGTAGCGGCAGCGTGACAGGAAGCTTGCGCTTCGCGCCTCCCTTGTTTCTCGTTTTCACCGGGTTGGGGTCGAGAGCGGCGGCGCTTTTCTTTTTGCGTTTACCTGGCATCTACCGCACCTCCTTCTTGAGCCAACCCGCTATCTTTTCTACGCACGCAGGGGAATAAGGGCACCGGCCGCTGAGCTTACCACACGCATCCGCGCAGTCCCAAAACAACAGCTCCGCCGCAAGCTCCATATCGCTCATAGCAGCAAGCCTCTCCCGATTAGTCATCTGCGTCGCCAACCTCCTGTCTCTCCACGTCCTCGATCCAGAACTTGAGATCGCGCCACACATCAAAAAGCCTGTCCCAATCCTCTTCGATAGACTTCTGCATCTCATCGATCAAATCAAGCGCCTCCTCAAGGTCGTCAACAGTGCCGCAATACCTTGCCGGTAGAGCCTCCTCGTACCTCTCCAGCAGCTTCTTCAGCTCATCCAGCTGCCTCTCCGTCACGAAAAACCTTTTCCCTTTATTCATGCTATAATCTCCTTAGCCAGTTCTACTTGGTACAGTTCTATTCCGAGTCCCGAGCGCCGCTATCGCCCGGGGCTCTTCTTTTTCCGCCCGCGCGTCTCCGCCGGCAGCGCCTTCACGCCCGTCTCTTTCTCGTACCTTTTGTCTATCTCGGCAAAGCTTTTCTGGAGAAAAATCGGCGAAAACCTTACAGCTACGCCGCTCTTCTGGATAGACTCCATGATTTTTTTTCCACGAATACCCAGCCATACGCGCGGCGCGTATTTCGGCATAAAGGGACTCGATGAGCTGCGTCTTCATCTGCTCCTGCCTGCGTGAAGCGCGCGGATTGCGCGCAAGCGCCGTCAAATTCATGCGCGCCTTGCCGAGCCCTGGGACGTCGAACTCAGGCATCGCCACCATCCTCCCTGCCCGCCGCCTTAATCACCGTACCCTGTTCGACACAGCGGCGCATATACTCCGGGAAAGAATAAATATCATCCCAGCCGTGCCGCAGCCAATACGCGGTCAACTCCGCCTCCGTACACTCGACGATCCTGCCTCTGCGCACCTTCATCGTCCGCCGTCCTTCCCCTCATCGCCGCGTACCCCAACTGCGACGCGCTGACGCGCCATATACTCTATCAGCCTCTGCTGCCGGCGCAGCTCCTCCAGCCGCGCGCGCCGGGCGAGAAACGCCCGCGTGACACAAAAACCCAGCGCAAAAAGCGCCACGCCCGCGACAAAAAAGCCCAGCTTATACATCATCCTTCTCCTCCTCGTCGGTCCTCATATAAGACACCAGCAAATGCCGGCAGCACTCCTTCATATCCTTCACCCGCGCCACATCCCGTTCAAAACCGTCGCAGTTGTGGCAGCAGAACGCCGCCGCCCCCATCGGCAGCAGCCAGACGGCGGGGTAGCACTCCTCGTGTCCGCAGAAGGCGTGCATTTTCCCAAACCTGCGGCACTTCGCCGCCATCCCGTAACGCGCCATCTCAGCGGCCGCCCCCGAAAACCCTTTCACACGTAGACGCCGCCTCCGACGGCGTTCCCCCTTCGCCGACAGGCGAAGACAAAGAATTACTATAGGGAACGCCTAGTGCCGCGTGCGTTTCGCGGCGTGCCGCTTCTCTATACTCCGCGTTCACGCGCTCCTCCCAGCGGCGCAGCCCTTCCGCGCGCCGTCTTTCGTCGTACCGCTCGATAAGCTCGTAAAAAACCATAAACGCCGCCGCGCCGAAGAGCGGCGCCAAAACCTCCGCCGTATACGTCATCTCAGAATCCCCTCCTGACATAACCGTTGGCCGCCAGCTCGCGGCCTATCTCCGCGGCGTCCCACACCTTCGGCGCGTTGGGCGCCCTGTCGGGGCACTCCACCGAAGCCGGAAAAACGCCGTCGCGCACGCGCTGGCGGAAACTGCTTTTGCCGATATTCCAAAACGCCACGATCTCGCTGGCCGTCACCACCCCGACGGACGGCCACTCGGCGGGGCGGGCCCCTTCAGCCTCGTGCGCCTGGCTCCCGTCCGGCTCGGTAAACCCCTCCGGCTCCGACCGGGCGGGGCGGGGGAGCCCCTCGCAGGCGCGCTCCGCCTCGGGGGCGCGGAGAAGGCGCCGCCCATCTTCCTTCCTCTCCAGCTGCTCGCGTACCAAAGCGTCGATCGCGTCGCATATCTCAAAACCCGCCTCGCGGCCGACGTGCTTCGGGAGCCCCACCGTGATCTTCACCCCAAAGTCGGGGCTGTACGTAAAACTCACGCCCATAACGCAGACGCCTCCCGCGTCGTCTTAACGGGCGCAAGGCGGACGCGCAAAGCGCGGCACGTACCGGGGCGCGCCCCGTCCTCGTCGAAAGCGTCGCACAGCTTACAGCCCAAATGGCGGCCCGCGCGCATGGCGAGCTCGGCTGCTGCCGCCCTCCTATACCCCTCCGGGAACACGAAGCGCTTCCCGCGCAGATCGCAGAACCCCACCATCCGTGAATTCATAACTTCTCCTCCCTTATCAAATCTCAAATCGTGATAAAATGTTGTAAACCGTTTTTCCAAGCCGTCGAACCTCCCGAAGCCGCGTGCCGACACGGCTTCGGGAAACGGCTTTAACTCTTTTTTTTTAGCTCCCACGTTTCCGCCTTTTATAACTTCAGCAAAACTGCTAAACTATATATGCCGCCGGGGGAAACGAAGGTGATAACATGAAACATCTGTCTCCGATACAGGAACACCAAAACGCGCCTGAAGAGCTAAAAGAAACAGAACGATACATCCATGACTTAAATTGCCATTTTCAAACTCTCTGCCAAGAGCTTGAAGAAAGGGTAAAAGTTCTCGAAGCTATCCTGAAGAAGTAGAATCTTAATCCACCCCGGCGGCGCGCCTACCATCGGATGCGTCTCCCGATGCGGCGGCGTACCTCTTCAAGATCTCAAGGATCTCCGTCTTCTTGAGTATCTCCTCCTCCAGCCGTCTTGCCGCCTCCCGTACAAGCATCTCTCTGTCGAAACACTCGCGCGGCACGCCGTAATCGCAAAAAGCGAAACCCAGGCAGGTCTCGGCCCTGTGATCCAAAGAGTAGTGAAAATCCTCCTCCGGCTCCCTTCCTAAACACACATTCAATTCCCTTTTAAGCTCTTCAAAATCTACAGACATACCTAAACCTCTCCTCTCACTCAGTACTTCCGGCCTCGTCGCCGAAGTCCGGTTTCAGCGACCCAAGCGCCGCCATCGCTCCCGCCTTCAGATCGTCGAACAGCTTCGCCACATCCTCCGCCGACGCGCCGGGCACGGTGCTCCCGCGCACCTCCACGCGGGGCTTGCCCTCTACGATCGCCAGCTCCACCCTCATCTCGCACTCCATCGCCGTTGCGCAATTCATCACCTTCGCTCCTTCCTGCCGGATCACCAGCTCCAGCCTAATCGTTCCGTCCGTCACACCCGCGCCTATTATCGGGCGCGTTTCCCGATGCGGCGGCTCACCCCGGACCCCCGCGGACGAGCCGCCACCTTCCGGGGGATAGGAGGTGCAGGCCGGATCCTGCAACAGCTCATCAAACGAGCACCCGAAGAATTCACACAATGTCCTGCACATAGGTATAGACGGGGTTTGTGAGCCATTTTCCCATCGGCATATCGTTATTGCGCTCACACCAATCGCTTCAGCAAGCCGTGCCTGCGTTAAACTTAGCGATCTACGCCTATAAACAAGTCCCTTCGTTGTCACCACCTCCATATATCCGCCAGACAGCGATTTTAATATAGCGTATAACGACATATTAATCAATGGGCCTATAGTCCTATATTGTCATAATACGATATATATCCTTATCGAAATTCGCGCATTGATAATATTATCGTCTAACGCTAACATTGAACATATGGAATATACGGAAGAGAATGCAAAAATCGAAAAAATTATAAAAAACGCACGCAAAAAGAGCGGGATGACTCAGGCAGAATTAGCGAAGAAATTAGGAGTGAGCCCGGTTACAATATCGCGTTGGGAGCACGGGCGGCAGACGCCGCGCAGAGAAGAACTGAATATCCTCTTAACCTTATCAGGAGAAGAGCAGCAGTATCAACGAAAGTCGGCGCAGCCTAAGTCTGACCAGCCGTCAAATGTGCGTGTTGACGGAAACTTCATAGAGATCCCCGTGTTGAGCATAGAAACGGCGGCCAGTTGCGGAGCGGGAAACGGCCTCTACGGTGTAGAGCCTTCAACGGCAGACACCGTCATAATTGAGTCTGATCAATTCCGCCGTATAGACGACCGCCGCAGACCCTTCGGCATTCGCACGGAGGGGGACAGCATGGAAGGAGCGGGAATAACTGAAGGCGCCATCGCCGTCATAAACCCGGCGGAAGACACCATAAGCGGCGATGCCGTCCTTATTTCGTGGAACGACAACTGGTTCATCAAGTGGATACTATACAACCCGGACGGATCGGTAGAACTGCGATCCGCCAACCCAGCGTACGGTCCTATAAAAATAGAAAAAGAATACGCGGAAGACCCGTCTTGGTTCCGGGTGATCGGCAAAGTAACGTCCATAATCCGCAGGGAAAAACCGAAAAGGGCATTCTGAAATACAGACCTAATAGCAAATTAGGTAGGTATAAATATGCGCCGATTATCATTCTTAGAATGAGAGGTTTATAATGAAGGATATCTCTGTCCTAATTCTTTTTGGATTGGCCGCTTTTCTTATATGGGTATTTTACATATATAAATCAAAGCAATCTTTAGAGGAAGACAACGCTCGTTTGCGCGCAAACATAAAATGTTGTGAAACTATAGGCAATCTCGAATACAAAATTGAAAAATTAAAGAGAGAAGAAGCAGAAAGAAGACAAATAATTGACGATCTTATAAAAGAGCCGGAGAAAACATATGGAGGAATTGCAAAAGCATATGCAGACTACATAGCCGTACAGGAACGTAAAATTGCTGAGGCGTTATACTTCAAATATGGTACGTACAAATCAAGACAGACCGTAATTGAAATATCTGATGAGAAGAAAAAAATCACAGAAGAGCTGAAAAATCTCCAGTATAGGTATGAACAACTTACGCACGGCAATAAAATAAAAGAATATATAGAATCAAAAAAAGAGGAAGCGTCAAGAATTATTGCCGAATACTCTAAAGAAATAAAAATTAAAGAAATAGAAGCTAAAAAAACCATCGCGGAATACAACAAACAAATATTACAAGCACAAAATACCAAAGAGCTTTTATACCAAGATATCACAAAGGCTTTCTCCTATTTAGCCTCTATACTGAGCAATATACAGGAAGAATATACTTTAAAACTTGGCAATTATTTACAGATAAAAGCAAATCCCGCATTAAAAACAGCAGCAGAAATAAAAACTGATTTAAAACGTGAAATATCCGCGTGGTCTAAGCGTGCAATTGCCGCCGAAACAAAACTCGCATACTACGAAGCTACCGTCCCCGTACTTGAAGAGTTATCCGAAGGCCCTGCAATGCAAGCGTCAGCAGCAGAATGTGAGACCAAAGACGAAACAAAAAATTGGCTGACTCAAGAAGAATATAACCGTCTCTCCTCCGCAGAGCGCAACCAGCGCGCATTAGACAACTACAAAAACCCGCATAACAAGAGTAAACGTCAGATCGGACGCGACTACGAACGATACGTCGGATGGCTGTACGAAACGAAAGGCTACAAAGTTGAGTATAAGGGAATATTAGACGGGCTTGAGGACTTGGGGCGCGACCTCATCTGCCGCAAGGACGGCAGAACCCTCATCATTCAATGCAAATACTGGTCTAAGGATAAGCTTATTCACGAAAAACACATAAATCAGCTCTTCGGCACATACATGCACTTCATGATCGAGCAGTACGGAACGAGCGGGCAAAAAACCGTCTTCGACGTTTTCGACCTCGCACGAGACAGCGGATGCGCCGCCTGTTTTTGGACAAAGACATCATTATCAGACACGGCGCGCGCTTTTGCAGACGCCCTAAAAATCGAAATTCACGAAAACGAAGGAATAGAAGACTATCCTATGATCAAGTGCAATATAAACAGAACGAGCGGCGAAAAAATTTATCATCTTCCGTTCGATATCAACTACGACAAAACAATAATAGACCCCGCCAGCGGCGAATTCTACGCAACAACGGTGAAAGAAGCCGAAGCCGCCGGCTTCCGCAGAACCTACAAGTGGACGGGAAACTGAAACAAAAACCTAACCGCCCCACCTGAAAATCCTGTAAAAGAGAGCGACGCCCCCGAAATGGACAACCTGACCCCCGCCCAACACCGAAAGTCCAAGAAAAACGAAAATTCCCCGACGAAGCCGAGCAAAAAACCTTCCGCCGCGGCCAACAAATGGCAGTTAATAAACTGAAATAAAAACTTGAGACTTTAGAGGAACTTACAATGATGCCTATTGAAATAAGCAAAAAAGAAAAAATCCTCATACTTGCAAAAACATACCCGAGTCCCAGTGCAAAGTATGGAGAAACGACTTGCGTAGCCGGGATAACGGAATTAGGAGAAATGCGTCGTATATATCCTGTGCCATTCAGAATGTTTGAAAGCGACAAATGGTTCAAAAAATGGCAGTGGGTAGAAGCCGAAACTTATATCAATACGGAAGACAAAAGAAAAGAGAGTCGCAAAATATTCTATGACAAAATAAATCCTCTGAATACTATTGCCACGGATAAAAAATGGAAAGAACGAAAAGGCTGGTTGACCGCAGTCCCCAAAATAACAGCATTCCTTCCGGGGAAATATGTCACACCGGCTGTTGAAGATGGCGTGACACTTGCAGTTTTTGCCCCGGATCTTCCCGTAAAGCTGGAAATAAAAAAAGCAAGAAAGACTGCGTGGGACGACGACGAGCTTGTAAAACTGAGAAAAGTGGAAGAAATGTGCAGCAACGTCCTGTTCCCGGAGGATGCGCCGTCTCAAAAAATAAAGATACTGGAAAAAATCCCATACGATTTTTATTACAGAACCACGGTAAAAACAACAGACAACAGAGAAAAAGAGATCCGTATCAAGCTTACGGACTGGGAAGTCTGCGCCTGTTACAGGAACTGCCTGAAAGATTACCGTGACGGCTGGCAGGAGAAATTCAGAGAGAGAATAGAAGCGGATATGAATACCAAAGATTTAAGGATCCTTATGGGCAACCAGCATAGATTCGAGCATGAGTGGCTCGGAATAAGCCTCATATACCCTCCTAAGCAAACGCCATACGAGGCTGCGCAGAGCTTGCTTTTTGACGTGGATTCTTAGCGGTTGTTGCCGGCTCAAGATTATTGATCTCTATACCGGCAACCAAACGGGCAAGTTTGTTTGCAATCAGCAGCCTATGGCATCTGTTCGCATCGGCCTCAAAGCACATCAAAGCAGCGTTGATTCCGGGGAGGTATGACATCAGCGGGTCAAGCGCTTCAAGGTGGCTGCTCAGATATGCGTTATACGATTTGCAGTATTCCTGCCAGTCATCGTTATCTTTGTATCTGTCGCGGATCTCTACGGGGCATCCGAGGGCGGGGAAGTGTCTATACGCGATATAAGATTCGCAGAGTGCTTTCTGCAGAGCTTTTTGTGAAAAGCCCGGCTTGCGCGAAAAAGGATATTGACGGACATCCATAACTATTTCGATATGATTAAACCGCAGACATTTGATAAACGCCTCGATCGTTGTCCCTTCATATCCAATAGTATAAATTGTCATCATAACCACGTCCTTTTGTATGATATTATATATAATACTCTATAGATTACAACACTATTGTAACTATGTTGTTGTGCCTAATTAACCTATTTTCCGCCCCACCTGAAAATCCTGTAAAGGAGAGCGACGCCCCCGAAATGGACAACCTGACCCCCGCCCAACACCGAAAGTCCAAGAAAAACGAAAATTCCCCGACGAAGCCGAGCAAAAAACCTTCCGCCGCGGCCAACAAATGGCAGTTAATAAACTGAAATAAAACGCCATATTTTAATATAAAGCGACCTTGACACTGCGACTATTATTTGTAATAATGGCATTACGTTGAGAGGGCAGTAATCGGTTGTCCGTTGAAAGACGCGGTTCTTTCACTCGGCGCACAACGTTGGACAGCGGGGCACACGCAGGTTGTTCCCACAAGGCAACTTGGTTCGGCGAAAAAGATGGTGCAGAGTAATTGGTGAAGCGGGAGTCATAAATGGCTCCCGTATTTTTATAAGGGGCGTGACAATTACGTATCTGTTATATCTGGACGATTCTGGCTCAGTACGCAATCAAAAAGAGGAACATTTTGTCCTTGCAGGCCTGATACTACATGAAAACAGCCTTTTTTGGATAAATAAAAGGATGAATGAACTTGCCGGGGAAATATCTAATCAGGCACCGGAAACAGTAGAATTCCATGCGTCCGAAATCTATTGTCCGCGCGGCAAAGAGCCATGGGAGACAATGACAAGGGAAAACCGTGTGCAAACACAGAAAGAGGTCCTTAAAATAATCGCCAACGAGTCTAAGAGATCCGGCGCCTGCATACTTGCAGCGGTTATCAATAAAAAAGAAAACACGGAAACAGACCCGATGAAAACGGCCTTTGAAGATCTGTGCAGCCGCTTCGACAAATATATAGCCAGAATTCATAAGAGAGACGGCAACAACAAAGAAAAGGGATTGATAATCATAGACAAATCCGAAGCCTATGAATCTGTCCTTCAGGATATGATGATAGAATTTCGGAGAAAAGGAACTAAATGGAACGAACGCCTCAATAGCATTCCGGAAGTGCCCCTTTTTGTAAATTCAAAAACTTCGAGACCGATACAGGCAGCAGACCACATTGCATACTCAGTCTTTAGAAGATATGAAAGAGGCGATGCTCAATATTTCGACATTATACAATCGTGCTTTGACAAAAACGGGCCGCAAATATACGGACTGTCACATATCACAAAAAACAAAGACTGCACATGTCCCTCCTGCCTCTCCAGACAGATGAGGGAGTACCTTAAAAAACAGCAATCATAACTATAGCCCTTTGCGAAAGCGGTGGGCTATGCCTTATGTCCTGCTATTCCGCCTTGGCAGTGGAAATCGCAGAGAGCATAAGTATTATGGCAAACCGTTCTCCAGCCCGTCCAGCTCATCCGCGTACCACTGCATCATCCGCGTCCTCTCCGGCAGCATCGTCGCCTCGTTATACGCCGCGCGGACCGAATTGCCCTCCACATGCGCGAGCTGAAGCTCTATAGCGTCCGGGCTCCAAAGGCCGCTTTCATTAAGCAGCGTAGAGGCCATTCCGCGAAAGCCGTGCGCCGTCATCGCATCAGCGCCGAAACCCATAGAGCGGATGGCGATCCGCACCGTGTCCGCGCTCATCGGGCGCGACGCCCCGCGCTCAGACGGAAAGACGAACCTACCGGCAAGCCCGGATACTTCGATGCGGTCGCGCTGATCCTTCAGCAATTCAACCACCTGCTTCGCCAGCGGCACGATATGCGGCCGCCTCATCTTCATCTTTTCTGCCGGAATACGCCACACCGCGCGCTCCAAATCAAACTCGCCCCACTCCGCCATCCGAACCTCGCCGGGACGACAGAAAGTATACGCCGAAAACAGCAGAGCGTTGCGCACGCGCGGACGCGGATACCCTCTGATGCTCCGCATCAGGATCGAAACCTCCCGGGCGTCCGTCACCCTCGCGAAATGCTTCGTGCGGACCGGCGCCAGCTTCCCTGCTAAAATGGCCGTAGGATCCCCCTGCACATAAAAAGGCATCGCATACTTAAAAACCTGGCTGAAAACATTCAGCACCCGATGCGCCGTCTCAAAATGCCCCCTGCCCTCTGCCTCGCGGCAGACGGCCAAAATCTCCGGCCCAGTTATCGTGGCCAGCGCGCGCCCCTTGAACTTCGGCAGGACGTAATCGTCGAGCCAGCGGCGGACGCGCGCCCTGTGCCCTTCGGAAAAACCGGAAATGCGCACCCGGTACCACTCCTCCGCGATCTCGGACAAAAGCACCCCCTCCACCTCGGGGGAGAAACAGGCGATCCCCGCCTCCCGCTTCTTAACTGCCAGCAGCTCCCGCGCCCGCCTCAAAGACACGTCGGGCCACTTGCCTATCGACACCTTCTTCCTCTTGCCGCCGGCCTGCGATACGAACCACCAATACTTCTGCCCTCCGGGCACGACCTCAAGATAAAGCCCGTCCCTGTCGGCCCTCATAAAGCGCTGCGCCTTCGGCTTCATACTCTGCACAGACAACTCGGTCAGCAACCGCGTCCCCTCCCGGTCAAGCACTAAAACGGCCCTTATAGTGCCGAATATCAAAGCTTTTAGTGCTGATTTAAGCTTGGCAGGCTTTGATACACTTTGACAGGCTTGACATGCCGCCAAAAACAAAAAAGCCCCGCCGTTCTTGATTATAACAGGCGTTTGACAGCCTTGACAAGCCGGCGGGGCGTCAAAAAAGGCCCCCTTGCGGGGGCTTGATATTCCAAATGGAGCCGGCGAGGGGATTCGAACCTCCGACCTGCTGATTACAAGTCAGCTGCTCTACCAGCTGAGCTACACCGGCAAGTATCCTTTTGCGGAACGAAAGTATTATACATTATTTTTCAACGTTGTCAAACTTCGGCGCAAGCGCGGAGCTCGCCCAAAAGTCGCCGCTGAAGCGCTTTTTCTTTTTCGCGTCAGAGCAGCTCTATTTGGCACATCTTCATTGTCAGAAGGGCGGCGTCGTGGCTTTCGCGCGTCACGCCGGCGCAGCACTTTGAATAAACGTTCACGCAACTCTCCGGAAAGTGCGCCTTTAATATCGTCGCGTTCGATACGACGCATATGTCGGTGCAGAGGCCAAGGAGGTAAAAGCTTATTTCTTCATCCGGAGCGTCCGTCATTTCACGGACCGCCGACGGAAGGAGCGTCGAGCCGAAGGCCGGTTTTTCAATTATCTTCGCATCCTTCGCGAAGCCGGCGAGCTCGTCGATTATCTCAAAGCCCCATGTGCCGTTGACGCAGTGCGGCACCGGCAGATGCCGTCCTTCGTTTGTTTCGGCGTAATTTTCGCCGTGGGTGTCTTTAGTGAATATCAGTCTTTCGGCTCCGCCTTCGACGACGAAGGATCGCACTTTTTCCACCGCTTCGGGGACGATCGCGCGCGCCATTTCGCTTCCGAGCGCGCCGCTCACAAAGTCGTTCTGCATATCTACGACTATCATAAAGTCGACGTTCCGCGGCATCCCGTTCCCCTCCTTCATTGAAATTTGTATGGGTTTTCCCCCGGGGCTTCGGCCGGCGTTCCGGCAAGGGGAAGCAGGTTCTCGATAACCGTTGAGTCCAGATTAAAATAGCACTACGAGCGCATTTTCTCAAGCGTTCTATCAGGGATTTATTTTTGCATTTCGTAGATGTATTTTATCTCGCCCATCGCGGCGGCGAGCTGCCCTTTAGTCATGACCCCTTCTCCGGAGAAGCGTTCGAGCACGATTTTGTACTTTTCCGCGTCGCCCTTCCACAGCTCTCTAAGCCACGCGTTGAAGTCGTTCTGCGTCACGAGGGCCTCGTATTCGCGCCGCGGGAATTCCGTGCGGCCGAAGATGCGGCGGAAGGCGTCCCTTACCTCGAGCCAGTGCATCTCGTGGTCGACGCCGAAGATCGTCTCGCCGGGGTTGTCCATGTAGCCGTAAAGCATCGCGAGCTCGACGCCGCGCCACCAGAGGGAATCGGGGGGGACGTCGTCGAAGCTGTAGTAGGAGAGCTTGTCCTTCGACCCGAGCAGCTCCCACTGGACCTGTATCGGGCGCACGTCGCGCGGCTCGATTTTTTCTCTGACCGCGACCGCGGCTAAGGCGCCGACCGCCTGCCCGGTGAGCATCGTGACGGGCTGCAGGCGCGTCGAGCCGTTGACCACGCGCGAAACGGAGATGTTTTTTTCCGCCGCGAGGAGGCCGTCTATCTTTTCTGGGATAAAGACGCCGAGCGGTATCTGGAAGAGCCCTCCCTTCCACTCTTTGTCGTCCGGTATGTCCTCGGGACGCTCGCCGAGGTCGCGGTCAAGATATTTGGGCTCGCGCAGCCCGTGTATGTCGGTAGGGTATTCTCCGAGCGCCACGCTCTCCGGCACCATGTTTAGAATGCGCTTGAGCGACGCGTCGCGGATGACGTCTTTGACGGTCATCGTCGCGACGCCGATTATGCGGCGGCTCTCGCGGATATAGGGGAAGGGGGGGAAGTGCCTGAGAATCGGCGCGAACTCTTCCGGCATCTCCTTCCAGCTCTGCCAGTCGTTCGTGAAGCTGCCGCCGTAGCCCTGGCGCGTGTCCACCGACCAGTCCTCCATGCCGAGCTCGGTCTGCATATAGTACAGGAACGCGAGAGTCTCCTCCATCGCCTTGCGCTCCGCGTCGCGGCGGAACTTTTTGTCCTCGAGGAAGCGCGCCGGCATACCTGCCGAGCCGAACTTGCGCCCCGGGTAGTCGTTCGCCCAGTTCAGCGCCGTGCGGGATATGAACTGCCATGTGGAGGGCACTCCGCCGTCGATTTTCGAACGGTTGGGGTTGGTGACGTCCGGCATCCCGCGGTAGGCGTTGTGTACTGCTACGTTGAAGGGATAATCTCCGGGCCACCAGCTGCCGTCTTTGGCGATTATTTCGCGGAAGTGGGGGAGATATTCGTAGTAATGCGGCGGCGGCGTCATTATACGCAGCTCTTCGGGCAGGCCTTCGGGATACTTCTTCACCACGGCGACGTAGGTTATGTCCTGTATAACGCTGTCGTTGTCTATATGCGGAGAGATGCCGTTACCTGATCTATAGCGCGCTCCGGTGAGAGGGATGAAATCGCCGGCCTCGGTCGCATCGATAAAGACCTTCGCGCGTATCGTCTTTTTCCCCTCTTCGTCCTCGATGATGGCCGCCGTGACCCCGCCATTGTCTACCTGCGCCTCGAGCACTCGCGCTTTTAGGAAGAGCGTCACTCTATTTGCTTCGTTTATCATATCGGTCAGCGCTTTCTGCCCGACCCACGGCTCGAACGCTATCGTGTCCGAGCCCCAGTAGCATGTGTTGACCGCCGTCTCGCGCATCTCATAATGCTCGCGTACGCGCGTTATGAATTCGTTGTAAATGCCCGTCCTCGTGCGGCGGACGTCGTCCATCGTGGAAACGGCGGCGCCCGTCATCTGTCCGCCGACCCAGTCGGATTCCTCGATGAGAGCTACGTCCATCCCCATGCGCGCGGCCTGTATCGCGGCCGCCGTACCGCCGGTGCCGGCTCCGATTACCGCTACATCGTAATACAGAGCGTCCGACGACGCAAAAGCGCCGCTCTGCGAGAAGGCGGTGAAGAGAAACAAAACGGCGGTGATCAACAAGTACATCTGAAACTCCTCCAACTCCTGCGTAATAAGTCACAACTTTTCAATTATACTCTTTTCAAGCGTGTTATCGCTACATTTTTAACCGACAATTCATTCAGGTTCATTCAAAAAAGAAATTTCTCGTATAACGACGCTCGCCGGCAGACGGAACGCTGCGCTTGAAAAATATATGCGCGCAAGGTAATATTTATCTGTTGCACTAGATGAAGAGGAGGTATACTGAGTGAAAAGCGCAAGAATAACGCTGAAAAAGAGAAAAGGCTTCACGCTGATAGAGATCATGGTCGTCGTCGTGATAATCGGGCTGCTCTCGGCGCTCGTCGGCCCGAGGCTCATAGGGCAGAGCGACGAGGCGAAGCGCAAGACGACGCAGACGCAGATCGCCCAGCTCGAACAGGTGCTCGGGCTCTACTACCTCGACAATGGAGCCTATCCCACGACGGCGCAGGGGCTCGAAGCTCTCGTAAAGGAGCCGACGACTCCGCCGGAGCCTCTCAACTACAAGAAGGGCGGCTACATGAAGAAGGTCCCCAAGGACGCGTGGGGGCGCGACTTCCTCTACGCCTCGCCCGGCGAACACGGCGACTTTGACATAATGTCCTACGGCGCGGACGGGCAGGAAGGCGGAAGCGGTGCGAACGCCGAAATAACGAACTGGGAATAGAGGGCGGGCGCAGTCTGATAAAAAATCGATAAATCCCGTCGGATACGCGCACGGCGGGCTGCGGAAAGGATGTGACAAGATGAACAAGCCGCAGCTCATAATTAAGGCTATCAAAGAGAAGCTCCTGCCGCTGACGGAAAAAAAGGCGGCGGAGGGCAATCATCTCTTCGGCGGCATCGTGCTCGACAGGCAGAGCTGCCGGGTAATAACGGCCGGCAGCAACAACCGTCAGGAAAACCCCATCTACCACGGCGAAATCGACACCATCCAGCGCTTCTTCGCCGACCGGAATCATCCTGACCCCGCGTCGTGCCTCTTCGTAGCGAGCCACGACCCCTGCCCCATGTGCATCTCGGCCATTTCCTGGGCGGGCTTCCATGAGATATGGGTCCTCTTCGGCTATGACGACGTCAAAAGGAAGTTCGGCATGCCCGTCGACCTGATGATGTATCAAGAGCTCTTCGCTTCGGAGGGAGCGAGCGACGAAAACAGCTTCTTCCGCAAATACTACCTGAAAAAAGAGGCGGCAAAGCAGAAAAACGCCGCAGAACTGCTGAAAGAAATCGCCGAGATCGAAGCTCGCTACGACAGAATACCGGTGCAGTACTTCCGCTACCCCGGGATGTGATTTTAGCACGCGGCCTCCTGCCACTTTCGCGGGATAACCTAAAGTACAGAGACGGCGCCTCTGTGCACAGAGGCGCCGCGTCGCAGATAGATATTTCGTTTTTTACCTTTTGGCGTTTTTCTTGATTCCGCTCTTTATCACAGGCAGAAGGGAGCCGAGAAGAAGCAGCAGGGCCGGCATGGCCGCCGACGAGGCGTTGCAGCCGCCGCTGCTGCCTCCGGAGCTTTCTTTGGCTTCGAAGGAGAGCGTCGCCGAGTAATAAGTTCCGCCGCCCACATCCAGCATTGCCGCGACCGTATTCCTTCCCGCAGAATCTGGGGTATATGTGAATACGCCCTCTTCGTCGCTGGGCGTTTCAAGTTTTTTAAGATTTTCAGGCCCTTCTTCTCCCTGTATGATGGGGGTGGTTTCGTTCCCGTATTCTATCACCGCGCCCGCGTAGGGATTTCCTTTATAAAGCAGCTTGAACTTGATAGGCATACCGACGCTGGCCCCGGCAAGATCGGAGAGGGGGATGATCTCCGCCACCTCGCCGCCTCCGACGGAGGCCATCGAATGGCGGTCGGCTGCGATGTTGAATATGTGTTTACTGAAGCCGGTATAGACCATGGCGCCCGGAATGTTCAGATAAGTGCGGCAGGCGGCCGTCACGGTCCCTTCTTTGGTTATCCGCGCCACGGCGCGGCGCGAATCGATCCCCGTGACTTCATCTCCGTCAGGGTCGTCGTAGGCGGCAAACAGATTTGTCAGATCGCTTTCTGTGCCGTCTTTGTATATCAGCCTGCCGTTCAGCATCTCCCTGTCGGGGACCAGTTTCATGAAGCTGTAATCGTACTGCGCCTGCTTGCTTATATGTGTAAAAGAGACGATGACGGAGTGCTCCTTTCCCACATCGGTGTGCGAGACCTTAGGGATGACGCTGAAATAATGAGCCTCTGCCAGCGGCGGGCAGAGAAGCACGGCGCAGATAAGGGCGAAAGCCCCCCTGCCAAGCCTATATTTTGCGGTCATCTGGAACAGCCTTTTCATATACAATACCTCCTGGAAATTATTTAGTTAGCGTTTGCTAACTTTTCTAAGTTATAACATCTGCCCCCTTCGATGTCAATACAGGCGCTAAAGAATAATGAATTTCCGTTTGCTATATTCGAATTCGGCAACGAATTAAGAATAGGGTCTTGTACGCCCGCAGAAGCCGCACTTTATTGAGCTCGCTGGATTTTCGTCCACGAAGAAAAGGGGCCCCTGCAGAGGCTCCTTTCCACGTCCGCCCGGTATGCCGTTATCGCCGCCGTTTATTGATTTAGAGCATGTCGGGGAGTTTTTCCCGGTACGCCGCCTGCTCTTTTTCATAGGCGGCGAGCTTTTCCTTCGCGCGCCCTATCTGAGCCCGCAGCTGCTGCGGCGACGTCCCTCCGTAGGTGTTCCTGCGCTCCACCGAGCGGCGCGGCGTGAGCAGCGGCAGAAGGCCTTCCTCGGCCTCGGGGATGAGGGCCTGCCATTCGGCGAGCGTCAGCTTGTCAAGCGGCCTCTTGTTTTCAATGCACCAGCGCACGGCGCGGCCGACTTTTTCGTGCGCGATGCGGAAGGGCACGCCGCGCAGCACGAGATACTCGGCGACGTCCGTAGCGAGTATAAGCCCGTCGGCAAAGCCTTTGTTCGCGCGCTCCTCGTCTACCTCCACGCTTTTCAGCAGCGCCGGCAGCACCGAGAATATTCCCTTCAGGCAGTCGAGCGAGCGGAAGAGGCTGCGCTTGTCGTCCTGCAGGTCGCGGTCGTAGCTGAGGGGAAGACCCTTCACCGTCGTCAGCAGGTCGACGAGCGCGCCCGTCAGCTGTCCCGCCTTGCCGCGCAGCAGCTCCAGCACGTCGGGATTCTTTTTCTGCGGCATTATGCTCGATCCGGTGCAGAAGGAATCGGGCAGCTTCAGCCAGCCGAACTCCGTCGTGAAATAAATTATCAGGTCTTCGGAGAGACGGCTGACGTGGGCGCCGAAGACCGCCGCAAAGTAGAGGACGTCCAGGAAATGGTCGCGGTGCGCGACCGTGTCCATGCTGTTCTCCGTGATGCGGGCGAAGCCCATATCGGCGCGCGTGAATTCGCGGTCTAGCGGCAGCGTCGAGCCGGCGAGGGCGCCGCAGCCGAGCGGCGATTCGTCGACGGCGTCGTAAGCGGAGCATAGGCGCCGCGCGTCGCGCATGAACGCCTGGGCGTGGGCCATCCAGAAGTGCCCCATCGATATCGGCTGGGCCTGCTGCAGGTGCGTGTAGCCCGGCACTACGACGTCAGCGTGTTCCTCCGCCTTTTCCAGCAGCGCCGCAATGAGCGCTTCCAGCCCCTCCCAGATATCAAGCAGCTCTCTGCGCAGATAGAGGCGCACAGTCGTGTTCACCTGGTCGTTGCGGCTGCGCCCCATGTGCAGCCGCGCGCCTGTCGCGCCGCATTTTTCTATCAGGCGCGACTCGATGTTCATATGAACGTCTTCGAGCGAAAGCTTCGGCGTTAATTCGCCTTTTTTTATCTCCTCCGCGATCTCGCGCAGGTTTTTTTCTATCACTGCGGCCTCGTCAGCCGCAAGAAGCCCCGTGTGGGCGAGCATCCTTACGTGCGCGACGCTCCCGCGTATGTCCGCCATAGCCATGCGCCAGTCCAGGTCGAGCGACTGCGTGAAATTTATCACGGCCTCGTCGGTGTCCTGCGCAAAACGTCCCTTCCACATATTCGGCACACTCCCTTTCGCCCTTTCGTTAAAGTTGCGAGAATTATACATCATAGAAAGCCGTATATAAAATGAGCTTGAGGAACGGGGCGGTCGGACGTACAGATCCTCCGAAATACCGCGCGCCACAGCCCGCGGCAAAAACGCTTACGGGCGGCCCCTCATCGCGATTCGCGAAAAAAGCGGCGGGCGGCGCTTTCTGAAAGGCGCCGCCCGCTATTACGTAAATTTTTCAAATTTCGTTACTCTGTGACTACATAGCGAAGAGTGGAGCGAGTACGGTAGCGACGACGGACATCAGCTTGATCAGTATGTTGAGGCTCGGGCCGGCCGTGTCTTTGAAAGGGTCGCCCACCGTGTCACCGACGACCGCCGCGGCGTGGGGCGCGCTGCCTT
>Ga0208297_1000636_pt1 | contig 58870 bp, 53 predicted proteins | sample LMS_cellobiose_e_FD_187367 | JGI IMG/M metagenome (GOLD analysis project Ga0208297, IMG submission 187367) | Rumen-fistulated moose microbial communities from Alaska, USA - LMS_cellobiose_enrichment (SPAdes) (version 2) | ecosystem: Host-associated > Mammals > Digestive system > Stomach > Rumen...
CCCTTGAGGGGCAGCCGGAAAAAGCAATGCGGTCGGCAAACTTTTTCGGCGCCCCTTCAGGGGCTTCGTCTGCATTATGCCCTTCTAGGGCTATTCAAGCCTCCGGCTTAGCCGGAGGTTTTGACTTACAGCATTTCCAGCGCTTCCGGGGCGAGAAGCGTGCCCGCCGCTTCCGCCGCCTCCCGGAGGCGGCGGTTTTCCGCCGTCATGGTCCCGAAGCCTTGGGCGGCGCAGACCACGGCCCGGCAGCGGCGGAGGACCTTCAGCGCCCGGTCCGCAGCCTCCCGGCCCACGGGCTCAAAGGCCCGGTCCGTGATGACCTGGGCGGCCAGTGCCCTGGCCACGGGAAGGTCGATGTCGTTCTCCGGCAGGACCCCCGCGGCAAAGGGGATGCCTCGGCGGCGCAGGAAACGGTAGACGGGGATGCCGCTGCCGCCCCCGCCGATGACAAAGACCTCCGGCGTCCCGGGCTGGCTCTCGGTCTCCACGCAGCCCAGCAGGGTGTCGTAGCTTCCGTGCTCCACCTCATAGAGGCGGTCAATGTAGTCCCCCTGAAAGATCTCCTCCGGGGGGCCGACCCGATCCACCCGCCCATCCCGGACGCATAGCACCGTGTCGGCGAAGCGCTGGGCGAGGTCCAGCTCATGGAGGGAGAGGACGATAGCCAGCTCCCGTTCCTGAACCAGCTGCCGCAGGAGATGGAGGAAGTCCAGCTTGTGGCGGATGTCCAGGAAGGAGGTGGGCTCGTCCATCACCAGCAGCTTCGGCTCCTGGCAGATGGCCCTTGCCAGCAGCACCCGCTGGCGCTGCCCGTCGGAGATGCGGTCGAAATCCCGCTCGGCCAGCTCCGTCACCCGCACAAGTTCCATGGCGCTGCGCACGACCTCGTGGTCCGATGCCGTGAGGATGCCCAGGCGCCCGGTATAGGGATATCGCCCGGTGGCCACCACGTCCTCGCAGGTCATAAGCTCCGGGTTGGGCCGCCCGGTGAGCACGGCGGAGACGCTTTTGGCGATGTCCTTTGCCCGCAGCCGGGCGATGTCCTCTCCGCTGAGGTAGACGCCCCCGGATACCGGGGGGAGCTGCCTGATGACGGTTTTCAGAATGGTGGATTTGCCCGCCCCGTTGGGGCCGATGAGCACCAGAATGCGCCCGGTTTCGGCGGTGAAATCCGCCCCGGCGATGACCGTCTGCCCGTTATAGCCCACGTTCAGGCCCTGGGTGCGGAGAATGGCGCTGTCCATCAGGCCGCCTCCTTTTTCTTCTGCCGGGAGAGCAGCATGGAGATGACCACCGGCACACCGAACACCGCCGTGACGGAGCTGATGCTCAGCTCCGTGGGGGCGAAGAGGGTGCGGGCGATGAGGTCGCAGAAAAGGCAGAAGATGCCGCCCCCCAGAAAGCTGGCGGGAATCATGACGATGGGCTTTGCGCTCTTCAGGAGCATCTTCATCAGGTGGGGCACCGCGATGCCCACAAAGGAGATGGGCCCGGCAAAGGCGGTGACGCAGGCGGAGAGGATGCTGCTCAGGAGAATGAGGGCGATGCGGAAGAGGCGGATGTTCACGCCCATGTTTTGGGCGTAGCTCTCGCCCATCTGATAGGCCCCCATGGGCTTGGAGAGGAAGAAGGTGAGCACCAGCGTTGCCAGCACCGTCACCGCCGCCGTCCCCACGCCGCTCCACTTCATGCCGGAAAAGCTGCCCAGGGACCAGTTGTGGAGGTTGACGATGTTGGAATCGTTTGCGAAGGTCACCACGATGTCCGTGACGGCGGAGCAGATATAGCCGATCATGATGCCGCAGACGATAAGGAGGGACATGCTCTTCAGCCGCCGGGAGACCAGCAGGATTGCTCCCATGGAGAGCATGGAGCCCGCAAAGGCGGCGACAATCATGCTCAGCGAGCTCACGGCGATGCCCCGGGCCAGGGAAAAAATCATGGTCAGGGCCACCACGAGCTTTGCGCTGGAGGAGATGCCCAGCACGAAGGGCCCGGCGATGGGGTTGCCGAAGAAGGTCTGCAGCAGGAAGCCGGAGACAGCCAGCGCCCCGCCCAGGAGCGCCGCCGTCAGCAGCCGGGGCATGCGGATGTTCCACACGATGGCGGCGTTCTCCCCCTTGCCGGTGGAGAGAATGCGCAGCACCTCGCTCAGGGAGAGACCCGCGCTGCCAATCATCACGTTCAGCACCAGCAGAACGATGAGGGCTGCCAGCAGCAGGGTGAAGCACAGGATAAATCTGCTTTTTCGCTTTTCGCTCATCTCTGCCTCATTTCAGGGGGTGGAAGAATTCCAGCGCGTCCGCATCCTCCGTTTCGCCGGAGAGAATCAGGTTCAGCTCCCGAATCATGGCGGCTGCGGCGCCGCTCTTCTGATAGAAGTCGTGCTCGCTGCACCAGACGTTCCCCTCCTGCACGGCCTTGAAGTCCGCCAGGAGGCTGCTCTTTTCCAGCAGCTGGTCCACGGTCTCCAGCTCCCCGGCGATGGTGCTGTTGTAGATGAGCACGTCGGCGTCCTTCGCCCCGGCGTAGAAGGCCTCCATCTGCATGTTCATGGTGGAGAGGGAGTTTTCGTCCTGTCCCGGGAGCTGGTCAAAGACATATTTGCCCCCGGCCATTTCAATCATCTTGGAGACATAGTCCCCCGGCTTCCGGACCACGGCTGCCCCCACGGTGCTGATGTGGAAATAGGCCACGGTCACTTCCTCCGAGGGAAGTGTTTCCAGGTCGTCCAGCAGCCGGAGCTGCTCGTCGAAAAATGCCTCCGCCTCCGCCTCCTTCCCCAGCAGGAGGCCGTAGAGCTTGATCCACTCCACCCGACCCAGGGGGTGGGGCTCATAGCTGGAACGCTCCACAATGGCGGGGATGCCCAGGGAGATGATCTGCTCCAGAATGTCCGGGCTGTGGTAAATCATGGTGTTCTCGATGGCGAGGGCGCAGTGTTCGGAGAGCAGCAGCTCGAAATCCGGGGCGCTGTACTTCCCGGCATAGATCATCTCCCCGCTCTCCAGGGCCTCGCAGACCTCCGGCAGGGCCCAGTTTGAGAGGGTGGTGCTGGTCATGCGCACCTGCCCGAGGGCGTCCAGGCGGAGAAAGAGGTCCATGGCCCCGGAGGCGGCCACATAGAGCGTGCCCAGGGGCTGATACAGGGGGGTGACGTCCTCCGCCATGTCCGCCGGGGCGGTCCCGCCCTCGGGAATGAGGAGGAAGCGGTCCGTGCCCCCCACGGTGATGAGGGCGGTGCCGTCCGGGTTGTAGTCCACGGTGAACTGGGTGGCGTAGCTGAGCTCCATCCGGCTGCCCTCCTGGGCGGGGGCCTCCGCCGATGCCTCTTGGGCGGGGGCCTCCGTCACCGGGGCGGAGGGCAGGCTTTCGCCCGCTGCGGTCATTTCCGCAGCGGGCGTTCCCGCCTGCACGGTGCAGGCGCAGAGAAGAAGGAGACTCGCCAGCAGGAGGGGGAGCTTTTTCATCAGCTCAGGGCCTCCAGGGTGGCGGAGTCAAAGGTCAGGGTATACTCGATTTCATGGGGCGTGCTCATGGCCACGGTGTCGGCGGAGATGGCCATGGGCCGGTCGAAGAAGGAGACGGGGATGACGAAGGTGGAGTTCCCCTCCGTGTTCACCGGGTAGTAGGTGGTGTCCCCCACGACCATGTAATCGTAGTTGGGGCTGGACATCTCGATTTCGGCGGTGCATTCCCCACCGGCGACGGTGAGGGCGGTGGGGGAGGTGACGCTGGCCTTGCCGGAGCCGCCCGCCAGGGCGACGGCGACAGAGTACTCACCATCCGCGAGGCCGAGGGAGGCGGCGGTGGTGAAGAACCCGTCCGCGAAAGCCTCCGCGGGGAGGGAGTCGGCCCGGAAGACGAGGGTGCGGTCATACCACAGCTCCTTGTTTTTGCTGAAAGCGGCGAGGGAGATGGCGGCGTCCAGGGCCTCCACGGGCACGGTGAAGGTATAGGCGCCCTCGGCATTCTCGGCGTAGGTGATGATGCCGCTGCCGCTCGCTTCGGCCATGGCGGCCTCCAGGGCGGTGCCCATGTACACATAGGGGTAGGCGGTGCCGCCCATGGTCATCACGGCGGTCATCTCGCCGCCGGAGACCGTGAGGGCGCAGTCGGCGATGCGGAACATGGAGGAGCTGCAGTCCACGGTCACGGGGTAGGTACCGTCCTTGAGGGCGTCGGCGGTGATGGGCACCATGCCCTCCTCCAGAACGTCCTCCACGGTGGTCATCTGGTCGGCGGAGGCGACGCGGCCCGCGGGCACGGATTTGGCGGCCGCCTGGGCGTGCTCGATGAGGAGCTGCTGAATCTCCGGGAAGGAGCCGAGGCCCCGGAGCAGGCAGATGACCTCATAGCCCGCGTTCTCGAAAATGGTGTTCCAGCTGTCCTCCTCGCCGCCGGCCATGTCGTTGTTGGCGTGGTCCCCCGCGACGATCATGAGGGGCTCCAGGACGACCCGGCTGTAATCCCCGGCCTGCACCAGGGCCAGCACGTCCTCCACGCTGGGCTCGGCCTCCACGGTGCCGATGAAGTAATTGGCGGCCCCCATGTCGGAAAGAACGGTCTGCATTTTGGCGTAAACGCCGTTGGAGTCGGCCTCGGTGCCGTGGCCCATGAAGACGATGGCGGTGTTCCCGTCGTCATATTCGGCGGTGGCGGCGACAATGGCCTGGGCCACGACCTGGAAATCCTCATCGGTGTCCAGGATGGGGCGGCCGATGGAAACGGACTCGAAGGCGTCGGCGTAGGAGGCGACCTCCTCCACCACGTCGTTATACTCAAAGCCGGGCATGAGGTGGGTGGGCTGGACCACGAGATACTTTACCCCGTTGGCCACGGCCCGGTCCAGTGCCTGGGTCATGTTGTCGATGACCTCGCCGTCCCGGCGGAGGACATGGTCGATGATGATCTGGCTGGTGAAGCCCCGGCGCACGTCCATCTGGGGGAAGGCCTCAATCATGGCCTTCTCGATGGCGCCGATGGTCTCCACGCGGCTATCGTTGAAGCTGGTGCCGAAGGAGACGACGAGAAGCTCCGTCTCCCCGATGCCGTCGGCGTTCAGGGGGTCGTCCAGGCTGGCGTCCCCGGTGGTGTAATCTTCCTCAAGGGCATTTTTCACATGCTCGATGAGGAGCTGCTGAATCTCCGGGAAGGAGCCGAGGCCCCGGAGCAGGCAGATGACCTCATAGCCCGCATTCTCGAAAATGGTGTTCCAGCTGTCCTCCTCGCCGCCGGCCATGTCGTTGTTGGCATGGTCCCCCGCGACGATCATGAGGGGCTCCAGGACGACCCGGCTGTAATCCCCGGCCTGCACCAGGGCCAGCACGTCCTCCACGCTGGGCTCCGCCTCCACGGTGCCGATGAAGTAGTTTTCCGCGCCCATTTTCGTGAGCACGGTCTGCATCTTGGCATAGACGCCGTTGGATTCGGCCTCGGTGCCGTGGCCCATGAAGACGATGGCGGTGTTCCCGTCGTCATATTCGGCGGTGGCGGCGACAATGGCCTCGGCCACGACCTGGAAATCGGTGTCGGTGTCCAGGATGGGGCGGCCGATGGAAACGGACTCGAAAGCGTCGGCATAGGAGGCGATCTCGTCCACCACGTCGTTATACTCAAAGCCGGACATGAGGTGGGTGGGCTGGACCACGAGGTTCTTCACCCCGTTGGCCACGGCCCGGTCCAGGGCCTGGGTCATGTTGTCGATGACCTCACCGTCCCGGCGGAGAACGTGATCGATGATGATCTGGCTGGTGAAGCCCCGGCGCACGTCCATTTCAGGGAAGGCCTCAATCATGGCCTTCTCGATGGCGCCGATGGTCTCCCGGCGGGAATCGTTGAAGCTGGTGCCGAAGGAGACGATGAGGAGCTCGGTCTCCCCGATGCCGTCGGCGTTCAGGGGGTCGTCCAGGCTGGCGTCCCCGGTGGTGTAATCCTCCTCGTCTTCCTCCCCGGGGGCGGGAGCCTCCGTGGCGGGGGCGGGGGTGGCGGCGGAACCGGAGGTGGGCTCCGGCGTGGTGTCTGTGGTGCCGGAGCTGCTGCAGCCGGCAAAGAGGCCGACGCAGAAGATCAGCGCCAAAATCAGCGCAAGCAGTTTTTTCATTTTTTCCTCCCGAATGTTTTTGGTTTTTTTGGTTTTTATGCTGAAAACAAGAAAACCCTTTCCCGGCACAGGGAAAGGGCGGCATAAGGACACCGCCAGTGAGCGGCGTCTGTACGGCTTGACCAATTCCCCGTGGTCAGGGGCCCGAGGGCCCCGGCGTAAAAACTGTCGGCAGGTTTCCTGGCTCATGGATCACTACGCTCGACCGCCTTCCCAGCCAAAAGGCCAGTGACATGCCTGGTCTCGCATTCCCCAAATACAGTGACGGGTTCGTACAGGATTCGCACCTGTTTCCCTTTTACCCCGCGCGGCGAAGAATCGGACTTCACCCGCGGGCACCGAAGTTTTCTTTTGTTCAATTTTATCGACTTATATCACAGCCCCCGAGAATTGTCAAGGGTTGACATCGGGCGGAGGGGGTGGTTATAATTAGCGCCAAAATCGGGGGAGGTGTCTGCCATGGAGAAAAGAGTGCCCAGGCTTTTGATTGCCGGGGGCAACAGCGGCTGCGGGAAGACCACGGTCACCTGCGCCATTCTCCGGGCCCTGACGGACCGGGGAATGGGGGTTTCGGCCCTGAAATGCGGCCCGGATTACATCGACCCCATGTTCCACCGGCACATCACCGGCTCCGGGGGCAACCTGGACCCCTTCTTCTTTGGCCGGGACAAGCTCCGATATCTCCTCTCCCGCCACGCCGAGGGCAGGGAGATCACCGTAATCGAAGGGGTCATGGGCTATTACGACGGCCTGGGCATCAGCGACGAAGGGAGCACCTGGACCATTGCCCGGGAGACGGAGACCCCTGCGGTCCTGGTGCTGAATGCCAAGGGGGCATCCCGCTCCCTTCTGGCGGAGCTGGAGGGCTTTGCGCGTTTCCACCCGGACAGCGGCATCCGGGGCGTCATCTTCAACCGCTGCGCCCCGAGCCTCTACCCCCTCCTCGCCCAGGCGGTGGAGGAACACTTCTCCGGCTCGGTCCGACCTCTGGGCTATCTTCCCCCCATGCCGGACTGTTCCCTGGAAAGCCGGCACCTGGGTCTCGTCACCGCCGGCGAGGTGGAGGACCTGGATGTCAAGCTCCGGCTCCTGTCGGAACAAGCGGAACACAGTCTTGACCTCACTGGGCTCATTTCCCTGGCTGACGCTGCTGCGCCCCTCTCTTACACCCCCCCAAGGCTCCCGGAAAAACGGGAAAAGATCCGCATCGGGGTGGCAAGAGACCGGGCGTTTTGTTTTATCTACGAGGACAGCCTGGAGCTCCTGCGGGACATGGGTGCGGAGCTTCAGGATTTCAGCCCCCTCTCCGACGCCGCGCTCCCGGAGGGTTTGGACGGGCTCTATCTGCCCGGGGGCTATCCGGAACTCTGGGCAAAGGAGCTGGGGGAAAACCGGGCCATGCTTTGTTCCCTCCGGGATGCGCTTCGGAATGGCCTCCCCTGCGTCGCCGAGTGCGGCGGCTTCATGGTCCTCACCGGGACCCTGGCGGGGGAGCCCATGGCGGGCGTCCTGCCCGGGGACTGCACGGACACGGGAAAGCTGACCCGCTTCGGCTACATCACCCTGCGGGCGGGGGAAGACAACCTCCTCTGCCGTGCCGGGGAGGAAATCCGGGCCCACGAATTCCACCGCTGGGACTGCACGGAGCCCGGGGAGAGCTTCGCGGCGGAAAAGCCCACGGGGCGGAAATGGCGGGCCGCCGTGGGGACAAAGACCCTCTATGCGGGCTTCCCGCATTTTCATTTTCTGGCCAATCCCGCCTTCGCGGAGAATTTCTATGACGCCTGTCTGAAAGGGAGAGAGCAACATGCCTGAAATCATAAAGCCCATGGACATCGAAAAGCGCAGCTTCGAGATCATCACCCAGCTGCTGGGGGAGCGGAAGCTGGAGCCGGAAAACGAGCTGGTCATCAAGCGGGTCATCCACACCACCGCCGACTTCGATTATGCCGACAATCTTGTCTTCTCCCCCCACGCGGTTCTGAAGGGCATCGAGGCCCTGCGGGCGGGCTGCGACATCGTCACCGACACCCAGATGGCCTGGAGCGGCATCAACAAGACGGTGCTGGAGAGCCTGGGGGGCACGGCGCGCTGCTTCATGTCCGACCCGGAGGTGGCCGCCGAAGCGAAAGCCCGGGGCGTCACCCGGGCGGTGGTGAGCATGGAGCACGCCGCCAAGCTGGAAAAGCCCCTCATCTTCGCCATCGGCAACGCCCCCACCGCCCTCCTGCGGCTGAAGGAGCTGGCGGCGGCGGGGGAAGTGAAGCCCGCCCTCATCATCGGGGTCCCCGTGGGCTTCGTCAACGTGGTGGAGAGCAAGGAGGCCATCATCGCCGCCGGGGGCGACTACATCGTGGCCCGGGGCCGCAAGGGGGGCAGCAACGTGGCCGCCGCCATCGTGAACGCCCTCCTGTACCAGATCCGCCGCTGATGGAGAGGTTCGTCACCGTGGAGGGGAAGCGCCTCCGCCTGGGCTACACCACCGGCTCCTGCGCCGCCGCCGCTGCCAAGGCCGCCGCCATCCGCCTCCTCACGGGCCATGCCCCCGAAACCATCGGCCTGCGGACCCCCAAGGGCATCGATCTGGAGCTGAAACTCCACGATTTCACCGCCGGGGAGGGCTGGGCAAAGTGCGCCGTGGAGAAGGACGGGGGGGATGACGCGGACATCACCACCGGCACCCTCATTTTCGCCGAGGTCTCCATTTCCGACGAACCGGGCATCACCATCGACGGGGGCACGGGCGTGGGCCGGGTGACGAAGCCGGGCCTTGACCAAAGCGTGGGCAGCGCCGCCATCAACTCCACCCCCCGAAGGATGATACGGGAGAACCTGGAGGAGGTCTGCCGGTACGCGGACTACTCCGGGGGGCTGAAGGTCACCATCTCCGTCCCGGAGGGGGAACGGCTGGCAAAGCAGACCTTCAATCCCCGGCTGGGCATCGTGGGGGGCATCTCCATTTTGGGCACCACCGGCATCGTGGAGCCCATGAGCGAGCAGGCCCTCATCGACACCATCCGGGTGGAGCTGCGGCAGCGCCGGGCGGAGGGGCGGGACTACGCCCTCCTGACCCCCGGCAACTACGGCTCGGATTTCCTCGGCAGCGGCATGAAGGTGGACACCGGCCTGGCGGTGCTGTGCAGCAATTTCGTGGGGGACGCCCTGGACGCCTGCCGGGAATTTGGCTTCCGGGGGGTGCTCCTGGTGGGGCACATCGGCAAGCTGGTGAAACTGGCCGGGAACATGCTCAACACCCACTCCAAATACGGCGACTGCCGGGTGGAGCTGCTGGCGGCCCACGCCGCCGCGGCGGGCCTCCCGGCCCCGGAGACGGCAGCCGTGCTGGAATGCGTCAGCTGCGACGAAGCCCTGCGCATCATCGATGCCGCCGGGCTGAAGGAGGCGACCCTTCAAAGGGTAACGGCCCGGGCCGCCTTCAACCTCCGGCACCGGGCGGGGGAGGGCATGGCGGTGGGGGCCATCCTCTTTTCCAATCAATTCGGCATCCTCAGCGAGACGGACAACGCCCGCTCGCTTTTGAACATCATCATGGAGGGCTGAGAACATGGTACATTTTGTGGGCGCGGGGTCCGGTGCGCCGGACCTCATCACCCTTCGGGGCGCGAAGCTGCTGGGGGAGGCGGACGTGGTCATCTACGCGGGCTCCCTCGTGAATCCGGCGCTGCTGGAGCTGACCAAGGCGGGCTGCGAGATCCACGACAGCGCGAAGATGACCCTGGAGCAGGTCATCGCGGTCATAGAGAAGGCCGAGGCGGCGGGGAAGACCACCCTGCGCCTCCACACCGGGGATTCCAGCATCTACGGCGCCGTGCGCGAGCAGTTCGACGAGCTGGAGGCACGGGGCATCGAATACGACGTCACCCCCGGCGTCAGCGCCTTTTGCGGCGCGGCATCCAGCCTCCGGGCGGAGTACACCCTCCCCGATGTGAGCCAGACGGTCATCATCACCCGGGCCGCGGGGCGCACCCCGGTGCCGGAGCGGGAGTCCATCCGCTCCCTCGCGGCCCACGGGGCCACCATGGTGCTCTTCCTCAGCACCTCCCTCACGGAGAAGCTCCAGGCCGAGCTTCTCGCCGGGGGCTATTCCCCGGAGACCCCCGCCGCCGTGGTCTACAAGGCCACCTGGCCGGAGGAGAAGGTCTACCGCTGCACCGTGGGGACCCTCCACGACACCGTGACGGAAAATAAGCTCACCAAGACCTCCCTCATCGTGGTGGGGGGCTGCCTGGGAGACCGGTACGAGCGCTCCAGGCTCTATGACCCCGGCTTCACCACGGAGTTCCGGGCAGCGGAAAAGTGAAGACGGCCGTCTTTGCCTATTCCCGCCGGGGCTGCGCCCTGGCCCGGAGGGTGCTGGCGGCTTTGGGGGAGGGGGGGCGCGCCTATACCCTGCCCCGCTTTGGCGAGCCGGGCTTCGGGGAGATCCCCCAGCCCTCCGGCCCCTTCTACGGGGAGCTGTTTTCGAGCATGGACGCCCTCATCTTTGTGGGGGCGGCGGGTATCGCCGTGCGCAGCATCGCCCCCTTCGTCCGCTCCAAGCAGACGGACCCGGCGGTGCTCTCCCTGGATGAGGGGGGCGCCTTCGTCATTCCCCTCCTCAGCGGGCACATCGGCGGCAGCAACGCCCTGGCAAGGCGCCTGGCGGAGGCCCTGGGGGCCCAGGCCGCCGTGACCACCGCTACGGACGTCAGCGGCCGTTTTTCCGTGGATACCTGGGCGACGGAGCAGGGCTATGTCATCGACGACCTCAAGGCCGCGAAGGCCGTCTCCGCTGCCATTCTGGAGGGGGACGTGCCCTTCTGCTCGGACCTTCCCATCGTGGGGGATCTTGCCCCCGGCCTCACCCTGGGGGAGCGCGGCCCCGTGGGTATCTTCCTGGGCTGGCGGAAGCGGGAGTCCTTTGACGTGACCCTCCGTCTCGTGCCCCGCTGCCTCCGTCTGGGGCTGGGCTGCCGGAGGGGGACGCCGAAGACCCGGGTGGCGGAGGCGGTTTCACAGGTGCTGGCTGAAAACGGCATCGACCCCCGGGCCATCCGCTGCGCCTCTTCCATCGACCTCAAGCGGAATGAGGCGGGGCTCTTGGAATACTGCCGGGAGATGGGCCTTCCCATCTCCTTCCACTCCGCCGGGGAGCTGAACAACCTCCCCGGGGACTTCACCCCCTCGGCCTTCGTGCAGAGCGTCGCCGGGGTGGACAATGTGTGCGAGCGCGCCGCCCTCCTGGGCGGGGGAAGGCTCATCGTGAGAAAGACCGCCATCGGCGGCGTGACCGTGGCCCTGGCCGCGGAGAATCGGGAGGTGCGATTTGGCTGAACTCTATGTGGTGGGCATCGGCCCCGGGGGATATGAGGACATGACCGTCCGGGCAGACCGGGCCTTGCAGCGCTGCGATACCATCGTGGGCTACCACGTCTATGTGGACCTTATCCGGGACCGCTATCCGGGAAAAGACTTCCTCACCACCCCCATGACGAAGGAGGCGGACCGCTGCCGCATGGCCCTGGAGGCCGCGTCGGGGGGAAAAAGCGTGGCCCTCGTCTGCTCCGGGGACAGCGGCATCTACGGCATGGCCGCCCTGGTGTATGAGCTGCGGGGGGAGAAGCCCCGGCCGGAGATTTGTGTCGTTCCCGGTCTCACGGCGGCCTGCAGCGGCGGAGCCCTGCTGGGGGCACCCCTGACCCACGATTTCGCCGTCATCAGCCTCTCCGACCGGCTGACGGCCTGGGAGACCATCGAAAAGCGCCTCGCCGCCGCGGCGGAGGCGGACCTCTCCATCGTGCTCTATAACCCCGCCAGCCACGGCCGGCCGGACCATCTGCGCCGGGCCTGCGATACTCTCCTCCGCGCCCTGCCGGAGAGCCGCCCCTGCGGCATCGCACACAACATCGGCCGGGAGGGAGAGTACGGTGAGCTCCTGACCCTGGGGGCCCTCCGGGACTATCCGGCGGATATGTTCTGCACCGTGTTCATCGGCAATTCCGCCACGAAGGTGGTGGCGGGGAAGCTCGTCACTCCCAGAGGCTACCGGGATGTATAAGCTGCTGCTCTTTGCCGGCACCACCGAGGGCCGGAGCCTCGCGGATTTCCTCGCCGCCCAGGGGGAGAAGGCCCAAATCACCGCCTGTGTCGCCACGGAATACGGGGAAACCCGCATCCCCCCGGCGGAGAACCTCACCGTACTCGCCGGGCGGCTGACCCCGGGGGACATGGCGGAGCTGATGTCCCGGGAGGGCTTTGATCTGGTGCTGGACGCCACTCACCCCTATGCCGAGGCGGTGACGGAGAATATCTTTTCCGCCTGCGAGGAGACCGGGACCCCCTATCTCCGGGTGCTGCGGGGGGATTCCGCCCTCCCGGCGGACACCGTCTTTGCCCGGGATATCCCGGAGGCCGTGGAGGAGCTCCGGCGCATCCCCGGCAACATCCTGCTCACCACCGGCAGCAAGACCATCGGGGAGTGGGCGGGCATCGAGGACTTTCAGGAGCGGGTCTGGGCCAGGGTGCTGCCCATGGAGTCCTCCCTTGATGCCTGTCGGGCTGCCGGGCTGCCCCCCGCCCACATCATCGCCATGCAGGGCCCCTTTTCCCGGGAGCTGAACGCCGCCACCCTCCGGGCCATCGGGGCTTCCTGCCTCGTCACCAAAGACAGCGGCCTCACCGGAGGCTTCCCGGAAAAGGCCCAGGCGGCGAAGGAGACGGGGGCACGGCTCCTGGTCCTGGGGCGCCCGGAGCAGCGGGAGGGGCTGGACCTCCCCGATGCCGTCCGGGAGCTGGAGCGGCGCTTCGGCTTTGGCCGCAGGCCGGAGGCGGCGGTGGTGGGCATCGGCCCCGGTAGCCGGGGGAGCATGACCCTGGAGGCCCAGGCCGCCATCGGCGAGGCGGAGTGCCTCATCGGCGCCGGGCGGATGCTGGCTGCCGTGGCCCGGCAGGACCAGGCGACCCATGCCGCCATCGCCCCGGAGGACATCGCCGGGTACATCCGCAGCCATGGGGAATTCCGTCGCTTTGCCGTCCTCATGTCCGGGGACACGGGCTTCTTCAGCGGCGCGAAGAAGCTGCTGCCTCTGCTGGATTTCTGCGAAACGCGGGTCTTCCCCGGCCTCAGCTCCCTCTCCGTGCTCTGCGCCCGCCTGGGCCTCTCCTACGAGGAGGCCGTCACCCTGAGCCTCCACGGGCGGGAGGGGGACATCTCCCCCGAGGTGCGGCGAAACCGGCTGGTCTTCACCCTGGTGGGGGGCGAGGAGGGGGCGGCGGAGCTCTGCCGCAGCCTGGTATCCCACGGCCTGGGGGATGTCACCGTCCACATCGGGGAAAGGCTCAGCTACCCCGAGGAGAAGATCACCTCCGGCCCCGCCCGGGCGCTGGCGGCGGGGAGCTATGACAGCCTCAGCGCCCTGCTCATCGAAAACCCTGCCCCCGACGCCCCCGTGACCCCCGGCTGGCCGGACGAGACCTTCCAGCGGGGGGAGGCGGTGCCCATGACCAAGAGCGAGGTGCGGGCCGTGTCCCTCTCCAAGCTGCGCCTCACGGAGGACGCCGTCTGCTGGGATATCGGCGCGGGCACCGGCTCCGTGTCCATCGAAATGGCCCTGCTGGCCCGGAAGGGACGGGTCTGTGCCATCGAGCGCAGCGAAAAGGCCCTCGAACTCCTGCGGGAGAACAGAGAGCGCCTGGGGGCCGCCAACATGACCGTCGTCCCCGGCCTTGCCCCGGAGGCCTGCCGGGACCTTCCCGCCCCCACCCACGTGTTCATCGGGGGCAGCGGCGGGAACATGCGGGAGATTCTGGCCCTCGCCATGGAGAAGAACCCCCGGGTCCGCATCGTCGCCACGGCGGTGACGCTGGAGACCGTCGGGGAGCTCACCCGGTGCATGAAGGAGCTGCCCTTCTCCGAGACTGAGGCAGTGGCCCTCACCGTGGCCCGGGACCGGAAGGCCGGGGATTATCACCTGCTCATGGGGCAGAATCCGGTGTTCATTTTCACCCTGCAGGCGGGAGGGGAAACGGCATGAAACTCATCCACCTGCTGGCTCTGCTCCTGGGCTTCCTCCTGGACCTCCTCATCGGGGACCCCCAGGGCTGGCCCCACCCCGTCATTCTCATCGGGAAGATCATCTCCTTCCTGGAAAAGGCCCTTCGGGGCATTTTTCCCAAAACGCCCAAGGGGGAGAAGGCCGCCGGGGCCGTCCTCTGGGTGCTCACCGCCGCCGTGTCCCTGCTGGTGCCTTTGGGGGTCCTGCGCCTCGCCCGGGCCGTTTCCCCCTGGCTGGCCCTGGCGCTGGAGAGCGTCATGGTCTGGCAGATTCTCGCTACCAAGTCCCTGCGGGATGAGAGCATGAAGGTCTACCGGGCGCTGGAGACCGGGGACATCCGAAAGGCCCGCACCGCCGTCTCCATGATTGTGGGGCGGGATGTGGAGACCCTGGATGACGCAGGGGTGACCCGTGCCGCCGTGGAGACCGTGGCGGAGAACACCTCCGACGGGGTGGCGGCGCCCCTTTTCTTCCTCGCCCTGGGAGGCGCGCCCCTGGGCTTTATGTACAAGGCGGTGAACACCATGGACTCCATGCTGGGCTACGTGGAGGAGCCGTATAAAAACATCGGCTTCGTCCCGGCGAAAATGGACGACGTGTGGAACTTCCTCCCCGCCCGCCTCTCCGCCATCCTCATGCTCCTGGCGGGCTTCTTCCTGCGGTTAAATATCCAAAACGGATGGAAAATATTCCGGCGGGACCGGTATAAGCATGCCAGTCCCAACTCCGCCCAGACGGAGTCTGTCTGCGCCGGGCTGCTGGGCCTCCAGCTTGCGGGGGATGCCTGGTATCATGGGGTGCTCCACAGGAAGGACACCATCGGGGACCCGCTCCGCCCCATCCGCCACAGCGACATCCCCCTGGCGGGGCGGCTCCTCTACGTCACGGCCTTTCTTGCGCTGCTGCTGGCCTTTCTCATCCGCAGCCTGATTTTGGGGTAAAGCGACATGTATTATCAGACAAAAAACCCCCACGGCGGGGATACCTACGGTACCGACATCACCCTGGATTTCTCCGCCAATGTTCATCCCCTGGGGATGCCCCCCGCCGTCCGGGAAGCGGCGGCGGCGGCCATTTCCCGGGCCGAGCGCTATCCCGACCCCGGCTGCCGGGAGCTCACAAAAGCCATCGCCGCCCATGAGGGCGTGCCGGAGGAGGCAGTTCTCTGCGGAAACGGGGCCTCGGAGCTGATTTTCGCTTTCTCCGCTGCCCTCCGGCCCGGGCTGGCGGCGGCCCTCGCCCCCAGCTTTTCCGAGTATGCCGCCTCCGTCGCCCTCCAGGGGGGCGAAATGGCGCTCTATGAGCTCTCCCGGGAGCGGGAGTTTCTGCCCGGCCCCGACCTCCTCCCGTGGCTGAAGGAGACCCGGCCCCAGGCGCTTTTCCTCTGCACTCCCAACAACCCCACCGGGCGGCTCATGGATTCCGGGCTGCTGGAATCGGCGCTGGAAACCTGCCGGGCACTGGGCATCCGCGTCCTCCTGGACGAGTGCTTTCTGGACTTTACCGCCGGGGAGAGCTTTAAGAGCAAACTGAATAAATATCCGAATCTGCTCATTTTGAAGGCCTTTACCAAGAGCTACGGCATGGCGGGGCTGCGCCTGGGCTATGCCCTCTCGGCGGATGGGGAGCTTCTGGCCCGCATGGCGGCGCAGACGCCCCCCTGGTCCGTCTCCGTGGTGGCCCAGGCGGCGGGGCTCGCCGCCCTCGGGGTGCCGGATTACCCGGCGCTGGCCCGCGCCATCGCGGAGCGGGAGCGGCCGAAAATGAAGGAGGCGCTGGAGGGCATGGGCCTCTGGGTCTGCCCCTCGGAGGCAAACTTCCTGCTCTTTGAAGGGCCCCCCGACCTCCCGGAGAAGCTGAAAGCCCGGGGTGCGGCGGTGCGGGACTGCTCAAATTTCCCCGGCCTCGGCCCGGGCTGGTATCGCACGGCGGTGCGCGGGGAAGAAGAAAACAAGCGTCTCCTCACGGCGCTGAAGGAGTGTATCTAGAATGGCAAAGAGCATCATGATCCAGGGCACCATGTCCAACGCGGGCAAGAGCCTCCTCTGCGCGGGCCTCTGCCGCATTTTCCGCCAGGACGGCTACCGCGTGGCCCCCTTCAAGAGCCAGAACATGGCCCTCAACTCCTTCATCACCGCCGACGGCGGGGAGATGGGCCGGGCCCAGGTGGTGCAGGCGGAGGCGGCGGGCATCGCCCCGGACGTGCGCATGAACCCCATCCTCCTGAAGCCCACCACCGACGTGGGGAGCCAGGTCATCGTGGGGGGAAAGGTGCTGGGGAACATCCCCGCAAAAGAGTATTACCGCCGAAAGACGGATTTCTTCCCCGCGGTGATGGAGGCCTACAACAGCCTCGCGGAGGATTTTGACATCATCGTCATCGAGGGGGCCGGGAGCCCCGCGGAGATCAATCTCAAGAAGGATGACATCGTGAACATGGGCATGGCCAAGCGGGCGGACGCCCCCGTGCTCCTGGTGGGGGATATCGACCGGGGCGGGGTCTTTGCCCAGCTCTACGGCACCGTTGCCCTGCTGGAGCCGGAGGAGCGGGCGCGCGTCAAGGGCACGGTCATCAACAAGTTCCGGGGGGACGTCTCCATCCTGGAGCCGGGACTCAGGCAGCTGGAGGACCTCTGCGGCGTCCCCGTGGTGGGGGTCGTCCCCTACCTCCACGTGGACATCGACGATGAGGACAGCCTGACCGAGCGCTTCCACAGCTCCGGGGAGCGGAAGCTCATCGACATCGCGGTCATCCGCCTGCCCCGCATCTCCAACTTTACGGATTTCAGCCCCTTCGAGCGGTATGAGAACGTGTCCCTCCGCTATGTGGAGCGGGTGGAGGATTTGAAGGACCCGGACCTCATCCTCCTTCCCGGCACCAAGAGCACCATCGCCGACCTGATGTGGCTGCGGCAGAACGGGCTGGAGGCTGCCGTCAAGAAGGCAGCCTCCGGGGGAAAGCCGGTCTTTGGCGTCTGCGGCGGCTATCAGATGCTGGGCCGCGGCATCTCCGACCCGGAGGGGGTGGAGGCCGCCTCGGTCCGGGAGCTCCGGGGCATGGAGCTGCTGGACATGGACACGGTGTTTTATGGGGAGAAGGTACAGACCCAGACCCGGGGGACTCTCTCCGGCGTTCCCGGCATGCTGGCCGGTCTCAACGGGCTGGAATATGAGGGCTATGAGATCCACATGGGCCGGGGCGCGGAGGGGCAGCGCCCCCTGGTGGGCAAGGGGAGCGTCTACGGCAGCTATGTCCACGGCATCTTTGACCGGCAGGAGATCGTGGAGGGCATCCTCCGGGTCCTCTGTGAGCGCCGGGGCGTCTCCTTCGAGGCCCTGGGCAGCTTCGATGCCCACGCCTATCGGGAGCGGCAGTATGATTTGCTGGCTGACGGCGTTCGCGCCGGGCTGGACATGGACTTCGTCTACCGAATCCTGAACCGGGAGGTGTGAGGATGGCGGGTCTCATTCATCTCTATTGCGGGGAGGGGAAGGGAAAGAGCACCGCCGCCGCAGGGCTGGCCCTCCGGGCCGCCGGGGCGGGGAAAAGGGTGGTCTACGCCCAGTTCTTCAAGGATGGCAGCTCCTCGGAAATCAGCGTTTTGAGGACCCTGAGCGGGGTCACGGTCTGCGTCTCAAGTACCCACTTCGGCCTCTTTCGGCGCATGACGGAGGAGAAAAAGGCGGAGGCAGCGGCGGCTTATCGGGCGCTTTTCACCCGGGCAACGGAGCTGGCGTCAGGGGCCGGGCTCCTGGTGCTGGACGAGGCGGTCTCCGCCTGCAACCACGGGATCCTGGAGGAGGAAAAGGTGCTGGCCTTTCTTCGGGAGAAGCCGGAGGAGCTGGAGGTCGTCCTCACGGGGCGAAATCCCTCCCAGGCCCTTCTGGAGCGGGCGGACTACATCACCGAGATGGTCAAGCGCCGCCACCCCTTTGACAGGGGCATCCCCGCCCGAAAGGGCATCGAGTTTTAGAGAAAGACAGGCAGAGGCGCCCGGCAAAATGGCCGGGCGCCTCACAAGCTGTCGACAGAAGTGTCGACAGCTTGTTTTTTACACGGCTTCCCTTTCCTTGCGCAGACGGACGAATTCCATCATCCGCTCATAGGTGGCGTCCCCCACGCACTGCCGGGCGAACTTGCACCACTGGACGCAGCTGAGGGTGTCGTTGTAGATGACGGTGCCGCAGTTTTCACACACGGCCTCCGTGTCCACGGAGAAGATTTCCACCTCCTGCCCGCAGTTGGGGCAGATTTTTTCGGTGATGGTGATCTCCTTGGATTTACTCTGGCAGCCGGACATGATCATGGCTGAATCCTCCCTCTTGCGTTGTCGGCCCCAGTATAGTAGAATCCTCTCAAAAGGTCTGTTGAATTTTCAACGAATGGAGGCACGTATGAAAAAAGTTCCGGATATTCTGCTGGACTGTCCCCTCTTCGGGGAAATCGGGGAAAAGGATCTGGCGGCGGTGCTGGGCTGCCTGGGGGCGCGGACGGCCCGTTTCGCGAAGGGGGAGACGGTTCTGGCCGAGGGCAGCGCCGCCCGGGAGCTGGGCATCGTCCTCTCGGGCAGCGTGCAAATTGAGCGGCTGGACTATGACGGCAACCGCAGCATCCTCAGCCGCCTCCGCCCGCCGGAGATGATGGCGGAGGCTTTTGCCTGCGCCGGGGTGGTCTCCCTCCCCGTGGAGGCGGTGGCGACGGAGGAGAGCGAAGTGATGTTCATCGCTGTGGACCGGCTCACCACCACCTGCACCAACGCCTGCTCCTTCCATACCCGCATGATACGCAATCTTCTGCGGAGCGTTGCCCTCACCAGCATCGAGCTCAACGGCAAGCTGGAAATCGTCTCCCGCCGCTCCACGAGGGAAAAGCTCCTCAGCTATCTCGACCGGGAGGCCCGGCGGCAGGGGAGCGACAGCTTCACCGTCCCCTTCGACCGACAGGCCCTGGCGGACTATCTGGAGGTGGAGCGCAGCGGCCTCTCCACGGAGATCGGCAAGCTCCGCCGGGAGGGGATCATCGACTGCCATAAGAGCGATTTCACTCTCCTCCGGCCTTGACAGGAAACATTTACCAATGACCTTTTCCCTCCTTTTTGGTAAACTGACTCCAGTACTGGAAAGGAGGAATCATGAAACGAGGAATCATCAAGAAGCTCTGCGCGGCGCTTTTGGCCGCCCTGCTTGGCCTTATGCCCTTGCCCCCGGCGGCAGCCGCCTCGGGGGAGACCTACCCCGCCTGTGAGAAGGGCTGCGTCTCCATTGTGGACGCCCTGAAGGCCCTGGGAGAGGACAGCTCCTTTGCCTACCGGGGGCGCATCGCCGCATCCAACGGTATCTCCGGTTACAGCGGCACCGCCCGGGAGAACATGACCCTGCTGGAGCTCCTGAAGGCGGGAAAGCTCCTCCGCCCGGGGGACACCCCTCTGGAGGAGAACCTCAGCCGGGTGAAGTATATCGCCCAGGGCCGCAAGACCTGCAAGGCCACGGCCCTCGCCATGGCGGTGAACCTCCTGCGGGGGACGGATGCCTGCACCACCCGGGAGATGGGCGGCTCCTGCTGCTGCTCCATCCAGGGGCTGACCTACACCGGTTCTGACGGGCACAGCTACACCGGGGTCTACCGCACCGACCGATATGTGGGCTCCTATGCGGAGGAGGCGGAGGCCATCGAGACGGCTCTCGCCGCCGGGGTCCCGGTGCTGGCGGCGGTCCACAGCACGGCGGGGGGCACCCGGCACCACTGGGTGCTGGTGGTGGGGAAGAGCGGAGGGGATTATCTCATCGCGGACCCGGCCTATGGTACCTCCGGCGCCATCTCGGAGAACCTGAGCACCCTCAGCGCCCGTCACTATGCCCTGGGCCTCACGGACTATGCCTGCACCCACTACGGCTATGTGACCTTTACCCCCTGAACCGGTACCCGTATCCATGCGTTTTTGCGGGGAATACATGCTTTTTCCATGGATTGACAAACAATTCGCCCTATTTTAAGATAGTACCATCAAATAGGGAAAAGGAGTACTGCACCATGGAAGCCGAAGTTGAACTCTTAAAGCGGGTACACATCAATCTCAACGGGCGGGTCGGTCTGGTGACCGGCGGCGCCTCCGGCCTGGGGAAGGCGACGGTGCGCCGTTTCCTCCAGAGCAACGCCAAGGCCGTCATCGCGGATTATAATGAAAAGCTGGGCAAGGAAGTGATGGAGGAGCTCATCGGGGAATTCGGGCCCGACAACGTGGCCTTCGTCAAGACCGATGTCAGCGACGATGCCAGCATGAAGGCCGCGGTGGACTTTACCGTGGAGAAATTCGGCAGCCTGGATATGCTGGTGGCCAGCGCGGGCATCGGCGGGGCCAACAACGCCATCGCCGACGAGACCATCGAGAACTGGAACAAGGTCATCGCCGTGGACTTTACCGGCGTCATGCTGGCAAACAAGTATGCCATCATGCAGTTCCGCAGGCAGGGGAACGGCGGCGCCATCGTCAACCTGGCCTCCATGTTCGGCCTGGTGGCGGTGCCCTCCAACGTGGCCTACTCCGCCGCCAAGGGCGGCGTGGTGAACCTCACCAAGGCCGCCGGGACCGCCTATGCCGGCGAGGCCATCCGGGTCAACTGCGTGTGCCCCGGCGTGGTGAACACGCCCCTGGTGCCGGAATCGGAGAAGGAGGCCTACCGGGCCCTCCATCCCATGCACCGCATCGCGGAGGCCCATGAGATCGCCTCCATCATCACCTTCCTCTGCTCCGACGACGCCCGCTTTATCACCGGCGCCGCCATCCCCGTGGACGGGGGCTATACCGGCGTCTAAGGCGTGGCGACAAAAACCTGAAACTTACCCGGCGCAGGGCGGACGAATGTCCGCCCTGCGTTGACTTTTTCGGGAGACTTGGATAAAATATAACTGCAAGCAAATCACCGCCGACAAGGAAATGAATCATGGCCAAAGGAAAGAAAACAAAGCTCACCCGGGTCTCCCGCCTCCACTACTTCCGCCTGTGCTACCGCGTCCTCCTGTTTCTCGCCCTGCTCCTGGCGTATATCCTCGGGCGCGTCCGCCGCTGGGAGGGCGTGGTGAACCTGCTGGAGGAGCGGCCCCTCATCGTCAACCTCCTCTGGGTCGTATTCATCTTCGAGATGGCGGGGCGCTTTTTTCCCGCCCGCTTCGAGAGTCCCGGCTGTCAGAAACAGTTTGAGCGGAACTACATCAAATCCGGGAAAACGGAGATCGTCATCCCGGACAACAACGCCACCATCCTGGTGGCCCTTGTGTGGATTTGCTTCAACGGCATCTTCGGCATCCTGCACATGTCCGGCGTGGTGGACGACGGCATCCTGCTCCTTCTGTGCAGCGCCTACTCCATCTGCGACATGATCTGCATCCTTTTCTTCTGCCCCTTCCAGTCCTGGTTCCTGAAAAACAAATGCTGCAGCACCTGCCGCATATACAACTGGGACTATGCCATGATGTTCACGCCCCTTTTCTTCATCCGCAGCTGGTATTCCTGGAGCCTGCTGGCGGTCTCCGTGGCCCTGCTCATCCGCTGGGAGCTGATCTTTTTCCGGCACCCGGAGCGCTTCTCCGAGGAGACCAACGAATATCTCCGCTGCGCGAACTGCACGGAAAAGCTCTGCACCCACAAAAAACAGCTCCATTCCCTTTGGAAACAGGTGGCGGCAGCGGCCGCCGAGCAGAAGAGACGGCTCCTCAAATGAAAAACACCGGCCCCGAAGCAGCGCTTCGGGGCCGGTTTCGTTCATTACAGGATTCAGTAGAAAAGCTGTGCGATGGGGCTGGAGGCATCCAGGATCAGGGTCTTTTCGTTGCCGGTCATGGAGGATTTCAAGGCGTCCAGGGCAATCATGAAGGTGTAGAAGTCCGCCTCGTCCTGGGTGTCGTAGACCTCGCTGAGGATGCGCATATACTCCGCGTCACCCTCGGCCTTGAGGATCTCCGCCCGGGCCTTGGCCTCCGCTACGGTGATCTCCACGTCCTTGTCCGCCTCGTTGCGGATCTCCTTGGCCTCCCGCTCGCCCTCGGCGAGGTAGGCCGCGGCGATGTTGTTCCGCTCGGAGATCATGCGGGTGTAGACGGCGCTCTTGTTGTCATCCGGCAAATCCAGCTTCTTGGTCTCCACCGCCTGGAGGGAGATGCCGTAGCGGGTGAAGGAATCGCCGATATTGGCCATGATGGCGTCGACCACCGCCCCGCTCCGCCCGGAGATGATTTGGTCCCTGGTCATGGAGCTCATGACCGTTTTCAGCGCGTTGTAGACGTTGGCATTGATGCGGCTCTCCGCATTTTCAATGCTGCCGGAAAGGGTCTCGATGAAGAGCCGGGGGTCGCTGATGGACCAGATGGCAAAGCAGTCCGCGATGAGGCTGGTCTTGTCCGCGCTCAGGAGGTCGCTCACCGGGAGGTCATACAGCAGCACCGTGTTGGGCAGGGTGGTGACGGTCTGCACGAAGGGGATCTTGAAATACAGCCCCGGCTGTTCCTTTACATCCCGGACCGCGCCGAACTGGAGAATGACCCCATATTCGTTCTGGCGCACCACAAAGGTGCCCGCGCTGATAAGGATGATGAGCAGGAGCACGATGACCCCCAGCAGAACCCAGCGGCCGACGCCGCCCTTCTTTTTCTCGTTAGCCAAGGTCGTTCACCTCCCCGATGGAATCCGTGGAACTGCCCGTTTCCCCGACGTTCACGAAGTCGTCCAGGGGCAGCACGGTGGTGAGCTCGCTGCCGTCCTGCCCCAGGATGATGACCTTCATGCCGGGGAAGATGTCGGCAATCATCTCGTAGAACAGGCGCTGCCGGGTGATCTCCGGATAGCGGGAATACTCGGCGTAAAGCTCGGTAAAGCGGCTGGCCTGGCCGCTGGCCTCGGCGATGCGGGCGGCCTTGTAGGCCTCCGCCTGCCGGAGAATCTCGTCCGCGTCCGCCTCGGCGGCGGGGAGATTTTCGTTGGCGTATTTGTTGGCGTTGTTGATGGCCGTCTCCGCCTCCTGCTTGGAGGTCTCCACAGCCTTGAAGGCCTGCTGCACCATGGCGGTGGGGGGCTCGGCGTCCTGCATGGCGATGTTCACCAGCTCCAGCCCCAAATCCTCCTTCTCCAGGCGGCTCACGATCTTCTCCTTGATGGCCCCCTGGATTTCGGACTTGCCGGTGGTGATGACATCATCCACGTTGTACAGGCCGATGGTATCCCGGATATAGCTCTGGCACAGCATCTTCAGGATGCCCACCGGGTCCTGACTGTTGTAGAGGTACTTCACCGGGTCGATGACCCGGTACTCCACATAGAAGTCCACGTTGACGAAGTTGAAGTCCAGGGTGATCATCACGCTCTCGTCCTCGATGCTGGCATCCGTCAGCAGGTCGTAGCCGATGGGGAAGCCCTGCACGTTCTTGCTGACGATGTGCTTCCGCTGGATGAGGGGCAGCTTGAACTTCAGGCCCGAGGTGTTGACCACGCTGGGCACGCCGAAGGTGGTGATGACCGCATACTCGTCCTCATGGAGCTGGTACACCGAGCTGAAGATGAGGATTACCACCACCACAGCGGCGATGATGACGCCGATGAGCTTTCCGCTGGCCTTCGGCGCCTTGTATACGGGCCTGGTGCCGTTTTCAAATCCTTCCACGGTTTCCTCCTTGTCTGTTTTTCTCTGTGCAATCGTCGGGATCACCCTGGCCAGCACGGCCGCGAGGAGGATGACCACGGCAATAACCGCAAAATTCAATCGCTTCATCTCCTTCCTTCTCTCGTTATCCTTCTGTGTCCACAGTCTCGGATAGCGGTCCACGGAGGTCGCCGCCCTCCACACGCACCACGGCGCAGACGGCATAGCGGCTGTCCGGGGCTGCGCCGGGGTCGGTGAAGCTCAGGCTCCCGGCCCCGCTGAGGCGCGCGATCTCCATAAACCCGCTGCCCGCGGAGCGGCACACGATATAGCCCTGCACGCCGGGGACCCTGTCCCAGCGGAGGACGTTGTCCTCCTCCTCCCGCCGGACCGTCAGCCCGGTGACCTGGGCCGGGGTATCGGCATAGCGCATGTCCAGGTCCACCTCCGGGCCGATGCCCGTCACCTGGCCGGCGCCGGAATACTGCCAGTAATCATAATCCCCGTTGTAGCGGGTCTGCACCGTCCAGTGGGCAAGCCAGACGGCGTAGCCGGCCTTTTCCAGGGCTGCCCCCAGCTCATCGGAGAGCATGGAGTTTCCGGCGTAGACCCCGGCAGTGTAGCCGCCGTCCTCGATGGCGGCGCAGAAGCTGAGGCAGACCCTGGCGTTCTCGTAGCCGGTGAGGTCGGCCTCATAGAGCCGTCCCAGGAGGCCGCCGGAGGCGTCGGAGGCCAGCTCGAAGTCCATGATGACCGGGAGGTCCAGCTCCCGCCCGTCCAGCAGCTCCAGCACATAGCGGGCCTCATCATAGGCCTCGGCGCTGTCCGTGGCCTGGGAGAAGAAGTAGACCCCCACGTCCAGCCCGGCGGCCCTGGCCCCCTCATAGTTCATCTCAAAATTCACGTCGGGATTCAGCAGCCCCTCGCTGCCATAGCCCCGGTAGCCGATGCGCAGGAAAACGAAGCTGACCCCGCTCTCCTTCACCGTGGGCCAGTCAATCTCTCCCTGGTAGCGGGCCGCGTCGATGCCGTAGAGGGTCACGTCCGCGAGCTTCTCCCATTTGGCGTAGAGACTGATGTCCCCCTCAAGGGGCTGTCCCCAGTCGTATTCTTCCCGCAGCCGCTCGTCCCCATACCAGGCGAGGAAACGATACCCCGCCCGTTCCGGCTCCGCGGGAGGCAGGGGCACCTCGCCCCAGGCATACTGCGCCTCGGGAAGCTCGGAGCCGCCCCAGCTGTCGAAGCGGAGGGAGACGATCTGTATCCACCGGGCATAGAGGGTGACGGCGGAATCATACACCGGCGTGAAATCGAAGGGCTGGGTGAGCTCCCGGTCGGCAAACCAGCCGCCGAACCAGTAGCCCGCCCGCTCCGGCTCCGCCGGTACGGGCACCGGCTCATCCATCTTGTAAGAAAAATCATCGAACCAGGTCTCGCCCCGCAGCTCATGACCGGCGGCGTCCAAGGCCCCGTCCGTGAGGATGGCGGTGTAGGGGGGGCGGACCCGCAGCTTCTCCCCAAGGGAGAGGACCGTGTCCAGGGGGGAGACGTGCAGGTCGCCCCAGCGGAGGGGCGATGCGCCGTCCAAATCCAGCTCCACGTTGTCAAAAACCGTGAGACAGTCCCGCACGGAGGCGCCGCTGCGGCTGCCCCCGGCGCGCAGGGTGCCCTTCCCGGCGACGGTGAGGTTCCCCAGGACCACGATGCCGTCCTTCTCGCCGGTGAGGGTGTTCTGACCCGAAAGTGACAGGATCAGGTCCCCCTCGGCATAGACGGCCGCGCCGTGAAAGCCCCCGGTCACGGCGGCGTCAGAAAGGGTGAGGGTCCGGGTCTCGGGGTTATAGACGGCCTCGCCGGAATCAAAAAAGATCTCGCCCCCGGCCGTCAGCTCGATGCCGCCCACCCACACGCGGGCAGGCTCCGCCAGAGGGGCCGACGCCCGCAGGAGGAGCATGGCAAAGAGGGCCATCAGCAGACCGGCGATGCTGTTTCGGAGATAGGTCATCTGGCAGCTCCGTATGTATCAGTTGATTGAGAGATGGTTGAAAGGTATTATACCAGCTGTTTCTCTTGGGGTCAACACATCCCGGGGTGTGGAAAGAACAGGGAAGGGCGGAAAACATGCAAAAAATGCATGAAGAGCTCGGAAAATGCTTGCTTTTTCCCTGAAAAATGCATATATTGAAGAAAAAGAACTGAGGAGGTGCGGAGATGTCCGCCAATTTTGACGCCTATAAGATCTTTTACTTTGTGGGCCGCTACAAAAACATCACCCGCACAGCCAATGCCCTTTTTCTCTCCCAATCCACCGTGAGCCGCTGCATCCAGAACCTGGAGACCGACCTGGGCTGTCGACTCTTCACCCGGAGCCAGAGCGGCGTGGTGCTGACGCCCAAGGGGGAGATGCTGTATAACCATGTGGCCCGCGCATGTGAGCATATCTTCCTGGGGGAAGAAAAGCTGCGGCAGATGCAGCGGGGCATCCGCACCATCCGCCTCAGCATCTCGGAGTTTTTCGTCTGGCAGTTTCTGATGCCCGTGCTGGCGGATTTCCACGAGCTCTATCCCGAAGTCTGCGTGGAGGTCACCACCCACACCCTGGGCACCCAGAAGGAGGCCATGGACCGGCTGGCCGGCGGCCTGACGGATCTGGTGTGCACCATGGCCCCGGTGACGAATCCCCGCAGCGCCAGCATTCTGGAGATTGCCGACTTTGAGGATGTGCTGGTGGCGGGCAGCCGCTTCTCCGAGCTGCGGGAGGGGACGCGCTATCTCGCGGACTTGAAGGAATATCCCTTCGTGGCCCTCAGCACCCAGGAAAACGGCCCCAATTTCTATGACAAGCTCTTTGCCATGCAGGGGATGGACGTGGTGCCCGCCTATAAGGTGGACACGGCATCCCTGCTGCTGCCCATGGTGCGCTACGGTCTCTGCCTCGCCTTCATTCCCCAGCCCTTCCTGGAGCAGATCAGCTCCTCCGGGGACTTTTTCCAGGTAACTATCCGGGACGAGATGCCCACCCAGACCATTTGCATCGCCACCGGGGAACAGGAGAACCAGCCCCAGATTCAAAGGGACCTCATCGAGCACATCCGGAAGTATGCCGGAACCCTCAAGGCTTACACTCCCATGCCAATGTAAAAACAGCTCAAGCATTCCAAACGCCCCTGCGGGTTTCCCGCAGGGGCGTTTTTATACCCGACCTCAGTCCTCCAGCAGCTCCTCCAGGATTTCGCAGGCGGTGGCCACCAGGTGGGGGCAGGTTTTCGGGATGATCTCCCCGGCCTTCATCTTGCCCTCCATGGTGGAGACGTCCACCCCCAGGAATTCCCGGCAGCGGAGGCCGCCCAGAGCTTCCCGGATGCGCCGCTCATATTCCATGGCCTTCTTGTTCATGATGTCCTTGCTCACAGTGTCCCCGGGCTCACAGAAGCCATATTTCAGCCCCAGGGCCATGAGGCCGCCGGTGACCACGCCGCAGGTGTCCCCCTGGTGCATACCGCCCCCGAAGCCGGCGGCGAGCTTCAGCGCCAGCTCCTCGTCCAGGTCCAGGTCCTCGGCAAAGTGGGCAAGCACCGTCTGGGCGCAGTCAAAGCCCTGCTCAAAGAGCCGCTCCCGGGCCATTTCCTCGGTCATCTTCTCCATCTCTCTTTTACTCCTTCTCGTCAGCGATGAGCAGCACCAGGGCTTCCCCGGCCTGCAGGTCGCCGAAATAGATTTCATCCAGGTGTCCCTCCGCCATGAGGGCGTCCGCGGTCTCCCTCGACACGCTCCAGCGTCCGATCTCCCCCTCCCCGGGGGTGAGGGGCAGCCAGTCCGCCGGGGCGATGCGTTCCGGCAGGGTATAGCAGATGCAGACGGCATACCACTCGCCCTCATCGAGGGCGGCGCGCCCCAGGTCATAGCCCCGGAGGGAGGCGGCATCGTAGACGGAGCTGGGCGCGGCTTCCGCCGGGGCCTCAACCGTATCAAACAGCTCCGTGTCCGCCTCCGGCGCGGGAAGAGCTGCGGGCATGGGGACGGGCATCTTTTTGTCCGTGAGCGCGGCCCTGTCCTCCCCGGCAGCCGCCGGCTCCGCCGCGTCTGCCGTCGCCAGGGAACAGCTCTCGGCTACGCTGAGATACCCCTCCTCCGCAGTGCTGTCGGCGGAGGCAGCACCGCCGGAAGAGGAACCGGCAGCGGTGGGAGCCCCGGCGGCGGTGGAGGCCATGCGGTAGCCGTTCACGGTGTCGGCCGTTTCGCCGCCGCCGGAGCCGGTGAGACGCACGATGCCGAAAACCGCGAGGCAGAGTACCGCGGCGATGGCGGTCCAGCGGCCGAAGGAGCCGAAATACCATTTCTTCCGGCCGTTCTCCCCCTTCAGCTTCATCATGATGCCGGGGGCCAGGGTTTCCGGCGGGTCCGGCAAATCCTCCCGAAGGTCGGTGTGGATGGTTTGCAGAAGGGCAAGGTACTTCCGGCACTCGGAACAGGAATCCAGGTGCTTTTTCAGCTTTTTCGCGTCGGAGCGCCCCAGGACCCCGTCCACATAGGCGCTGAGCATCTCGTTATACTGGTCGCACTTTGCCATGCCGCTCACCTCCCTTCACTGTCTTTTGACGCAGCTTTGGGAGAAAAGTTCCCTTCTTTTGTCAAAAGAGAAGCAAGGCTTGCCCGGGCGCGGTAAATGCGGGATTTCACGGTGCCCAGTTCGATTCTGAGGATGTCGGAGATCTCGGCGTAGCTGTAGCCCTCCACATCCCGCAATACCAGGATGAGGCGCTGCTCCTCCGGCAGCTTCCGGAGCCCGGCGCGCACCGCATCCCTTATCTCCCGCCGCTCCAGGGCGGTCTGGGGCTCGTATCTCAGGTCGGGGAGGAGCGTGGGCCGGTGGGCCTCGTCCTCCTCGTCCAGGGAGCGGACTTCGCCGCCCCGGCGCTGCTTTTTCCGCAGGAAATCGATGCTGAGGTTGGCCGCCATGCGGCAGATCCAGCTCCTGAAGCCGGATTCGCCCCGAAAGGTGCTGAGGGAGCGGAAGGCCTTCAAAAAGGTCTCCTGGCTCAAATCAAAGGCGTCCTCCTCGTTTCCGGTCATTTTGAGCGCGATGTGATATACGGCTTTCTGGTGGGCCAGCACCAGATCCTCGAAGGCATTGGTATTCCCGTCCAGCACGGCGCGAATGACCTTGGCCTCTTCTTCTCTTGTCAAGGCAGCTTCACCGCCCTTCTCTGTCTCAGGCCGTCTATAGTTCCTCGCGGATGAGCTTCAGGACGCGCTCCACGTCCTTCTCCGTCTCCGCCTTTACAATCTGTTCCTTGGCATAGGAGGCATAGGGGATGCCCCGGAGATACCAGCAGAGGTATTTCCTTGCCTCCAGACAGGCGATCTTCTCCCCCTTGAAGGAGAGGGCGAGGCGAAACTGCCGCTCCGCCGCGTCTGCCCGAAGCGCCGCCCCGGGCATGGGGGGCACCTCCCGCCCCTCCAGGGCGGCGATGCCCCGGGAGAAGAGCCAGGGGTTTCCCATGGCGCCCCGACCGATCATCACAAGGTCCGCCCCGGTATAGCTCAGGATATGGGGCACATCCTCCGGCTCAAAGACATCCCCGTTTGCGATGACGGGGATGCCCACCGAGCCTTTGACCGCCCGGATGATGTCCCAGTCCGCCTTTCCGGCGTACATCTGCACCCGGGTCCGCCCGTGGATGCAGACGGCGGCAACACCCGCCGCCTCCGCCCGCCGGGCCAGCTCGACGGCGTTCACGCTGCCCCGGTCCCAGCCTTTTCGGAGCTTCACCGTCACAGGCACGTCCACCGCGCCCACCACGGCCTCCATGATGCGCTGGGCCAGTGCCGGGTCCCGCAGGAGGGCGCTGCCCTCGCCGTTGCGCACCACCTTCCCCACGGGGCAGCCCATGTTCAAATCGATGAGCTCGCAGCCGGAAAGGTCCCGGGCCTTCTTTGCCGCCTCCGCCATGGTCTCCGGCTCGGAGCCGAAGAGCTGCACCGCGAGGGGCGTGTCCGTCTCCGTGCGCTGGAGGAGCAGCTTTGTTTTGGCGTCCTGGTACATCAGCGCCCTCGCGGAGATCATCTCGCTCACGGCGTAGGCGGCCCCGAACTCCCGGCACAGGGCACGGAAGGCCGCGTCCGCCACCCCCGCCATGGGAGCCAGGGCTAGCCTTCCCGGAATGGGGACGCCGCCGATGCTTACCATGTCAGGGTGAGCTGAACCGGGCAGTGGTCGGAGCCCATCACCTCCGACAGGATGGCCGCCCCTTCCATCCGGGGGCGGAGCCGGTCGGAGATGAGGAAATAGTCGATGCGCCAGCCCGCGTTCCGGGTCCGGGCCGCGGTGCGGTAGGACCACCAGGAATAGGCGCCCTCGAGGTCCGGGTACAGGCTGCGGAAGCTGTCCGTGAAGCCGGAGGCCAGGAGCCGGGTCATCTTCTCCCGCTCCTCATCGCTGAAGCCGGCGCTCTGGTGGTTGGTGTCGGGGTTTTTCAAATCAATCTCCTCGTGGGCCACGTTCATGTCCCCGCAGATGACCACGGGCTTCAGCTTGTCCAAAGCCGAAACATAGTCCCGGAAGCAATCCTCCCAGTCCATGCGGTAGTCCAGCCGCCGGAGCCCGTCCTGGGAATTGGGGACGTAGACCGTGACGAGGAAGAAACGCTCAAATTCCAGGGTGATGACCCGGCCCTCGGTGTCATGCCGGGGAATGTCCATGCCGTAGCGGACGGAGAGGGGCGCTTCCTTCGTGAAAACCGCGGTGCCGGAATAGCCCTTTTTCTCCGCGTAGTTCCAGTATTGCCGGTAGCCCGGCAGCTCCAGGTTGATCTGCCCCTCCTGGAGCTTTGTCTCCTGGAGGCAGAGGCAGTCCGCCTCCGAGGCCCGGAAGAAGTCCATAAAGCCCTTGTTCATGCAGGCCCGCAGCCCGTTCACGTTCCAACTGATGAGTTTCATAAGCCTGCCACCAGCCGACAGATCGGCTTTCCTTCCCCCACGAATTTCTTTTCGTAATCCGTCAGGATGCCCTTCTCGCCCCCGGCGTGGAGATCGCGGGTGACCTCGCTGAGCCGGAAGCCGGCCCCGGCAAACTGCTCCAGGGACCAGTCGAAGAGGGGAACATTGTCCGTTTTGAACCATATTTCTCCCCCGGGGGCCAGCACCTGCTTATACAGGGCGAGGAAGCCGGGGGCGGTGAGCCGCCGCTTAAACTGCTTCTTTTTCGGCCAGGGGTCGCAGAAATTGATGTAGATGCGCGTTACCTCTCCCGGATTAAAGAGCTCCGGCAGCTTCTCGGCGTCGATGTCGATGAAGCGCACGTTAGTGAGCTCCGCCGCCACGGCCCGCTCCATGGCCACCACCATGGCGTCCGGCACCCGCTCCACGGCCACCAGCAGCGCCTCCGGCTCCGCGGCGGCGGCAGCGCAGGTGAAGGCCCCCTTGCCGCAGCCCAGCTCCAGGTGGAGGGATGTGCAGCCGGGGTGCTCCGCGAGCCAGCTGCCCCGCTTTCCGGCGGGAGAGGTCTCCAGCACGGCGGCGGCCCGTTCCATGCGGGGGATGAGATTCGGTTTTTTGCGCATCCTCATGGTCTTGTGCTCCGCAAAATCAGTAGAGTTTGTCTTTCAGCTTCCCCCAGATGAGGAGGAAGAGGAGGAGGCCCGCCGCCAGCGGCGCGATGCCCCCGATGAGGTACATGGAGGAATAGTCCCCCGCGGCATAAAGGACGCCGCCCAGCATGGGGCCGACGAAATAGCCCAGGTCCATGCCGAAGTATTCCGTATTGCTGGCCACGCCCCGGCGCTCCGGCACGACGGTGCGGATGCAGAGGGTCTGGATGGCGGGGTTCAGGGCCCCATAGCCCGCCGCCCCCAGCACCGCGCCCACCAGCATGACCGGAAGGCTGCGGCCCAGCCCCACCGCCAGAAAGCTCACGGCGAAGACGATAAAGCTGGGGATGAGAACTCTGTCCATGCCCACCTTATCCGTGAGCCGGCCGAAAAGGGGCCTTGCCCCCAGGAGCACCAGGGCATAGACCGTGAAGAACAGGGCGATGCCCTCGATGCCCAGGGCGGCGGCGTAGGGCACCATATAGGTGGTGTACAGGATGCTGGACATGGAGACCAGGCACAGGAGGAGCGCCGGAAGCAGGGTCTCCGTGGCGAGTATGTTCTGATACCATTTTCCCAGCGCCGCCCGCGCCTCCGGGGACCGGCGCTGTGGCGGCATAAGGAAGCAGGGGATGAGGGCCAGGAGCATGAAGAGCGCGGCGGCGGCGAACACGGCGGTATAGCCGGAGCCGTCGCCCCAGCGGCCCTCCGCCCAGTCCCGGATGGCGATGCCCATGCCCGGCGCGATGGCCTGGGCCAGGGCGCTGCCGATGCCGAACACGCCGATGCCGCTGCCCAGCTTTTCCCGGGGCACGCTGTCGCTGGCGATGGTGAGGTTGAGGGAGCCCACGAAGGCGAATTGCAGACCGTGGAGCACACGGGCAAGGATGAACATGGGGACGCTCCCCGCGAGGGCATAGGCCACGTTGGTGACGACGCCCATCAGGTAGGTCACCAGCATGATCTTCTTCTTGTCCAGAATGGTGATGACCGGGCCGGAGATGGGCCGGGCAGCGAAGGCCACGCCGAAATACAGCCCGGAGATGGTGCCCACCAGCACCGCCCCGGCCCCCAGGTAGGCCGCGTAGGTGGAGATGAGGGTGTTGGCCACCCCCTGGGAGAAGCAGAGGAGCAGGTTGGCGAAGAAAGCGCAGATAAAGCCTCCTGTCCAGATGGAATCGCTTTTTCCCGCAGCCATCATGTACCCAACCTTCCCTGTCTCACGTCCCGTGCAGGATACCATGATTCCCTGCTTCCGTCAAGCGGCGCAGCGCCAGAGAAAGCTCACCACGGCGCTGCGGGGGCAGTCGTCCAGGATGTCCGCCTGGGACGTCCCCAGGGCCGTGCCCCGGAGGACCCCGTTCTCCGCTGCCCAGTCCAGGGGCTCCTCATACCACTTCCCGTAGGCGGAGGCGGCGTTCCCCGTCATGGCCCGCCACAGGAAGGTGAGGATGTGGGCATAGGAGCAGGTGTCGGCGGGGGAGAAGATGCCCTCCCCGGTGCCGTCGGTGATACCCTGCTCCACGGCCCAGAGCACCGCGTCATGATACCAGGCGTCCGCCGCCACGTCCGTGAAGGGACTCAGGCGGCTCACCGGGGCGGGCTTTCCCATGGCCCGCCACAGGAAGGTCACCACCTGGGCGCGGGTACAGGTCCCCGCCGGGGCAAAGCTGGTCTCCGTGACGCCGTCCGTGACGCCGGAGCTGAGTGCCCAGAGCACCGCCTCATAGTAGGGGTCGGCAGCGAAAACATCGGTAAAGGGGTTTACCGGAGCGTCCTCCGGCACATAGCGGTAGATGGTGCCGCTATCCATGGGGCCGGTGCTCACCTGCACCAGCAGCCCGTCGTCGCCGGCAGCGAGGCCGTAGAAGTAGCCGTCCTCGCAGCCGTAGGTGAGAAGGGTCTCCAGCGCCCCGCTCTCCTCATCAAAGCGATAGATGTGGCTCTTGTCGCTGAGGTAGAGGCGGCCCTGCCACAGGGCGAGGCCCGCGTAGGCGCCCATCCAGTAGCTGTTCCCGTCCCCCCAGGAGGGCCAGTAATCCCCGACAGCGGCGGCAACGGCCTCCGCGCCGGTGCTCCAGTCCCGGCGGAGGAGGGAGATGGTCTGCTCCGGGCCGCTTCCCTCGGCCCGGAGATACCAGACGGTATCGGCATCGGTAAAGCAGAGGGGGGTGTTCACGCCCTCCCAGAGAATGCCGGAATCGTAGGTGGTGTCGGTGCAGGGGTAATCGCTTTCCCAGGCATAGTGGGCCCGCCCGGAGTCGGATTTCACCTTGGCCATGGCCGCGTCGCTGAGGAGAAGGAAGCTGTGGCAGGACTGCCCCGGGATGTCCGGGACCGGGTCATCCCAGGTCACGTCCACGTGGTACCAGTTGCCGGAGAGCCGGATTTGCGCCCAGCCGTGGTCCATGGCCTCGCTGGCGACATAGCGGCTCTCGATGCCGCAGCGGCCCAGGAGCAGGCGATAGGCCTGGGCGTAGCCCTGGCAGACGGCCTTTCCCAGCACCAGCGCCCCGTAGGCGGAGAAATCCTCGTCCGGCAGGTTCCCGGATGCCAGGCCCTCGGAGTCGTAGGCCACGCGCTGGGTGAGGTATTCGTGAAAGACGATGGCGGCCTGCAGCTCCGACATGCCCGGCTTTACCTCCCGGAGGGCGGCGGAGACCGCCGCCTCAAAGGCGGCCCTCTCCGCCTCGCCGTATTGCTCATAATAGCGGAGCTCCACCCGTGTGACGGTGGAGTTGTCGTAGTAGGAATAGGAGAAGTGGCTGAAATAGTAAAGCTCCGGGTCCTGGCTCAGCTCATTGGCGATGGCCTGCATCTCCGATGGCCAGACGCCGCTGTCCGGGGTATCCAGGGCCGTCTCCCGGGCCTGAATGGCTGCCCTCAGGTTTTCCAGCATGGCCTCCATGGCGGGGGTGAAGGGCTCCGATGCCGCGAAGGCTCCGGCGGGCAGCAGGAGGAGCAGCAGGGCGGCGCTGAGCAGAAGGGCGAAAAGGCGTTTCATAAGGGTGTTCTCCTTATTCAAGGATTTTAATCATTATATCAGAAGGATGTCCCGCAGGCAACCGGGACCGGCTGCCGGGAAACGGCAAAATACACAAACCATCCCTTGAAATCCGAGCGGTGATGTGGTAATCTTACCGTAGTCCGGCGCAAGGTCTGCGCCTTTTTGATTTTGCTTGGTAAAAAAATAATAATACAGGAGGAACAATCAATGGCCAAGAAAGCAGTTACCAGCGACATTCTGAACATCGTTCCCATCGACCTCGGCTACCTCAATGACAAGGGCATCACCGAGGAGTGCCTCGCCGGGAAGACGGCAGTCGTCACCGGCGGCGCCAGCAACGTGGGTCTGGGCTATGCCCGCGCCCTCGCCTGGTCCGGCGCCAACGTGGTGGTGGCCGACCTCAACGAGAAGGCCGGCGCGGAGACCCAGCGGGTCATCAACGAGGAAAACGGGCGGGATTGCTGCCTCTTCGTGAAGGTGAACATCACCTCCCAGGAGGATATCGACAACCTCGCAAAGCAGGCCTTCGCCAAGTTCGGCAAGGTGGACATCCTCATCAACAACGCCATGAACATGCGGCTCAACGGGCCGGTGCTCTCCAGCCCGGTGGAGGATTTGGTGTCCTCCTTTGAGATCTCCGCCAAGGGCGTCATGATGGCAATCAAGGCCTTCGTCCCCGGCATGATCGAGCGGGGCTACGGCGTCGTCACCTACTCCGCCACCCAGTTCCACTACTGCCCCCCCATGGTGGGCGGCACCATCTACACCGCCGGCAAGGCGGCGGCCACCAGCCTCGTCATGTCCCTCGCCAATGAGGTCAAGGGCAAGGGCGTCTACTGCTTCTGCCTGACCCCCGCCGGCGTCGGCCGCATCGACTTCTCCAAGATGCCCGCGCCTCCCGCAATGCCCGAGCCCAAGCCCGGCGATCCTCCCCGTCCGCCCATGCCCAAGTTCGACCCCGAGATGATGAAGAAGATGATGGCCATGCCCGGCTTCGAGAGCATGATTCCCCCGGAGGCCGGCGGCGCCGCCATGGTCTACAGCATCCTCAATGCCGACAAGCTCACCGGCTCCGGCATCATCATCAGCGATGCCTTCGTCGCCATGGATTACCCCTTCCCCGTGAAGGAGACCGCGCCCAAGAAGTCGGGCAGCCATCGCCTCACCGATATGGAGATGACCATGGCCTTCTGCACCAAGGGCCCCGGCTTCGACGGGCCGGAGCAGGCCCCCATGTTCGGCGGCATGCCCATGGGCAACGCCCCCGTGTAAGAAAGCTCTGAAAGAACATAAAAAAAGCGTTCCGGCCTCGGGGCACACTTCGTAAGGAAGTTGCTTTGAGGCGGCAATCACCGGCTCAAAAGAATATATGAAACAGGCGTGACCGACGTGGTCACGCCTGTTTTGTCTGCCTGTTACGGATTTTGTGGGGCAAAATCCGATGCTTGTTATAACTGCGGACATCAAAAGACCTGCCCGACAAACAGGAATTTAATCAAATGCCGATGTCTTTGTATATCTTTTCGATAAAAGGGGATTTGTGTTGCATATATTTCTCAATATCTTTTGGATAGAGAGCTGCGCCTTCTTCTTTGATTCGACTGTACTCACGCACCGCTTCCGGATTGGAGCGCAGATAGTTCCTGAAGGCAACGTGTCTCTTTAGTTCTGGGGAATCCTGTGGACAGACATACAGATGATGTTTTTGCAAATGCTCCTTTCCGTCATACTTGAATGCCTCCCGTGCGGCAATCCCAAGATCACCTTCATGGTGGTAACCGATTTTTTCAAGCGCAGTCACCACAGTATCCAACACAGAATAGTCTTCGATGACAACATCGATATCGATGATCGGCTTTGCAGACAGCCCTTGTACAGAAGTACTGCCAACGTGCTCGATTCTTAAGGCCAGTGAACCAAGGGCTTCCTGAATCTCGTCTTTTATATGTGCAAAATCCTGTTCCCATTGCTCATCATAAGGCAAGACGACAACACATTTTGTAACCATTTTCATTCGCCCCCTTAAATCCCGATTTGTTTTCGTCACAATACTATTGCGACCGGTGTAGTCACTGAAGCAAAAGGCGGCGCTTCTTTACGAAGCGCCGCCTTCGGCCGGAACGCTTTTTTTGTCGGGGCTTTGCCGTCAGCCGACAACGGAGACGGCGGTGATGTGGGGGTTGGGGCCCTCGTACCAGTAGAGGAAGCCCTCCATGTTGATGACCTGGCCGATCTCCAGGGCCTCCACGGCCTTGTAGACCTCGGTGGAGGCATCCCGCAGGTAGGACTCCACGGTGAAGGTATAGGTCTCGCCGTTCACGGAGGCGCTGAAGTAGAGGTCGTCGCCCTGGGCGCCGGTGCCGTTCCACTTGTAGAGATAGGCGGCCTCGTTACCCTCGGCGTCGGTGCTGGGCTCCACGGTCATGCCGGTGAAGGACACCAGCTCGTTCTGGTGCTCGGCAAGGGCGTCGGTGCCCAGGAGGGCGGTGGCGTCCACGGGCTGGGCAAGGTAGCTGCCCTCCAGGATGATGAAGCTGCCGTCGATGATCTCAGTCTCGCCGGACCACTCGGACTTGTAGCCGGTGACGCGGATCTTGGTGCCGGGGATGAGGAGGGCGTAGTCTTCTTCGGAGCAGTAGGTCTCGTAGATGAAGTAGGCCCCGTCCTCGCTCTGGCAGTAGAGGTTGGCCTTGTCGTCCCACCAGGACTGCTTGTCCTGGACGTAGGTCTCAATCTGGACGAAGGAATCCAGGTCGGCGGCGATGTAGCCGGCATGGTCCAGGCGGGCAGGGGCGGCCTTCACCACGTCCACGGCGGTGATGTGGGGGTTGGGACCCTCGTACCAGTAGAGGAAGCCCTCCATGTCGATGACCTGGCCGATCTCCAGGGCCTCCACGGCCTTGTAGACCTCGGTGGAGGCATCCCGCAGGTAGGACTCCACGGTGAAGGTATAGGTGGCGCCGTCCACGGAGGCGCTGAAGTAGAGGTCGTCGCCCTGGGCGCCGGTGCCGTTCCACTTGTAGAGATAGGCGGCCTCGTTGCCCTCAGCGTCGATGCTGGGCTCCACGGTCATGCCGGTGAAGGACACCAGCTCGTTCTGGTGCTCGGCGAGGGCGTCGGTGCCCAGAAGGGCGGTGACGTCCATGGGCTCGGCGACATAGCTGCCCTCCAGGATTTCAAAGCTGCCGTCGATGATCTCGGTCTCTCCGGACCACTCGGATTTGTAGCCGGTGACGCGAATCTTGGTGCCGGGGGTGAGAAGGGCGTAGTCTTCTTCGGAGCAGTAGGTCTCGTAGATGAAGTAGGCTCCGTCCTCGCTCTGGCAGTAGAGGTTGGCCTTGTCGTCCCACCAGGACTGCTTGTCCTGGACGTAGGTCTCAATCTGGACGTAGGTATCCAGGTCGGCGGCGATGTAGCCGGCGTGGTCCAGCACTTCGGGCTGGGAATCGCCGACGGGGGTCTCCGCGGGCGCCTCGGTGGCGGGAGCGGGGGTGGCGGTGGCGGCGTTGCCGGGGGAGGCGGTGCCGCCGTCGGACTTGGCGCAGCCGGCGATGGCCAGAAGCATCAGCAGCGCCAGAATCAGCGCGATGGATTTTTTCATTTCGGTTCTCCTTTTATGAATTCAAGAATGCACTTATTATAGCCCGAATCCCGGGTAAATCAAGTTTTTTCTTTCTTTTTGAGGCGGGAATAGAGGAAATAGGCCCCTATGAGCACCCAGGCGGCCCCCAGGCACACCAGCAGCCCCACCGCCATCTTCGGCAGCGGCCCCAGGTCGCTCCCGACGCTGGCCTCCGTCCCGGAGATCTGGTTCAGGCGGTAGAGGGCGGTGATGTCCTCATAGAGCCGGTCCATATACTTGTCGTTCACAATCTCCTTGCGGCGCACGGATTTGACCACGTTTTCGATGAGCTGGCCCGCCGCGTTCCGCAGGGAGGTGGAGCCGTTGAACACCGGGGCGATGAAGGTGTTTTCCACGTTCTCCAGCAGGAGCTTGGAGGCCTTGATCTTCACATAGTAGTAGGTCTCGTCGTCCTCCCCCTCCCGGCTCAGATAGTCCCGGTAGCTATCGGAGTTCTGGGCCTTGGTGGTGACGGGGACATAGCCCTCGGTCTCGGCGTAGGGAATCTGCACGTCGTCGGTGAGCAGGTATTGGGTGAAGAGCCAGGCCGCCAGCACCTCCTGGGGGTCGGCCTTGTTGAAGACGCAGACGCTGGGCCCCTGGGAGATCATGGCGGGATTTTCCGTGTCGAACTGGGGGATGGGCATGACCGCCGTGGTGAAGGGGATGACCCGGTCGGCGGGAATGTCCATCAGGGGCGCTTCGGAGCCCAGCCAGGTGGAGCCGGCGGTGGAGTCCAGCGCGAAGATGCACTGGCCGGCATTCATGTAGTTGCCGGGATAGCTGGAAATCTTGAAGGTGGAGAAGGCGCCGGTGGCGGCGTGCTCCGCGATGGTGTAGAGGAGCTCCTTGGTGTCATCGTTGAACAGCTGGATGTCCCCGGCGGTGGTGGAATAGCCGTAGCCCTTCTGCTTCAGCATCTCGATCATCATGTTGTCCGTGGACTGGGCGATGAAGGGGATCAGCACCTTCTGACCGTTGACGAGGTAGTTGCCGTCCTCCCCCTTGGCCATGGCCGCCTCGGAGACCTCCCAGATGAAGTCCCAGGTGAGCTTCTCCGGCAGGGAGTAGCCCAGCTTTTCCAGCAAATCCAGGTTGATGTAGCAGGCCTCCGTGGAGCGCATGTAGGGAAGGGCATAGGTGTGATTCCCGATGCTGCACTCCGCCAAAAACTGGGGCACGATCTCCGCCTTCGCGGGGCTGTCGAAGCGCACCTCGCTCCCCCCGAGGCCGTACTTTTTGTCGGCAATCAGGTCATCCAGGGGCACCACCACGTCCTCCCCCGTGAGGTAGGTGGCGATGTGGTCCGGGTAGGTGATGCAGATGTTGGGGGTGGTGTTGGTCTGGATGTTGGTGATGACGTCGTTATAGATGTTGCCGTAGTCGGTGTAGAAGCGGATGGTCACATGGATGTTGGGGTACAGGGTCTCGAAACTCGCCGCCGCCTCCTCATAGATGCGGCTCTGGGTGCGGTTGGTGTCGTTCTTGGCCCAGAAGGTGAGCTCAAAGCTGCGGCTCTCGTCAAAGGAATCCGGCACGGTGAAGGCGCTGCGCTCCCGGGAGCCGTGGCAGCCGGTGAGCAGCGTGACGAAAAGGAGCAGGGCCGACAGGAGGGCGGCGATTCTGCGCATCTTCATCCCTTGGTCCCTCCTCTCGAGACCCCCGCCATGATCTTCTTGTGGAAGATGAGGAAGAGGATGATGAGGGGCACGGAGATGACCACCACGGCGGCCATCATGGCGGGGATGTTCTCCCGCCCGAAGCCGTTTTCCCGGATGGACTGGATGCCGTTGGAGACGAGAAAATAGTTCTGGTCGTCGGTGATGAGACGGGGCCAGACGTAGGAATTCCAGCACTCGATGACCTTCAGGATGGTGACGGTGATGATGGTGGGGCGGCAGATGGGCACCAGCACCTTCAGCAGATACTTGAGGTCGGAGGTGCCGTCCACCTTGGCGGCCTTGTACAGCTCATCCGGCACCAGCTCGAAGTTTTCCTTCAGCAGGTAGATGTAAAACACCGAGGTCACCGAGGGGAGGATGAGGCCCCAGAAGGTGTTGCGCAGGCTGAGGTCCGTGATGGTGACGAAGTTGGTGATGATGACCAGCTCGTTGGGAATCATCATGAGGCTGAGGAAGACGGTGAAGGCCAGGTTCTTGCCCCGGAAATCCAGGCGGGAGAAGGCGAAGGCCGCCAGGATGGTTACCACCAGCATGACGGCGGTGGTGGCCAGGGTAAAGACCAGGGTGTTCAGGAAATACCGCAGGAGGGGCACCGCCGTGAAGGCCTCGAAATAGTTCTGCAGGGTGGGGGAGAGAGTGTAGAATTTGGGGATGTACTCTCCGTTGTAGGCGCTGTAGCTCTTGAAAGAGGTGAGAATCATCCAGTAGAAGGGGAAGAGCACCATGATGGCCCACACCGTGAGGAGGATGTAGGTCACGGTGCGCAGGGCGGCCTTTCGCGTCCTGGCGCTGCGCTCAATGCGCTCATAAGTCTCGTTCATGTCCGCACCTCCTCAGTAGATGACTTTTTTCTTGCTGACCAGGAGGTTGATGCAGGTGATGGTCAGCACGATGGCGAAGAGGATGAGGGCCGCCGCCGAAGCATAGGAGGGGTAGCCGCCGCTGTCGCCGTAGAGCATGTCGTAGACATAGCCCACGATGGTGTTCATCCCGGCGGCGTTGAGGTTCGTGCCGAAAAGGGCCACCTCGTCGCTGTAGGCCTTGAAGGCCCCGATGAAGCCGGTGATGATGAGGTAGAAGATCATGGGGGAGATCATGGGGAGGGTGATGCGCGTAAAGATGCGCCATTTGCCGGTGCCGTCCACCCGGGCGGCGTTGTAGTAGGTCTGGTCCACGGAGGCCAGGGCCCCGGTGAGGATGAGGATCTTGAAGGGCATGACCACCCAGATGGTATAGAAGCACATGACGAACATCTTCGCCCAGTAGGGGCCGTCGATGAAGTCCACGCTGCTGCCCCCGAAGGCGTTGATGAGGAGGTTCACCATGCCGTCGGTATAGGAGGTCTTCTTGAAAAGAATCATGAATACCAGGCCCACGGCCAGGGTGTTGGTGACGTAGGGGAGGAAGTAGACCGTCTGATACAGCTCCTTGAGGGGCCTTATGGAGTTCAGCCCCACGGAGATGAGCAGGGCGATGCCGGTGCTGAGGGGCACGGTGATAATGACGAGGATGAGGGTGTTCTTCACCGCCTGGAGGAAGTAGGGGTCGTGGAGCACATAGGAATAGTTGAACCAGCCCACCCCGAACACCGTCTGGGAGGCGGAGTTGTAGCCCTCCTCAAAGGAGTAGATGAAGACGTCGATGAGGGGGTAGACCATGAAGACGCCCAGAAAGGCGATGGCCGGCAGGAGATAGAGCCAGGCCTTGAAACCGCTGCTTTTCATGCTGCCCTCCCCTCAGACCGCCGTAAAGGGGATGCGCGCCTCGGAGACCTTGTCGAAGAGAAACAGCTTGTTCGGCCGCAGGGCGAAGCGCACCTCGGCGGAAGACTCGTCCACCCTGTTCTCCGCGCTGATGATGGCCCGGAGGGTCTCCCCGGCAAAGGCGCCGTGGGCTCCCACCACGCTGGTGTCCCGGCCCATGACCTCCACGGCCCGGAGGGCGCAGCGGAGGGGCCCGTCCTCCCGGGGGATGAAGCCCTCGGGGCGGATGCCCACCCAGACCTCCCGGTCCTCTGCGCCGGAGACCTTCAAAACGGCGTCCTCGCCCACATAGAGCGTGCCGCCCCTGACCCGCCCGGAGAAGATGTTGATGGGGGGCGTGCCCAGGAATTTGGCCACAAAGAGGTTCACCGGGTCGTCATACACCGTCTGGGGCTTCCCAATCTGCTGCAGCACGCCGGCCTTCATCACCACGATCATGTCGGAGATGCTCATGGCCTCCTCCTGGTCGTGGGTGACGAAAACGGTGGTGATGCCCGTCTCCCGCTGGATGCGGCGGATCTCCTCCCGCGTCTGGAGGCGCAGTCGGGCATCCAGGTTGCTGAGGGGCTCGTCCAGCAGCAGGACCCGGGGCATCTTCACCAGCGCCCGGGCGATGGCCACCCGCTGCTGCTGCCCGCCGGAGAGCTCGCTGGGCTTGCGCTCCAGGAGGGCTTCAATCTGCACCAGCTTCGCCGCCGCCGTGGCCTTTTCCAGCATGGCCTCCTTGGAGAGCTTCTTTTCCCCCTTCAGGTTCTGGAGGGGGAAAAGAATGTTTTGCAGCACCGTCAGGTGGGGGTAGAGGGCATAGTTCTGGAACACGAGGCCGACGCCCCGGTTCTCCGGGGGCAGGTCCGTCACGTCGTCCTCCCCGAAGAAGATCTTGCCTTCCGTGGGCTTTTCCAGCCCGCAGATGAGGTTCAGGGTGGTGCTTTTCCCGCAGCCGGAAGGCCCCAGGAGACCGATGAGCATCCCGTCCGGAATCTCAAAGGTGAAATCGCTGACCGCAATCACGTCCTCGTGGATCTTGCGATTGCGGTTGGGGTAACGCTTGGTCAGGTTCTGCAGTCTTACCTTCATGCCGTCCTTCCTTCTTCCCCGGCCCACGCCGGGGCCTGTTTTTCTGCTTGCAATTTTAATCTGCATTGAAAAAATTGTCAATGAGCGGTAAAGCAGGGAACACTTGACAAATGGACAGGATGGGGTATGATAGATAAAAAAACAATAGGGGAGGACAGCATCATGGGCCTGTTATCCAACATTTTGGGCAAAGCCATCGGAGATGCGGCAGCCGACAAGCTGGGAAAGGTCATCACGGAAGCGGTCTCCGCGGCGGAAAAAGCCGCCGCCAAAGCTGAAAACGCCGTGGCCTCCGCCGCGCCGAGCGCCCCGCAAGCCCGGCAGACACCGGTCTCCGGGGAATCTGACCCCTATGAGGTCATTCCCGCCGAGGAGTGCCAGTATAATTACTCCGGCAGCTACGCCCAGTATTTTGAGCATGTGTTTTCCGAGGATTTCCCCGGCTACCTGCTCTCCCGGGAGTCCACGTACAACGGTCGGGCCACGGTCTTCACCTTCCGGCAGGGCGGGCGGAAGGCCCTGGTGGTGGAGCTGCTCTCGGAAAATAGCAGCGTCACGAAGCTCCGCAAGGCGTGCGCCGCCGAAGGGGTGCCTTATCTTCGCTTCTACTATGACCACGATGGCTGGTGGAACACCCGCAGCTATGTCTCGGGGCGTGTCCGCGCCGCCCTCGGCTGAGGCGGAGGCACAGTTTAAGAAAAAAACGGAAAGAGAATGCTCTGCGCCCGCGGCGGGCCAGGCACGGACCCCAGCTTTCGGCTTCGCGGGCAGCCGGTCCGTGTACGGTCTGGTACATCCCGGAACTTCCGGGATTTAACGAATTCTCTTTCCGTTTTTTTTTATTTCTTTCGGTTGGGGGTGCGGCCGTGCTGGAAAAGCTGAGGGACAACGCCTGCTGGGAGGCGTTTTATGAATATAAGGCGGGCCTGGCCTGCCCGAAGTCCTTTTTGAAGGAGCTGCGGGCCTTCATCGATGGGGAGGCCTATCTTCCGGTGGCGGCCGCCATCGAAGGAGGCGAGCCCTTCCCCCTGCCGAAAAAAACCCTCATCGCCAAGCAGAGCGCGGAGAAGAAGCGAACGGTCTACACCTATCCCCGGGCGGAGAACACCGTGCTGAAGCTGCTCACCTGGCTGCTGCTGCGGAGATACGACGGCCTCTTTTCCCCCGGCCTCTATTCCTTCCGCCCGGGGCGCACAGCGAAGGATGCCGTGCGTCGCCTGACCCGCACCCCCGGCATTTTTGAAATGTTCGCCTACAAGGTGGATATCCACGACTATTTTAATTCCATCCCCGTGGCGCGCCTCCTCCCGATGCTGGAGGATGCTCTGGGGGAGGACCCGGCTCTGCTGCGCTTTCTCCGCGCCCTCCTGGAGGAACCCGGGGCGCTGGACGGCGGAAAGATCATTACGGAGCAGAAGGGAATCATGGCGGGAACGCCCCTGTCCGCCTTCTACGCCAATCTCTATCTCCGGGAGCTGGATTCGCATTTTGAGGAGCTGGGGCTGCCCTTTGCCCGCTACTCCGATGACATCATCCTCTTTGCCCCGGAGCGGGAGACCGTGGAGGCGCAGGCCGCCTTTCTCCGGGCCTTCCTTCTGCGTCATGGCCTCACGGTGAACCCCCGGAAGGAGGCCTTTACCGCCCCCGGCGAGAGCTGGACCTTTCTGGGCTTCCGCTGCGCCCGGGGCGTGGTGGACATCGCCCCGGCCACCCTGGACAAATTAAAGGGCAAGATGCGCCGAAAGACCCGGGCCCTCATGCGCTGGAAAGCGAGGAACGGTCTCAGCGGGGAGAAGGCGGCTGCCGCCTTCATCCGCGTATTCAACCGCAAGCTGCTGGAGAGCCCCACGGACAATGACCTGAGCTGGAGCCGCTGGTTCTTCCCCGTCATCACCACCGCCGACAGCCTCCACATCATCGACCGCTATGCCCAGGACTGCCTCCGCTATCTTATCAGCGGAAAACGCACGAAGGGCCGCTTCGACGTCCGCTATCCCCAGCTGAAGGCCCTGGGTTACCGCAGCCTCGTCCACGCCTATTACGCTTTCGGAGAGGAGGGCTGAGGCTCTCCCCGGAAGGGTTGTTTTCTCCCGACCAATGTGTTATTCTGCTGCAAAAGAAACCCTCTAAGGAGGTGGCTCCATGTCCAACAGCGCCCGTTGGGTGGTCTGCGCCGGCTGCGGCCGGCAGGTGAACGCCGCCCAGACGCCTGTTTTCTACGATTTTGAATCGGGAAAGAGCCTGTGTCAGGCCTGCCATCAGGGCAGCGGGCGAAAGACAATCAAGCGGCGCAAGTGGGCCTCCGTCCTGCGCATCGCCTTCGGCGTCCTTTTCTTCATGGTCTTTTTCGATGAGATTGGGAGCGACCCCTCCACCGCCTTCACTTCCCTCATCTTCGGCGCGGCCCTGCTCATCTGGCAGTTTTGGCCCTGGATAAAGAAGGCCTTTGCCAAATCCCGGCAGCAGGCGGAGGTAAAGAGGTCCGTGGCAGCGGAGGCGGAAAAGGTGAAGGTCTGCCCCCATTGCGGCGCCCCCGGCACCGGCAGCACCTGCACCTACTGCGGCATGCCCCTGAAATAAAGAAACAAAAACGGCGCGCCCCGGAGAACCTGGTTCTCCGGGGCGCGCAGGTACATCGGTTTACTTTTTGAAGAGCTTGCGGTAGAGCCAAATGAGGAGGCAGGCGCCGGCCACGGCCAGGATGAGGCCCACAATCCAGCCGCCGCTGATGCCCAGCAGACTGCCGATCCAGCCGCCGATGGCGCCGCCCACCAAGCCGAGGATGAGGTTGATGAGCAGGCTGTGCTCGGACTTCATGATCTTTCCGGCAATCCAGCCCGCCAGGGCGCCCAGCACCAGAGTGATGATAAAGTGCAGCATGTTTTACGCTTCCTTTTCTGTGATGATGCGCCGCCTGAGCGGCGACCATATTTTACCCCACATGAGGGAAAGATGCAAGGGGGGCTGTTATCGAGCAGCAAGGGACGCATGAGAATTCAATTTCATAAATAGTGTGTCAAAGAAACATCAAAGAAACAAGATAATCTGAAAGCGAAAGGGAAAACGAAGGCGGGCTGACGCCCGGATGAAGACACTCGCTTTGCTCGCTAATGAAGGCGGCGGCCTTGCCGCCTAATGAAGTAAAGTCGCCCCCATTCTCAATTCCTTCGTTTCTTCATTAGCGAAGCGGCTTCATATCTTCATTCCTTCATCAGCCCCGCAGGGGCGACTTCATTGAAAAACGCGTGATTTGAAAGACAAATCACGCGTTTTTCATGGAGTAAGTGGTTAAAACTACTATTTTTCTGAAGGCCTTGCGCTGCAATACTTTGGAGGTGCTTCTCACGCTGTTATGCCTCGTCGTGATGTGTATCATGACGACGGCATCATTTTTTCTGTATAGCCGGTCAATTTCATCGATATGTACGGCGATCTCCTCCGGAGACAGAGAAGGAGAAAGAAAGTCTATTTCTTCTTCATCTCTGAGCTGATCCAGAGAGATTTCACGGCTGTAAGCAAACTCCGCGGCATGCTGTCTGAAACTTCCTTGCTTGAGATCGACCTCCATATACTCCATCTTGCGGTCGCTCCGCTTTAATGACTCCAGCACCTCCGGCGTGATCTCCTCGCCGGGGTAGAGCTTCTTATAATCGGGATGGTATTTGTCCCGTTTTGCCATTGCTTCGGCAAACAGGCTGCGCCTGCTGCTTTCTGACTGTACAGATGATGAGGTAGACGTTCTGATCCCGGTTGTCCTCGCTGTTTTAAGCGGAATTCGCAAGACAGGGATTTCACCCATACCAGTTGAAGAAAAACAGAGCCAGCTCCCATAATTACGGGAAGCTGGCTCTGCGCTTTATACGTCTGGCTCGTCGCTCAACACCATATTCTGTTTTACATAGTTGACTCTCGTAACAGCTTTACATTTTGGACAGAACAAAGGGAAGTTTACCAGCACCGTATCATCATGGACCCTTGTTCTTGTCTTTCCCTTGCATATTGGACATACCAGCCAGTATTCCTGTCTTAATTGTTTTGACATGATATCTCTCCTAATGATGATTCTGGCTCTGCATCTGGTGTCTGGCTCTTCCGTGTATTCATAACAGTTTCTTTTTTGTTTTTTGAGATTGGTGTCTCATAATCAGGAACACCTTTGATTATTTTTATCCCCGAGAACAAAAGCCATTCGCTTTGACGTCGAGGGAAATCATTCAAGCGCTTTTGTGATGGTCAGCACATTCTGCCCGTCGCGGTATTCATACTTCACTTCGTCCATGCTATTTTTGACCATATAGATGCCGAGACCGCCGATCTGTCGATCCTCCAGGGAGAGCGTTACGTCCGGGTCCGGCCTGGCCAGCGGATCGTAGGGAACGCCCCTGTCAAGAAGGGTTATCCTCGCGCGCTTCGGATCTGCCTGCGTTTCAACGCGGATCGTTGCCTTTCCCGTTTCCGGCGCATAGGCGTAGTGCGCGATGTTCACAAAGATCTCCTCCACCGCCACGTCGACCTGCATCTGCGCCTTCGGCGGACAGTCAAGCGCCTCGAGCTGCTCGTCCACAAAGGCCAGGACCTGCGCCAGATTCTCGTCCTTTGCCTCTACCGTCAGCTCCGGCACGCTTTTCCCGCACCCGAAATAGCTGAAGCCCAGCATCGTGATGTCGTCAAACTGCGGGGCGTCGCCCACGAAGGCGTCGATGGCCGCGCGCACGTTGCGCAGAAGCTGCTCCGGCGCGGCCTCTGGGTCGCTGTTGAGCGCGGCAAGCATCCGCTCGTTGCCGAAGAGCACGTCGTGGGCGTCGGTGGCCTCCGGTACGCCGTCCGTATAGACGAAGAGCCGGTCGCCGGGGTGCAGCTCGAAGCTGTGCTCGCGGAAGCGAATGCCCTCCATCGTGGCGACGGCGGGGCTGTGGCGGTATTCCACCAGCTCATACAGGCCGTCCGCGCGGCGGATCGTCGGATGCTCGTGCCCGGCGTTGGCGGCGACGCCCCTGCCGGTGGAGATCTCGATGATCGCGAGCCAGACCGTGACGAAAAGCTCCGCCTCGTTGCCCTCGCAGAGCTGCTCGTTGACGTTTTTGAGGATCTCCGCCGGGCTCTTGCCGAGCTGCGCCTGGTTTTTGATCAGCGTCTTGGCGATGACCATGAAGAGCGCCGCGGGAACGCCCTTGCCGCTCACGTCCGCCATGACCAGCGCGATGTGGTCGTCGTCCACGAGGAAGAAGTCGTAGAAATCGCCGCCGACCTCTTTGGCCGGATGCATGCTCGCAAAGAGGTCAAACTCGCTCCGCTCCGGGAACGCCGGGAAGATCCGCGGCAGCATGTCCGCCTGGATCTGCGTGGCGACGTTCAGCTCCGCGCCGATGCGCTGCTTTTCCTTTTCGCTTTGCATTTTTTCCGCGGCAAGGCGGACAGAGTTGAAGATCTGCAGATACTCCACGACGAAGATCACGCAGATCGTCAGATACAGGGGCAGGAACCACGTGTTCGTCGGCACGATGCCCGTGTTGTTGGTAATGAGGTTGATGACGTAGAAGCCCACGACCGAGACTGCCGGCACGACAAGGTAGGTCCTGATCCCGTCGCCGGCCATGACCAGCACCTCGCGTACACGGCGGCGCAGGAGCTTGACGTACAGCACGAAAACGATCGAATAGACGACGAGCTTGATGCCGATGAACAGCAGGATATTCGGAACGTTATAGGGCGTACCGGATGCGAACAGCCCCAGACGCGCGCCGACGAAGGTATCCGTCGTGCCGCAGAGCATGAACGTGGCGACGTTTGCGATGAGCGCCGACATCAGTCCCACGAAGAGCTTTTCCGCCCTCGTCCCCTTGTAAGCAAACAGGATCGAGGCGCACAGCAGGACCGTCAGCCCGAGGATGCCCACGAGGTCGTTATACAGGTTGATGCTGTAGCTCAGATAGGTCAGCGCAAAGCCGACGATCCCGACAAAGATCCACCAGAGAGCAAGCTTGCCCGGCTTGAACTTCGGCGTGAGCGTCACACCGGAGATCAGACCGGCGAACACCGATGCGAGAAACACCGCCAGCGACCAAAGGAAAACTACCATTTCGTCCGTCCCCTCCTATTCCGCATCAAACGCGCCGAGCGTTTCCAGCGCGCGGAAATAATTCTCCAGATACCCGTCCGATATCTCGTTCCAGTCAAGATGAAGCGCCGTGATGGTCGCCTGCGTGAACGCGTCGCTGATCGCGGTCTGCCGATAGCGCAGATCGGGGCGCTCCACGAAGATGCCCTCCAGCGCCTTCCGGCCCTCCTCGGTTTCGGACAGCGCCTTGACCTTGCGCTCGAAGGCCTCGTCGGAGACGATCTCGATCTCATGCCCCAGCCGCTTCAGCGTCTCGAACAGACGCCGGTATTCCACCTCTTTCGGAGGATATACGTGGAACACCGAGTAGTCCTTCGGCAGCGTGGCGAGCGCGACAATCATTCTTGCGACGTCGTCCACAGGGGAGAAGTTCACGGTGGAAGCATACAGGTTCTCCGGGGCGATCCCGATCCGCGCATAGGACGCGATCTGCCGCGTAAAGGCATTTGTCTTCCGGTTCATCTGGAACTCGCCGTCCGAAATGCGACCCTGCAGATTGCCGACGCGCATGAGCTTTACGGCGACGCCGCGCCGGACCGCCGCGGTCAGCGCCTCATACTCGGCCATGTATTTGGAGAGAATGTACTGATTCCGGATCTCCTGCCCGATGAACAGATCCCGCTCCGTCAGCGTCAGCGGCGGCTCGCCGGATTCGTAAACGCCGCCGATGCTGATCGTTGAGACCTGAACCAGCGCGGCGCCGTGTTCGGCGCACAGCTCCGTCAGATTGCGGACGCCGCCCGTATTGACGCGGTCAAGCTTGTCGTCAAAGGCAAAATGCGACACGTCCGCCGCGCAGTTGATGACCGTGTCGATCCGGCCGTCAAAGGGCTCGGCAAAGATCTTCGGGTTCGAGATATCGCCGTCGAGCGCGAACAGGCATTTGCCGTAAATGTCCTCACAGCTCGTCTCCTCATAGTAGAAGAGCGTGCTCTTGAGGCGCTTTTCCGGCGTCTGACGCTTGGTGGGGCGAATGAGACAATAGACGTTGTACCACGCGTCACGCCGCCGCAGAAGCTGCGCCAGAACGTGGATGCCGAGGAAGCCGCTGGCTCCCGTCAGCAGGATGTTGCCGAGGCCGTGGGGCTCAGGCATTTCGCCCTCCGGCAGCACGTTTTTGGACAGCAGCGCGCCGATGCCGCCGTAATCGAGCTCCTCCAGGGGATTGGCGCGCTTGCGGGTCTTCTCCGTCTGCTTGACGTAAAGATACTGCGCAAGCAGCTCGGGGGTAGGATAGCGGAAGATATCCTCATATGCCGCTTCCGCCTCGGGCAGGCGGGATTCGATCTCGAACAGCAGCTCTGCGGTGTGCAGACTGTCTCCGCCGTTGTCGAAGAAGTTGTCGTCGAGGCCGACCCGATCCAGCTCCAGCACGGCCGCGAACGCCTCGCAGATCGCCTCCTGATACGGCGTCTGCGGCGCGCGGTAGACGCCCTCCACTTCGATCGGGATCGACGCGAGGGCTTTTGTGTCGGTCTTTCCGCCGGGCGTTTCGGGGATGCGGTCGAGCTCCTTGAAAACGTCCGGCACCATGTAGTAGGTCAGGCGCGCCCGGACGTAGTCCTTCAGCGCCGCAACGTCGACGGTCGCGCCGTCCTTCGCGCAGTAAAACGCCGCCAGATGCTCCGAAATGCCGATCTTGCGCACCTGCACGCAGACGCCGCCGATCCCCTCGAAGCTGCGGATGCAGCTCTCGATCTCGGGCAGCTCGATGCGCAGGCCGTGGAGCTTGACCTGAAAATCGTTTCGTCCGTGATAGGCGAGCCTGCCGTCCGGCAGGTATCGCGCAAGGTCGCCCGTTTTATACAACCGGACGCCATAGTGCTCCACGAAGCGCTTCTCCGTCTCCTCGGGCAGGTTCCGGTAGCCGAGGCCCAGCCCCATTCCGTAGATATACAGCTCGCCGATCACGCCACAGGGCAGCAGCCGCCCCTGCCCGTCGAGGATCATCACGCCGGCGTTGGCGATGGGCGTTCCGATGGAGACGTTGTCGCCCGCCTCGGTGACCGTTGCGCCGATGGTCGTTTCCGTCGGTCCATATCCGTTGTAGACGCGGATCCCATAGGTCTCCTTCAGTTCCGTGACCAGACTGCCCGGAAGCGCTTCGCCTGCGGCAAGGATGACCTTGACGGATCTCAGCGCTGCGGAAAACCGCGCGTTCTTGAGATATGCGGACAGGCGCGACGGCGTGCAGTGCAGCATATTCGCGCCGTGCTTTTCGATCAGCGCGGCGAGCGCCTCCGGATCGGTCATGGCGCGTTCCGGGGCAAACTCAATGAATTTGCCGTTAAAGAGCGGGACAAAGAACTCAAACAGCGAGATATCGAAGCACACCGAGCCGATGGCGACGATCCCGGTCCCGCACGCCGCGATGTCCCGGTTGAACGGATTGTTGTCCGGGTGCGTGATGTTGGCGATGCCGCGGTGCGAGAGCACCGCGCCCTTGGGCACGCCGGTCGTGCCGGAGGTGTAGATGCAGTACGCCGGACGCTCCTGCGGGATGTCGAGCATGGGGTCGCGCGCGTCGGCGCAGGCGAGCAGTTCCGATGCGGAAATGAGGCGTATGGCGCGGCTTGCGTCCGCGCTCTCGGCGTCGGGCTCGTTCACGATCATGACCTCCGCGCCGCTGCTGCTCTGTATGTAGTCGATGCGCTTCTGCGGGTACTCCGGATCGATGGGGATGAACACGGCGCCCGCCTTGGCGATCCCCAGCATGACGGGGATCAGCTTCTCGTCGCGCCGCAGCTTGTACATCACGCTCTGTCCCTGCTTGACGCCCGCGCCGATGAGCGCGTTTGCGGCGCGGTTGGAGAGCCTGTCCAGCTCTGCGAAGGTGTATGCGTGATCGCCCGCATAGAGGGCGGGACGGTCGGCGTATTCTCTCGCGGCGGCGCGGAACAGCGACGGGATCGTCGCCGAAGCGCTGACGGGAATCTCCCGCCCCTTCACGCTCAGCAGGAGCGCCATCTCCGCGCCGCCGACGATCTCGTATTCGCCGACGGGGCGCTCCGGCTCGTCCATCCCAAGCGTGAGGATATGCAGCAGGGCGTCGTGGAAGCGCCGCACGGCGGCCTCGTCGTAAATGCCGTCGCGCGCGTCGTAGGTGATCTCGATCGCGCCGCCGAATGAGGTGACGTTCAGCGTCAGATGGTTGTGCATCGCGCCGTCCATGCTCATGTCGACGTCATACGGGACCGGCGAGGGCAGCTCCGGCTGATAGAAGTTGAGCGTATATTCGCTGACCGCGCCGGTGACGAGGCCGCCGTTTTTCAGGTCGGCAAGGATGCGGTCGATGCCGTAGTCCTTGTGCGCGGACGCCTCCCGCGCGCGCTCCAGCGCACGAACGCAGAGCGCGGGGAAGGACAGGGCGTCTTCAAGCGCAACGCGGACGGGGACCGCCGTCGTGTGGCAGCCGTAGCGGGCGCGTTCTTCCGCGCTGCCGCGTCCGAGGCGCGGCATGATGAAGACGGCTTCCTGCTTCTGCGACGCCCTTGCCAGATACAGCGACAATGCCGCGGCGAACACCGACGCCTCCGTGACGCCGTGTTCCGCGGCAAACGTCCGTATACGCGCGGTCAGCTCCGCGCCCAGCGGGAAACGGAACCGACTGCGTTTTGCGCTGAGCGCCGTCACGGGGAAGAGGGACGGCTCATAGTCGGCATTGAAGAAGTATTCGAGCCAGAAGCCGCGCTCCGCCGCCGCGTCGGGCTCCGCCGGCACGTAGCGGGTCAGCGCGCCGGCGTCCTCCGGCGGCGTGCCCGCAAGCTCGTCCAGAATGCGGCGGACGAGCTTGCACATGTCGTAACCGTCGAGGATGACATGATGGAAGCGAGCGGTCAAATACGAGCCGCCGCCCGTCAGCGCGCCGGCGCAGAACGCATACGTCTTCCCGCCCATCGGGCGCTCCGAGAGCGCTTCCCACGCGCCTGCGGCCTCCTCGGGCGACAGCTCCGCGCCGCGCGCGCACGGCTCCCGGCGCTCCGTCTCAAAGAGGCAGGGCGCTTTTTCATCGAACGCGAGGCCGAAAATCGGCACTGCGCCGATCACGCGGTCCGCGGCGGCGCGCAGCGTCTCCGGCGCGACGGTCGGAAAGCGCAGCAGAAAGCCGATGGTATTGATCGCCGTCCCGCCGAACGCCCGTTCATTCATGTAGATGCCGTATTCCGGACGGTTCAGCTCAAATCGTTTCAAATCAGCCATAGGATACCCCGGTTTTATGTCTTTTTCCCGAATGCCGAAAGCGACAACAGCCGTTTCCGGCGCGGACACATCATTCTTCGATGTTCAGGATGTCCACGAAGCCGGTGACGTCGAAGATCTCCATGATCTCCGGCTTCACGTTGCGGATGACCATGTCGCCCTGCTTGTTCATGACCTTCTGAGCGGACAGCAGGACGCGGAGTCCGGCAGACGACACGTATTCCAGCGCGCCGAGATCAAAAACCAGTTCGGAAATGCCGCTGACCGCGGTGCGCAGCTCGCCCTCGAGCTGCGGCGCGGTCACGGTGTCCAGCCGTCCCTCCAGGGCGACGGTCAGCTTGTTTTCTTCCTGCTTTTTTGTGATATTCATGTGTTCCTCCCAATGCTTCTCGGGTTTTCGTCCGTTTCAGACCGGATTATCAGCGGGGTTCCGGGAAATCGATGACCGGTTTGCCGCCGCCGGGCTTTTTCTCCAGGTTTACCGGCGTGAGATCCGCAGTCGGGTCAAACGACGGCTTCCGCGGCGCAAAGAGGCCGCCCGCCGCCTCGTTCAGCTGCTCGTCGTTAAGCTCCTCGCCGGACTCGTTCAGTTTCTTTTCGTCCATGTTTTTTCCTTTCCTTTTTGGTGTTGGTGATGGATCGACGCTTTTTCGCGTCAGAGCAGGACTCCGACGCCTTCCGCCTGCACCAGTGGGATGCATTTCGAGCAGAAAAGCTCGCTGCCGAGGGGCGTAAACTGTTTCCCGCAGCGCTGGCAGGTCTTTTGATTCTTGCATCCCGTCTCCCGGTTCTTGCCGCCAGTGATCGCGTCCAGCGCCTCGTCCTGAACCTCACATTCAGAAATTGTGTTCTTCTTGTCTTCCACGTTGATGCCTCCTTTATGGATTTTTCTAACAATAGCTTGGAATTCGCAGCCGAAATTGGTATTGGGCAGAATACTATTTCGAGGGAACCTGCCGCCAACGCCGGAAAATGAAAATGTGCGTTTCATCTCATTCCCAGTCTAAACCCAAATAATACTCGTATGGATTTGGACAGCCGGCATCCCTCCATGTTTCATGAGTACGTTCCCACCAATGGAGATTATCGTATGTTCCGCCAGCGACGGCATCAAGCAGCTCATCTGGAAGGGCCGCGCCAAGCTCGCTTAGAAAAGCCATCAGCTCTTCTGGGGTTTTGCAGGCCTTTGCCTTTTCCTTCTGCTCGTCGGTGAGACCGTTCAGAATTTCGGCCATCCGTTCGTTCAAATTCCCGTTTTCGTTCATGGAATGAACTCCTTTCAATGATTGATACGCGCGATTTCATCCTGCGGCAGCGGAAAAATGCCAAAAAACCCGGCATTATGCTCCAATGGGACTTCTGTTCTTCCATTCGGACAGCGCCTCGGCGGTCTTCTCATACCAGCCGTTTTCGAAGAACGCGCATTTCGTGATGTCCTCGCCGTAGAAGTCCTCCCGCGCGCCGGAGTACATCATCCCCATGGCGCGGCAGCCGCCCGTGCAGTATTCGAACCACTTGCAAGCGGCGCACTTTTGCGTTTTCTCCCGCACGTCCCCCACCGTGGCGCAGACGGCGTCCATGTAGGGCCCGGCGGTGATAAGGTCCTTCAGCCGCGACTGATGCAGATTGCCCAGATGGATGTCGTGCTCCAGCAGCACGCCGGAGAGCTGCATGCAGGGAACGATATCCCCGGAGGAGGAGACCGCGATCATGCCCCGGTTGCCCTTACAGCCGGGGATTGTGGGGCGGTACTCGCCCTCGGCGCAGAGCACCGGCACGATGGTAAAGCTCCGGTTGCGCGGATACAGGCGGAGCATCTGCCAGACGTCGATCTCCATCTGCATCCCGCTTTTGATATAGGCGCGGGCAAAGTCCAGCATTTTTTCATAATACTCCTGGATCGCCAGGCAGGCGTCGCCCGCGTTGGCCGTCCAGCGCGGCACCTCCGTGGTGCGGATGATGCGCGTTTCCCAGACGCCCATATCGTTGAGCAACTCGGCGGTGGGCAGCATGGATTCCACGTTTTTCCGATGGACCTGCGTCTGCGCCTTCACGCGGAAGCCGTTTTGGATGCACAGGCGCATGGCGTCCAGCGTGATCTGCTCCGCGCCGGGGCGGTTTCGCATCCAGTCGTGATGGCCGAGGCCGTCATAGGAGATCTTCATCAGCGGGTCGCAGCCGAACTCTTTCATCTGATCGAGAATCTCCTGTGTGAGGAAGAAGCCGTTGGTGTTCAGCTCCTCCACGAACATGCCGCGCTTGTGGATCTCCCGCAGGATGTCCATGAAGCGCTTATGTACCATCGGCTCACCGCCCGTGATGGTGAAGGCGTACACGCCGAGGTCCCGCGCCTGGTCGAACAGATCGCACAGGTCGTCGAAGGCCCACTCCGTCATGAGCGGCGCGTTGTCGGCGGCGTTGAAGCAATGCAGGCAGTTATAGTTGCATTTCCCCGTGATCATCAGATTCATCTTGGGGAAATAGCGATTGTCATAGTGCCTGTAGCGCGACCACGCCGAGGGACGCTCGCCCTTTTTGCAGGATACGATCAGCCGCCGCATCGCAAGGGCGGCCACGGTCTCGTCAAATGCGACGTCGTGCTCGCCGTCGCATTGGCGCATGACCGCAAACTCCCGCTCCGACAGCGGCAGCGCGTAGGGATGGTTCTTGTAGTAGTAAGCGTGCGGAACTCTCTGCCAGCTCCGCAGGGCGACCGTATCAGGAAGCGTAAAATACATCGTCTGATACCTCAAATCACGGAAAGGATCTTTTCGGGGCAGGCATAGCGCAGCATCTCATAGCCGACGCCGCCCGCGCCGTAAAACAGGGATGGGGTCACGCCGTTGTGGCAGGCATACCCCAGATAGCGATAGCAGCCCGCCTCGGCGCTTCTGCGCTGCATGGCGGCGAGGACCCGCCCCGCCTCGTCAAAGCGTCCGGCGGTCATGTAGTATTCCGCGACGGCGCTGTTGCCGCAGCACAGGTGATCCCGCGCGTTCAGGGGAAGCGCGTCTGTACTTTGCATTGCCAGCGCCGCGCATCGCTCCAGCGCCTCGGTCTCAAAGCCCGCGCGCCGGATGCGCTCCAGCATGATGCCGATGCCGGGGGCGCCGGAGCAGTAGCCGTGCATATAGCCCACAGGCGGATAAGAGCGCAAATCGCTCCAGGTGCGGAATTTTTCGCTGTATGCCTCCAGTTCAAAGCCGATGGCGTCCTCCGCTGCCCGGGCGTATTTCCCGTCGCCGAGCACTGCGCCCGCGCTGTACAGCGCCTCCGCGATCCCTGCAAGGCCGTGTCCGCCGCCGCTGATCGGGCGGGGCTTGTCGGGAAAGGACTTCCACAGGAGCTTTCCCTGATATGGCAGCGTCTTCATGGCGAGCAGTCGATCCGCCGCCGCCGCGATGAGCTCGGTGCGCGCCCGATACTCGTCAAAGCGGCACAGCACCGACAGCAGCCCGGAGATCCCGGCCATGCGGTCGGGTGCTCCGTAGTGTGAAAAGCCGTAACGGGAGAGCGTCAGCAGCGCCTTTTCCTGCAGCGTCGTGACCTCTTCGCTATTCGTATAACGCCGCAGCAGCGCAAGGCCGTTCAGAATGCCGCCCATGCCGCCGGACTCCCCCAGATTAGGGAACTCCGCCTCCGGGAAGCCCATATCCTCATAGTAGCCGTAGAAGCGTTCCAGCTCCGTCACAGCCTCGCCCACGGCGCGCTCGGCGCGCTCTTTCGCTTCTTCGTCATCTGCGGCAAAGGCGTAAGCCGCGGCGAACACCGCAATGCCCGTGAGTCCGTTGGTAAAGCCCGTATCGCAGAAGCGGAAGGCGCAGTCGGGGTCGCTCATATAGCCCCAGAACAGCTTTCCGTCCGGCGCTTGGATGCTGAGATCGAAGATCAGTTCGAACTGCCGCCGCGCCTCTTCCAGCGCCTGCGTGCGGCTGAGAGGCTCGACCGTCCGAAGAGGCTGGCTCGGCGCGTCCTGCTCGTCTGCGGGAAGGCTCCGGGGATACTGCTCGATGCTCCGCGAGAGAAGCTGCAGGTCAAACGCCAGATCCCTTTCGCCCATGGCGGCGAGGTTGTTCAGAATATGCTGTTCCGCGCTGACGGGGAAGACGTTTTCCACGACGGCCTCGCCGTCGGCGCAGAGATCGCTGCCGGAGGCATAGGTATAAAAATACGGGATGTCGCCGCGGGCGATCTGCTTCAGCTCGCTCTGCACGGCGCTCTCAAACTCGCTGCGAAGATTGCGCCGCAGGAGCTTTTCCAGCCGTGCCCGCGACTTGTCCCGCGCCTGTGCGTCGGCAAGCGCGGCGTGGTGATAAAGCCGGAGCATCGTATCGTGATAAAACTGCGTGTTTCGTATGAGAATCCGCACAGGCATCTCCGCGGAGAGCGCGGAGACGAAGCGGGAGATTTCTTCTTTTTTTGCAAGGATGCGGCGGTAAAGCTCCGCGTAGCCTGCCGTGAAGTCCTCCAGATAGCGGCAGACCGGGACCCGTTTTCCGTCAACGACCGGCGCGCAGCCGTCGTCGGCGGTGCTTATGAGCACGCTCAGTTCACGGCCCGCGTGCTGGGTCGGCAAAAGAGACGACAAATAAGGGGACGTCGATTTGAGACGCCACAGCTCCGGGTGGAGCTTTTGATACGCCTCGTTGGACAGCTCAGGGGAGATGACCGTCTCGAGGTCGATGATGTAAGGCTTTCCGCCGCTGCAGATGATGTTTTCAATGTGCATATCCGTGCTGCCGAGGACCTTGAACACCGCCGCCGCACCGCCCATGCGGTACCAGAACCGCCGCGCCTCCTCCGCGCCCTCAGTGCGGCACTTTTCAATGAACTCGCTCACACCGAAGTCGTCCCCGAAAGCAATGCACTTCGGCACACCCAGCACGTCGGAAAAATGGCTTTGCACGAGCTCGTACACGCCCGCCTCGCCGCGCATGTCGCGGGGCTTGTAAACGAGCTTTCCCGCGTCGGTGTGCAGAACGGTCACGCTCCGACCGGCGTTGTGGGTGTCGCCTGCCGAAAAGACGATATCCTCGATGCGCTCGAATGTCCTTGCGTCGGGCAGCAGTTCTCCGAGCTCCTCCCGGTGGGCGGCGACACGCCGGAGCATTTCGATGAAAGCGTCCGTCACGGTTTGCAGCCGCAGCGTGAGAAGCTCGGTCAGCGGCTCCGGCAGCGCCAGCGCGCCGCTGCGGATCGCTTCATTGACCGCTTTTTCGGCGCGGGCGCGCTGCTCGTCCGTGAGCATGGCGGGATCGAGGGCGGCAAGGGGATTGTCGTCTCCGACCCGATGCACAAGCATCTGTGTCACGGTGCTCTGGGACACTGTATCCGCGAGCGTGCACAGCGCCTCGAAAAATTGCACCAGCGCTTCGTCGCTGAGCAGCGCGCGCTCCGGCAGGGCTTCCACCCGCGCGGTTTGTTCTTTTATCAGGGTTTCGATTTGATCAAACATGGATCCCGATCATCCATCGTCCGCGCTTTGAACACGTGGATCAATGACAGAGTCTTCCTTCCTCTTCGGTCTGCTGGCCAACGTGGCCGAGGGCCGCGCTGCCAGCCGCATTTACGGCGCAATAGATACCAAAACTCGCAATTGACATCATTGCCTCGTAAACCGTTTCGTCGTTGCAGCCGCCGCCGGCGGCGTTGTCCAGCTCCTCGTCAGAAAGCTCCCCGGTCTGGCTTTTCAGAAAAGCGGTCACTTCCTCCGCCGTGGCCTCGCAGCCGTGGACCTGGAGGAATTCCGCCGCCTTGCCGTTCTTGGCAGCATCCACGAACGTGGCTTTTAGCTCGTCGCTGTCGAGTATCTCCTTGTAAAGCTCGTGTAATGTCTTCATTCTGTTTACCCCTGTGATGTGATTCATCGGAGAATCGGCTATCAGGCCGTCCGTGATTTAGTTACAGAGTCTTCCTTCCGTGTCGGTCTGCTGACCAACGTGACCAGTGGCCGCGCTGACAGCTGCGTATATGGCGCAGCCGAAGCCAAAGCTTGCCAATGAAATGCCTGCCTCATCAGACGTAT
>Ga0208297_1000637_pt1 | contig 58595 bp, 51 predicted proteins | sample LMS_cellobiose_e_FD_187367 | JGI IMG/M metagenome (GOLD analysis project Ga0208297, IMG submission 187367) | Rumen-fistulated moose microbial communities from Alaska, USA - LMS_cellobiose_enrichment (SPAdes) (version 2) | ecosystem: Host-associated > Mammals > Digestive system > Stomach > Rumen...
GTTGCGAACGCGGCGCTCATCCCAGCTGAGCTACGGGCCCCTATATTAAATTGCGAATCGGGCGGTAGCCAGTTGGTTCACAAACAATAAGCTAAAACTGTACCGCTTGCGCTCCCAGCTGAGCTACGCCCCCACAGCGATATGAAATTATAACACACTTTTTCGATTTGTAAAGCACAAATTTACCGACCGGGCCGGGGGAGGGGAAAAGGGCTTGTAAAAAATTGAATTAAGTGTTAAGATAAGTTGTTAAAGAATAAAATGGTATAGAACCGCTTTGCGCGGCACACCGCAGTAAGGGAGTGTATCAGCTTGTCGTATCTTACCGCGATCTTCCTGGGTTTCGTTCAGGGCGTGGCGGAGTTCCTGCCCATTTCCAGCTCCGGCCACCTGGCGGTGCTGCAGAACGTGTTCGATCTGCAAACGGCGGAAGACGGGCATATGTTCTTTGACGTCCTGCTGCATCTGGGCACGGTGATCTCCATCATGGCGGTCTACTGGAAGGACATAAAGTGGATCTGCACAGATTCGCTGGCTTTCGTGCGGGAGGCGCGGCTCCCCGCCTCGGAGCCCCGGTACGAGCACCCCGGGGGTCGGTTCCTGCTGATGATCATCATCGGCACGCTGCCTCTGTTCGTGATCCTCCCGTTCCACGATTCCTTGGAGCAGCTGTATTACAACACCCGTTTCATCGCCGCGGCGTTCATCATCACAGGCTGCGTGCTGTTCATCTCGGATCGCCTGCCCCAGGGGCGGCGCAATGAGCGGAGCATGCACGTGCTGGACGCACTGATCATCGGCGTGTGCCAGGCCATCGCCACCATTCCGGGCATCTCCCGCTCCGGCAGCACCATCACCGCCGGCCTTGCCACCCGCCAGAGCCGCGCTTACGCCATGAAGTATTCTCTGCTGATGAGCGTCCCTGCCGTACTGGGGGCCAATCTGCTGTCTCTGATCAAGGCGCTGAAGACCGGCGTGGACTGGGACTATATGCCCCAGTATATCGTCGGCACCGTGGTGGCCATGGCGGTGGGGTATTTCAGCATCGTGATCCTCCAGCGCATCCTGGCAAAAGGCAAATTCGGCAAATTCGCGTATTATATGTGGGGCGTAGGCATTTTCAGCCTGATCGCGTCCTTTTTCTGAGGAGTTTTTGAATGGCACAAACGAAGTCCGCCTCGCGGACAAAAAAGAAAACCGCATCCCCCGCGCCGAAGAAAACCGCACCTGCAAAAAAACCGATCCGTCGGGAGGTGGGGGCGGTCCTCTGCTTCGCCCTGGGGATCGTTACCTTCCTGGGCTACTTCATCCATGACGCCTGGCTCATCAACGGGCTGTGTCTGTACGTGTTCAAGGGCCTGCTGGGCTGGGGCTTTCTGGTGACGCCCCTGAGCTTTTTCTGGATGGCCTGGATCCTTGCCTTCCACAGAGGTCGGCCCGTGGCGGCCCGGGTGACGGCCGTGGCGCTGATCCCGCTGCTGTTCGGCAGCGTCGTCCACATGTTCGGCTGCAGCGAGCCCTTCGTGTTCGACTGGATCGGCGTAAAGTATATGTATTTCGGCGGCATCGAGATGGATACCGGCGGCGTCATCGCCGGAGCGCTGGCCTACGTGCTGAAAAACGCCCTGAGCCTTTACGGCGCGCTGCCTCTGCTGCTGATCGCCATGATCGTATGCGTGTGCGTGGGGTCCAGCTTCTCCATGAAGAAGGCCGTGGACGATTTCAAAAACAGAGAGCGGCCGGAGTATGAGCCGGAGCCCGAGCCGGAACCCGAACCCGCCCCGGTGCGCCGTCCCCGCAATTTGCCCCGGTCGGAGATCTTTGACATTGATATCCCGGTAGAGGAGAAAGAAAAGCCAAAGAAGAAGATCCCCGCCGTTCTCAAGCCCCGGAAAAACAGCTGGATCGACATCCCCATCGACGACGAACCCGACCCGGACGAGGGCGAGAGCGAGCCCCCGGAAAAGATCCCGGACATGCCCCAGGGCCTCATCTATCATGGCCAACCCGCCGCGGCGGAAGGGTCCGCCTCCGTACGCCGCCGCAGGGAAGAGACCGCCGAACCGGCGGAGAACGTGGAGATCCCCACTGTGGGAGACACCTTCCCCTTCCTGGGACAGCCCCAGTCGGAGGAAGTGAAGCTGGACGACGGCGCCGCGGAGATCCGTGCCGAGGCCGAGATCCTGGTGCCGGAAAAGAAGACCAACCCCGGAGAGGTAGCTGCCGCCGCTGCGGAGATCACCCAGGCCATCGAAGGGGCGGGGGAGCTGCCGGAATACCGCTATCCCCCTGTGGATCTGCTCCACGCCGGAGCCGGACTCACCTCCGACGGCCGGGAGGAGATCGCTCTGAACCGGGAGCGCCTGGAGACCACTCTCCACAGCTTCGGCATCGGCGCTTCCATCTGTGACATTACCCGGGGCCCCACCGTCACCCGCTATGATCTGGAGCTGGAGGCGGGGGTCAAGCTCAACAAGCTCACCAACCTGGCCGGAGACCTGGCTTTGTCTTTGGGCGTGGTCAACGTGCGCATCGCTCCCATCCCGGACAAGATCTCCACCGTGGGCGTGGAGGTCCCCAACAAGATCGTCAGCACGGTGTATCTGCGGGATATCATCGATTCCCCCGCCTTCCGCAACGCTTCGTCCAAGCTCAGCTTTGCCGTGGGCAAGGACATCGGCGGCAACTGCATCGTGGGCAACATCTCCAAAATGCCCCATATGCTCATTGCCGGCACTACCGGCAGCGGCAAATCCGTGTGCATGAACAGCCTGATCATCAGTCTGCTCTACAAGTCCACCCCGGAAGAGGTCCGCCTCATCATGATCGACCCCAAGATGGTGGAGCTTGGGATCTACAACGGCATCCCCCATCTGTACATCCCCGTGGTCACCGACCCGAAAAAGGCGGCGGGGTCCCTCCAGTGGGCCGTGGTGGAGATGATGAAGCGTTACCGTCTGTTCTCCGAGATCGGCGTGCGGGATCTCAACGGGTATAACAACTATATGTCCAAAAAGGACCAGCCCACGCTGCCCAATGTGGTGATCGTCATCGACGAGCTGGCCGACCTGATGATGACCGCCGCCAAGGAGGTGGAGGAGAGCATCTGCCGCGTGGCACAGATGGGCCGCGCCGCGGGCATGCACCTGGTCATCGCCACTCAGCGCCCCTCCGCCGACGTGATCACTGGCCTGATGAAGGCCAACATCCCCAGCCGGATCGCCTTCGCGGTGTCCAGCGCTCTGGAGTCGCGGATCATTCTGGACAATCAGGGCGCGGAGAAGCTCATCGGTATGGGCGACATGCTCTATGCCCCTCTGGGCTGCGGCAAGCCTCTGCGGGTGCAGGGCGCTTTCATCACCGACGAGGAGCGGGAGGACGTTATCAATTTCATCAAAGAGGGCACCACCCCCGACTACGACGACGAGATCATGCGCACCATCGAAAAGGCCGCCGCGGAGAAAGACAAGAGCGAGCCGGAGGAGAGCGCAGCCGCCGCCGGCGGCGGGGAGGGGAATCCATTCAGCGACTATGACGAGCTGCTGCCCCAGGCAGTGGACGTGATCCTGGACACCAAGCAGGCCTCGGTATCCATGCTCCAGCGCCGGCTGAAGCTGGGCTACTCCCGGGCCGCCAGACTGGTGGACCAGATGGAGGAGCTGGGCATCGTCGGCCCCTTTGAGGGGTCCAAGCCCAGGGCGTTGCTGATCACCCGGGAGCAGTGGCAGGAGATGAGCATGACCGGCAACACCGCCATGGAGAAGCTCATCAACGAACAAAAGGATGATTTTTCGGAGGGTTACGACCAATGATCGTCTCCGAAACGGAACTCAACGCCATGAGCGCGCTGGCGCTGGCCCACATGGGCGACGCGGTATACGAGCTCATGGCCCGGCGGGAGCTGTGCCGCAGCGGAAAGCTTACGGCGGGGGATCTGCACCGGCAGACGGTGCGCATCGTCTCCGCCGCGGCTCAGGCCCGGGCGGCCCGACGGCTGGCGCCCATACTCAGCGAGTCGGAGGCCGCGGTCTACCGCCGGGGCCGGAACGCTCACAGCCACGCCGCGCCCCGGTCTGTCTCCCCGGTGGAGTACCACGCGGCCACCGGGCTGGAGGCGCTGTTCGGCTGGCTGTATCTCCGGGAGGAGAACGCCCGACTGGAAGAATTGTTTGCTTTTATCATGGAGGAAGATCATGCCGCTGGATGCAATGGTGCTCACGGCGCTGCGCGCTGAGCTGTCGGCGCCGCTCACATCTGCCAGGATCGACAGGATCAGCATGCCGGAAAAGGACGTGCTGATCCTGTCCGTGCATTCCCGGGAGGGAGGAAACCGTCGGCTGCTGGTCTCTCTTCGCCCCGGCAGCGCCCGGATCCACTTTACCCGCCAGAGCGCGGAGAACCCCGCCCAGCCGCCCATGTTCTGCATGCTGCTGCGCAAGCATCTGCTGGGGGGGCGGATCCGCAGCGTGGAGCAGCCGGAAGGGGAGCGGATGCTCCTGCTCCGGGTGGACGCCTCGGACGAGCTGGATCTCCACAGCGAGAAGACCCTGGCTGTGGAGCTGATGGGGAAGGGGCTGAACCTTGTTCTGATCGGGGAGGACGGACGGATCCTGGACTGCCTGCGCCGGGTGGACTATGACGAGGGAGCCCGCCGTGCCCTGCTGCCCGGGCTGTTCTATGAACTGCCCCCGGCCCAGGACAGGCCCTCCTTTTTCCGCACCGATCCGGACACGTTCTCTCAAATGCTTTCCGCCGCCGACCGGGAGCAGACCCCGGACCGCTGGCTGCTGGACACCTTCGGCGGGCTGTCGCCCCTGCTGTGCCGGGAGCTGGCCCTGGAGGGCTGGGAAGGGCTGGAGAGCGCTGCCGAGACCTTGCGTCGGCGGCTTTCGGAGGAGCGCTTTGAGCCCGTGATGCTCCTGGAGGCTGGCAGACCCAGGGATTTTAGCTTTATGCCCGTATTCCAATACGGCCCCGGCTGGGAAAACCGCCCGTACCCGGATTTCAGTACTCTGCTGGACGATTTCTACGCCCGTCGGGACCGGGAGGAGAGTATGCGCCGCCGGTCTGCGGAGCTCACCCGCACGGTGAAAACGGCGCTCTCCCGGCTTCGGCGCAAGCTGGCCGCCAGGGAGCAGGAGCTGCTGGACACGGCCGATCGGGAGACGTACCGGCGCCGGGGAGATCTGATCACCGCCAACATCTACCGTCTCAAAAAGGGGATGCGCTCCTTTGAGACCCAGGATTATTACCAGGAGGATTGTCCCACCGTCACCGTAACGCTGGATGAGCGCAAAACGCCACAGCAGAACGCCGCGCAGAACTACAAGCTCTACTCCAAGGCCAAGACCGCGGCCCGGGTGCTCACCGGACTGATCCAGTCGGCCCGGGAGGAGGCGGATTATCTGGAGAGCGTCCTGGACGAGCTGCAGCGCGCCGAGAGCGAGCGGGATCTGCAGGAGATCCGCTCGGAGCTGGAGGAGGGCGGGTATATCCGAAGGCCCGCCGGATCGAAGCGCCGGAAAAACGCCGCCCCCAGAAGACCCATGCGCTTTGTCTCCGACACGGGCCGGGAGATCCTTGTGGGCAGGGGAAACACCCAGAACGACGAGCTCACATTCCGTCTGGCTCGTCGGACGGATCTCTGGCTTCACGTGCAGAAGGTCCCCGGCAGCCACGTGATCGTCTCCCAGGCAGAGGGACCGGCGGACGAGCAGACCGTTCGCCAGGCGGCCGTCCTGGCGGTGACCTTTTCCCGGGCCCGGGACGGAGGAAAGACCGCCGTGGACTGCACGGCGGTGCGAAATGTGAAAAAACCCTCCGGCGCCCGGCCGGGCCGGGTGATCTACACCGATTATAAAACCTGCGTCGCCCAGGCAGACCCGGATCTGGCGGAGCGGCTCCGCTCGGAGTGATACGCCGGCGGAAAAAAAGAAGACAGGCACAGTTATTTTGCATTTTCTGCTTGCATTTTTCCTTTTCCTGTGATAAATTATTTGAGCTGTTTGTCAGCACATGAATACGGGCGGTCCGCTGTCGTCTGCTTTACGGCATGAACGTCTATGATAAAAGGAAGGATCACTATGGATCTCATTCAGACTCTCACCGCGAACTACATGAAGCCTGAGCTGCCCGAGATGAACGTGGGCGACACCGTCCGCGTCACCATCCGCGTCAAGGAAGGCTCCCGCGAGCGCACCCAGGCGTTCGAGGGCACCATCATCGCCAGAAAGCATGGCGGTATCAATGAAACCATCACTGTGCGCCGCATCTCCTACGGCGTGGGCTGCGAGAAGGTCTTCCCCGTCCATTCTCCCAGCATCGTCTCCGTGGAGACCATCCGGCGCGGCAAAGTCCGCCGGGCCAAGCTGTACTACCTGCGTGACCGCGTGGGTAAGGCCGCCAAGGTCAAGGCCAGAGTCAACTGAGCTTGACGGTTTATTGATCGAGAGAAAAACAGCTATGAAAGCCCTTGGCTTCATAGCTGTTTTTCTTATAAAACCGGATTATGGTTGCGAAAATCTCTGCGGGGATGTATAATATCATGAGATATTTTTATCACGGAAGTGCGATATTATGAACGAAACGTGGCCCGAGATCAAAAAACGGAAGATGAAGGAGCGCCGGGGCGAGATCTTTGACTGGGTCCAGGCCCTGGTCACCGCGCTGTTGGCCTGTGTGATCGTGTTCACCTTTGTGATCCGTGTGGTCAGTGTCTCCGGCACGTCCATGCTGGACACGCTCCATCATAACGACAAGATCCTCGTCTCCGGACTTTTTTATACCCCCCGGCAGGGAGACGTGGTGGTGCTGCGCACGGAGACCTTCAGCGACGAGCCCATCGTCAAGAGGATCATCGCCATGGAGGGACAGACGGTGCGCATCGATTTTGAAGAGGGCGTGGTCTATGTGGACGACGAGGCCCTGGACGAGCCCTATACCTTCACCCCCACCAACCGCCGCATCGACTTTGAGGACGACACCGTGGTGCCGGAGGGCTGCCTGTTCGTTCTGGGCGACAACCGCAACGGCTCCATCGACAGCCGGGATCTGCGCATCGGCTGTGTGGACTCCCGTCTGGTCATGGGCCGTGCGCTGTTCATACTGATACCGGGTTCGGACCCCGCCCGTGAGGAGGGCTTTTCGTTCTCGAGAATAGGATTCATACACTGATGGCAAACGAAACGAACATAAACTGGTACCCCGGGCACATGAAAAAAGCCACCCGCATGATGGAGGAGAACCTCCGTCTGGTGGACGCGGTGGCGGAGCTGCGGGACGCCCGCATCCCCGAATCCAGCCGCAACCCGGATATCGACCGCATCGCCGCGGGAAAGCCCCGGCTGATCATTCTCAACCGAGCCGACCAGGCCGATCCCCGGGTCACCGCGCTCTGGCGGGAGCGGCTCACCGGCGACGGGGTCATGGCGCTGGAGATGGATTGCAGGAGCGGCCGGGGGGTGGGAGCCTTTCCCACGGCGGCCCGGACGCTGCTGAAGGATCTGATCCGCCGCAGCGAAGAAAAAGGCCAGGTGGGCCGCCAGCTGCGCTTCATGGTGCTGGGCATCCCCAACGTGGGAAAGTCCAGCTTTATCAACCGCCTGGCCGGGCGGAAGGCCGCCGAGACCAGCGACCGCCCCGGTGTGACCCGGGGCAAACAGTGGATCAACCTGACCAACGGCATCCAGCTGCTGGACACTCCGGGGATATTGTGGCCCAAGTTCGAATCGGAGCAGGTGGGCCTTTCCCTGGCCTGGACCGGCGCCATCAACGACAACATCCTGGACGTGGAACTGGTGGCGTCCCGGCTGCTGGAACGGCTGCGGGAGCTCTATCCCTCGGCCATTGAGGACAGATATAAGTTTACCCCGGACCCGGACGCCCCCGGCTACGAGCTGCTGGAGGCTGCCGGACGGCGGCGGGGTTTCCTCGTCTCCGGGGGAGAAGTGAACACCGAACGCATGGCCCGCGTTCTTCTGGACGAATTCCGGGAGGGAAAGCTGGGCCGCGTCACGTTGGAGAGACCGCAATGAACGAACTGGATCTTTACGCATACGAGCGGACCCTGGCAGGGGAGGCGCGTCCCTTCTGCGGCGTGGACGAGGCGGGCAGAGGACCTCTGGCCGGGCCGGTGTGCGCCGCGGCGGTGATCCTGCCGGAGGGGATCGAGATCCCCGGACTCAACGATTCCAAAAAGCTCACTCCCCGGAAACGGGAGGAACTCTACGACGTCATCTGCGAGAAGGCGGAGGCCTTCGGCATCGCCTTTGCCTCTGTGGAGGAGATCGAGACACTGAACATCAAGGGCGCAACCTATCTTGCCATGGACCGGGCCATCCGGGCGTTGGACCCGGCGGCTGCGCTGGCGCTGGTGGACGGAAACGACAAGAACCCGCTGTCCGTCCCGGCCATCAAGGTGGTGAAGGGGGACAGCCGCTGTGCCTCCATCGCTGCGGCCTCCATCCTTGCCAAGGTGACCCGGGACCGATACATGGTGCAGCTGGACGAGACGTACCCCCAGTACGGTTTTGCCGCTCACAAGGGCTACGGCACCCGGGCTCATTACGAAGCGCTGCGCCGATTTGGACCAAGCCCGGTCCATCGCCCCACCTATCTGAGGAAAATGCATTGACGGACACCCGGCTTCTGGGCCGCTTCGGGGAGGCTGCCGCGGCGGAGTACTTACGGAAAAAGGGCTATCGGCTTCTGGGCATGAACTACCGCACCCGTCTGGGGGAGATCGACGTGATCGCCTCTGTGGGCGGGTTCGTGGTGTTTGCGGAGGTAAAGCTCCGCCGGAGCGACGCTTTTGCCCAGGCAAGGGAGTTCGTCACTCCCGCCAAGCAGCGACGGCTGATCGCCGCGGCGGAAAGCTGGATGCAGAGCAGCGGGTGCGGTCTTCAGCCCCGGTTCGACGTGATCGAAGTCTATGCCCCTCAGGGGGTGCAGACCCGCCAGCCGACGATCCGCCACTGGGAGAACGCTTTTTCGACAGACTGACGGTTTTCGACGGCCGCGCCGTGGTAAGATGCTATGTACGGGGCGCAGATGGCCCCGCTGGATCAGAACGAGGATCGATTTTCAAAGGTGGCGCAGAAGGTCTCCGCCTTGCGCCGGGCGTTCTCGTTGGAAACGGTGATCTGCCGCGCCGTGCAAAGGTCGGATTTCGTGTGGTAAAGGCACTCCTTGACCTTGCATCCCACATTCTGTACGGTGTGCTCACCGCAGGGCTTTTCGTTCATATTGACACCCTCCTTGCTGATTTGCCATGAACCGGCGAAGACAGTATCTGCAGGGGATCCATCGCTTATGCGTGATACGGTGAAATCATGTCTTTGTTTGCCATCGGGGATCTGCACCTGGCACTGGGCGCCCCGGAAAAGAATATGGAAGTGTTCGGCGGGCGCTGGGCGGGATATATGGACAAGATCCGCCGCGGCTTTGATCTTGTGCGCGCCGAGGACGTGTGCGTGATCTGCGGCGACCTGTGCTGGGCCATGGATCTGAGCGCCGCTCTGCCCGACTTTCAGTTTCTCCACTCCCTCCCGGGGAAAAAGATCCTGCTGAAGGGCAATCACGATTACTGGTGGACCACAGCGGCCAAGATGAACGCTTTTTTCGCGGAAAACGGTTTGGACAGCCTGTGTTTGCTGCATAATAACTGTGTTGTCTGGGAAGATCTGGCACTGTGCGGCACCCGGGGCTGGTTTTACGAGGAGGAGACCGGCACCGAGCACGACGCCAAGATCCTTCGCCGGGAGGTGGGACGGCTGGAGACCTCCCTGCGGGAAGCGGGGGAGAGGGAAAAGATCGTTTTTCTCCACTATCCGCCGCTGTACCAGCACTACACCTGCCCCGAGATCATGGACGTACTCGCCCGGGAGGGAGTGGGGGAGTGCTATTACGGCCACATCCACGGCAGAGGCGCTCACGCGGCGTTCCTCGGATCCCGGGACGGGGTCCGATACCGGCTGGTTTCCGCTGATTTTCTTGATTTTTTCCCATATAAGATCCGTTAAAGATTGCATTTTGATTTTTCATTTGGTATAATATTCCGGCTTGCTAAATACGTTATTCAGTCCAGGCTGAAATATAGAGAGGAGTAACCCCCCATGATTGTCAAAAACTGCAGCAAGGAAAACAACACCGTAACCTTCCAGGTGGAGCTGGACGGCGCCGAGTTTGAAAAGCACGTCAACGGCGCGTATCTCAAGAACCGCAGCCGTATCCAGGTGCCCGGCTTCCGCAAGGGCAAGGCTCCCCGCATGGTGATCGAGGGCTTTTACGGCAAGGATGTTTTTTATGAAGAAGCTGTGGAAGACGCCGCCAACGAGGCGTTTGCGTTTGGCGTGGAGCAGGAAGGGCTTCGGGTCGTAGGCCGTCCCACCCTGTCCAACAACGAGTTCACCGATGAGACCGGCGCGGTGCTCACCTTCAAGACCGACGTGTGGCCCGAGGTCACCCTGGGCCAGTACAAGGGCCTGGAGGCGGAAAAGGACGAGTGCGTCGTTACCGAGGAAGAACTGGATCGGGAGATCCTGCGTCTGCGCAAGCAGAACGCCCGGATGGTCTCCGTGGACCGTCCCGCTGAGAACGGCGATACCGTGAATATCGACTACACTGGCACGCTGGACGGCGTGGCCTTCGACGGCGGCACCGCCCAGGGCTACGATCTGGTGCTGGGCTCCAACAGCTTTATCCCCGGCTTTGAGGAAAAGCTCGTCGGCGTCAAGGCCGAAGAGGAGCGGGATCTGGACCTGACCTTCCCTGAAAACTACCACTCCGCCGACCTGGCCGGCAAGGCCGTGGTTTTCCACGTCAAGTGCAACGAGGTCAAGTTTGAGGAGCTGCCCGAGCTGGACGACGAATTCGCTCAGGACAATGATTTTGACACTCTGGAGGATCTGAAAAAGGACGCTCACGACCGGCTGTTCCAGAGCAAGGAGACCGTGGCCAACAACGCCTTCACCGACCGGCTGGTCAACGCCGCCATCGCCAACATGACCGTGGACATCCCCGAATCCATGATCGAGGAGCACATGGACTCCCTGATGGACGAGTACTCCCGCTACATGGGCGGTCAGGGGATCCCCTTTGAGCAGTATCTGAAGATGATCGGCTCCGATCCCGTGTCCTTCCGCGCCACCACCCGTCCTGCCGCCGAGACGCAGACCCGCACCGAGCTCCTGCTGGACGCCGTGGCCAAGGCCGAGAATATCGAGATCACCGAGGAGGATACCGAGGCCGAGTTCGCCAAGATGGCGAAAGAGTACAACATGAAGGTGGAAAACCTGAAGAAGCTGGTGAATCTGGACGCCCTGAAGGAAGACCTTCTCCGCCGCAAGGCTACCGCCGTCATCAGCGAGAGCGGCATCCCCGTGCCTCCCAAGGCGGAAGAGCCCGCCCAGGAGGAGAAGGCCGAGGCCGCCGAAGAGTAATCGTTTTATCTGCCGGAGCGGGGGAGGAGCCCATGGCTTCTCCCTCCCGGTTTATCACCTGGCATTTTAGGAGGATTTTTTATGAGCCTTATTCCCTACGTAGTGGAGCAGACGTCCCGGGGCGAGCGGTCCTATGACATTTTTTCCCGTCTGCTGAACGACCGCATCATCATGCTCTCCGAGGAAGTCAACGATACAACTGCCTCCCTGATCGTGGCGCAGCTTCTTTATCTGGAAGCGCAGGACCCGGACAAGGACATTCAGTTTTATATCAACTCCCCCGGCGGCAGCGTAACGGCCGGCCTGGCGATCTATGACACCATGCAGTATATCAAGGCCGACGTCTCCACCATCTGCGTGGGCATGGCGGCCTCCATGGGGGCGTTCCTTCTGGCTGCCGGCGCCAAGGGCAAACGCATCGCGCTGCCCAACGCGGAGATCATGATCCACCAGCCCTCCGGCGGCAGCCGGGGACAGGCCTCCGACATCAAGATCCAGGCCGATCAGATCCTCCGCATCCGGGAGACTCTCAACCGCATCCTTGCCGAGAACACCGGCAAGAGCGTGGAGCAGATCGCCCTTGATACCGAGCGCGATCACTTCCTCACCGCGGAGGAGGCCCGTGAGTACGGACTCATTGACAAAGTGATCTACAAGAGATAAACAGGATTCATTATGGCTAAATCAGAAGACAACAAGATCCGCTGCTCCTTCTGCGGCCGCACCCAGGACAGCGTTGACAAGCTCATCGCCGGAAACGGCGCGTTCATCTGCAACGAGTGTGTCAAGCTCTGCATGAACATCATCGAGGAGGACTTCGACGACCAGCCGGAAACGGACGCCGTCCTGCCCGCCTTTGAGGACGTGCCCCGGCCGCAGCAGATCAAGGCGTATCTGGACGAGTATATCATCGGCCAGGAGCAGGCCAAGGTCGCCCTTTCGGTGGCGGTCTACAACCACTATAAGCGCATCCTCTACGGCGGGAAGAACGACGTGGAGCTGCAGAAGTCCAACATCCTTCTCATCGGCCCCACCGGCAGCGGCAAAACCCTTTTTGCCCAGACCCTGGCCAAGGTGCTGGACGTTCCCTTCGCCATTGCCGACGCCACCACGCTGACCGAGGCCGGCTACGTGGGCGAGGACGTGGAGAACATCCTCACCCGGCTGCTGCAGGCGGCGGAGTTCGACGTGGAGCGCGCCCAGCGCGGCATCATCTATATCGACGAGATCGACAAGATCGCCCGCAAAAGCGAGAACGTCTCCATCACCCGGGACGTCTCCGGAGAGGGTGTGCAGCAGGCGCTGCTGAAGATCCTGGAGGGCACGGTGGCCGCCGTTCCGCCCCAGGGCGGGCGCAAGCATCCCCACCAGGAGTTCATCCACCTGGATACCTCCAACATTCTGTTCATCTGCGGCGGCGCCTTCGACGGGCTGGACAAGATCATCGAAAACCGCATGGACCGCAAGAGCATGGGCTTCGGCGCCAGCATAGAGAGCAGAAAGAAAAAGAACGTGGGTGAGATCCTTTCCCACGTGCAGCAGCACGACGTGCTCAAATACGGCATCATCCCCGAGCTGGTGGGACGGCTCCCGGTGATCACGCCCCTGAACTCCCTGGATCGGGAGGCGCTGGTGCGGATCCTCACCGAGCCGAAGAACGCCATCACCAAGCAGTATGCCGCCCTTATGGCTCTCGACGGCGTGGAGCTGGTGTTTGAACCTGCGGCGCTGGAGGCAGTGGCCGACAAAGCGGTGGAGATGGACATCGGCGCCCGGGGGCTGCGCAGCATAATGGAAAAGATCATGACCAACGTGATGTTCACCGTCCCCTCGGACAGCACCGTCCGACAGGTTGTGATCACCGGCGAGTGCGTCCGAGACGGGACCGAGCCGGCCGTTTACAGGACCGAAAGCGGACAGAAGCCCGCGTAAGCGTACAGGCAGCGGGGAACGATCCCCGCTGCCTTTTTATCAGAGGTGAATACTTAATATGGCAGAAACAAGCAGCCGCATCATGACGCTTCCCACGCTGGCCCTGCGGGGCGTCAGCGTTTTTCCGGGCACGGTCCTCAACTTTGACGTGGAGCGGCCCATGAGCATCGCCGCCATCAACGCCGCCATCGGCACGGACCGCATGATCTTCCTCGTGGCCCAGCGGGACATCACCGTGGACGCCCCGGGGGCGGACGATCTCTATCAGGTGGGCACCGTGTGCCGGGTGGGCCAGATGCTGCGCACTCCCTCCGGTGGAAACGTAAAGTGCATCGTGGACGGGCTGTACCGGGCCCGGCTCCTTCGCCTGACGGCGGACTCTCCGTGCCTGTGGGCCAACGTGCAGATCCTGACCGATGAAAAGGTAGACGAGCCCGCCCAGGTCTGCACCGCCATGATCCGCTCGTGCATCGATCTGTTTCAGGAATACGCCTCCGTATCCGGCTCCGTAGGGCCGGAGGCCCTGCTCAAGGTGGCGGATCGGGAGGATCCCGGCTTCGTGTCGGATTTCGTGGCGCAGAACGTCTATCTTCAGGGCGCGGACAAGCAGGTCCTTCTGGAAAACCTGCACCCGGTGCGCCGCCTGTCGGATCTGTGCGTGCTGATCCGCCGGGAGCTGGAGATCATGGACATACAGCAGGACATCAACTCCAGCACCGCCGAGCACATGGCCCAGCGGCAGAAGGAGTTTTATCTGCGGGAGCAGCTCCGGGTCATCCAGGAGGAGTTGGGTGACGAGCAGGGGCTGGACGAGATCGAGGAATACCGCCGGAAGATCCTTGCCCTGGGGCTGGAGGAGTCGGTGGAAAAGAAGCTGCTCAAGGAGCTCAGCCGACTGGAAAAGCAGTCCTTTGGCTCCGCGGAGGGGTCGGTGCTGCGCACCTATCTGGACGTGTGCATCGATCTGCCCTGGAACACCCGCACCAACGACGTTACGGACATCGCCCGCGCCCGCAGGGTCCTGGACGAGGACCATTACGGTCTGACGAAGGTAAAAGAGCGCATTCTGGAATACCTGGCCGTGCGTCAGCTCTCCGACCAGGTCAAGGGCGGCGTGATCTGTCTGGTGGGCCCGCCGGGAGTGGGCAAGACCAGCATCGCCATGAGCGTGGCCCGGGCCACCAACCGCAAGCTGGCCCGGCTGTCTCTGGGCGGCGTGCACGACGAGGCGGAGATCCGGGGGCACCGCAAGACCTACGTGGGGGCCATGCCGGGCCGCATCATCGCCGGCATTCAGCAGGCGGGCACCCGCAATCCCGTGTTGGTGCTGGACGAGATCGATAAGCTGGGGGCCGACTATCGGGGCGATCCCTCCGCGGCGCTGCTGGAGGCTCTCGACGGAGAGCAGAACGCCGCCTTCCGTGACCACTTCCTGGAGATCCCCTTTGACCTGTCGGAAGTACTGTTCATCACCACTGCCAACACCGCCGACACCATTCCCCGGGCTCTGCTGGACCGGATGGAGGTCATCACCCTGGGCAGCTATACCGACGAGGAAAAGCTGCAGATCGCCAAACGGCACCTGCTGCCCAAGCAGCGGGCCAAGCACGGGCTCACCGGCAACCAGCTCCGCCTTTCCGACGACGCCATCCGGGAGATCATCTCCCACTACACACGGGAATCCGGCGTGCGCACCCTGGAGCGGGAGATCGCCTCTCTGTGCCGAAAGGCAGCCAAGGGCATCGCCGCAGGGGAGAGGAAGTCCCTGCGCCTCCATGCCGGCGAACTGATCCCCTGGCTGGGCGGGCCGAAGGTGAAGGAGGAGAGCATCTTCACCGCCGACGCCGTGGGCCTGGTCCACGGCCTGGCCTGGACCTCCGTGGGAGGCGAGGTGCTGGACGTGGAGTGTGCCGTCGTCCCCGGCACGGGCCGGCTGGAGCTCACCGGCAATCTGGGCTCGGTGATGAAGGAATCCTGCCAGGCCGCGGTGACCTATATCCGCAGCCGGACGGCCCAGCTGGGCATCGATCCGGAGTTTTACAAGAATTTTGACATCCATCTTCATTTCCCCGAGGGCGCCGTCCCCAAGGACGGACCCAGCGCCGGCGCCGCCATCTGTCTTTGCGTGGTGTCCGCGCTGACCAACCGGCCGGTGCGCTGCGATATCGCCATGACCGGTGAGATCACGCTCCGGGGCAGGGTGCTGGCCATCGGGGGCATCCAGGAAAAAACCATGGCGGCGCTGCGCAACGGCATCCATGAGGTGCTGCTGCCGGAGGCTAACCTCTCCGACCTGGAGGAGATCGACCCCAACGTGCGCAACGCGGTGAATTTCACCGGGATCTCCCACATGGATCAGGTGCTGGAAAAGGCGCTTCGCCCCGCTGAAGCGGCCGTTGCCGAAGCGAGACTGGTGCCTCCGGTGCCCGGCACGGACGCCGCCCCCTCCGCGGGAGTTCATATCGGCCAATGAATACACAAAAAGTACAGTTCATCCGCTCGGCCGCCGCAAAGAAGGACTTTCTTGACGACGGCAGACACGCCGTGGTTTTTGCCGGCCGTTCCAACGTGGGCAAGTCCTCCGTGATCAACTGCCTGCTGCGGCGGAAGAATTTTGCCCGGGTGGGGTCCACCCCGGGCAAAACGGTGCAGGTCAATTATTTCCTGGTGGACGGAGCGTATTTCGTGGACCTGCCAGGCTATGGCTACGCCCGGGTCTCCGGCGACGAGCGCCGGCGCTGGGGCGCGCTGATGGAGGATTTCTTCTCCCGCCCCGAGCGCATCGGCCTGGGAGTGCTGATCGTGGATCTGCGCCATGATCCCACGGCGGACGACGTGACCATGGCGGAGTATTTCAAGGCGGCGCAGCGCCCCTTCGTGGTGGTGGCCAACAAGCTGGACAAACTGAAAAAAAGCGAGATCGAGCCCAACCTTGCCCGGATCCGTGAGGTGCTGACTCTGGATGCGTCGGTGGAAGTCGTTCCCATGTCCAGCATCAGATCCGTGGGCAGGGACGAGCTTTTGACAATCATCGAAAATAGTCTGTTGTAATCAACGGCAGGATTTGGTAGAATCGTATAGAAATGAACGGTTTGCTTTCATATTTCAAGAGCCTGGACCTGTCGGTGCTGGGGAACTTCGCCATGCGGGTGATCCCGGCGCTGCTGTGCATCACCCTGCACGAGCTCAGCCACGGCTTCGTCGCCTGGCGTCTGGGGGACGACACCGCGAAAAGGGCCGGACGCCTCACCCTCAACCCGATCCGACACATCGACCCCATGGGCCTTTTGATGATGATCGTGTTCCGCTTCGGCTGGGCCCGGCCCGTGCCGGTGGATATGCGGAACTTCAAAAACCCCAAGCGGGGCATGGCCGTCACTGCGCTGGCCGGTCCGGCCAGCAACCTGGTGATCTGCGCGGTCGCCCTGTTCTTGTATGGGCTTCTCTACTATCCGCTGTATCTGCGTCAAAGCCTCGGCACCTTTGGCAGCGGTCTGCTGGAAACGGTCTACGTCACGGCGTATCTGAGCCTTGCCATGGGCATCTTTAATCTGCTGCCCATCCCGCCCCTGGACGGCAGCAAGGTGCTCTATTCCGTACTGTCCGACAGAAGCTACTACACGCTCATGCGCTATGAGCGCTACGGGATGATCGCTCTGTGGATCTTCGTGTGGTCCGGTGTGTTCGGCACGCCGCTGTCCACCGCTACGGAGTGGGCTTTTGACAGGCTCTTCCGCGTGGCCCAGTGGGGATTCGATATCGTGAAAAGGTTTGTTTAAGCTTATGGCACAGCAACCCAATTACCATCTGGAGGGAGTGATCCGCTCCCGGGACGAGCTGGAGGACTTCACCGGTCCCCTGGACCTGATCCTGATGCTTTTGTCGAAGAACAAGATCGAGATCCGGGATATCCAGATCTCCCTGCTGCTGGATCAGTACATGGCCTACCTGCAGAAGATGCAGGAGATGGACCTGGAGATCGCCAGCGAATTTGTACAGATGGCGTCTCATCTGACGTATATCAAAACGAAAATGCTCCTGACGGAGGAGACGGAACCCACCGAACTGGAGGTCCTGGTCTCCGCGCTGGAGCAGCTGAAAAGCCGGGACGCCGTAACGGCGGTACGAGCCGTGGCCCCGGAGCTGGGGCGAATGGCGGAAATGGGCGTGCTGCGCCAGACGAGAGGGCCCCTGCCCCTGCCGGAGCGGCCCTATGATTACCACCATGCGCCCCATGAGCTCATCGGCGCCCTGGCCCAGATCCTGCTGCGGGGCACGGGAGACGCGCCGCCCCAGGACGACGCCCTTCGCCGCGCGGCGCCCCGGCCCATCGAATACAGCGTCCGGGACAAGTCCGCCCAGATGATCGCCCTGCTGGAAGAAAAGGGACGCATGCCCCTGCGGGAACTCTTCTCTTTGTGCGCCAGCCGCAGCGAGCTGGTGGCGACGTTCCTGTCCGTGCTGGAGCTCTGCTCTGACGGACAAGTTCATGTCCGGGGAGAGTATGGCTCCTATGAGGTGGTCCGGGCGGAGGAAGAGGAGAAGCAGTGATGGATATAAACGAGATCCGGCCCGCTCTGGAGGCGGTCCTGTTCACCGCCGGCGAGAGCGTCGATATCCGGCGCATCGCCAAGGTGCTGGGCGCGGAACCCTGGGAGGTCCGGGAGGCCGGAGAATCGCTCCAGCGGGAATATGAGCAAAACGGTCGGGGGATCCGGCTGGTCCGTCTGGAGGATCGCATGCAGCTGGTCTCTGCCGGCGAATATAACGACGTGATCAACCGCGTTCTGGAAAAACGAGCCCAGCCGCGGCTATCTCCCACGGCGCTGGAGGTGCTCTCCATCGTGGCGTACTATCAGCCGGTGACCCGGTCGTACATCGAGCAGCTTCGGGGAGCGGACAGCTCCTATACCGTGGCGCAGCTGTCTGAGCGGGGGCTGATCGCCCCCTGCGGACGGCTGGAGGCCCCCGGGCGGCCCGTTTTGTTCGGCACCACGGAGCAGTTCCTCCGCGTGCTGGGCATTTCGTCCCTGGAAGAACTCCCTCCGCTGCCCAACGTATCCACCGGTGAGGGGCTGGAGGAACTGCAGGCGGCCATTGATGCCGCCGCCGAGAAAGAGGAGCAGCTGAAGATTGACGAGGTGACTTGATTGGTTGTCCTGATGATTCTTCTCTTGCTGATCCTGCTCATCTTCTTCGTCCCTTACGGAGTGGACGCGGCGTATGAGGAGGGCGCGGTCTCCCTGCGCGTTGCGGCGGGACCCTTCCGCGTCACCCTCTATCCAAAGAAGCCGCCCACGGAAAAGCAGCGGCGCAGAGCGGAGAAAAAGCAGGAGAAAAAAGAGGCGAAAAAAGCACAGCAGGCAAAAAAGCCCGAAGAGTCCGCCGAGGAGCAGCCAAAAGGGAAGAACGAGACCATCAAGGTCCGGAAAAAGCTCCCAATGGACTTCGAGCATCTGATGCTGTATCTGAAGCTGGCGGCCCACGCCCTGAGACGCTTTTTCAGGAGCTTTACCATCGATCTTTTCCGACTTCACTATACTGCGGGGAGCATGGACCCATACGCCACCGCCATGCAGTACGGCTATGCCTGCTCGGCGGCGGAGGCGCTGCCCTCCCTTGCGGGAGAGATCATCCACGTCCGGAAAAAGGACGTAGTCATCGCCTCGGATTTCACCGCGGACCATCCCGCCGTCGGGGTGCGGATCGTCCTCACGCTGCAGCTGTACAAGCTGGTGCACATGGCAGTGGCTTTTCTTACGGAATACCTCATCTGGAACAGAAGACTGCGCAGAGAGAAAGCGTCTGCGTCCATATCGGAAAGGGAGGAAGAAAATGGAAGACAACAGGATCAATGAGCTTATGGACACCACCGTAAACAAGATCCGCCAGCTGGTGGACACCAACACCATCATCGGCAGTCCCATCAACACCCCCGATGGCATCACGGTGATCCCCGTGTCCCGGGTGAGCTTCGGCTTTGCCACGGGCGGCGGCAGCGGCAGCAAGGGCGTCAGCTTTACGGGAGCCAACGGCGGCGGCGTAAAGGTGGAGCCCATGGGGTTCTTTGTCATCAAGGACGGAAACTGCCGTATGATCAGCGTGGCTCCGCCTCCCTCCAACACCATGGAGCGTATCGTGGAGATGGTGCCGGACATCCTGGACCGGATCGAAGGCATGACCAAAAAGGAAGACAAATAAATCCGGTTAATTGCCCGTTCTCCGGCAATAATAAGCACCGCCCAACAAACGAAAGGGTGGTGCTTATCATTGAAAAAAGTTTTGCTGATCCTTATGGCGGCGCTGGCGCTGGGCGTTCCCGTCCGTGCCGCGGACGCACCTCCGGCGACTTCGGCGGAAGGAATGATCCTGGTGCACCCGGCGTCGGGCCGGGTCCTGGCCGAGAAGAACGCCCACAGTCCCATGCTCATCGCCAGCACTACGAAGCTGATGACGGCGCTGGTGGCCGCCGGGGAGGCGGATCTGGACGCCGAGACGGAGATCCGGCCGGAGTGGACCCGGGTGGAAGGCTCGTCCATGTATCTTCGCTCCGGGGAGCGCTACACCGTGCGGGAACTGCTCCAGGGATTGCTGCTGGCATCGGGGAACGATGCGGCGCTGGCGCTGGCGGCGGCAACGGCGGGAGACACCCAGGCTTTCGTGGACAAAATGAACCGGACCGGCGACGCTCTGGGGCTGGAGGATACCCATTTTGACAATCCTCATGGGCTGGATTCCCCGACCCATCGTTCCTCAGCCGCGGACCTTGCCAGGATCATGGCGGAGGTTTTGAAAAACGACGCCCTGCGGGAGATCCTGGCCATGCCTTCCTGCACGATCCACGGCCTGACCTATGAAAACCACAACCGGCTGCTGCGGTCCTGCCCGGGGGTGTGCGCCGGGAAGACGGGCTATACCATGGCCGCGGGCCGGTGCCTTGTCACTGCCTGCGTCCGGGACGGGCTGGAGCTGATCTGCGTCACGCTGTCCGATCCCTCCGACTGGGCGGACCACGCCGCGCTCTATGACTGGGCCTGCGGCGCCTACTGTTGTCTCCGCATCTCCACGGACCGGCCTCTGTGTGAACTGCCGCTGATCGCCGGACGGGCGCCTTCGGCGGAGGTCTCCGCGGCGGAACCGCTGTGCCTGTGTGTGGAAAAAACGGAGGAGCCGGTCATCGTCTGTTCTCTGCCGCCCTTCGCCTTCGCCCCTGTCCGGGAGGGGGAGCGCGCCGGAGAGCTGACCGTGGCCCTCAACGGGGAGACGGCGGCACGGACGGCGCTGGTTTTCACCCGCACCGTCACCCGGAACGATTCCCCGGCCAGCATCCTGCGGGAGAGCGTGGACCGGCTGATGGGGATCTACGCGGTGTGACGATCCAAAGGAGAATGCCTTTATGCGGCTGCAAAAATATATCTCTGACTGCGGCGTCTGCTCCCGCCGCCGGGCGGAGGAGTATATCCGGGCGGGACGGGTCACCGTCAATGGCCGGACCGCTCTCCTGGGGGAGGGCGTGGAGGAGGGGGACGAGGTCTGCCTGGACGGCGTGCGCCTCGCTCCGCCCCGGGAGCATACATATATCATGCTTCACAAACCCAGAGGCTACGTTACCACCATGTCCGACCCACAGGGCCGTCCCACGGTGGCGGAGCTGGTGGCGGACGCGGGGCTCCGGCTCTATCCGGTGGGCCGGCTGGACCTCATGTCCGAGGGCCTGCTAATCCTGACTGATGACGGAGAAACTGCAAATCGCCTGATGCATCCCTCCCACGGCGTGGAGAAGACCTACCGGGTCCGCGTCCTGGGAGAAGCGCCGGCTCAGCGGGCAAAAATGCTCACAAAGCCTCTCACCTGGCGGGGCATATCCTACCGCCCGGCCAAGGTCCGGGTGCTTCGCTCCTCCGATGTGCGGGCCCTGCTGGAAATCACCATTTCCGAAGGAAAAAACCGGGAGATCCGCAATATGTGCGCCGCGGCGGGACTGACGGTGGAACGGCTCGTACGGATATCCCAGGGAGGGCTGTCTCTGGGCGATCTGCCCCCGGGAGAGTGGCGCTGCCTCACAAGGGAGGAAACGGAATCATTGCTTTCCCACAAAGAATGAATCGACGCCGCCGAAAAATGCATGTTTTGAATTTCTTTCTTGCATTTTTTGCTGAGAAAGGCTATGATTGAATTCCCCCGAGTGATCCGGGGGGATTTGTCTATGGGAGAGAGAATTATGGAACGGGATATCCTGGCGCTTATGAATAAGCGAAGCCAAAAGTTTTCCAAAGGGCAGCGCCTGATCGCACAGTATATCACCAACAATTACGATAAAGCCGCCTTTATGACCGCCGGCAAGCTGGGGGAGACCGTGGGCGTTTCCGAGTCCACGGTGGTCCGCTTTGCCTCCGAGTTGGGCTATGACGGTTACCCCGGCATGCGCCGGGCCATGCAGGAGATGATCCGCAACCGCCTCACCGCCGTACAGAGGATCGAGGTGGCCAAGCAGCAGATCGACAGCGGCAATCTGCTGGACGCGGTGCTCTCCACCGACATTGAAAAGCTCCGCCTCACCCTGGAGGAGATCAACAAGGAGGATTTCGAGCGCGCCGTGGACGAGATCCTCAAGGCCCGGACCATCTACATCGTCGGCATGCGCTCGTCCACGTCCCTTGCCAACTTCATGGGGTTTTACATGAATCTGCTGCTGGACAACGTCCGCCTGCTCCACGATACCTCCGTCAGCGAGGTCTATGAGCAGGTCTTCCGGATCCGGGAGGGGGACGTTTTCATCGGTATCAGCTATCCCCGCTACTCTTCCCGGACTATCAAAGCCATGCAGTTTGCAAAGTCCGCCGGGGCAACGGTCATCGGCATCACCGACGGGATGTCCTCGCCCTTCGTGGGGCTGGCGGACGTCAATCTGTTTGCCAAAAGCGATATGGTATCCTTCCTGGACTCCCTGGTGGCGCCCATGAGCCTTATCAACGCCCTGATCGTGGCCATCGGCTTCCGGCGTCCGGAGGCGCTTTCCGATACGTTCGGACATCTGGAAGGGATCTGGAAGGAATATGACGTGTATGAACCCATGGGTGATTGACCTGGCGGTGGTGGGAGCCGGTCCCGCCGGGATGATGGCGGCTGTCACCGCGGCCCGCCGGGGAGCGAGCGTCACGGTGTTCGATCCCAACGGCCGGGTGGGGAAAAAGCTCCGCATCACCGGCAAGGGCCGGTGCAACGTGACCAGCGACTGCGAGCCGCCGGAGTTTTTGAAAAGCATATGCACCAACCCCCGGTTTTTGAAAAGCGCCCTCTACGCTTTTCCACCCTCCGCGGTCATGGCGTTTTTTTCCGACGCCGGCGTACCGCTGAAGACCGAACGGGGCCAGCGGGTGTTTCCCCGGTCGGACAGCGCCCATGACGTGGCGGACGCCCTGGAACGGGAGGCAAAGGCTGCCGGTGTCCGCTTCGTTCACCAGCGGGTACAGGAGATCCTGACGGCGGACGGCGCCGTGACAGGCGTGCGAACGGAGGACGGGGAGTATCCCTGCTCCGCCGCGCTGCTGTGCACGGGAGGATTATCCTATCCCGGCACGGGCTCCACCGGCGACGGCTATGCCATGGCGGAAAGGCTGGGACATGCCGTTGTCGCGCCGAGACCGTCCCTGGTCCCCTGGGAAGGGGAGGAGGATTGCCGGCGGCTGCAGGGTCTGTCGCTGCGCAACGTGGGCGCGGCGGTGTATGACGGCGATCGCCTGCTGTTTCACGAGCAGGGGGAGCTGCTGTTCACCCACTTCGGTGTTTCCGGACCGCTGATGCTCACGGCCAGCACCTTCATGCGCCAGGGCAGGGGGAACTATCGCCTGGAGATCGATCTCAAGCCGGGGCTGTCGGCGGAAAAGCTGGACGAGCGGCTGCTCCGGGATTTTTCCGAGAACGTGAACCGTGACTTTATCAACGCGCTGAACGCCTTGCTGCCCCAGAAGCTGATCCCCGTGATGGTGGATCGCTCCGGCATTCCGCCCCATACGAAGGTGAACGCCGTGACCCGGACGCAGCGGCTGGCCTTCCGCGACCTTCTCAAGCGCTTTCCGGTGGCGCTGACCCGTCCCCGGCCCATTGCCGAGGCCATCGTCACCGCCGGCGGCGTGGACGTATCTCAGATCCAGCCCAGGACTATGGAGTCCAAACTGATCCGGGGGCTCTACTTTGCCGGAGAAATACTGGATATTGACGGACGGACCGGCGGATTCAATCTGCAGATCGCCTGGAGCACCGGCTATCTGGCCGGACGATCGGTCCCCGTTGGAGGATAAAGATGAGTGAGTTTATAAGCGTTGCCATTGACGGGCCGTCCGGCGCGGGAAAAAGCAGCATCGCCAGGAAAACGGCGGCGGAGTTCGGCTTTCTGTACGTGGACACCGGCGCGATCTACCGCACGGTGGGGCTGGCCGTTTGCCGAAGAGGCATTTCCTCCCGGAACCGGGAGGCGGTGCGGGAGCTGCTGCCGGAGCTTTCCATTTCCCTGCGATACGGGGAGGACGGGGGACAGCGCATGCTGCTCGCCGGCGAGGACGTGTCCGACGCCATCCGCACACCGGAGATCTCTATCTATGCCTCGGACGTGTCCTCCTATCCGGAAGTGCGGGCTTATCTGATGGAGACCCAGCGGAGTCTGGCCAGAACCAACAACGTGATCATGGACGGCAGAGACATCGGCACCGTGGTGCTGCCCGACGCCGGATTGAAGATCTTCCTCACGGCCTCGCCCGAGGCCAGAGCGGAACGACGGCATCTGGAGCTGCGGCAGAAGGGACAGGACGTCTCTTTCGAAGAGGTGCTGAAGGATATGCGCTATCGGGATGAGAACGACAGCCGCCGCGCCGCCGCGCCCCTTCGTCCGGCGGAGGACGCGGTGCATCTGGATACCACAGATATGGACTTTGATCAGAGCTGCAGGGCGGTAGCCGATCTGATCCGGGAGAGATTTGGCATATGACGAAACAACAGAGAGCCCAGCGCCGATGGTATCATTTCCTCTTTGCCATCGCCTGGCCCATCGTAAAGATCTTTTATCCCAACAAGGCCTACGGGCTGGAAAACGTACCCGAGGGACCGGCCATCATCTGCCCGCTCCACTCCGACCTGCCCGATCCGTTCTTCGTCTCCATCGCCATGGGGTGGAACACTTTTTGCCATCATATGGCAAAGCACACTACCCGCCAGATCCCCGTTTTTGGATGGATCATGATGAAAATGGGCTCCATTTTCGTTCACCGGGGAGAGCAGGACATCGAATCCTACAAGGCAAGTGTCCGGGCGCTGCAGGCCGGTGAAAAGCTTATGGTGTTCCCGGAGGGCACGAGAGTCCACGGCGACGACTTTATCCCCGCGAAATCTGGGGTGATCCGCATGGCCGCCATGACCCATGCCCCCATCGTGCCGGTGTACATGCCTCGGGACAAAAAGATCTTCCGCCCGTTCCCCCTGGTATTCGGCGAACCCTATTACATTGAGAAGGCGGGGAAGGGCGACTACGATCGTCTGGCCCAGGAGCTGCTGGACAAAATATGGGCACTCAAGAGGGAGAAGTGATGGCGAGATACGTACTGGCGCCCAGCGCGGGCTTTTGCTTCGGTGTGGAGCGGTCCATCCGCATCGCGCGGGAAGCGCTGCAGTCCGGGCCGTGCTTTTGTCTGGGGGAGCTGATCCACAACCGGGATACGGTGGAGGAGCTGGAAAACGCGGGAATGCGCATCCTTTCCGAACCGGAGGAGCTGCCGGAGGGAGAGCGGGTCGTGATCCGCGCCCACGGGGTCGGCGAGGGGATCTACCTGGCGCTGGAGCGAAAAAACGCCCGGATCATCGACGCCACGTGCCCCCTGGTAAAGCGGATCCACCAGATCGCCCGCCGGACCCAGCAGGCCGGCCGTACCCTCGTGGTGATCGGCGACAGAGACCATCCGGAAGTACAGGGGATCTGCGGCTGGTGCGAGGGCGCGAACGTATTTGCAAACGCATCGGAAATGGCCGATTGGATCTCTGCAGAACAAAAAACGGCCCAATTACCGCTGACAGTGGTATTTCAAACCACACAGATTCGGGAAAACTACATAGAAATTGAAAAATTAATAAAAAAAAGATGTACAAATGCGGAAATATTTGATACAATATGCGGAGCAACTGCTCAAAGGCAGAAAGAAGCCATTGTTTTAGCCGGTCTTTGCGACGCCATGGTGGTCATCGGCGGGGCGCACAGCGCCAACAGCCGCCATCTCGCTCAGCTTTGCCGTCAGAAATGCGGCTGTGTTGCTTTCGTACCCGGTGCGTCGGAGCTGGACGTGGATCCGTTGCGCGGCGCGGGTGTCATTGGTATCACCGCCGGTGCTTCGGTGCCGCCGAGGATCATAAAGGAGGTAGTAAAAAAAATGAGCGACGAGATCAAGATTGAAGAAGCCACCATGGAGGATGTCGCTGCGACCGTGGCCGAAGAGGTCACCCCTGTTGAAGCCGAGCCCGCAGCTGAACAGGAAGCTGCAGGGAAGCCCGACTCCGAGAAGACGTTTGATGAGCTGCTGGAGGATTCCATCAGAACGATAAATAACGGAGATACCGTCTCCGGATATGTTGTTTCCATCACGCCCACGGAAGTCACTGTTGACCTGGGCACCAAGCATTCCGGGTACATTCCCGTAACGGAGTTCACCGATGACGGTGCGCTGAAGGTGGAGGACGTTATCCACGTGGGCGATGTTGTGGAAGCCTGCGTCGTGCGCGTCAACGACGTGGAGGGCACCGTGATGCTCTCCAAGAAGCTTCTGGACTCCATCAAGTCCTGGGCGGACATCGAGAACGCTCAGGCTGACGGCACTGTCGTGGAAGGCAAGGTCACCGAGGAGAACAAGGGCGGCGTCGTCGTCAACATCAAGGGGATCCGCGTATTCGTGCCCGCGTCTCAGACCGGTCTGCCCCGTGACACGGCCATGACGGAGCTGGTAGGCCAGACCGTCCGGCTGAAGATCACCGAGGTCAATCGCGGCCGCAAGCGCGTTGTGGGTTCCATCCGCGCCGTTGCCACCCGTGAGCGCAGAGAGCGCGCCGAGAAGATCTGGAACGAGATCGAGGTCGGCAAGCACTACGAGGGCGTCGTCAAGTCCATGACTTCCTACGGCGCGTTCGTGGATATCGGCGGCATCGACGGTATGGTCCACGTCTCCGAGATCAGCTGGACCCGCATCAACAAACCTGCCGACGTGCTGAATGTAGGCGACAAGATCGACGTTTACGTCATCGGCTTTGACAAGGAAGCCAAGAAGATCTCTCTGGGTCACCGGGATCCGGACCAGAACCCCTGGAAGATCTTTACCGACACCTATTCCGTCGGTGACGTTGTCAACGTGAAGATTGTCAAGCTGATGCCCTTCGGCGCCTTCGCCGAGGTCCTGCCCGGCACGGACGGCCTGATCCATATCTCGCAGATCGCCAACCGCCGCATCGGTCAGCCTTCCGAGGTCCTGACTGTCGGCGATCACGTGGATGCCAAGATCACCAACATCGACTTTGACAAGCAGAAGATCTCCCTGTCCATCCGTGCCCTGAGCGAGCCCGCCCCTGCGCCTCGCCGTCAGGAGCCCGAGACGGAGCGTGAGCCTGAGCCCCGTGAGGATGCCCTCGTCTACGAGGTTTCTTCCGACGGTGTTGCCACCGGCGAGGCTCCCACTGAGGAGTAATCCGATACAGCAAAAAAGAAAGCGCCCTCGGGGCACCCTCCGCAAGGAAGGTGCCCCGAGGTTTTGTTTGTTCTCCTCTACACTTCATCCGACCTCGCTCTTCCCGGACACCTCCCCTTGAGGGGGAAGGTGTCCGCCGCAAGGCTGACTGATAAATAACTTGCGTTTCTGAAGGATTCTGATATAGTCCGCTATTACGTTCAGAACAGGAGAGATGCTTTTGCACTGGAGGGAGTGCCACGTAATCGATCTTGCTGCAACGGGGAGAACATTCGCCGCCTCCGTCTTGAACGTGGGCTGACGGTCCGGGATCTTCAAGAGTATTTTGGCTTTGAGGAACCGCAGGCGATCTGCAAATAGCAGAGAGGCCAGAGCCTTCCAACGGTAGACAATCTCTATGCACTTGCAGGCATTCTCGGGATCTCAATGGATGAGATCCTGGTCCCGGCAACAAACCAACTCCCTATCGATGGAGAGCAGCAGGGGAGATCCTGCTGTTCTCCTTTTTACTCTGCGATGCGGAGCTCCAAACGGACCGTGAAGCTGTTTACAAAGCCGCGTTTCCCATGACAGCCCTCCTGCAATACTCAGTTTATTCAGGTTGGAACACGACCGATGCTGCTCCTGAGGAGTGAAAAAAGTCATGAACCGGTGGCTACTGGGGCGATCCAAATCCGAACCAGCATCACAATCAGACGCGAGCCCAGTGTCAGCGGGTCGCGGCTGAAAAGGAAAAACAAGGTCATCGGTCAATGTGGCGGCGCTTGTGCCGCCGCATGACCTTATGGCCTTGTTTTGACGTGGTGCGGGTATGGGGAGTCGAACCCCAACGCCAAAGGCACGAGAACCTAAATCTCGCATGTCTGCCAATTCCATCATACCCGCGTAAAGGTTGCCATACAGAACGATCTGTGCTAAGATTTTCAAAAAGAAAAGAGAAACGCCATGATAATGTTGGTTGACGACGATTTTGATCTGGATCGGATCGCCGAAAGCGGTCAATGCTTTCGCTGGGAGCTCCGTGGGGAGGGAACTTACCGGATCCCGCTGGGGGAGCGATGTCTGTATATCCGCGCTCTGGGGGACGGCCGATTCGATCTGGACTGCGGCGAGAACGATCTGGCGCTGTGGAGAGAATACTTCGATCTGAAGGAGTGCTACAGCGCCATCCGCGCCAGGCCCGACCCGCGGTCGGATCCGTTCCTGGCGGAATGCGCGGCCTCGGAGCGCGGCATCCGGATCCTGCGCCAGGACCCCTGGGAGGTCACGGTGAGCTTCATCATTTCCCAGAACCGCAACATACCCGCCATCCGCCGCTCGGTGGAGCTGCTGTGCCGTGCGGCCGGAAAAAGCTGTGTGGACGGCAGGGGAGAGGCCTTCTATTCCTTTCCCGAACCGGAGGCGATCCTTGCTCTGTCCGAGAGGGAGCTGAACGAGTGCCGGCTGGGATATCGCGGCCGCTACGTTCGAGCGGCCGCCGCCGCTGCAATGGACGGGACGCTGGATTTTCCCTCACTGCGGACGAAAACCCCGGAAGCGGCGCGGGACGCGCTGACAGAGCTTTACGGCGTGGGGATCAAGGTGGCCAGCTGCATCCAGCTCTTCGGCCTTCACCAGCTGGATGCCTTCCCGGTGGACACCTGGGTGCGGCGGATCCTGGAAAACGAGTACCCGGACGGCTATCCCTTTGAAGAATACAGCCCCTACAACGGCGTTTATCAGCAATACATGTTTGCCTTCTATCGCCATAAAGCGCTCTGAACAGGCACGCAACATATTAGCACATGGACTGGCAGCTGTCAAACACGCCGGCCGCCATCCACACCGCCCCGGAGGTAAGAAATGCCCGATACAACAAAGCCGCTGTGGATCCTGCTGGCGGCGGCGCTGGCACTCTCCGCCTGCGGGTCGCCGCCGGAGGGAAAGGAAGACCAGAACGTGGAGAGCAACTGGGGGCTGCTGGACGATCCCGGCGGCGCCGGCCCCGACGGTCAGCCTTCCGGCAGCGTCACGGCGGAGAGCTGCTGGGAAACTCTGCCCCCATCGGATACAGGTCCGGCGGAGAAGACAGAGAATGGCAGCAAGGAGGAAACCATCGAAATGAACGTGATCCTTGGAGGTGTTCCCGTCCTTGTGGAGTGGGAGGACAACGATGCGGTCCGCGGTCTGCGGGATATGGTATCCCGCGGCACTCTGAAGATCGAGCTGTCCGGCTTCGGCGGATTTGAGCAGGTGGGCTCTCTGGGCGCCCGCCTTCCGAGAGACGACGTGGAGATCACCGCCGCGCCGGGGGACATCCTGCTCTATTCCGGCAATAAGATCGTTGTGTTCTACGGCTGCAATACCTGGGCCTACACCCGGATGGGAAGGATCATCGGCATGTCGGAGGAGGAACTGGCGGATCTGCTGGGGAACGGCAGCGTGATCTTGGAGATATCCGCGGGATAATCGCCCCTGCGCCGTCATACATATTCAGTGTATGAACTACGCCGCTTGAGAACCGATGAAAGGACATGCCATGCTGAAAAAACGAATTCGTTTCCTCACCGCCCTCGCCCTGCTCCTTGGACTGCTGACTCTGGCCGGATGTGTGGCCCGCCCGCTGACGGCGCCCCTGCTGCTCTCCCAGATGAGGGACGCCGCGGGACGCCAGAACGCCGTGGAGGCCGACGTCCTGCTGGAAGGAAAAGCCCAGGTCTCCTACAGCGGGATGGATTTCACACTGCCGCTGAAAATAAAAATGAACACCCAGACCACTTTTGCCCCCTCCGTGATGCATCTGAGCGGAACGGTGGGCAGCAGCGTGCTGGGTGTGGCGCTGGACCTGCCTCTGGAACTCTACTCCGCCGCCGGAGACGGGGAGACTACGGTCTATTCCCGGGTGGACAACGGAAAATGGTCCCGGGGAAGGATCACCATGGACACGGCGGGGGAGCGGGGGCTCTCCGCACTGAGCCTGAACGCCGAGCTGCTCTCTGGGGCGGTGCTTCAGGAGGGGACCACCCTGTCCGACGGGAAGGAGTGCCGGCGCGTCGACTTCTCCCTCAGCGGAGAAGCTCTCCGGCAGCTGCTGGGCCAGGCAGCGTCCCTCTCTGGCATACAGGAGCTCCGGGAGGCCGCCGGGGAGGATACGCGGCTGGAGCTGAGCCTGTTTATCGATGCGGAGACCCTGCTCCCCGTGCACATCACGGCCCGGGCCGAAAACCCCGTCCATCTGATGGAGTACACCCTGGACGACGTGAAGATCGAGATTGCCTATTCCCGCTGGGGAGCGCCGGATTCCATCCAAATCCCGGATGATGCCCTGAACGCACCGGATCAGACCAACCCCGCCGAGGGGATCCTCTCTGACATGATGCCATAAACAAATCCCCTTGAGGAAACATCCTCAAGGGGATTTGCTGTCATGACAGGTCGAATTTAAGCCACATGGAAAGCCGCAGGTAGGCTTCCTCCCGGGGATCGTCCAGCCGCAGCCCCGTCAGATCCGTGATGCGCTGCAGCCGGTATTTCAGCGTGCTGCGGTGGATCTGCAGGACCTCCAGCGTTTTCTGGTGGTTTTTGTTCTGCTTGAGATACTCGTTGAGAGTCAGCAAAAGTTCGTTTTGATTCTCCGCGTCGTACTCACAGAGCTTTTCAATGGCGGGATGGAGCAGAAAACCGGCGCTCTCGTCCTTCTTCAGCACGTCCAACAGGTAGGAGAAGGCGAAATCCTCACAACAGAAGATCCCCTCCCGGTTCTGCCCGGCGGCAAAGACCGCCTGACGGAAGCGGACGGAGGCGGACTGCAGATCCTTGGTGGCCGTGGAAACGCCGCAGCAAAACCCGGTAAAGCCGGAGGATCGGATCAGGTCCTCCAGACCGATCCGCCAGTTTTCGTTGTCGATCATGGCGGCGATCCCGTCGCCGCACTGGGTGCACAGCACGTTCTTTGAGCGGAGGAACCGCATGAACACGTTGGTGTGGATGGCGTCGTCCCGCAGCAGGTTACGGAAATAAACGACCCGGAAGCTGGTCAGCGTCAGCTTCTTCCGGAACCCGGACAGCAGCACCACGTCCGGCGTCTCTCCGCTGATGAGCTTGGAGAGGATCCGTGCGCCGGACTGAGTGACAGCCTTGCGGGAGGTGAACTCCCGGGCGGAGATCAGATATCGGCACAAAACGGGGATGAGGTGGAACTGCATCTCCGTAGGGGAGCGAGGGGTCTGGTTCACTGCCAGATAGGCGATGGCCTCGCCATCCTGGACCAGATGCATGCATACGATGTCGTGGATCGAGGGACTGCGGCTTCCCAGACGGTGGGGCGCAGGGTGGGAGACGTCCGGTGCCTGGCCCCGCCGCTCCTTGAGAGGCGTGTTCATGCTGGCCACGGACACCCGCTTGTTGGCAAAAAAGTCCTCCCAGGAGGTGCCGGCGATCTCTTCGGGCCGCACGTCGGAAGCAGCCAGAAGGTTCGTCTCCATATCGCACACCACGAAGAAATCTCCCATCACCTCGTCGCCCAAATCCATAAAGGTCTGCAGAGGGGCGTTTTTCTCCGCGGCGTCTTTCAGCCGCTCCTCCCACTGATCGTAATAATCAATGGCGTTGAGCAGCTTGTTGAACAGCATATCCGGGTCCTGTCCGCTGAAGAGCAGGAAGTCCTGACCGTGGACGACGATGTATGCCTCGCTGTATTTCTCGTCGGAGAAAAAATGGGAGGCGGCGCCCACGTAGACGAAATCCGGGGACATCTGCATGGAATCGTCCGCCAGAAACCGCACGCCGCTGATGATCGGCTTATCGTTTTTGATGCTGCAGACCGGTTTATACTCCCGCATAAACCATGCAAGCATAGTCATACTTGGCTTCATTGCAAAACCCTCTCCGGTTCGTGAATAATAAAGGAGACGATATCGGCATGGGCGCAGTTCATGGTCCAGAATGCAGGAGACCGTGAGACGGGCCCATGTGTATAATCGCCATTCCTTGCTCCGATTCCCGGGTCAAACTATACATATTTACTATAGTTGAAGCGGCTTCAGAAGTCAATAATCTGAGCGGCAAATCCGGATATCCGCAAAAAGTGAGGAACAACCCGCAAAACAGAATCACTGGTTAGTCCACTTTTGCGGAAGATTATGGCGCGGGGACTCCATATAATAAAAATATAAGTCATAAGCCGGTAATCTGTCACAATTGTTTTATGAGGAGGAGACGATCATGGCAAAGATCACACCGAAAGAAAACTTTATGAGACTGCGCCACGGCGGCTGCCCGGAATACGTGCCCTTCTACAGTCTGATGGGCGACCCTTACATGGGCGAGAGCGCCTGCGCCAGCGCCAGAGTACCCTTTTTCCCCGAGACGAGAATGCAGAGCGGCGGCAAAGATATGTGGGGCGTGGTCTATAAAGCGCCTGACGATCTGGCGGCCACCATGCCGGACACCTCCATCATCATGCTGGAGGACATTTACGACTGGACCAAGGTCATCAAGTTCCCCGTGGCCCAGGATCTGGATCTGGAGAAGGTGTACCAGGACACGCTGACGAGAGTGGACCGCTCCGTCACCGCGCTGAAGGTGGGCCCGGATTTCGGCCCCTTTCAGACGCTGGTGGCCATGATGGGCTTTGAAGGCGGTCTGATGGCGCTGTACACCGACCCCGAAGAAGTCAAGGCCATGCTCAACGCCATGGTGGACTTCCTGGAGCCCTACTATACCCGGGTGTTCGAGGTGTTCCAGCCCGACCTCTGGGCCATGGGCGACGATACCTGCGCCAAGATGATGCCGTTCTTCTCCCCGGAGATCTACGAGGACGTGTTCCTGCCCATTTACAAGCGCCTGGCCAAGCCCGCTCTGGAAAACGGCCTTCCGGTGATCTTCCATAACTGCGGCAAGGAAGAGCTGTTCCTGGATTACATGGTCTCCTTTGGTGTGGAGATGACCGAGCCCTCCCAGGAAGTGAACGACATTATCATGCTCAAGGAGAAGTACAAGGGCAAGCTGTCCTTCATCGGCGGCTGGGGCTGGGGCGACCACATCCCCAAGAACTACCCCGATTTCGATGAGGAGGAATTCCGCCAGGACATCCGGAATACCATCGACAAGTATTCCGTGGGCGGTGGCTACGCGTTCGCCGGCTTCCCCATCGGCCAGAAGGGAGACACCGCCGTTAAGCGTGCTTACCAGATCATGCGCGACGAGGTCCACTGGTACGGCCGCAAGGTCTACGGCTACGTGGACTGATCGGGGACCCGTATTCCTATACATATAATAAAAAAGGGAGTCCCGTCCGGGACTCCCTTTATGCAGAAAAAAGAACAGCTCCGCAAGCGGAGCTGTTCTTTTTTGGAGCTGTTACCCGGATTCGAACCGGGGACCTCATCCTTACCAAGGATGCGCTCTACCTGCTGAGCTATAACAGCAAAGTTCATGCCCCCGATAGGGGGCATGTGGCGACCGAGAAGGGACTTGAACCCTCGACCTCTAGCGTGACAGGCTAGCGTTCTAACCGACTGAACTACTCGGCCTCAAAGCTTGTTCAGTATACGAAATCTCCGCGCTCTTGTCAAGACCTTTTTTTCGATCCGAGTCACTTTTTTTCGCGGGCCCGATCCCATTGCGCTCGAGAGGAAACCGCATGCAGAAAAAAGAAAAAAGACCCTTGACAGGCCTGAAACGAGTTGATATAATTGATTGCCAAGTTTTGTGAAGAGGGAAGAGCAAACTGCCCTTTTTACTGACCACAGTATAGCATTCCGCCTTTGAAAAATCAACGGCTGCCGCGTTCTTTCTAACAACGCATCCGGGCGTTTCAAAAAGCGGGATTATAGATAAGCGTCCACCCACATTACTTTGCCCTTGCGGCGGAAAGAGGGAGTATCGTCGATGCCAAAGGATGTAAGATACGGAAGAACCGTGAGAAAGAGCTACGCCCGCTCCGAAGAGATCCAGGACATGCCTCACCTGCTGGAGATCCAGAAGAACTCCTACAAGTGGTTTCTGGAGGAAGGCCTGCGGGAGGTGTTCAAGGGCGTTGCTACCATCACGGACTATTCCGGCAACCTTGAACTGTCTTTCGTGGACTATTCCATGAATGAAAAGCCCAAGTACTCCGAGGAGGAGTGCAAGGCCCGTGACACTACCTATGCGGCTCCGCTGAAGGTCAGCGTGCGTCTGCGCAACCGCGAGACGGAGGAGATCAAGGAGCAGGAGATCTTCATGGGAGATTTCCCGCTGATGACGGCCAGCGGCACCTTTATCATCAACGGCGCCGAGCGCGTGATCGTCTCCCAGATCGTCCGCTCTCCCGGCATCTACTTCGACAAGAAGACTGACAAGACCAACAGCTCCGTTTACGGCACCACCATCATCCCGTATCACGGCGCCTGGCTGGAGTATGAGACCGATCTGAACGACATTTTCTACGTTCGCATCGACAAGAACCGCAAGATCCCCGCCACGCTGCTGCTCAAGGCGCTGGGTGCCTACAAGCCCGACAAGCCCTACACCTGGCTCAGCTGCCTGAGCGACACCGAGCGTGCCGGCGGCGCCGTCACTACCGAGGCTCTCAAGCAGATCTTTGCCAACGACAAGCGCATCGTCACCACCCTGGACCGGGATACCTTCATCACCCGGGACGACTGCCTGCTGGAGATCTACCGCAAGCTGCGTCCGGGCGATCCTCCCACGGTGGAGAGCAGCGAGAATCTGCTGGACAACCTCTTCTTCGACAACCGCCGCTACGACATTTCCAACGTGGGCCGCTATAAGTTCAACAAGAAGCTGGCCCTTTACCCCCGCGTGGTGGGTCAGCGTCTGGCAGAGCCCGTAGCTGATCCTCTCACCGGCGAGCTGATCGCCGAGAGCGGGGAAGTGCTGAGCCGGGAGCTCACCCGGGATCTGGAGCGCCGGGGCGTTACCTCCGTGATGCTCTCCCTGGAGAGCGGAGAGACGGTCCGTGTGTTCACCAACGGCATGGTCGACGCCGCCGACTTCCTGCATTTTTCCGATGACGAGGCGGAGAACCGCCGCATCCTCCGGGACGAGCTGGGTCTGAAGGAGCGGGTGCGCTTCATCCTTCTGCGCCAGCTGATGGAGCAGTACGAGGGTGAAGATCTCTACGCCGCGCTGCGGGACAACGCCGACCAGCTGGTGCCCCGCTTCGTGATCTGCGACGATATCTTCTCCGCGGCCAACTACCTGTGCTGCCTGGCTCACGGCATCGGCGAGCCGGACGACATCGACCACCTGGGCAACCGCCGCGTCCGCAGCGTGGGCGAGCTGCTGCAGAACCAGTTCCGTATCGGCTTCTCCCGCATGGAGCGTGTCATCCGCGAGCGCATGACGGTCCAGGATCTGGACGTGGTCACCCCCCAGAGCCTTATCAACATCCGGCCGGTCACCGCCGCCATCAAGGAGTTCTTCGGGTCCAGCCCTCTGAGCCAGTTCATGGATCAGACCAATCCTCTGGCCGAGCTGACGCACAAGCGCCGTATCTCCGCTCTGGGCCCCGGCGGTCTGAGCCGTGAGCGCGCCAACTTCGACGTCCGAGACGTCCATTACAGCCACTACGCCCGACTCTGCCCCATCGAGACCCCCGAAGGTCCCAACATCGGTCTGATCAACTACCTGAGCTCTTACGCCCGGGTGGATGAGTACGGTTTCCTGGTGGCTCCCTACCGCCGCATCGACAAGGAGACCGGCGTTGTTACAAAAGAAGTGGTGTACATGACCGCCGATCAGGAGGATCAGTACATCATGGCCATGGCCACCGAGCCCCTGGACGAGAAGGGAAGACTGCTCAACGAGCGAGTCACCTGCCGTCACCGGGATGAGATCATCGACGTGGACCGGGATCGTGTGGACTTTATGGATGTCTCTCCCCGGATGATGATCTCCATCGCCACTGCCATGATTCCCTTCCTGGAGAACGACGACGCCAACCGTGCGCTGATGGGCGCCAACATGCAGCGTCAGGCGGTCCCGCTGATGACCACCCAGCAGCCCATCGTGGCCACCGGCATCGAGCACCGCTGCGCCGTGGACTCCGGCGTTGTGGTCCTGGCCGAGGGCTCCGGCGTTGTGGAGCGCGTCAGCGCCGACTCCATCACCATTCGCTATGACGACGGCGAGAGCCGTGACTATAAGCTGATCAAGTTTGCCCGGTCCAACCAGGGCACCTGCTTCAACCAGCGGCCCATCGTCCGCGTGGGCGACCGGGTCAAGGACGGCGATGTGATCGCCGACGGCCCCTCCACCTCTCAGGGCGAGATCAGCCTTGGCAAGAATGTGCTGGTAGGCTTCACCACGTGGGAAGGCTACAACTACGAGGACGCGGTTCTGCTCAACGAGCGCCTGGTTATGGACGACGTGTACACCTCCATCCACGTGGAGGAGTACGAGTGCGACGCCCGTGACACCAAGCTCGGACCTGAGGAGATCACCCGGGACATCCCCGGCGTGGGCGAGGACGCCCTGAAGTATCTGGACGAGCGGGGCATCATCTCCGTCGGCGCCGAGGTGCGCAGCGGCGATATCCTGGTGGGCAAGGTCACCCCCAAGGGCGAGACCGATCTGACCGCCGAGGAACGGCTCCTGCGGGCCATCTTCGGCGAGAAGGCCCGGGAAGTCCGGGACACCTCTCTGAAGGTGCCTCACGGCGAGAGCGGCATCATCGTGGACGTGAAGGTATTCACCCGGGAAGCCGGCGACGAGATGTCTCCCGGCGTGAACCAGGTGGTGCGCGTCTATATCGCCCAGAAGCGCAAGATCAGCGTGGGCGACAAGATGGCCGGCCGCCACGGCAACAAGGGCGTTGTCAGCCGCATCCTGCCCCGGGAGGATATGCCTTATCTGCCCGACGGCACGCCCCTGGACATCGTGCTCAACCCCCTGGGCGTTCCTTCCCGTATGAACATCGGTCAGGTGCTGGAGGTCCACCTGGGCTACGCCGCCCAGGCGCTGGGCTGGAAGGTGGCCACCCCCATCTTCAACGGCGCCAACGAGGTCACCATCCGTGAGACGCTGAGAGAGGCCGGCCTCCGCGAGGACGGCAAGAGCGTGCTCTATGATGGACGCACCGGCGAAAAATTCGATAACGACGTCACCGTCGGCTGGGTGTACTTCCTCAAACTCCATCACCTGGTGGACGACAAGATCCACGCCCGTTCCACCGGCCCCTACAGCCTGGTTACCCAGCAGCCTCTGGGCGGCAAGGCCCAGTTCGGCGGCCAGCGCTTTGGCGAGATGGAGGTCTGGGCTCTGGAGGCCTACGGCGCGGCCCACACTTTGCAGGAGATCCTCACCGTCAAGTCCGACGACGTGACCGGCCGTGTCCGCACTTACGAGAGCATCGTCAAGGGCCACAACATTCCCGCCCCCGGCGTGCCCGAATCCTTCAAGGTCCTGGTCAAGGAGCTGCAGTCGCTGTGCCTGGATATCCGTGTTCTGGACAAGGACGGCAACGAGATCGAGCTCAAGGAGGATGACGACGACGATTACGTCCCCGGCTTCCGTGAGGACTATCGTGCCGGCGAGGAGGAATTCACCGGCGCGGGCTATGAGATCGACCGGTCCCAGGCGGTCTTCGGCGAAGAGCCGGAGCCGGATGACAGCTACGACGACGATTCGGATGATATGGAGGAGAATGAATAATGAGCTATACTCCCTTTGACGCTATTCAGATTGGCATCGCTTCTCCTGAAATGATCCTCTCCTGGTCTCACGGCGAGGTGAAAAAGCCCGAGACCATCAACTACCGCACCCTCAAGCCCGAACGGGACGGCCTGTTCTGCGAGAGGATCTTCGGGCCCACCAAGGACTGGGAGTGCCACTGCGGAAAGTACAAGAAGATCCGCTACAAGGGTAAAGTGTGCGACCGCTGCGGCGTGGAGATCACCAAAAGCAAGGTCCGCCGCGAGCGCATGGGCCATATCGAGCTGGCCGCTCCCGTGAGCCACATCTGGTATTTCAAGGGCATCCCCTCCCGTATGGGCCTGCTGCTGGACCTCACCCCCCGTGTACTGGAGAAGGTGCTGTACTTCGGCTCTTATATCGTCACCGACCCCGGCACGACCCCGCTGAAGAAGTGCGAGCTTCTCAGCGAGAAGGAATACCGGGATATGCGGGAAAAGTACGAGGACGATTTCTCTGCCGGCATGGGCGCCGAGGCTGTGAAAAAGCTCCTGGCGGACATTGACTGTGAACAGCTGTCCAAGCAGCTTCGGGACGAGCTCAAGGACGCCTCCGGCCAGAAGAAGGCGAAGCTGGTCAAGCGCCTGGAGGTGGTGGAAGCCTTCCGCCAGTCCGGCAACAGCCCCACCTGGATGATCATCGACATCCTGCCCGTGATCCCCCCGGAGATCCGCCCCATGGTTCAGCTGGACGGCGGCCGGTTCGCCACCAGTGACCTGAACGATCTCTACCGTCGGGTCATCAACCGCAACAACCGTCTGAAGAGACTGATCCAGCTCAACGCCCCCGACATTATCGTGCGCAACGAAAAGCGCATGCTGCAGGAGGCCGTCGACAGCCTGATCGATAACGGTCGCCGGGGCCGTGCCGTCACCGGCGCCAATTCCCGGGCTCTCAAGTCCCTCAGCGACATGCTCAAGGGCAAGCAGGGCCGGTTCCGCCAGAACCTTCTGGGCAAGCGCGTGGACTACTCCGGCCGAAGCGTTATTGTAGTCGGCCCCGAGCTGAAGATGTACCAGTGCGGCGTGCCCAAGGAGATGGCCATCGAGCTCTTCCGCCCCTTCGTTATGAAGAAGCTGGTGGAGGACGGCGCCGCTAACAACATCAAGTCCGCCAAGAAAATGGTGGACCGCCAGCGCCCCGAGGTCTGGGACGCCCTGGACGTGGTCATCAAGGAGCATCCCGTGCTGCTCAACCGCGCCCCCACGCTTCACCGTCTCGGCATCCAGGCCTTTGAGCCCGTGCTGGTGGAGGGCCGCGCCCTGAAGCTGCACCCCCTGGCCTGCACCGCCTACAACGCCGACTTTGACGGCGACCAGATGGCCATTCACGTCCCCCTGAGCGCGGAGGCCCAGGCTGAGGCCCGCATCCTGATGCTCTCGGTGAACAACCTTCTCCGTCCCCAGGACGGCAACCCCCACTCCATCCCCACCCAGGACATGGTGCTCGGCTCCTACTACCTCACCTACGTCCGGGAGGAAAAAGGCACCGGCATGATCTTCTCCAATCCGGAGGAGGCTATGATGGCCTATCAGGAAGGGGAGGTCACCCTCCACAGCCCCGTCAAGGTCCGGGTGACCAAGACCATCGACGGCGTGGAGAAGTACAAGACCATCGAGACCACCGTGGGCCGCATCATCTTCAACGAGCCCATTCCCCAGGATCTGGGCTTTGTGGACCGCAGCGATCCCGAGCACGCCTTTGACTATGAGGTCAGCTTCAAGGTCGACAAGAAAAAGCTGGGAGACATCATCTCCCGCTGCATTCAGAAGCACGGCTTCACCATCTCGGCTGAGGTGCTGGACAACATCAAGGCCCAGGGTTACAAGTATTCCACCAAGAGCGGCATGACCATTTCCATCGCCGACATGGTGGTGCCCGAACAGAAAGCCCAGCAGATCAAGGATACCGAGGAAAAGGTCATCCAGATCGAAAAGCAGTTCCGCCGTGGCTTCATCACCAACGACGAGCGCTATCGTCTGGTGGTTTCCGAGTGGGAGAAGACCACCTCCGAGGTGGCCAAAGCCCTGATGGACAACCTGGACGAGTTCAACCCCATCAACATCATGGCGACCTCCGGCGCCCGAGGCAGCGCCAACCAGATCCGTCAGCTGGCCGGCATGCGCGGCCTGATGGCCAACACCTCCGGCAAGACCATCGAGATCCCCATCAAGGCCAACTTCCGTGAGGGCCTGAGCGTTCTGGAGTACTTCATCTCCACCCGAGGCGCCCGTAAGGGCATGGCCGATACGGCTCTGCGTACCGCCGACTCCGGTTACCTGACCCGCCGAATGGTGGACGTCAGCCAGGACGTGATCATCCGTGAGGAGGACTGCGGCACTTCCGAAGGCGTCCCCGCTTCCGCCATGGACAGCCGGGGCTACGCGGTGCTCAACCTGGATCCCGAGGATCCCAAGTACGACGAGTATATCCAGTCCTACGGCGAGAGCATCCACGGACGGTTCCCCTCCAAGCCCGTTACCGATCCGGCCACGGGTGAGGTCCTCTTCGATACCGATGTTCTGCTCATGTCCTCCGACGCCAAAACGCTGGCCGAGCACGGCATTTTCAGCGTAGAAGTCCGCAGCGTTCTCAGCTGCGAGGCCCGCAGCGGCGTGTGCGCCCGGTGCTACGGCATGAACCTGGCCACCGGCAAGCCGGTGAACGCCGGCGAGGCGGTAGGCGTCATCGCGGCTCAGTCCATCGGCGAGCCCGGCACTCAGCTGACCATGCGTACCTTCCACAGCGGCGGCATCGCCGGTGACGATATCACCCAGGGTCTGCCCCGTGTCGAAGAGCTGTTTGAGGCCCGCAAGCCCAAGCGCATGGCTGTTCTCAGCGAGATCAGCGGCACCGTTACCATCGAGGAGACCCGCAAGAACATGATGGCCATCAACGTGGTCAACGAGGAAGAAGGGGAGACCAAGGTCTATACCGTTCCTCTGGCCGCCGGCATCATCGTGCAGTCTGGCGATCACGTGGACCAGGGCCAGGAGCTGACCCGCGGCGCTCTCAACCCCCACGACGTGCTGCGTATCCGCGGCGTGAACGACGACCGCTTCGGCCGTCCCGGCGTGCGCAACTACCTTGTGCAGGAAGTGCAGAAGGTCTATCGTCAGCAGGGCGTGGATATCAACAACAAGCACATCGAAGTCATCGTCCGCCAGATGATGCGCAAGGTCCGTGTGGAGGATCCCGGCAGCACTGAGCTGCTCTCCGGCTCCACGGTGGATATCAACGAGTTCAAGGACGCCAACCTGGCCGTGGCCAAGCGGCTCGCCGCAGGGGAAGAGGGCCTTGTGCCCGCTACCTGCAGCCCCGTGCTGTTGGGCATCACCAAGGCGTCTCTGGCCACCGACAGCTGGATGTCCGCCGCTTCCTTCCAGGAGACCACCAAGGTCCTGACCGAAGCCGCCATCAAGGGCAAAGTGGATCACCTGATCGGCCTGAAGGAGAACGTCATCATCGGCAAGCTGATCCCCGCCGGCTCCGGCCTTGCCACCTACAGGGATTTTAAGATGAAGACCGACGACTCCATCGAGGACGAGGCCGACTACGTTGACCTCTCCGAACTGAAGAAGCTCACCAACGCCATTTAAGCGGGATTCCGTGATTTCCCGGGGCAAAAAAGTCCCGGGAAATTCGCAGAATTTTCTTGACTAATCTTGTACAATATGCTAAAATTTCCATCCGTGTGGGTCTGCGCCCGCACAGATGGAAATTTTTCAGGAAAGGAGGAAAATGCATGCCTACTTTTAACCAGCTCGTTCGCAAGGGAAGAGAGAAAGTGACCTACAAGTCCACTTCTCCCGCCATGCAGAAGGGTATGAACACCCTCAAGAACCGTGAGACCGATCTGTCTTCTCCTCAGAAGCGCGGCGTTTGCACCGCGGTGCGTACTTCCACCCCCAAGAAGCCCAACTCCGCTCTGCGTAAGATCGCCCGTGTCCGCCTCACCAATGGCTACGAAGTCACCGCTTATATTCCCGGTGTCGGCCACAACCTGCAGGAGCACTCCGTCGTGATGATCCGCGGCGGCCGTGTCAAGGATCTGCCCGGTGTTCGTTACCACATCATTCGCGGTACTCTCGATTCCCAGGGCGTTGACGGACGTCGTCAGAGCCGCAGCAAGTACGGCGCCAAGAGACCCAAGGCGGGTAAAAAGTGATTGAACCCCCAACAGTGCCCTGTTGGTTATGATATATAACCTTTATGGGCACAGCGGCGGCCGGAAGACCGTCGAGTACCTTTGAGATCATTTCATAATGAAGGAGGGAAGCAAAGTGCCCAGAAGAGGTAACGTTCCCAAAAGAGAAATCTTGCCTGATCCTGTATATAACAGCGTTCTGGTGACCAAGCTCATCAACGGTGTTATGCTGGACGGCAAAAAAGGCGTGGCCCAGAAGGTCGTTTACGACGCCTTTGACATTATCGAGAACAAGCTCGGCCGGAATCCCCTGGAGGTGTTCACCGAGGCTCTCAACAACATCATGCCCGCTCTGGAAGTGAAGGCCCGCCGTGTGGGCGGCGCCACTTACCAGGTGCCTATTGAAGTTCGTCCCGAGCGTCGGCAGACTCTCGGCCTGCGCTGGCTGGTGGGTTATTCCCGCAAGCGCAGCGAGAAGACCATGAAGGAGCGTCTGGCCAACGAGATCATGGACGCCGTGAACAACACCGGCGCTTCCGTGAAAAAGCGCGAAGATACCCACAAGATGGCCGAATCCAACAAGGCGTTCGCCCATTATCGTTGGTAATTCCGGAAAAGGTAGAGATTTATGCCCAGAGCGTATTCGCTTGAAAAAACAAGAAATATCGGCATCATGGCCCACATCGATGCGGGCAAGACCACCACGACCGAGCGGATCCTGTTTTACACGGGAGTCAACTACAAGCTCGGCGAAGTCCACGAGGGCAACGCCACCATGGACTGGATGGTGCAGGAGCAGGAGCGGGGCATCACCATTACCAGTGCCGCCACCACCTGTTTCTGGAACGACACCCGCATCAACATCATCGACACCCCCGGCCACGTTGACTTCACCGCCGAGGTGGAGCGCTGCCTGCGTGTCCTTGACGGCTGCGTCACGGTGCTGTGTGCCAAGGGCGGCGTAGAGCCCCAGACGGAGACCGTCTGGCGCCAGGCGGACCATTACAACGTCCCCCGAATGATCTACGTGAACAAAATGGATATCACCGGCGCGGATTTCTTCAACGTGCTGGATATGATCCATGACCGGCTCAAGGCCAACGCGGTGCCCATCCAGCTGCCCATCGGCAGCGAGGCTGATTTCCGCGGGATCATTGATCTGGTGGATATGGACTCCGTGATTTTTTACGATGATCTGGGTAAGGACATGCGGGTGGAGCCCATTCCCGCCGAGGAAATGGATCTGGCCCGGGAGTACAGGGAAAAGCTGATCGACGCGGTCTCCCTTTTTGATGACGAGATCGCCGAGCTGTTCCTGATGGGGGAGGATATCCCCTCCGACAAGCTGCGCGCCGTGATCCGAAAGGCCACAGTGTCCGGCGATATGGTCCCCGTGCTGTGCGGCACTTCCTACAAGAACAAGGGAGTTCAGAAGCTGCTGGACGCCATCGTGGATTATCTGCCCTCTCCGCTGGACGTTCCGTCGGTGGTGGGCACCAATCCCAAGACGGACAAGGAAGTGGAGCTCCCCGCTGACGAGAACGGCCCCTTCGCCGCCCTCGTTTTCAAGGTCATGACCGACCCCTTCGTGGGACGGCTGGCGTTCATGCGGGTCTACTCCGGCAGCATCAAGGCCGGCGAGACCGCCATGAACTTCACCCGCGGACAGCGGGAGCGTCTTGGCAGACTGCTGCACATGCACGCCAATCACCGGGAGGATATCGACGCGGTTTACGCCGGCGAGATCGCTGCGGTGGTGGGCCTGAAAAACACCCGCACCGGCGACACTCTCTGCGATGACAAGCACCCCGTGGTGTTGGAATCCATGGAGTTCCCCGAGCCCGTGATCCGCGTGGCCATCGAGCCCAAGACCAAGGCCGGCCAGGAAAAAATGGCCATCGCCCTTTCCAAGCTCAGCGAAGAGGATCCCACGTTCAAGACCTATACCGACGAAGAGACGGGTCAGACCATCATCGCCGGTATGGGCGAGCTTCATCTGGAGATCATCGTGGACCGGCTCCTCCGGGAGTTCAAGGTGGAGGCCAACGTAGGCAAGCCCCAGGTCTCTTACAAGGAGACCATCAAGAAAGAGGCTGTGGCGGATACCCGTTATGTCCGTCAGACCGGCGGCAAGGGTCAGTTCGCCCACGTCAAGCTGCAGATCGAGCCCAACCCCGGCAAAGGGTATGAGTTCGTCAGCGCCATTACCGGCGGCGCCATTCCCAAGGAGTATATCCCCAGCGTGGATCAGGGTATCCAGGGAGCCATGCTCTCCGGCATTCTGGCCGGTTATCCGGTGGTGGACGTGAAAGCGACGCTGCTGGACGGCAGCTTCCACGAGGTGGACTCCAGCGAGCTGGCGTTCAAGATCTGCGGCAGCATGGCCTTCAAGGAGGCCTGCGCCAAGGCCGATCCCACTCTTATGGAGCCCATCATGAAGGTTTCCGTCACGGCGCCCGACGTCTATATGGGCGACGTGATCGGCGATCTCAACGCCCGGCGCGGTCAGGTCTCCGGTACCGACATCCGCAACGGCGCCGCCATCATCGAGGCGGAAGTGCCGCTGGCGTCCATGTTCGGCTACTCCACGGACCTTCGCAGCCGTACCCAGGGCAGAGCCAACTACAGTATGGAACCCCACACTTACGTGGAACTGCCCAAGAGCCTGCAGGAGAGTATTACCGGCAAGCATATGCGGTAATTTCCCTGTTGCAAATATTCCTTTTTTCCTGTAGAATATGGGAAAAGTAATGACTGAATTAAAACAAAAGACTTTTTAGGAGGATGTTTTCATGGCCAAGCAAGTATTTAACCGCAGTAAGCCCCATGTGAATATCGGCACCATCGGCCACATCGACCATGGCAAGACCACTCTGACCGCCGCTATCACCAAGGTTCTGGCAATGGCTGACCCCAACTCCGCCGACTTTGTCGATTACGCTTCCATCGACAAGGCCCCCGAAGAGCGCGAGCGCGGCATCACCATCAACACTGCCCACGTTGAGTATCAGACCGACGATCGCACCGGCAAGAACGGTGAGACCATCCAGGGCCGCCACTACGCCCACGTTGACTGCCCGGGCCACGCTGACTATATCAAGAACATGATCACCGGCGCTGCGCAGATGGACGGCGCTATCCTGGTCATCGCCGCCTCCGACGGCCCCATGGCCCAGACCCGCGAGCACCTGCTGCTGGCCCGTCAGGTGAACGTGCCCTACGTCCTGGTCTTCCTGAACAAGTGCGACCAGGTCGACGATCCCGAACTGCTGGAGCTGGTGGAGATGGAAGTCCGCGAGCTGCTGGACAAGTACGAGTTCCCCGGCGACGAAACCCCCATCATCAAGGGTTCCGCTCTGAACGCCCTGGCCTCCGAGTCCAAGGATCCCCACGCCCCCGAGTACGAGTGCATCTGGGAGCTGATGGACGCTGTCGACACCTGGATCAAGACCCCCGACCGTAAGGCGGACCTGCCCTTCCTGATGCCCATCGAGGACGTGTTCACCATCTCCGGCCGCGGCACCGTGGTCACCGGCCGTGTCGAGCGTGGCCGCGTCAAGGTTGGCGACAAGGTCGAGATCGTTGGCCTCGAGGACGAGACCAAGGAGACCACCGTCACCGGCACCGAGATGTTCCACAAGACCCTGGAGTACGCCGAGGCTGGCGACAACGTTGGCTGCCTGCTCCGCGGCATCGCCAAGAAAGAGGTCGAGAGAGGCCAGGTTCTGGCTGCCCCCAAGACCATCAAGCCCCTGCGCAAGTTCAAGGGCCAGGTGTACGTTCTGTCCAAGGAAGAGGGCGGCCGTCACACCCCGTTCTTCAACAACTATCGTCCCCAGTTCTACTTCCGTACCACCGACGTGACCGGCGTCATCTCCCTGCCCGAGGGCGTTGAGATGTGCATGCCCGGCGACAACGTGGACATGGACGTGGAGCTGATCACCCCCATCGCCATTGAGAACGGCCTTCGTTTCGCTATCCGCGAGGGCGGCCGTACCGTTGGCTCCGGTGTCGTTATCGGCATCAACGAGTAATTTCCGTATCATAAAATGGCTGGCAGCTCCCGCTGTCAGCCATTTTCTTTCGATTGCAGCGGCCGCATGAACCCGTTTACCGAGGGGGAGTGCACGTCGCCGCCGATGATCTTTCCACGGTAGACGTACAGCGAGCACTCCGCATGGGGATCCTCCGGGAAATTCGTGAGCTCATAGGTATACATCGCGATCTCTTTTCCCGCATACTTTGTCAGATCGAATCCCTGCTGCAGCTGTATGTCATTATAGGCTTTCAGCACCTCCGGAAACTCTTCCGGCAGAAGTATCTTCTTTTCCCGAACGCATTCGGGATGGGGCTCCCAACCCAGGGACTGCAGATAGGCCAGACGCTGCTCCGGCGTCCGGCCCGGAATGCCGCTGGACGGCAGCCATCTGGATACGGCCACGCCGCCGAACACCAGCGCCGCCGCCAGCAGGATCAGCGCGAGGCGCTTTTTTCTCACGCCCCGCAGCGACAGGTCAAGTATCTTCATTTGATTTCACCTCCGGGATACTCTACGGAGGGGGAGAGGACAATATGCCTTTCATTCGTCTGGACAAGTATATAACGGATGCGGGGCTCTGCTCCCGGTCCCAGGCCCGGGAGTGGATCCGCCGGGGAAGAGTGGCCGTAAACGGTGTCACCGTCCGGGACCCGGCGGAGCGACTGGAGTCCGGATCGTTCACTGTTACCCTGGATGATATGCCGCTGGGGGAGCCGGGGCATATTTACGTGATGCTCCACAAGGCTCCCGGCATTCTCACGGCCGCCAGGGATCCGCGCAGCCCCACAGTCCTGGACGATATGCCGGCGGAATGGAAGCGGCGGGGGCTGTTTCCTGTGGGTCGACTGGACAAAGATACAACCGGCCTTCTGATCCTTACCGACGACGGAACATTTGCCCACCGGGTCATCTCCCCGAAAAGCCGCGTTCCAAAGCTCTACGAGGCCGTTGTGGACGGGGAACCGGGGCCGGAGGACATCGCCGCTTTCCGCGAGGGGGTGGAGCTCAAGGACGGCACGAAGTGCCTTCCCGCTGTGCTGGAGCCCATAGGCGACCGCCGGGTCCGGGTAGAGGTGTTTGAAGGCAAGTATCACCAGATCAAACGGATGCTGGGCTCCCGCCGCCTCCCGGTGAAGAGCCTGCACCGTCTGCGCATCGGCGAGCTCTGGCTGGACGAGACTCTCGCCCCCGGGGAATACCGGCTGATGAGCGAGGAGGAGGTCAACCGGATCTGTCCGGGGTATTTGTCGAAATGACGAATCGTTCTTTTTCAATTTCAACTGAAAAAGCCGTTAATTCTAACAAATAATAGGAATTATCAGTGGGATATGTAATGCAAAAGCGGCAAAGGTTAAAAAAGTTTACAAATTGTAAAGGATTAACTATTGAATTTTGCACAGATATCGACTATTATGGAAAATACATAAAAATCGGTCGCAGTTTTTAGATAAGTGGAAAGAAAGATGGGGAGGCAGATTTATGTCCAGCAGAATATTCCAGAGCATCATCATCCAGATGAAGGACGCCACCGACCGCTGCATGGGTGTTGCTGATGACCAGGGCTATGTGGTCGCCTGCAGCGAGTTGGGCATGATCGGAACCAAGCTCGATGACTTTCATGGGATCCAGGGGGATTATCCCGAGCAGGTATTCACCTCCGGCAGCCGCACCTATAAACCGATCGGCGAAGCGAACGCACGGGCCGACTACGCCGTCTTTGTTGACGGCAGGGATGCCACGGCGCGCTGCGTGTGCATCCTGGCCGGCGTGGCCTTTCAGGAAGCCAAGGTCAATTACGAGGAAAAGCACAACCGCACGATCTTTATCAAGAATATCATTTCAGACAACATCCTGCCCGGAGACATTTACGTCCGCGCGAAGGAGCTGCATTTTGACGCCGACGTGCCCCGCGCCGTGTTTCTGATCCGCCAGCTGGAGCGCTCCGATATGTCCGCGCTGGAAGTTCTGTCCAACATGTTCCCCGACCGGCAGAAGGATTTTGTGCTGAGCGTCAACGAGACGGATCTTGTTCTCATCAAGGAGCTGGCCTCCGTTCCGGAGAACAACAAGGAGGTCTACGAGATCGCCTCCGCCATCGAGGAAAAGCTGCGCACCGACCTTAATCTCAAGTGTGTGATCGGCATCGGCACCACGGCCCGGCATCTGCGGGTGCTGGCCGACAAATACAAGGAAGCTCAGGTGGCCATCGACGTGGGCAAGGTCTTCGATACGGAAAAGTCCGTGATCCACTACGATAACCTGGGGATCGGCCGGCTGATCTATCAGCTGCCCACCACGCTGTGCGAGATGTTCCTCAGCGAGGTCTTCAAAAAGAACCCCATCGAATCCCTGGACCAGGAAACGCTCTACACCATCAACAAGTTCTTTGAGAACAACCTGAACGTTTCCGAGACCTCCCGCAAGCTGTTCGTCCACAGAAACACTCTCGTTTACCGCCTGGAGAAGATCAAAAAGCTCACCGGGCTGGATCTGAGAGAGTTTGACCATGCCATCATTTTCAAGGTGGCTCTGATGGTCAAAAAGTACCTGAATTCGCAGAACAGCGAATTCTGATTTTCAAACGATTTCGGAGACTGAAAATGGTTATCCTCAACGACGTTAAAATGCATTATCCCGGCAGCAAGGTCGACGTGCTGCAGGATATTGACCTCACGATCGAGGATGGGGAGTTTCTGTTTCTCGTGGGCCCCTCCGGCTCCGGGAAGTCCACCATCATCAAGCTGCTGACAGGGGAGGTCCGCGCCTCCGGCGGCAAGATCAAGGTCAACGGCTTTGATCTGCGTACCATCAAGCGGCGCAACCTGCACAAGCTGCGCCGGACCCTGGGCGTGATCTTCCAGGACTTCCGCCTGATCGAAGACATGACGGTTTACGAAAACGTGGCTTTTGCCATGCGCGTGATCGGCGCCCCCGGCCGTCAGATCAAAAAGCGGGTCCCGGAGGTGCTGGAACTGGTGGGACTGAGCGACTGCGCCGACCGGCTCCCCCGGGAGCTCTCCGGCGGCGAGCAGCAGCGCGTGGCCATCGCCCGTGCGCTGGTGAACTCTCCCGGGCTGATCATTGCCGACGAGCCTACCGGCAACCTGGACCCGGCCAAGAGCCTGGAGATCATGCTGCTGCTGAAGACCATCAACGACATGGGCACCACCGTGCTGGTGGTGACCCACGAAAAAGAGCTTGTCAACGAATTTAAAAAACGCGTAGTTTCTCTGAGCAACGGACGGCTGATCAGAGACGGAACGGGCGGTGGGTACTACTAATGAGAATCGGAAGAATCGGTTATCTGATAAAAGAAGGACTGAAGGGCGTATTTCTCCACGGCTTTCGATCCTTTGCCTCTGTAACAGTCATTGCCGCGTGTCTGATCATCATGGGCAGCTTCGCTCTTGTGGGCGTGAATGTGGACAGCATCATCAAGGACATGGAGTCCGAAAGTCAGATCCTCGCCTTTGTGGACGAGTCCCTGACCCAGGATGACGCCCGGCTGATGGAGGGCGCCATCCGTTCCATGGGCAACGTTCGGGATGTGAAGTTCATCACCCGGGAAGAGGCCATGGAGCGCTTCAAGGAAACGCATAAGGACAACGTCTACTCCGATCTGGAGGCGTCGGTCCTGCGCAACCGCTACGTGGTCTACCTGAACGATATCACCCGCATGGAGGAGACCAAGACCGCCCTGGAGTCCGTTCCCGGCGTGGCGGAGGTCAGCGCCGAGGTGGGTATCGCAAAGGGCTTCATCACCGTGCGGAACGTCATCAGCGTGATCACGGCCATCCTGATCGTGATACTGCTGGTGGTCTCCCTGTTTATGATGTCCAATACTATCCGCCTGGCCACCTTTACCCGGCGGGAGGAGATCGCCATCATGAAGATGGTGGGGGCCGGAAACGGTTTTATCCGCTTCCCCTTTATTGTGGAAGGGCTCGTCCTGGGCCTTCTGGGTTCCGGGATCGGCTTTTTGCTGGAGTGGGCCATCTATAATTTTATCAGTGGACGCATCATGGATTCCATGGCCGGGAACCTGTTCAGCATACTGCCGTTTTCCACGATCATGACGCCCATGCTGCTGGTTTATCTGGCGGTGGGTGTGCTCGTGGGCACCTTCGGCGGCGCCATGGCCATCCGCAACTATCTGAAGGTATAAAGAAAATGCTTCATTTTTACAAAAAGGCAAAGGCTCTGCTGTGTCTGCTGGTCTGTCTGGCGCTGGTGCTTCCGGCCCTGGGGACCATCCCTGCCGACGCCGCTGTCTCCCAGCAGGAGATCAACGAGCTGAAAGAGGAACTGAAGCTGCTGGATGAGCAGGCGGAGGCCCAGCAGGCCGTCATCAACCAGCTCACTGAAAACAAAAGCCGGGTCATCGATCGCAAGATCGCTCTGGACGGCAAGATCGACCTTACGCTTCGTCAGATCGACCTGATCGGCGAACAGGTGGAGATCTACAATCAGATCATAGCCGAAAAGGAGACCGAGCTCCAGGCGGCCATGGATGTGGAGAACGCACAGTCAGAGATGCTGCGCCGCCGGGTCCGGGCCATGGAGGAGAGCGGGAACTATTCCTACGTCTCCTATCTGTTTGAAAGCAGCAGCTACGCCGATCTTTTGGGGCGTATTGCGGATGTGAACGACATCATGCACTTCGACCAGACCCTGGAGGAGCAGTACATCTCCGCCCGGGAGGACGTCCAGGAGCTCAAGCACAGCTATGAAGAGGTCCGTCTGCAGCAGGAGGACCTTGTCAAGGAGCTGGACACCAAAAAGACGGAGCTTGACGCCATGATCGACGCCGCTGCCCAGCTCATCGACAGCATCGACGAGCTGTCCGACGACGCCCAGGCGGAATACGACGCCATCGCGGCGGTCCGCGCCCAGACGGATGCCGACCTGAACAAGTTGCTGGAGCAGCTGGCCAGGGAGGAGGCCGCCCGGAAAGCGGCGGAGGAAGCGGCCCGCAGAGCCGCCCAGCAGAGCACCGGCGGCAATACCGGCGGCGGGGGCGGCAGCAGCGGCGGAGGCGGCGCGGTCAGCCTTACCAACCTTCGCTGGCCCGTGCCCAGCTGCACCATCATCACCTCCCGCTTTGGCTATCGTGTCTCGCCCACGGCCGGCGCCAGCACCTATCACGGGGGCTTGGACATCGGCGCGGGCAGAGGCGCCACCATCGTCGCCGCAGAGGAGGGGGACGTGATCCTCGCCTCTTACAACGGCGGCTACGGCAACTGTGTGATGATCAATCACGGCGGCGGCATCGTCACTCTGTACGGACATATGGAATCCATCGCCGTCGGTTCTGGCCAGCACGTGACCAAGGGACAGACCGTGGGTTACGTGGGCTCCACCGGTGTGGCCACCGGGCCGCACTGCCATTTTGAGATCCGCATCAACGGCGCACAGACGGATCCGGCGCCCTATTTCTCCGGACTTACGTACTACTGCTGAGCGCTGTAATCCGACATGGACAAGGTGAAATGAAAACTCAAAAACTACTTATTAGAATCCTATGCATCCTGCTCTCGTCGCTGATCGTGCTGTCCTTTATCGTCATGGCCATTCCCGCCAGAGGGGTGAACCAGACGGATATCGAGCTGATCCAGGAAAAGCGGCAGCAGCTTGAAAAACAGCTGGAGGAGCAGGCGGAGGTGGTGCGCTCTCTGGAGGCCAACACCACGCTGATCATAGAGCGCAAAAGCGCCCTTGACCGCCAGATCGAGCTCAACCGAGAGAACATCCTGCTGATGGAAGAAGAGCTGGGCGTATACGATCGCATGATCGAGGAAAAGGACGGTGAGCTGACCCTGGCCCGGACTGCGGAGGAGGATCAGGCATCCATATTCCGCGCCCGCGTCCGCTCCATGGAGGAAAAAGGAAATTACTCCTACCTCAGCTTCCTGTTTGACGCGGACAGCATCCCCGAGCTTCTTTCCCGCATCGGCGACGTGAAGGACGTAATGCACTATGACCAGAAGCTGGAGGAGGATCTGCAGCAGGCCCGGTCTCAACTGGAAGAGATCAAACGGGATTATGAACAGATCCAGCTGGAGCGCTCCCGGGTACAGGAAGAGCTCAGCGAGAAAAAGCAGCTGCTGGACGCCCAGGTGGAAGCCGCCTGCCGGCTGATCTCCGATCTGGAGTCCCAGACAGATGGGGCCCAGAAGGAATACGCAGCTATCGAGGCCGCCGAAAGGGAGGCCTATGCCCAGGAGCAGAAGGCTGTGGCCGAATACGCCGCGCAGCTCTACGCCGCCCAGATGGCGCAGAGAAACGCGGCAGCTGCAGCAGCCGCGGCTGCTGCCTCCGCTCCGGTTCCCGCGCTTGTTTCCGCGGAAAACACCGGCTCCGACGGCGGTCCGGCGAATGTCTCCTCCGACGGATTCATCTGGCCGGTGGACAGCACCTATATCACCTCCCGCTACGGTCCCCGAGTGGCGCCCACGGCCGGCGCTTCCACCTATCACAAGGCCGTTGATATCAGCGCCGCCGCCGGCTCGCCCATCTATGCCGTGGCCGACGGACAGGTGGCTGTGGCTACCCGCAACGACGGGCTTGGCATTTATGTCAGCGTGGTCCATCCCGACGGCACCACGACCCGCTATTCCCACATGAGCAGCATGAACGTGTCCGCCGGACAGACGGTCACCCAGGGACAGGTCATCGGCTATGTGGGCGCCACGGGCATCGCCACCGGCAACCATCTGGATTTTGCCGTGATTCAGGACGGCCAGCAGATCGATCCCCTGCAGTTTTACGACAGCTCGTCGCTGACCTTTGACCCCACGGCGTGAGTCTGCCAAATCAATACTTTCAGCCTGGAGGGCTCTGCGTATGAAAAAAGTACCGGGATTTGTATGGTCCCTGCTTGCCTGCGTGATCTGCATCGTCGCAACGGCCGCCGTGTGTCTGTTTGCGGCGGACAAGGGTACGTCCTCCGACAAGTATCTTGAGATCCTGAAGATCGTGGACACCACCTATTACAAGGAACAGGACCTGACGCCGCTGGAGGACGCCTCCGCTGCGGCCATGGTTTCCGCTCTCAACGACGAGGCCAGCTACTACATGAACAGCAATGAATATGAGGACTACAAGCTGGCCATGTCCAACCAGTACGTGGGCATCGGCATCACCACCGAGACCAGCGAGCGCTACGGCTTCCTCTCCGTAGTCTCCGTCACCCCAGGATCCCCGGCAGATCAGGCCCACATCAAGATCGGCAACATGATCGCCACCGTCAACGATATCGACGTCTCCCACTATACGCCGGAGCAGCTCAACGATCTGATCCGCAGCTTTGACGATAACGAGGCGGAGAAGGACAAGTATTTCAACATGACCCTGCTCAACACCCAAGGCGGCAAGGCCGAGGTCCGGCTCAAGAGCGAGCTGATCTATTCCGAGCCGGTGTACTGCTCTATGGTGGACCGCACGGCCATCGGATACATCCGGATCAAGAATTTTGACGACAGCGCCGCCATCAGCCTGAAAAACGCCGTCTCGGAGCTTCAGGGCGTGGGCGCCCAGGCACTGATCCTGGACGTGAGAGACAACACCAGCGGCAAGCCCGGAGAGCTGGCTGAGGCGCTGGACTATCTTCTGCCCAAGGGGGACCTGTTCCTCCTGCGGGACCGGCTGGGGAAGGAGACCACCTATTCCTCCAATTCCTCCAGCGTCGCCTTTCCCATGGTGGTGATCGTCAACGAGAACACCTCCTGCGCGGCGGAGGTATTTGCCTGCGTGATGCAGCAGGCGGGCTACCGGATCGTGGGCCGCCGCACCGCCGCCAACGCCCAGAGTCAGGTGATCATGGAACTGGAGGACGGCAGCGCCGTGCGCATCTCCAAGTACGAATATCTCACCCCGGAAAAAAAGAGTATGACGGATCTGGGTGGCGTTTCCCCGGACATCGTGTCCTATCAGATCCCCGACAGCGAGATGGACGTTCAGCTGGAGGCCGCGCTGGATACGGTAGGCTGAAGCGCCCGCTTTTACGACGACAAGGGACGAATCTCTCTTGACAGGGAGATCGTCCCTTCGTATAATTACAGAATGCTTGCCGTCTTGCCAAGGATTTGGCAAGACGGTGTATTACAGTCATGAGTGAAAGGATGGATCAAAATGGCAGTGGACAGCCGTTACAGAATGAGCCAGGAACGATATGACGAACTGAAAAAAGAGCTGGAGATCATGCAGACGGTTCGTGAAAAGGAAGTGGCGGAACAGATCAAAGAGGCCCGTTCCTTCGGCGACCTGTCTGAAAACAGTGAATACGACGAGGCCAAGTCGGAGCAGGGCAAGCTCTACTCCAAGATCGCCGAATACAAAGATCTGATCGAGAACGCGGTGATCCTTGAAAACGTCCGTTCCGGACACTCCGTGGTCATGGGCAGCAAGGTAACGCTCCGTGAGGAAAACGAGAAGGACGCGGAGACTTATGAGATCGTCGGCAGTCAGGAGGCCAACCCCATGCAGGGCCGGATCTCCGACGAGTCGCCTCTTGGCAGAAGCCTGATGGGTCACGTCCAGGGGGACAAGATCGCCTTTGAGGCGCCCATGGGCGTCGTGCATTACGAGATCGTTAAGATAGAAAACTGACACGTTTGGGAGAGTGGAAAAATGGCAGCCGATATGACCAACAGCACCCCTGAGACCGGGCGCAGCCAGCTGGAGCAGGTCCGCCTGGAAAAGCTCGCAGAGCTGCGCGACGCCGGAAACGATCCCTTCCGGATCGTACGCTTTGACCAGACCCACCACAGTCTGCAGATCAAAAACGATTACGCTCACTTTGAGGGCAAAACCGTCTCCGTGGCCGGCAGACTGATGAGCAAGCGGGTGATGGGGAAGGCGTCGTTCTGCCACGTGCAGGACAAGGACGGCCAGATCCAGTGCTACGTGACCCGGGACGATCTGGGGGAGGAGGGCTATAAGGCCTTCAAAAAGCTGGATATCGGTGATATCGTGGGTGTGACGGGCTTCGTATTCATGACGAAAATGGGGGAGGTCAGCGTACACGCCCGTGAGCTCACGCTGCTGTCCAAATCCCTGTGCCCGCTGCCGGAAAAATTCCACGGTCTGACCGATACGGATCTGCGTTACCGTCAGCGCTACGTGGATCTGATCATGAACAGCGAGGTCAAGGAGACCTTTATCAAGCGCTCCCGGATCATCCGGGAGATCCGGAGCTTCCTTGACGGCAGAGGCTTTATGGAGGTGGAGACCCCTATGCTGGTCTCCAACGCCGGCGGCGCCGCCGCCCGGCCCTTCGCCACCCACTACAATGCCCTGGACGAGGACGTGAAGCTGCGCATCTCTCTGGAGCTCTACCTCAAGCGGCTGATCATCGGCGGTCTGGAGCGGGTGTATGAGATCGGCCGCGTCTTCCGCAACGAGGGCATCGACACAAAGCACAACCCCGAGTTCACCATGTTGGAGATCTACCAGGCCTACACCGACTATACCGGCATGATGGAGCTGACCGAATCCATGCTCCGCATGCTGGCCGAGAAGGTCTGCGGCTCCACGTGCATCACCTATGGCGACCGGGAGATCGACCTGGGCAAGCCCTTCCGCCGCCTGACCATGGCGGACGCCGTCCGTGAGGAGACCGGCGTGGATTTCGACTCCATCGCCACCGACGAGGAGGCCCGTGCCCTGGCCAGAGAGCGGGGCATCGCCTGCGAGGAGCGGCACAAGCGGGGCGATATCCTCAACCTGTTCTTTGACGAGTACTGTGAGGACAAAATGATCCAGCCCACATTTATCATGGATCACCCGGTGGAGATCTCGCCGCTGACAAAGAAAAAGCCCTCCGACCCCACGAAGGTGGAGCGCTTTGAACTGTATATCAACGGCTGGGAGATGTGCAACGCCTATTCCGAGCTGAACGACCCCATCGACCAGCGGGAACGCTTCAAGGCCCAGGACGCTCTGTCCGCGGCCGGAGACGAGGAAGCCAATCACACCGACGAGGACTTTCTCCACGCCATGGAGATCGGCATGCCCCCCACGGGCGGCATCGGCTACGGCATCGACCGGCTGGTGATGCTCCTGACGGACTCCCCGGCCATTCGGGACGTGCTGCTCTTCCCCACGCTTAAGACACTGGGCGCGCCCAGACACGAGGCGGCTCCCGCTCCGGAGGCCAACGTCCCCGCTGAGGAGGTCATCGACTTTTCTCATGTGGAGATCGAGCCCCTGTTTGCCGACTTCGTGGACTTTGAGACCTTCTCCAGGTCCGATTTCCGGGCCGTAAAGGTCAAGGACTGCGTGGCTGTGAAGAAATCCAAAAAGCTGCTCCAGTTTACCCTGGACGACGGCAGCGGCACGGACCGTACCATTCTTAGCGGTATCCACGCCTACTACGAACCCGAGGAGCTGATCGGCAAGACCTGCGTCGCCATCACCAATCTGCCGCCCAGAGCCATGATGGGCATTGAATCCTGCGGCATGCTGCTCAGCGCCGTCCACCATGAAAACGGGGAAGAGCGGCTGCATCTGCTGACGGTGGATCCCCACATCCCCGCCGGTGCCAAGCTGTACTGACAATCAAACAATCGCCGCACACTTATGCGCAAGCCTGCAGTGGATCCCCTCGGCAGGCTTGTGTCGTATGAGACTGCGGCCCGACCCGACCGTTGTTCACCCCGGATCAGAGAGATCTGCCCTGCAAGCGCATCTGCGCGGAAAGGAACTGCGATGAAAAACACGTTGGATCTGGCAAAGCTCCTGGCCGATGGCGTCTATGCCTGGGAAACCATGGAGCCGGAGAGCGTGCGTGTCCTGCGGCACGTCATTTTCTGTGAAAACCCCGCGAGCAATCATTTTCAAAGCATGAACATCTTCGTCCCGGCTGAATACCTGAGGGACGACGGCAGCATCAACACCTGCGCGGAGGTGAACGGCTTTACGCCCGCCACGGCGCCGGTGATCTTCCGCAACAACTGCAGCGGCTGGATGTCCAGCGATCCGGACATGGATCGGGGCGCCTTTATCGTGAAGGACTGCGCCGGCAGCGGCTGCGTTTACGTCAGCTGCGGCGCCCGCAGCCGGGATCTGGGGCGGCTGGGAAAGGCTCCCGCGCCGGTGGTGGACCTGAAGGCCGGGATCCGTTTTCTGCGGCGAAACGCCTCCGTTCTGCCCGGATGCATGGACCGCATCGTCTCAATCGGAGGCTCCGGCGCCGGGCAGATGAGCTCCGTTCTCGGCGCGTCCGGGAATTGCCCGGATTATTACCCCTGGCTGTTTGCCATCGGCGCGGCAGGGGTGAGCCAGACGGAGAATGGCGCTTATGAGAGCTCCATCCGGGACGACATTGCCGCCTGCATGTGCTTTTACCCCATTACGGACATTGAAAACGCAGACCTCGCTTACGCCTGGACCCGTTTTGATTCCGGCGAGACCATGGCAAAGCTGGGGGGAGGCGGCTTGCAGGGGACGGTGCTTTTCAGCGAGTTCAAGCTCGCCTATCAAAACGATCTGGCCCAGCGCTACGGAGAGTATGTCAACGATCTGCGCCTTTCGTCTCTTGAGGGGGAACGGCTGAGCTTTCCCGCCGTCGGCGGAAAAGCAGAGCTTCGCCGGGGCTCCTACTATGAAAAGATCCTGGATAACCTTTCCCATGCGCTGAAAGCGTGGCTCTCACAGCAGGAGGATCCGCACGCCCTTTTGCTGGAGCGCTACGGCGTGGCCGGCCGGGAGGGAAAGAGCCTTCCGGATTGGCTGGAGAAGGGCAGCGACGGATATCGCATCACGGATCTGGCTGGATTCCTGAAAGGGACCGGCCTCGCCCGCAACAAGGACATCCCGAGCTTCGACACCTTCTGGAATACTGCGGAGAACAACGCCTTTGGCGGGGAGCGGGACGCTGCCGTGCACTACAGCAGATCCAACGCCGCCGTACTCCGCGAAAACGCGGAGCGCTACCGCATCATGGCCGGATATGAAGCCTGTGACGTCGACAGCTGCATGACCCAGCCGGAAAATGAGCTCATTCAGACCCAGACAAGACTGATGAATTCCACCCATATGCTTCTGGACAATGCCCGGAAAGAAAAGCGTTCGGACGTTGCGCCGTTCTGGCGGATCCGCAGCGGGACGGCCGACGAACACACCGGTTTTTCCGTAGGATACAACCTTGCTCTGGCCGCGGCGGAAAACGAGGGCGTCCGTGTGGATTACAGTCTGGTGTGGGATATGCGCCACGGGGGAGAGGTTGAAGGGACATCTACCGGCACCTTTTTCCAATGGGTGGAGGGCCTTTTCAAGTGATTTCAAATCGCGCTTTCGCCTCTGGAAAGGCCCCTATCCTATCTTCTGTATGAATTCGCAGGGCTGTATGAACAGAAAAAACAGGGCGTCCTATAAAATGTAGGAAACGACTTGTTCATTTCGTCCTTTTTGGATATGGAAATGCCCAATCATCTGTGCTAAATTATATCCAGACGAGGCAGGAACGGGTGAAAAAGACGGTCCTGGCCTTTGAATGTAAGACAATTATTTTATAAAAAAGAATGAGGAGGAATTAATCAATGGCGAACGAAGTATTTGAACTGGTAGTAAAGGGCAAGGCCAAGCTGGTTGCGGCTGCTGTGCAGGAAGCTCTGGACGGCGGCGCCGATGCCAACGAGCTGCTGAAC
>Ga0208297_1000638_pt1 | contig 58591 bp, 57 predicted proteins | sample LMS_cellobiose_e_FD_187367 | JGI IMG/M metagenome (GOLD analysis project Ga0208297, IMG submission 187367) | Rumen-fistulated moose microbial communities from Alaska, USA - LMS_cellobiose_enrichment (SPAdes) (version 2) | ecosystem: Host-associated > Mammals > Digestive system > Stomach > Rumen...
TCATCGTGTGGAATTTACTTTTACACGGTATTTTCCAGACGTCTGCTTTTTGTACGCAAAAAACAGCTAAAAACAGTGTCTACAGTTCTATTATAGCTATATTAATTTAAAAGTAAACGTAATATTATCTAATAAAATCAATAAAGTAGAGGTTGTGATTACAAAAAACTTCGTTGTAGTCTAGAGGAATTTCGATTTACATTCAAGGCAAAAGTTCATAAAAACACTTGACCTAAAGTTAGGTTTAGGTAGTAATATACCAATATGTTATTTATACTGTTACCTCAAGAAAGATATAAGTTACAGCATGAATACATGAAAAAACTTGATTAGAGGTGATGAGATTGGCAGATTTAGAGGAATTAAAAGCAACTGCAGTATTTGCTATAGGCGACGAAAATAAAATGTTTGAGAAGTACTTTACAGGAAGAAGTTATTTGAACATGTTGTCCAAAGAAAGAGTAGGAATCTTTAATGTTACTTTTGAACCGGGCTGCCGCAACAACTGGCATATACATCATAAAGGCGGTCAGATTTTGTTATGTACGGCTGGTAGAGGATATTATCAGGAATGGGGTAAAGAACCCCAGGAGCTGCATCCAGGCGATGTAATCAATATTCCTCCGGAAGTAAAACACTGGCATGGGGCTGCTCCTGACAGCTGGTTTTCCCACCTTGCTATTGAAGTACCGGCAGAAGGTGCAACCAACGAATGGTTTGAAGCAGTAGAAGCAAAGGAATATAGTAAGCTGAGCTAGGCAGTGCAGATAAGAAAAAGATCTAACCATACAAATACAGACAGCTTTTTAAAAGTATTGTGAAAGAAAAAAGAGAAAAGGAGAACCTTATGAATTTAGATTTTAGATATCAGAATCCCACTACCATATATTTTGGGAAAGAAGCATTAGACAATTTAAGCATTGAACTTAAAGCCTATGGAGAGAACATTATGCTCGCCTACGGAAAAGGTGCTATCAAAAAAAGTGGCCTTTACGACCAGGTTATTTCAATTCTAAAGAAAAGCGGCAAAACTATTGTGGAATTGTCAGGTATCATGGCAAATCCAACCTATGAAAAAGTCCTGGAGGGAGCAGCGCTTGTACGAGCTCATAAGGTAGATTTGATTCTGGCGGTAGGCGGCGGATCAGTTATTGACTGTGCCAAAGCAATATCAGTCGCTGCATACTGTGAAGGTGATGCATGGGAACGTTACTGGCTAAAGTTTGAACCGGTTGATAATAAGGTTGTACCCATTGCATCAATATTAACACTTGCAGGAACCGGATCGGAGATGAACGGAGGCTCTGTAATTACCAACGAAAATATGAAACTGAAGATGGGTCGGGTATTTCCTTCAACTATGAATCCCCAATTTTCAATTCTTAATCCGGAATATACCTTTACCTTACCTGTTTATCAGATGGTAAGCGGTATTTTTGATATGATGTCCCATCTGATGGAGTCGTATTTCTCAGGCGAAGATGATGTCACTACGGATTATCTGATTGAAGGACTTCTTCGTTCCATCATCCACAGTGCTAAAATAGCAGTAAAAGACCCCAAAAACTATGAAGCCAGAAGTAATCTCATGTGGAGTTCCACCCTTGCCATGAACCCCCTTATGGGACTTGGGAAGTCTCAGGACTGGGAAGTTCATATGATTGAACATCAGCTTGGAGCTTATACGGATTGTGCCCACGGTATGGGACTTGCAGCAATTTCCCTTCCGTATTACCGCTATATCTATAAATATGGTCTGGATAAGTTTGTACGTTTTGCTACACAGGTTTGGGGTGTAGCGGCAACAGGTAAAACAAAGGATACCATTGCCTTGGAAGGTATCAGTTCTATGGAAGAATTCCTGAAAGAATGTGGTATTGTAACAAATATCAAAGAACTTGGAGCTACGGAAGAAATGCTTCCTCTTATAGCAAATTCCACAGTTCTTACAGGCGGATATAAAGTTCTGACAGCTGATGAAGTATTAGAAATCTTAAAGACTGCCTATGTAGCATAACAGCTATTTCGCACCATTGGATAACTACTTAAACATAAGCTTAAGTAGTTATCTGCTTATTATGATTACTATTTTGCTCCAGAAATTTCATTGCCAGTTCTTCCTTAAGTCCCGGATCATTCGTGGTGCCTCTTTCTTTAGCAAGTCTGTAATACTCACATTTGTAATTCACACGGTCAAGGGCAGCCTGAAGCAGCGCGATTTGCTGCTCTGTTTTTTCCTTCTGCTCAAGGAAAAGGTTATATCGCTTGCTAATCGTAGCGTCGCCTTCTTCGCACCATTGGAAAAACTGTTTAATATCCTTTAGCTGCATACCGGTTGTTTTTAAACATTCAATCATTTTAAGACATTCGATATCTGTGTCATCAAAAACACGGATATTTCCGGAAGTTCTGTTTACAAGAGGGAGCAGTCCTTCTTTATCATAATAACGCAAAGTGGATATGGATATATTTAACAATTCAGCCACATCGCCTATAGAGTAAGCCATTATTAATCCTCCTTAAATAATAAAAGTATTACAACATTACCATAAAATACCAAGAAATTTGTATTTTATATTGACCTGGAGTTAGGTTAAGGTTATGTGATTAATTAATCATACTTTATTATGTGTGATTTTTCAAGAAAATTAGTAATTAATAAGGAGGATTTTAAATCTTACAGCAATTGCAGCAGATTAAGTAGTATGGAAATTATATTACTTTCAAAAATACGGTTATGAAAAAGCAATAAAATTACGAAATATAAGGAGAAGCATAAAATGTTCATAGAGAAAATCAATTCACCAGCAGATATGATATTATAAAGAACAGTTTAAAAGGTACTTTACAATATAGTGTAAGCTCTGGTCAGAGAATATTTATGAATACATTAAACTGCAACTGAGAAAAGCACCTTGCAAGGGAGGTAATTATGTTAAAGAAAATTTTACTGGTAATCGTTTGCATTCTTATGATGCTACCCCCAATAACTGCTGATGCCCAAACCTATACTTCCCAAGATGAAGTTTACCGTATTATCAGAAAGAATCTGCTGGCTCATAAAGAGCAGTTTACTATTGAGATGAATATTGAGGTAATGAATAAAATCGGTAAAAATACAGATCTGCTGGATAAAGCAGCTGTATTAGATTATAAAAGCACCTCCAAAGATGGCGATTACCTTAGATTTTCAGTAAGTCAATGGTCTTCGCATTGGCAGTGGTACACCAATGGTAAGACTGCCGTATTGGACTTCAGTGCCACTTACAGGACAACCCTAAAGCAGGAGAAAGAACTGGACGCAGAGATAAAACGAGTTATTAAAGCTCTGAAACTCACTGATAAAAGTGATTATACAAAGGTTAAAAGAATACACGATTACATTATAAAAAAGACGGTATATGATCAATCCCTGGAAAATCATACCGCTTACAATACCTTAATCGAAAAAACAGCGGTATGTGATGGTTATTCACTGGCAGCTTATCGTTTATTAACAGTTGCCGGTATAGATAACAGGGTTATAACCGGCTTGGCAAATGGCGGCTCTCATTCCTGGAACATTGTTAAAATCAATAACAAATGGTATAACCTGGACCTGACCTGGGACGATCCTATCACAGATACCGGTGAACAGATATTAACCTATGATTATTTTCTGAAGAATGACAGCGATTTCAAGAATCACAAAAGAGATGCAAAATACCGTACAAGTGCTTTTATAAAAAAATATCCTATAGCCAAGGAAAGTTATAAGCTGGCTAATTAAACTGCAAAACAATAAAACCACCAAAATTCCTTAGCTTGTTAAAGTTAAGGAATTTTGTCTGTCATAATACCAACTAATAGAATATAATTTAGCCTTATTGCTGTCTGAAAATTAAAAAAGATTATATTTATATCATCAAATTCAATTTGAAACTACAGCCATAAAATGGTATATTTAAACCATAAAGTATCACAGGGTCAAGGAGGCATAATGTTATTTAAGGAAACATCAGATAAGCATCTACCAACAATTATATTATTACATGGAGGCGGATTATCGTATTGGTCTTTACAATCCGTAATCAACAAACTGCAATCAAATTTTCATGTCGTTACCCCTATTATTGAAGGTCATGGTGAGAATGGTACTGAAGAATTTGTCAGCATCCAGGACTCTGCAGAAAAGCTCATAAGCTATATTGATAGAAACTGTAATGGAAAGGTATTTGCCATAGGCGGGCTGTCCATCGGAGCCCAGATTGTTACAGAGGTTCTTTCACGGCGTACTGAAATAGCAGAATATGCGATTATTGAAAGTGCGCTGGTCTATCCGATTAAAGCAACAGCGGCTTTGACAATCCCAACGTATAAGCTTTTTTATGGACTAGTTAAGAAAAAATGGTTTTCTAAAATGCAGGCAAAATCTCTCTGTGTCCCTGACGATATGTTCGAACGGTATTATCAGGACAGTTTAAAGATTACGAAGCAATCCCTGATTAATATTACCTTAAGCAACGGTAATTTTCATTTAAAAAACAGTATTTCAAATACATCATCAAAGGTTCTTATTATCGTTGGCGAAGGCGAGATTGGTATTATGAAAAAATCTGCCAGACGATTACAGGAAGTGATTAGAAATAGTGAACTTTATATAGCTCCTGCAATGAAGCATGGTGAACTCAGCCTGGTGTATCCGGATAAATATGTGGAAATACTTAAATCCTTCTTTGAATAGCTGATGATATGATATAGTGTTAAAGATGTGTAATTATAACTTCTCTTAAGCAATCTCACATATTCCCAATATTACGAAGGATTAATTTCCTTATGTACTGCTTATTAGTGTTAAGTCTTATATAATTTAATAAATCTACGTGAGTTTATATAAAATATAGGAGCGATGCTTTCATTTTCTGAGAGACATGGCTCCTATATTTGCTGTAACGGGCATGATTCCTGTATTTGTTACATATATTACCGCTTTACATAAGAACACTTGTTTGTTATAGTATATCCAAACATATGTTCTTGCGGGAGGTGCAAATGGAAAAAATAATATTTCATATAGATGTTAATTCAGCATTTTTAAGCTGGGAAGCTGTGTATCGTATTAATCGCTTAGGGAGCAGGGAAGATTTAAGAGAACAGATTTCTGCTGTAGGTGGAGACGTTAGTAAGAGACATGGCATTATACTGGCAAAATCAATTTCTGCCAAAGGTTATGGTATAAAAACTGGAGAGAGTATCTTGGAAGCTTTACAGAAATGTCCTAAACTTATCCTGGTTCCGCCCAACTATAATCTGTACGAAAGTTCATCAGCTGCCTTTATTAAGATACTACGCAGGTATTCACCTGATGTTGAGCAATATTCAATTGATGAAGCTTTTGTAGATATGACCGGTACTATGGGATTATGGGGAGCTCCCCTTGAAATTGCTAACTATATTAAGGACCAAATCAGAAGGGAACTTGGCTTTACCGTTAACATCGGTATTTCAAACAATAAGATACTGGCTAAAATGGCATCAGATTTTAAGAAGCCGGATAAAGTTCATACTCTTTTTCCTGAGGAAATCAAAGATAAAATGTGGCCTCTGCCGGTATCAGAGCTTTTCTTTGTAGGAAGGGCAACCAGCAGGAAATTATTTAACCTTGGCATTAAGACTATAGGAGAATTAGCAAGTACGGATCCCGGCATATTGAGGAGTCATATGAATAAACACGGCGAAGTTATCTGGGCTTTTGCAAATGGTATAGATTTGTCAGGGGTTCAATCCACTCCGCCGGTAAATAAAGGCTATGGAAATAGTACAACGATACCACATGATGTTGCAAAAGCAGAAGATGCCAGGATGGTTCTCCTAGCCTTAGCCGAAACTGTATCAGCCAGATTAAGGAAAGATAATGTGAAAGCAGAAGTTATCTCAGTTGGAATTAAAGATTACAACTTTAATTACGCTTCCCATCAAACTGTTCTGATGACTGCAACAAATATAACCAAAGAAATTCACAAAATTGCTTGTATGCTTTTTGATGAGCTATGGGATGGTACACCCATAAGACATCTTGGTATTCATACTTCAAGAATCAAAGATTATGACACCGGCAGGCAATTATGTATTTTTGATACGGAAGATTATGAGAAGCTTGAGTATGCAGATTTAATGGTTGATACTCTGCGGAACAGATATGGGATAGATACTGTACAAAGAGCCGTATTCATTCAAAGTCCCATTGATCACATGTCTGGCGGAATAACCAGAGAGAAAAGAACTGTGGACTACAGTAAATTGAAAATCAGCAATAATTAAGGAGTTGAGCTAAATGTCTTGTTTTGGTATAGGTATAAATAATAACGCTCCGGATGAAGGGAATATTAAAGGAACCAGAATAGAAATTGCCTGTGCCTGCTGGTTCACGAGTAAAGGAATGACGACCCCTTTCATGATAAAATACATGGATGAGAATGGTGAAATACAAAGTATCAGAAATATTAGGGTCAATTATATGGAAAGTAAGAACTATTCTGGACTGTCTTCTTTAGAATACGACTGTACAATAATTAATCAGGATATTATTATGTACGTGAAATTAATATACTTCAAAGAGGATAATAAATGGGTTATGGTTATCAAGTAGCTGCAGGAAATTATCGTAATTTTATTGAATAAGAAGCAGAAGTTTATTATAATATTATTACTACCAACGGGTGGAGGACAGGTTATGAACAAAGAAGATCAAGTCTTAATAGGTTTCAGGGACATATATAACAAGATGGTTTGGCTTAACAAGTATAAGATGGAAGATAGTCTTAAGGATTACAAATCTTCCGAAGTACATTGCATTGAATACATTGGAAAAAATAATGATTCCAACGTTACAAAACTTGCAGAATCCCTTTATATGACCAGAAGTGCCATAAGTAAAATAATGAAAAGGCTCATGAGTAAGGGGATAATTGAAAGTTATCAGAAGCCTGAGAACAAAAAAGAAATTTATTTCTGTCTTTCGGAGCAAGGGAAGGAAGTTTATAAAATCCACGAAGATTTGCACCAGGAGTTTAGAGAGCGGGACAAAGCCGTCTTTGAGCAGATTAGCCAGGAGCAATATGACATTATGCTTAACTTTATAGATAAGTATAGCAGGCACTTAGATGAAGAAATAAAGAAACAGGGTATCGATATCAAAGAAGAGAAATTTAATTAATATATTTGCGGTAACAGGCAGCCATATTCTATTAAGAGAGGCTGCTTTTTTGTTATTTGAATTTTGTTGACAAGGAAACAAAAATATGCTAGGATTATAAATGTTTCCGGGGAAACAAAAACAGAAGAGTTAATTTTGCTTCTGTCAGATAAAATTTTATTCTATAAAGGGGGAATTATAATGTTCTCAATCAAATCACAAAAGAACACAAATCAAACCATTGATAAGAAGGCATTTATATTTGGACTTATGTCTGTGTTCCTTTGCGGAATAGGCTTCAGTATCATAACACCAGTCGTCCCATTCATAGTAGAGCCATATATAAAGAATCCAGAGAATCAAGCGATTGTTGTTACACTTCTGACTGCTATTTACGCTGTATGTGTATTCTTTGCCGCTCCGGGGCTAGGAGCATTAAGCGACAGGTTTGGCCGTCGTCCGTTACTCTTAATATGTCTATTGGGTTCTGCTGCGGGATACTTAGTTTTTGGCATAGGAGGGGCATTATGGGTACTATTTGCCGGGCGTATTATAGAAGGAATAACAGGTGGCAGTATTAGTACTATCTTCGCATATTTTGCGGACATCACACCCAGAGAACAGAGAACAAAATACTTTGGGTGGATTAGTGCAGCTGCAGGTGTAGGGGCTGCCATTGGACCAGCCTTTGGAGGGCTGCTTACCAGGTTTGGCTATTCGGTACCTATGTATTTTGGTGCTGGTATTACTTTATTAAATCTTCTTTATGGTTTCTTCTTTATGCCGGAAAGCCTTCAAATGGATAACAGACTGAAAAAGATAACCTTAGTAAGACTGAACCCTTTCACACAGCTGGTAAGCATACTTTCTATCAAAGGTTTAAAAAGGCTCCTGATATCAGCATTTTTAATATGGTTGCCCAATGGCTCCTTACAGGCAGTATTTTCACAATTTACAATTGATACGTTCAATTGGGCACCTGTGATAATCGGACTTATGTTTTCAATTATGGGTATACAAGACATTATTTCACAAGGCTTTATTATGCCAAAACTTTTAAAAAAGCTTAGTGATGCGCAGATAGCAATCCTTGGTATGTGTTCAGAAATAGTCGGTTATGGACTTATTGCAGCGTCAGCATTGTTTTCTTTCTTTCCTTTTATTATTGCTGGAATGTTTATATTTGGATTTGGTGATTCAATCTTCGGACCTTCCTTTAATGGGATGCTTTCTAAGTCTGTCAATTCCAATGAACAAGGAAGAGTACAGGGCGGAAGCCAATCCATTCAGGCTTTGGCAAGAATAATAGGTCCACTGGTCGGAGGGAAGATCTATGTAACCTTTGGACATGCTTCACCTGCCTTTATGGGTATGATCTTAATAGCAGCTGCAATCCCGGTTTTGTATAAGGAGATAAAATAAAGTATTTGATAATTCGTCAGAACAAAGCCTATTCTATTAGGAGTAGTGTATTGGTTAACAATCCTAATTTGAATAAGAACAGTTTCCTGCTTCTCAGAAGAAATGAGATAGTTGGAAACTGTTCAAATAATAACTTATGTCGTTTATCTTTTATAAGTTTAATCAGCCTGCAGCCAGGCCCTGCTTATTACCACTTTATTTACATAGGTTATGTGATTATTGTTTCAATATCATATTGTGAATTAATAATCAACCACAGCTGCGTAAAATACGTCATTATATTCCAGATTGAGATACCTGGGAAATTATTCACAATTACAAGGTCTAATAGTGCGTCAATAGTTCTTGCATCAACAAACCATACAACATACTTTCTGGGGATATCAACACCAAGAAAATATTCAAAATGAGGATTTTGAGATATTTCATCAAATTGAATTTTGGAACCTGTAGTTAAAGCCAGCTCAATTGCAGCATCATAAGTAATGGCATTTGCTCTGGTTATACCGATTAAATAGGGAAGCAGCCATGAATAACCGATTACCGGCAGTCCGATATTCATCTTATCCCTGGGAATTAAGGTTATTAAATAATCTATAAACAGCTGTAACGTACTTATGGATGCAACCGGTGTAGGCGGGCCAAAATAATACCCCCAATTATAATTCATGATAACCATCTGATTTGCCTCTTTCGCAATCTCTGAATAATTAATTTTTTCAAATGATACTTCGTTATTTTCTACATCAACTACCGGAGAAATGGAAATAAAAACTGCATACCCCTCACTGTTCAACCGTTCAGCCATTATCCTGGCAAACCTGTTATAGATTTCTACAATATCACCTATTATATATGACAATATAAAGCTTACACCATAAAAGCCTTTTCTTTTTAGTACGGCTAAAATATTTTCTGCATATCTTTTAACATTATCCTCGTTAAATAGAATATTATAAACATCCTCTTCACTTCCAACACCTTCAAAAGATAAGGAAGAGATCAGCATCAAAGGAGCTACCTTATAGACCTTTGTAAGTTGTAATATCTCTTCATCATTGGGTTCAATTACATCAGCATTTCTCGTCAGCCTATAACCGAAAATGGTTAAAAAGGTAAGAAACGGTAAGGTTTTTCTTAATACCGCTATATCTATAAATGGATTAGCATAACCGTTAGTGGTTATTTTTCCTTTCTTTTCCCCGTAACTTATTACCAAAGATTCACCTGGAAATAAAAATTCTCTGTCTGATATAAAGGGGTTGTTCCTTAATAATTCTATAATAGTGACATTATTTGCAGAAGCAATACCAGCCAGTGTATCGCCCTCTTTAATCATATAGGTAGCTTGGGGATACACAATAACTATACATTGTCCCTCAACCAGGTTATTCGGATTTTGTATTCCATTATTAATTATTAAACTGTCTATGGAGATTCCATAGCTCTCAGCTATAGATGTAAGTGTATCACCCAATTGTACGACATGTATAATCATACTTATTTCTCCGCGAAAATTCCTATTTAATTATATGATAGAATATCAGTGATATTATTAAACTCCATAGCCTTTAATAAATTTTAGATTAGAATCAACGGAAATTACTTCTTGTATTCATATATCGCGGTAGATGCATGCTATTTCTTATAAATAAATGCAGAGAAGCTGCATCAGGCATCTATTGCCTTTGACCAGTTGGCAAAACAAATGAATCCGAAATACATGGTGAGACAAGAGTATTATTTTGAAATATGGGAGTGTTATGATAGGGAAATGTTTCGGAAAACTATGGGAAAGAATAATGAATAAAGATAAACATATGCACAACTGGAAAATTGAGGTATAATCTTTTTGTGTTAAATAGAGATATTAGTTTACGACGAATAAACGAGAAGTATCCTTAATCATACGGAGGTAAATTTGATGAAAAATTCTTTTTCAGAGGTGAAAATATTTCAAGTCAAACCAGACAAATTAAAAGAGTTCGAAAAACTTATAACCATTATAGCAGATGAACAGAAACAACAGGACGGATGTATTGATATCAAATATGTTAAACGCTTTTTTACTTTAGATGAAATTGGAAACCCGCCAAGAGAGTTAACAAAAATTGTGAATTGTGTAAAATATTTTTCTTATTGGGAATTTGATAATAAAGAGAATTATGGAAAAGCTATCGATTGGTTCTTTAAGGCATATGGAAAAGAGGTACAGAAATTATTGATTATGCCTTTTGATATAAACTGTGGAAATTCAGTTTATTAATTTTTCTTTATTAGCATGAGCGTACTTCCTTCACAAATTAGAAAAGAGGTATAATATTGTCTTATTTAATGGTACATTTAACAATAGGTTATAAACTGCTTGAAATATACCCCGAGATAGAAGATAAGGGAGCATTTCTTTTAGGTACAATATCACCTGATGCAATTATGTTTCGTTCTGGATGTGAACGGTCAGATAAATCAAAGACACATTTTTGTATAGGTGATGAGGAGTGGGGTTTCTATACAAATTATAATGAGTGGATGGAAAATCTTATAAAAAATATAAATAGTTTTTATCATTCAGTTAATACAGATTTTTTGTTTGGTTATATGTGTCACATCATTACTGATATTGAGAATACACGATGCTTTTGGACTCCGGCAAGACTTTCCAATGATGATATTTATCAAAGAGCATATTTAAAAGACTGTGAAGAGATAGATTCAATATTGTTAAATACATATATTAACGCAGATGAACTTTGGACTTTGTTGGAAGCCTCAAACAAACATTGCCTTAAAGACCTTTATTCCATCGAGGACAATTCTATAATGATAGAAAAAATGAAATCAGAGATTTATTATAATAGGTATCCAACCCCGGGTTATACTCCAAGTTCTTTTACAATACCTAAGGTTTCTAAATTTATGGATGAGGTTATCGGCAAAATATTGATGTATAAGCAGTCTATGTTTGACAAGGATTAAGCATGTTGAGATTATATTATATAAAATTAAGATTATATTCATAGAAATTTAAAGGAGCTAACCATGATTCTTTGTTATATTTATGAAGGGATGGCTGATTTCGAGATTACTTTACTATTACACCGCTTAAGAAATACAGGAAATAAACAAATAGTAACCATTGCAGCTACGAAAGAGTGCGTATTAGCACAGTCAGGTCTGTACATTAGACCCGAAAAATTAATCTCTGAAATAACAGATATTACAGAAGCTGAAGCATTGATTATACCCGGTGGACCAGTAAATAACGAGCAAAATGAAGTCTGTGAATTGGTAAAACGTATGTCACTGGCAAATAAATTAATTGCTGCCATCTGTTTTGGACCACAATTCTTAGGACGAGCCGGTGTTTTAGATCACTATAACTTTACCACATCCTGTTCTGAAGATAAGATCAAGCTGTTGGGTATTAAAGATCCTTATTATAGACCAAATTACAAGGAAGCCCGGGTTGTTGAGGATAGAAATATAATAACAGCCAAGGGATATGCTTTTATCGATTTTACCATGGCTGTGTGCATTTATTTAAATATATTTGAATCAGAAGAGCAGTTGCAGGAGCAACTTGGACGTATGAAAGAATAAGAATAAATTTTTGAATTATCAGCTGCAGTGGCAATTGCTATATTCGGACCAACTTCCCCAGTAGTCCTTGCCTGTACGGCAGGTGTATTAACAGAGGTTCCTGTAATGCTTTTACTTGTGAAGTTTGTTAATAAAACAAAGCATTGGTTCCCGCAGCCGACAGTAAACTAAAAAGCTTGGCCCTACATCAAGCCGGCAGCAAAATAAAAACATGGCTCTTCCTTCAGCCGACAGCAATTAAAAGCTTGACTCTTCCTTTGGGGGAGGTGTTATACTTTTTGTAAACCGATAGTATAGAAGGTGCAGAAAGGGGAAGAAACAGTATTATGGAAAATATGATTAAAATACATGAAATAACCTCAAGATATGACATAACAGCCAGGGCACTCCGTTATTATGAAGACATGGGACTGATACACAGTGTGCGGAGCGAGGATTATGCATATCGGCTGTATGACGAGACTACCCTAACAAAACTTGAGCAGATATTGATCTTGAGAAAGCTAAACATCAGCATAAAGGACATTCAGCGTATTTTCAACGCATCTGGCTCAGAGATAGTTTTAGAAGTCCTAGGTAAAAAGGTACAAAGCATAGAGGATGAGGTTATGCTTTTAAATGAGCTAAAAGAGATAGTTTTAAAATTTATTCATGAAATTGAAGAAATAAATTTCAATGATTCGTCCCATATTAAACTGCTATTTGATAAAGCGAAGGTGGTTGAAGATCATCTGACCAAGGTTGATTATATTGGAAAACCATCTAATATCGGCCGTTTTGTAGAAGTAACGCAAAAGCTCGAAAAAAAGCCGGATATAAGAGTCATTGAATTACCTGCCTGTAGAATGGTGACTTCTGGTGTGAAACAGGGGAATAATCATAAAAGATTTGATAAAATGTGGGGTAAACTTGATGCAAAGAGAAAGGATCGTTTTTTTCCGCGAGACTTTATGTGGTGGGATAAGGAGAATAATGGCCCTGTTTGGTGGTATGCTGTTGAGGATTGGGTTACAGACACTGATACGAATGGTTTTAAGTTTGTGGATTTTGAGGGTGGCATGTATGCGACTGCAATTGTGCCTGACTTTGATTACAATGAGGCTTTGCGGGCATACAATGGTATTAAGGATTGGATCACAAAACATCAAAGCTTTGCGCTGGACGAAAGATCAGGACACGAAACCATGTGGCATGTTGTCACTCCTGATATTACAAGTTTTTTGGGATATAGGCAGGTTGAATATTTCTTTCCGATTTGTATAAAGAAAGATTGTACAGAACAATAGTCCTATGATTCTGCATAAGTAATCATTATCTATTATTTTTATTATGCTATATTTTGGTAATAGATGTGATTAATTGTTTAACAAACAGATTTAACCTGGTTAATTGGTTCTTTAATTATAACAATTACCAATAGTTCTTCCAGCAATATATAAAATTAACCTAGTTTCTTCTTCCGGTGATTTCAAACAGTCTGTAAGAATCCATTCTTTTAGAAGTCTTACTGTTCCATATTGGACATACGATGCAATGGCCTTCTTTTCTTCCAAATCCAGGTTCTCTGGTAAATGTTTAATGACCATATGATCAAATTGCGGTAAAGAGATTGTTATGTGGGTGAGTAGGTTATAATTATCTTGATTTAGTATAAGTTTCGCAAATTCCAGATTATCTTTCATATATTGCAGGACCTGAGTCAGACATTCATCAATATTCTTACCTGCTGCAAGGTCATTCATAACGGTAAATGACGTGTTTTGAATATACATGTCAGCAATTTCATTTAATACATCATATTGGCTTCCATAGTGATTATAGAATGTAGTGCGATTAATTTCCGCAACCTGGCATAATTCACGAATGGATATTTTATTAATGTTACGGGTTTTTAACATGTTTATTAAAGCCTCACGAAGCAAGCGTTTTGTTAACATAACCCTTTGACTGGCATTTGTTTTTTCTGACATAGACCCTCCATTGAATTCGACATTTTGAAAACATCTGTCGGTTGTAAAATAGACAGATGTTGATATTATTATAATGTACTAATGAGAAAAGTCAACGAAGAGGAGAGGTTTAAATGAAAAGTAAGACGAAAAAAATATTAAAAGTAACCATAATGTTCATTATGCTTTTGACAATATTTGTTGCTGGTTATGAAATCAAAGAAAATATTCGGATTAATAAAATTGTGAAATCACATAAAATAGAGCGAGGCGCAGAGCAAAACAATGTTGTAAACAGCAAGGATGCCAATGCTTCTGAACATATCAGGACAGCAGTTCAGCAGATTATGATAGGAACAATGTGTAATAATTACGATAATGCTTTACAGACACTACTTAATATTAAAAATGCTGGTTATGATTCTATCGAATTGAATGATTTTATGATTCACAAGTCTTCAATGCTTGTAAAACTAATGACTAAGTTCTCAGGAATGCCTATCGGTAATGGTGGAAAGCTTGATTGGCCCAAGTTGATTAAAGAAAGCGGATTAAAGGTCATAAGTATACACAGCGACCTGGGGAGCATTGAGAATGATGCGAAAGCGATAGCCGAGGAAGCGAAAAATTTTGGAACAGATACTGTTGTTATTACTGGTATGTATAAATTTGATTACAGTAGTTCAGATGACGTAAAAGAACTTGCCAGGCGTCTGAATCATGCTGGAAAAGCACTGTCGGAAGAAGGAATACGACTTTTATATCATAACCATAATTGTGAACTGCAAAAGGTTACCCCAGAAAAAACAGCTTACGATATAATAATTGAAGAAACAGAGCCTGCATATGTCAATTTCGAGTTTGATAGTTACTGGATGACTGATGGTGGTGCCAATGTTCCGGCTTTAATGGAAAAACTGGGAAGCCGAATGAAACTATGGCATATCAATGACCGGGGTTATACTAAATCTGGTCCTTATATGACACCAATTCTGAAAGAAAATGCTACTGAACTGGGAGCGGGAAATATGGATCTTGATACACTCTCGGCTATTGCTATCAAAAATGGTGTAGAAGGGGTTGTATTAGAAACTCATAAAAATTGGGTAGATAAGGATCCAATTAAGAGCTTCCAGGTTAGTGCAAAATATATCCAGGAGAGGTTTGGGGTAAAAAAATAATTTCAAAAGAAAAGAATTCTTTGTCTATATAATTTGAAATATTACCCATTAAATGCTATAATTGCATTAATTGTGAATAATGATTATATATTACTATTTGATGGTATATAGAAATACATACTTTATGTAATAAGGCTGTAGACATAGCAGATTATTAAAAGAAGCATATAAATAAATGTGTATAGATAATCAATACTATATTTTATCCTTGCTTATAGTATTCTTTAATAAACCAGAATTTGTAAGGTAAACTGTCAATAATATAACGGTTATAAGACGGGAGGGGGAAATTTTGAATCATTGCAGAGAGTACGGAAGTTTACCGTTTCGTGCAATAGTTGTTCTAAAACCACAAAATAGTAAAAGATTTTTTAGATATGACAATAGAAGTATTCGTTTAATGTTGAAACACCTTAACATTGACATAAAACTATTGATATGTTAATATAGCAACAATTGATTTTAAATATTGGTATTAATCGGTTGAAGCAGGGAACTGCATTCAAGTCGTTTGGGTTACTCAGGGGGGAGTTGCCCAAACTTGTTGAATGCGGTTTCTTTTTTTATACTAAAATTTTATATGGAAGGAAAGGAATGAGAGATTTGATAAACAAACCAAAATTTACAAGGGAAGAAGAAATTATTTTAAAAAGCCCCAACAAAAAGATGCTTGATGTAGTTATAGCCCTTATACCTGCAGTAACTGCCGGTATCTATTTTTACAAGTTTGATGCCTTAAAAATAATATTAGCATCAATTTTTACATCAATACTATGTGATGCTGTATGGAACTATGGAAAAGATAAGAAGTTTAAAGTAAAGGACTTAAGTTCAATTGTCACAGGATTAATATTTGCTTTAATTTTACCAAGCCATCTTCCGGTATGGATAGTTGTAATAGGAGCCATATTTTCAAATGTATTTGTTAAGAGCTTTTTTGGAGGAATCGGCGGTAACTTTATGAATCCAGCAGCTGCGGGAAAGGTATTTTTAATTACATCTTGGGCAGCTGTAATAGCCAAACCATCAAGGGAAGGAACCATTCAAGCTTCAACACTTATGGAGAAGTTTCTGGGATCAGCAAATGGAAATCTTGGAGAAGCTTCTGTTTTAGCCTTATTAATAGGATTTCTTTTTCTGTTATTAAGAGGAGTCATAAGACATAGAAGTACTTTAAGTTATCTGGTGTTTTTTACTTTATTTAATTGGATATTTTCAAGAGAAGGATATTTTATAGGTGATTACACAAATGTTATAAATGGAGCAGTAGTATTAGCAGCTGTATTTATGGCTAATGACTATGTAACTATCCCAAAAGAAAAGCTTGGTCAAGTAATTTTTGGAGGACTAACTGCTTTACTTGCAAGTATTATTATGATTTATGGCTATAACCCAGATGGTCCCTATTATGCCATAATTATCGCTAACTTGTTTACACCAGTAATTGATTATGCTACAAGAAAAAAAGATGTGAAGGAGGTTATTATTGAAGCATGAAAGAAAACTTAAAATTAGGAATAATACTTGGAATAATAACTTCGATAGCTGGACTATTTTTAGGCTTTGCCAGTAATCTTACGAAAGATGTTATAGCGGAGAATTCTAGATTAAATAAAGAAGATTTAGCCTTGGTTATGCCTTTAGCCACCTATGTTGAAGATACGGATAAAGCATTGGAAGGTAATATCATAGAAGTCCTTGAAGGAAAGAATGCTTCTGAAAGTATAGGATATCTGTTTAACGTAACTGCAAAGGGCTTTCATGGAGCAATAAACTTGATGATAGGAATATCAAATGATGGAAAGTTAACAGGCATAAAGGTAATATCACATACAGAAACTCCGGGTTTGGGTTCTAAAATAGACCATGAAAGCTTCACATCCAGGTTTAAAGAAATAACTACAGATAAAGGGGTCAGTATAATTAAAACTACACCAGTCAATGAAAATGAGGTTGAAGGGGTATCTGGAGCTACGATATCTTCAAAAGCAGTTGGTTCAGCTGTAAATGATGCGATTAACTATTTTAGAGTTAATATCCAAGGCAAGGTACCTATCGAAGACAATGAACCGGATACAACTTCCGGAGCAACGGAATGACAGGGAGAGGAGAGTTTATATGAGTAAGTTGTTTGAAAGAGTAAAAAATGGGCTGATAACTGAAAACCCAATTTTTGTTCAAGTTTTAGCCATGTGTCCAACATTAGCCGTAACTACTTCTACAAAAAATGCATTTGGAATGGGCGTAGCCACCACAATAGTGTTAGTACTTTCCAATATGTTAATTTCAGCATTAAGAAAACTTATACCGGAAAAAATCAGGATACCAGCTTACATAGTTATAATAGCGACTTTTGTATCTATAATAGAGATGTTTATTCAAGGATATGTTCCAACTTTATATAAATCTCTGGGAATATTTATCCCTCTTATTGTTGTAAACTGTATTGTTTTAGGAAGAGCTGAAGCTTATGCTTCGAAAAATCCTATAATTCCATCTATATTTGATGGGCTGGGAATGGGTTTAGGATTCAGTTTAGCTTTAATTTTAGTTGGAGCAATAAGAGAATTATTAGGTTCCGGTACAATCTTGGATATCTCCGTAATGCCTCAAAATTATAAACCCGCTTCAGTTATGATACTTGCTCCCGGTGCATTTATCACCTTAGGATTTCTTATGACATTTTTAAATTATATAAATATCAAAAAAGCTGAGAAAAATGGTACTTCCCCTAAAGTACTGGAACATGGATGCGGAAATTGTTCGGGATGTGGAACCGGATGTAATAAATAAAATGTATATATAAATGTATGTGTAATAAGGAGAAAAAGAGACAAATGAGTTTATTTCTAATTTTAATAAGTTCGATATTTGTAAATAATTTTGTTCTTTCTAAATTTCTTGGGATATGTTCCTTTTTAGGCGTATCAAAGAAGAAAGATGCGGCCATTGGAATGGGGCTTGCGGTTACTTTTGTTATGGTTATTGCATCCGTAATGTCTTATCTAGTGTTTAACTTTATTTTAGTTCCACTAGAACTTCAATATTTGTCAACAATAGCTTTCATATTGGTTATTGCATCACTGGTTCAATTAGTTGAAGTAGCAATAAAGAAAATGAGCCCGGGACTATATAAAGCTCTTGGAATATATCTGCCGCTTATAACTACTAACTGTGCTGTTTTAGGTATGACTGTTTTAAATATGCAGGAAAATTATAATTTTCTTCAATCCTTGGTAAATGGAATTGGAGCTTCTCTAGGTTATATGATGTCTATAGTTTTAATGTCTTTTATTAGAGAAAAGACTGATAATAATAAAAATATCCCAAGGGTTTTAAAGGGATTACCTATTACCTTATTTACTGCAGCCCTAATGTCAATTGCTTTTTTAGGCTTTCAAGGATTAATAAAGTAGGAGAGATAATATGAATATTTTATTTGCAGTCTTAAGTTTAGGAATTTTAGGTGTTATATTTGGTACAGCGCTTGGGTATGCATCAGATAAGTTTGCTATTGAATTAGACCCTAACGTTCCCAAAGTTCGTAAAGTCTTACCTGGTGCAAATTGTGGAGGATGCGGTTTCCCTGGCTGTGATGCTTTTGCAGAGGCAGTCGTAAGCGGAGAAGCGACAGTAAACGGCTGTACTGTTGGAGGAATAAAGGTTGCATCTGCATTAGGTGAAATACTTGGAGTTAAAGTAGAAAAAGTTGTGAAAAGCGCAGCCTTTGTCAACTGCAATGGAAGTTGCTCAAACAAAAAAATTGAGCTGGATACATATAATTATGATAATTGCGTTGATGCTCATGAAAATTGGGATAAAATATCTTCGGGATGTTCTTATAGTTGCTTGGGTTTAGGAACCTGTGTGAAGGTATGTAAGTTCGGAGCACTAGAAATTGTAGACGGAATAGCTAAAGTTAATGCTGAAAAATGTGTTAATTGTGGAGCGTGTATTAGAATATGCCCCATGGGATTAATAGAATCAATACCTGTAAATAAAAAAGTAAGAGTAGCATGTAGTTCCAAAGATCCTGGTAAGATAGTGAGAATAAATTGCAGTGTAGGGTGTATAGGGTGTAAAACCTGTGAAAATAATTGTCCTCATGATGCAATTCACACAAATGAACTCTTAGCAAAAGTAGAATATCATAAATGTGTAAATTGCGGTGTATGTATAGATAAATGTCCAACTAATGCGATAATTGATTTCACATAAATTGATTACTTTTGATGGTTATAACAAGCTATTATTTTTCTTGTGTTAAACTATTCATAAGAGTACAATAAGTAGTGTAAAAAGCAAATAATCAAAAAAATTGTGATAAATCATGTAAGACATAAAGGAATTCAAGAATGAGAATATTATTGGTTGAGGATGATATAGAAATTAGTGAAATGTTAAAGGGGTATTTACAGGCCAATGACTTTGAAGTCATAGTAGCTTATGATGGTGAGGAAGGCTGTGATGCCTTTTTATTACAGTCTTTTGATCTGGTATTATTGGATCTTATGATACCGAAACGAAATGGAATGGAAGTAATGAAGATTATTCGTGCACAAAGCATCGTGCCTATAATTATAATGTCAGCGAAAGATACGGACTCAGATAAGTCTCTGGGACTTGGACTTGGTGCGGATGATTACATAACCAAACCATTTTCAGTGACAGAAGTTTTAGCACGGATTAAAGCAAATATTAGGCGTTCAACACAGTACGTGACACAGCAGAGATTGGATGAACCTACAGAGCTGTCCATGGGAGGACTTACACTGAATCTTGAGACCTATTCTGTTACCAAAGGAGATGAGCTCCTTGAATTGACTGCTAAAGAATTTACAATATTGAAATTATTAATGGAAAACCCAGGGAGAGTATATACAAAAGCACAGCTGTATTCTCTGGTTTGGCAGGATAATTATTTTGGAGATGAAAATGCTGTAAATGTGCATATAAGCCGCCTTCGGACAAAGATTGAGGGAAATCCCAGAGAACCTAAATATATTCAGACAGTGTGGGGAATAGGGTATAAATTTGGAAATCTAAAGGAGTAAGGATATGCTGATATATATCTTATTAACAGCCCTGGTTTTGATTTCTTCAATACTTGTCAAGGAAATGATTGAGAAAAGAAAAATTCTGCAACAGTTACATGGTATTACTTCTGATTTAGAAGAGATTCTTAGTAAGGATACAGATGAAAAGATAATGTTATTTACAGATGAGAAAAAAATCAGTGCGTTAATTGAACAATTGAACAGAGCATTAGAAGTCAGTCAGAAGGTCAGGGTAGATTACCGAAAACTGGATCTGAAATCGAAATATATGCTGTCCAATATATCCCATGATTTAAAAACACCCTTGACGGTAATACAGGGGTATCTTGAAATAATGACAATGGATGAAAATAATAATACAAAAATGCTTAACAAAGTAACAGCCAAGACCAATCAGTTAATGGAATTGATGGACAAATTTTTTACTCTGGCTAAAATTGAGGCAGGGGATATAGACCTGACGAAAACCACCATTCAATTATGTGAATTCTGCCGTACCACCATTATTGATTTTTATGAGATCTTAATAGAAAATGAATTTCAGGTAGATATTCAGATACCGGAAAAAGAAATTCAGGTGTTTTCGAATGAGGATGCTCTAAAGAGGATATTGAATAACTTAATCACGAATGCAATTCGCTACGGAAATGAGGGTAAATACTTGGGGTTGGTAATACAGGAGAAGGAAAAAGAGATTATTATTGAAGTTATTGACAAGGGCAGAGGGATAAATAAATCAGAGACTGAACGAATTTTCGACCGCTTATATACGATGGATGATTCAAGAAATCAGCTGATTCAGGGCAACGGCCTGGGGTTAACCATTGTAAAAGAACTTGCTGAGAAAATTAATGCAAAAATTCATGTAGAAAGCGAAGCACATGTAAGAACTGCATTTATTCTTACATTGGAAAAGATTGATTATTAATATAATTCCCAAGAAAGAAATTCGTAAGAATTATTCAAGAGTTTTGAAAAATCTGAATGCTATATTTATATGGAATAATAAAAAGGAGAAAAAGTATGGCATATCTTTTAACTACGAATAACCTTACAAAAAGTGTTAATGGTAAATTGATAATATCAAATTTGAACATGCATATTACAAAAGGTGAGATTTACGGGTTTTTGGGACCAAATGGTTCAGGAAAAACAACAACAATGAAAATGTTATTAAATCTATGGAAACCAACATCAGGCGAGATTATTGCATTTGATCAGAAATTAATGCCAGATTCTTATGAATTATTGAAAAGAATAGGAAGTATAATAGAGTTTCCGACCTTTATGAAGACCTCAGTGCAGAAGAAAATCTGAAATTTCATTGTGAATACATGGGCTACTATAGTCCTCAAAGTATAGAACAGGCACTTAATATGCTCTCTCTGGAGGAAAATAAGAAAAAGAAAGTAAAGGAATTTTCCTTAGGAATGAAACAGCGGTTAGGCATTGCAAGAGCAATACTTACAAAACCGGAATTTTTGATCTTAGATGAGCCTACAAATGGCCTTGATCCGGCTGGTATGAAGCAAATAAGGGATCTTCTTACGATGCTTTGCCAGCAATATGGAATAACAATTTTAATCTCAAGTCATATGTTGTCGGAAATTGAAAATATAGCTCATACCATTGGAATAATACATCATGGTAAAATGATAAAAGAAATATCAATGAAAGAGATAACAGATATGGGCATTGAGTATATTGAGATTTCTACTCTAGAGATAAAGAAGGCTGCGTATGTGCTGGCGGAGAAATTGAATTTGAACAATATTAAAATTATTGAGGACAACCGAATCAGGATTTATGATAAGAAGATAAAACCGGAAGAAATCTCTCGTGTTTTTGCAGAAAACAAAGTCTCGGTGCATGAGCTGAATATAAAAGCCGAATCCTTGGAGGATTATTTTCTGAAGTTAACAGGGGAGGGTAAATAAATGTGGAAATTAATGAAATTAGAATGGAAAAAAAACAAAACCTCTACATATATCGTTAGTGCTATTATTATCATTGCATTAATTGGATTATTTATGTTCGCACAGTGTTATCTTGGAATTGCTAATGATGAGTCTACGGGAGTACCGGATGCAGTCCCTGGTATGGAAACGATGGCTGTTCAGATAGAACTATTTACGAACCTTTGCTTTCTTATATATACGGCGGCGATGATGTCGACCTTTATCATTACACCCTATAAGAATAACACTATGAATCTGATGTTTTGTTATCCCATTAAGCGTAAGAAAATCGTACTTTCACAAATGTTAGCAGTCTGGCTGTTTTCCTTTTGTGCCCTGCTCCTTGGTAAACTGCTAATATATACACTTCTATATACCACAGCCGGTAATATGAAAGCTTATTTTCTTTTAGGATATAACATGGCAAGTGTAAGTTTTTATTTACAGATTATTTTAAAATCTATAATTACTGTTTCCCTTGGTTTTATTGCACTTTACGTTGGTAAAGGAATGAAATCTTCAAAAGCAGCAATTATTACATCATTTTTATTGTTCCTGGTTATGAATGGCAGCGTTGGTGATTTTACTCTGCGAGACAATTCTATAGTCCCTGTTTTACTGATTTCAGCTTCACTCATTTGTGCATATCTTTCAGTACATAAGCTGGAGATAAAGGATCTGAAATAAATGCTGTTATATTAGTAAAAAGTGAAATAGGAATAGGAATTTGAAGTTTTTGTTAGTGACTGAAATATAACATAAAAGTGGATTTCTGTTTATTTAATTAGATTTGTAACACATGTATTTTTAATCCTACAAAAAAACTAAAAAAGTGCCCTCATGATTAATAAAGGTGAATAGATGTACAAAGATAAATTAGAAGAAGGTATTCATATTAAGGTTATTGGTGATAGTTTTGCAGCTGGCGCAGGTAGTTCCATGAGTTATGAAACAGAAGACCTAATATTTGAAAATAATGGAATTAAATTCTTTAGTAGAGTGGCACCAAACAGTTGGTGGGGCTTATTAGGAAAATACCTACAAGATACTTATACAGAATGCACTATTAAAAATAAAGGATGTGGAGGTGCATTTTCGTATCAGATAAATAAGTATCTTGATTCACTAATAGCATACGAGGATAGCTTAGTATTAGTGTTCATGGGATTAAATGACCGCAAATTAAAAAATGGCATGGAAGAATTAGAGACTAATCTTGAATGCATTATTGATAAATTGACTAGTCAAGGGAAAATGGTAGCAATATTAACCCCAACACCATCAGTATATAGTAATGAGTATTATCCGAATAGAATTCATCATACTGAAAATGTTGTTAGTGTTTTACGTGATGTAGCAAATAGAAAAAATAAACCAATAATAGATAATTACAAGTATGTTATTGAATATCTTCAAAGAACCCACTTGAAAATTGAAGATATAATTTATGGTGATGGATGCAGGAATGATGGCTTACATCCATCAGATGATGTTCAGAAATTGATGTTTCAAAATCTAATACAAACGTTACAAATCTAATTAATGTAAATAATTATTTTTTTATTCAGGTGGTAATTCCATCTAGAATAATGATTTCAAGAAATTACTGTGAAAACAAAGAAGTAATTTAGGATTATGCTGCCAGCCATATTGCATTAAAAAAAGAAAACTAGTACAAAAAGGAGCACCACAATAATGGAATTTACAAAACTCAAAAATAGTCTAGAGTGCCTAGGATATAACGTAAGTGAATTTAATAATGCAGAAGAAGCAACTAAGCATTTAGCTGATCAACTGAGTGATAGAACTATTGGAATTGGAGGTTCAGTTACTGTAGAAGAAATGAAACTGTATGATGCACTGGTGTCTCATAATGATGTGTATTGGCATATGCGATTACCTGAAAACATGGATGCTATGGAAGTAAGAAAGAGAGCAAATCTGTCAGATTATTATATTTCCTCGGTAAATGGTATTGCCGAAACAGGAGAAATCATCAATATAGATAATACTGGAAATCGTGTATCTGCAATCAGCTTTGGGCATGATAAAGTTTATTTAATTATTGGTGAAAATAAAATAGCTTCAAGTTATGAAGAGGCCTTAGATAGAGCAAGAAATATCGCCGCACCCCTTAATGCCAAACGTTTAGGCGTAAAAACACCATGTGCAATAAAGGGTGATAAATGTTATGATTGTAAAAGCCCGCAAAGAATATGCAGAAATTTTTCTGTACTATGGGAGAAACCTACAGGGAGTGAATATGAAGTTATATTAATTCATGAAAAGCTTGGATATTAAATTTCTTGGTGAATTCTACCAAGGTTAAAATATTATCTTACGAATTGATTAGAAAAACAAGGCTTTGTAGATTCAGTTGAAGCATGTCCCTCTATTTCTTATCGAATAAGGAAAGAAATACTAAATGAAGATACATCTGAAGCCAGTATGCAATCATTACAAGCAATGATTTAACATTTCAATGTCTATTGATTAATTCATACTCTTGAAACACTTTCTTTGCGTAAATCGACATAATTAGATAAAACAAATGAGTATTATTAGAAGTTAAGAAATAGGTGTATGAAAAATATTTTTACATTATGTTACTTTAATTGCATTATTTAACATATATTGATTATTGATTAATTATTGTCAATATTCAAGGAGGAACATTATGGAAAAAGAATTATTATTTAAGATTATACCTGTGAAAAGGATGAAAGCATTAATAACATTATTGATTGTTATTACATTAGTGTTTGGAAACACTGCAACAGCTCATGCAGGAAGTTATACTAGCAAAAGTTTTTCATATTCTAGAGATATAGTCATTGGTTCAACGACAGTTGTAACTATTACAGAGAACGTAATTGTTTGGTTTTATACTGATGGAAAAGTTCATATTTATTCACAAAGTATATCATATAATAATTTAAGCCCTCTTGCTTCTATTTATTTATATACACCTACCGTTACTAATACTGATGGATCCTATAGTCAGACTGTTGGTAATGTTGATTTATATTACTTAGGGACGACGTATTATATTGCTTGCGTTGCAACAATATATAATGGGAGCTCTAGTCCAGCGTTGTCTATTTTTTAGTTAAAAGGTCCGGTCCTTGCTAAATAACAATAGAAGAGCACCTTGTAACCTTAATCCATTAATACAGTATATGAAAACTAATCACGTGTGTTTGGTGTAATCGTTAAAATTCAGAGGATTTTTAACTCAAATTGATGAGTTAAAAGTCTTCTTTTTATGGTAAGTTTTAAATGAAAAATCAAACTTAAAGTTCTGCAAAATATAAAGTAAATTATCCATTATGATAGCTGCTTCGCTGTCCTGTTCCAGACCAAAAAAAGTCAGTGTGCAAAGTTTTATATTCTGTATTTATCTACTATTTATAGAAAAAGGCAATATATGTGCCAGAAAAAGCTGTTTTTATGTTATAATATGGATATAATTCCGTTCAGATTTTGTTAGATTACTTCTTGAAAACTGAATTTTTTAGAAAATAGGTGAGGAATAATATTGATTTTTGCATTGATTCCCCGTATTTCAAGGGCTGAAGTGTTTGAAAAACGTCTAAAAATTGTATGATTAAAAGGAAATGGTGAAAAAAATGAAAAAGAAGATAGCTATATTTTTATTAAGTACATGTATCGTGATGACTGGCTGCAGCAATGAGAAATCTATAGAGGAGAACCAGGCAGTAACGGAACAAGCTGACGTAAAAACAGAGGATAAAATAAATAATACGGTGAGTGAGCCGGAATCCGAAGGGGATGCAACGCAGGGTAATTTGGGTGTGGATATCCTGGAAGGACAGATTAAGGAGCAATCATTTGATATTGAATTAGACAGCTGGGGGAATGTGACCTTTGCGTCTTTTCTGCCTGTGGCAAATGAGAACGGGGATGGGGATGTACAGTTCAGGCTATTAAGCGGGAAGGATATTATCTATCACTTTCCAGGAATAACAGAGGATAATCTATGTACCGGACAGACCTTTAAAAAAGTTATTGCAGTTGCTTTTAATGATTATAACAAGGATGGTAAAAGGGATGTTATTATTATCAACGAATATGCTCCTCAGTCTGGGCCGAATAAAGAGGATAACTATAAGCAAGTCAGGGTTTACACGCAGGAAAACGAAAAAAAGGAGTTTATTATTGACAGCAATATAACCGAATACCTGAACAAATATTTTTATAATGAAACTATTGATTCTGCAATGGAGGGAATAACGAAATATCAAAAGGAAATGAGAGTAGAAGCGGTTTATTATGGAGATTACTCCATCGTTAAATGTGTTGGAACAGCCCAGGTATATGCAATGTCACAGGAAGAAATAGAGGAAGTAATAGGAAATAAATTAAGTTATGCTCCCGTCTCTTTTGCATGGAATGGAAATACAATGAGTACAAGCTATAGTGATAAAACTTATTCAGCCAATCAATTTTCAGAGGATTTTGGAATTCAGTCATCAGAACTGGGAATGAAAGAAAAGGAATTTTTGGCAGTGTCGGTTTTAACAGAAGGAAATTTTATAGGGCAGAATTTTTATGTTATAGATGAAAATAATCTGCTGGTTTATTATGAAGGTGTATTTTTCAAAGCAGAAAGGTCAGCACTTAAAACCGACTGAAACTACAACCTTAAGTACCCGTTTGGGTTGTTATTTCAAAGTGGCTCTATGGCCTGAAAAAATAGAATAAACGACTACGTAGTGTTAAGAAAATCTAGCACTGCGGTAGTCAGTTTATTTTACAGAAGCATTTTACAATGGATATAAACTTTTTTCTTTATTCGAAGAATTATATTCATTATTTTTTTGAGGCATTAGAAAGCGCTGTTTTAGAGAAACCAATGCAAATATCATAATGACTCGGTTTACGATGAATATTGTCGTAATGAATGTTGGAGTAGAAGAAAACCATGCTACATTCGTTAGATCCTTTTAACCCTTATATAAAACTAATTGTTTTAAGATAGACTGCCATGCAGTCTATCTTTTTGTTTTTCATATTGACATTTATCGATATGAATAATAATATAAACATATCGATAAAATAGACATGAGGTGATGTTATGGATAAAATATATGAATATGAACAAAATGCAAATGTATTTAAAGCTTTGTGCGACCCCAATAGATTAATGATAATTGATCTTTTAAAAAATGGAGAAAAATGTGCATGCGATTTATTAGAGGTAATGAATATATCCCAATCAACTTTATCTCATCATATGAAACTTTTGTGTGAATCGGGATTAATTAATTGTAGAAGAGAAGGTAAGTGGATGTATTATTCTCTCGGTCAAAAAGGATTTGCAAAAGCAAATAGTTTATTACAAGACATCATGCAAGCAGCTGTATTACTTGATATGGAAGCAACCTGTGCTTGTGACTAATGAAGGAGGAATATCAATGCGTATTATTATCATTGGCGCCGTAGCAGCCGGAACATCCGCTGCAGCGAAAGCCAGAAGAAACAGTGAAGAAGCGGAAATAATTATCTATGAAAAGGATAACTTTATATCTTACTCCGGTTGTGGAATGCCTTATTATATTGGGGGTGAGATTAAAAGTGCTGATGCACTGACTCCACGTGACCCTGCTTTTTTCAAAAATAAATATAACGTTGATATCTATACACTACACGAGGTTTTGTCTATCCATTCAGAAGAGAAAAAAATTACGATTAGAAACCTTTTAACGAACGAGGTGTTCAACGATTATTACGATCAACTAGTGCTTGCAACAGGAGCAAGAGCTGTTATTCCGCCAATAAAAGGTACTGACTTTAAACATGTATTCGTATTAAGGAATATTAACGATATGAATCGTATAAAGGATTATATCAATAGTTATCATCCAGAATCTGCAGTGATTGTTGGTACAGGATTTATTGGTCTTGAAGTGTGTGAAAACCTAAAAAATCTTGGAATTAACACAATATTAATAGAAAAATTACCACAGGTCACGCCAGGATTAGATCCGGATATGGCTGTTTATGTTGAAGAACATTTAAGAGATAAAAAAATTTCAGTGATGACAGATATTTCAGTGAAAGAGATTTCTGAAAACCATGTTATATTATCAGGTGATACAAATATAACAGCTGATATGGTCCTGCTTTCTACGGGAGTCCGGCCAAATACTGAACTGGCAAAAGCTGCAGGTATAGAACTTGGAGAAACGGGTGCTATTAAAGTAAATAGTAAAATGGAGACCAACCGAAAAAATATTTATGCCTGTGGTGATTGTATAGAACAATTTCATGTTGTGTCAGGTAAACCGGTTTACAGACCTTTAGGCTCTACCGCCAATAAAACTGGTAGGATTGCTGGCGATAGTATAACAGGAGGTAATCTCGAATTTCGAGGAGTACTCGGAACTGGAATCTTTAAAATCTTTGATTTGACAGTAGCACAAACGGGTCTTTCAGAACGTGAAGCTCATGAACTAGGTTATGATTTAGTCGTATGCCATAATATAAAACCGAATAAACCGGAATATATGGGCGGCAAAGAAATGGTTATTAAAGGGATTGCGGATAAGGCAACCGGCAGACTTCTTGGTGTTCAAATCATTGGATATGAGGGTGTTGATAAAAGGATTGATGTATTTGTCACAGCTATTTCTTTTAAAGCGAAAGTAGAAGACCTGTTCCATCTGGATTTAGCTTATGCTCCTCCTTTTTCAACAACAAAGGATCCAGTAATGTATACCGGTATGATACTCGATAATGCCATTCATAAAGGCAGACCCTTGTTGACTGCACAGGAGTTGGATGAGTTGATTGAATCCGGTGAGAAGTATACTTTGATTGATGCCAGAGTAGTCACACAGTATGAAAAGAACCATATTGAATCGGCAAAGAGTATTCCACATTCAAAATTAAGAAGCGAATTACCAGAGATAGAACAAGAAGAAGTAGTAGTGACTTACTGTAATAAAGGTGTGACAGGTAATGCAGCCCAAAACATTCTTATGGGCAGAGGATTAAAAAAAGTATATAACCTATCCGGAGGCCAGAAGCAGTACAGTAAAACACACTCTAAAAGTTAAAATAATAATAAAATTATTAAATCATTGTAACAATATTTTTTGTTAGCATACAATATGCTTATATGCGCATATGCTCATATACTGGGAAAGCAGGAAGGAAAATACCATGGTAGAAATCTTTAAGGCTTTATCTGAAGAAAGTAGATTACGTATTCTGTCGTTGATATTGGAAGATGAATTGTGTGTCTGTGAAATTGAATCATCTCTTAGAATGACTCAATCGAATGCCTCACGTCATTTGTCAGTATTGAAAAGGAGTGGAATACTCGACAGTTATAAAAATGCTCAATGGACCTATTACCGCTTAAATAAAGACTTTATCCTGGAAAACAAAGAGTTATGGGAATATCTGAGACAAAAGCTTATTAAACTTCCAACCTTTTCATCGGATCAGGAAGCATATCAGAAATGTAAGGTACAAGGATTATGTAATTGTAATAAACAACCACATTAAAGGAGTTAGAGAAATGAAAAAAGAAAAAGCACAAGGTATCGGTTTTTTTGAAAAATACCTTACAGTATGGGTATTGCTCTGTATGGTATCAGGTATATTGATTGGACGATTTTTACCTGGAGTTCCTGAAGTATTAAACAAAATGCAGTTTGCTGGGCAAAACATTCCCATAGCAGTACTTATTTGGATTATGATTTATCCAATGATGATGAAGATTGATTTTCAGGCATTAAAAAATGTTGGTAAACATCCATTGGGTATCGTAATATCCAGCGGTAGTAGTTGGTTGATTAAACCTTTTTTGATGTTTGGGCTTGCGTCACTTTTCTTTCTTGTAATATTTAAAGCATTGATACCTGCAGGTTTAGCACAAGATTTTGTGACAGGCGCAGTTCTATTAGGTACAGCTCCTTGTACTGCAATGGTATTTGTATGGAGCAATCTGACAAAAGGGGATCCGGCACATACACTTGTACAGGTATCGGTAAACGATCTTCTTATATTGATACTTTTTGTACCGTTAGTTCAATTCTTGTTAGGTGTGAACAATGTACAGATTCTTTGGGATACGCTTATATTTTCCATCGTATTATTTGTAGTAGTTCCGTTAATTGGTGGCTTTCTTACACGAGCTTTAATGATAAAGAAGAAAGGCTTAGAATACTTCAATGAAAAATTTGTTACCAAATTTGATGGTATCACAACTTTGGGATTGTTATTGACTCTAATAATTATCTTTACATTCCAGGGAGATATCATTTTAGAACAGCCATTATATGTTCTATTAATAGCAGTACCGCTTATATTGCAAAATGTTATTTCAGCCACTTTTACATATCAGATATGCAAATGGACAAAGCAACCGCATAACATAGCAGCACCTGCAGCTCTGATTGCAGCTTCTGATTTTTTTGAATTATCAGTGGCAGTAGCAATTGCAATTTTCGGACCAACTTCCCCGGTAGTGCTTGCCTGTACAGTAGGCGTGCTGACTGAGGTTCCTGTTATGCTTTTACTCGTGAAGTTTGTTAATAAAACGAAACATTGGTTCCCACAACCAATAACCAATAAATAATTAGAAAAAATGACTATTTAGGAACCGGCAATTTGCTGTTCAACAGGTCTTTGTGGAGTAGGTATTGACCCTAAATTACTGCGAATTTCAACTGTATTTAATAAATTTAAAAAAGATGATGTTCATGTTGAAAGGTTTAATCTCACAAATTCTCCGCAAGAGTTTATTAATAATAACGATATTAATGATTTTATATATACAAATGGTGTAGATTTTCAACTGATCAAGCAGGATATTTGAAATTTATTATAAGTGAAAAGTAATTGCATCAGTTTAAGCCATATAGACGAACAAGAAGAGCTGATAAAATATCAAGAAGAGGTTCTTGCAAAAGCAAGAGAGACAATGGCAGAAGATGATGATGTTGTCGTTATTGACACTGCACCAACTGGGAATACCTTATTACTCCTTGTGTAAGCAAAACTACAACCTAGAAGTGATGCGTACACAAGGAGATATATACCTGATTCAGTTAAAAAATTACTACTTATGCTGAGAAATGTTAATGAAACAGAGGTCATAATATTATAACATTGCCAGAGGTAACACCGGTTTATAAAGCAATGCGACTTGAAGAAGATCTAACGAGTAGCAATTGCCACAGAATGGTGGTTATCAATGCTTCACTGTACCAAGCTGGAACCTCTAATTATCTGTTGGCTACAAAGGGCAAACAACGAAGCCGAATGGATTCATGAAGTGATTGAACATACCGGGGGTATTTTGCCATTAAAAGTTGGGTACCAGATGGAAATCGTTTATAAAAACTAATTCTCATATATAGAAAATAAATTAAATTATGGTTCATAACACAATATGCTTTACAAAACAAACTATGAACCATATTTATTTCATTAATTTTATAAGATATCCAGGGTAATATAAGATAAAAAGAGTACAGTATTAAGTTGTGAATTTACATAATTCATATTATAAGTAATATATATTTCATTTGACACTATTTTTTGGTTATAAAATTTATATATTTATTAACAGTCATACAACGTAGTATACCCCTCCAACTATTCGCAAAACGCAAGTTTAACGAATAGTTATTTTTATTATCTGCATGAAATTAAAGAAAACTCTACTTCCTTCATTTTAGCATGTTAACCAGTTTTCTTGAGTTAAATATATTAATAGTATTTATAAAAACTCTTATATATACGATAATATAATTTATATACTGTACAAATATAAAACTTCCTAAGTTACCGGCAAAAAAAAAGTACTGTTGCCTTTTTATACCAAGGCTGCAATGCTTTTTTTTATTATGATTTAACTCATGAATTCCTTAAGATTTAAAGCTGTATCAGTAACTTTCATATCTACCTTATATTGTTCTTCCAGATTATAAGCATGGTAATAACCCTTACTCATCATATAATCTGAAATAACCTCATGAGTAGTTATCATAGCATTTAACTGATTAATCAAGGTGGCCCGTAATTGTGGTGATGTAGTCTCAGTTATTGCAACTGCATATTCTTGTATACCACTTTTAGAAGACAACAAGAAATCAGTTGCTATCACCTGATCACTTAATTTATCTGTACCGGTTAGTTTTTCAATAATTGAATTCATTTTCAGCCTTCTTTCTATGGTATTATAACTATTTTATTTGTTCAGGTACAGCTATCATTGATTGTTCCAGATGCCCTCGTAATTCCTTAATATGCTGTTGTGAAGTATAAATATTGTTTTTTAAGATATTCTTTAATTCTTTATCAGAAACTAACGGGGACATAGTAATTGATTTCGTTAAACTTAAATTCCTGATTGTCATAATCTCACGAAGCTGAATAGTTTCATTTGGAGCAAGTCCTTTCTCCTGCATCTTTCTCTCTCCTTCCAAACAATTTATAAGCTTTAAGGTTTTAAGATAACCTTTATGCAATTATCCGTCTTTGTATCAAATACTTCATATCCATATGAAGCTTTGTCAATCGGAAGCTTATGTGTGATGATATCGCTGGGATCTACTTTCCCTTTTGAAATCAGATCATAAAGTGTCTGCATAATCGGGATTACAGGAGCTTGTCCTGTTCTGATATTAATATTGCGATTCATGATATCGCCGAAAGGAAATGCGTTATATTTTCCTCCGTATACTCCTGTTACCTGAATTAGTCCGCCCTTTCGGACTGCCTGGGTTGCCATTACAAATGCACCCAAGGATCCACTCTGTAGCTTTAATCCCGAACCAACAAACTCCATCGGTGTCATCTTGCCATCCATGCCGACACAATCAATAACAATATCGGATCCACCTTGTGTAATCTCTTTCAAATATTCGCCGGTATTGTCATGTTGTTCAAAGTTTATTGCCTCTACATTATTATATTTCCTGGCATGCTGTAAACGGTAATCGATATAATCAACCGCTATTACCCTTTTTGCACCACAAAGCCATGCAAATTTTTGAGCTAAGAGCCCAACGGGTCCACATCCAAGGACGATTACAGTATTACCTTCTTTCACGCCTGCATTTACTACACTCCAATAAGCAGTTGATGCTGCATCTGCTATGAGAATAAGTTTTTCATCTTCTACTTCACAATCATCCGGAATCCGAAAAGGAGTGAAATTACCGTATGGTACCCTTAAATATTCGGCCTGCCCTCCAGGGTATCCGCCGAAGGTTTCACTATAGCCAAAGAACCCTCCGCCTTCTCCATTTGGATTCGAATTATCACACATACAGGTAAGATCATGCTTACAAAAAAAGCATTCTCCACAGCTAACATTAAATGGAACAATAACTCTGTCACCTTTTTTTAATTTAGTAACCTCAGGACCAATCTCCTCTACAATACCCATCGGTTCATGACCAATAATATAACCCTGTGGAAGGTTAGGAATCATATCGTGAATCAGATGAAGGTCCGAACCGCAGATTGCTGAATTTGTTATTTTAACGATGATATCATCGGGTTTTTGGATTGTCGGTGTAGGTACCTCCTTAACCTCAACTCTTTTTATTCCTTGAAATGTTACTGCCTTCATATAAATAACCTCCTTAATTATTTATCCAGAGTAGCAAACAAACCGGATCTGCTTGTATCTCCAGGGAATAAGTTCATGCTTGCAATCTCAGTGGCAGTCTGCGAGGATTCTAAATCCATCTGAAATTGTTTATCCAGATTAACCGGGTGAAACCAACCCTTTTCAACCATAAGCGTCGATACAGCTTCATGCATGTTGATAGCCTTATTTAATTCATTCCTGAATACCGTTCTTACTTCAGTTGAAGCAGCTTCTGTTAATGCGATAGCACAATTTCTTACACTGTTTTTAGTATTTAATAAAAGCGCCATAGATATTGTAGTATCAACTAATTTTGGCATACCTTCAGAATTTCTGACTTCCAAATAATCCTTTATCAAGTTCTTACCTCCTTATTAATAAATGTTGTCAGTTATAACGAACAGCATAAATCATGGTTAATATATAGGTAGTGCTTATATTTTACAAGCTACTATCTTATTTTAGGTGCTTTTGAATACAATTTTTGAAGTTCTCCAATGGATTGAATATCTTGCTGAACATCCTTCTCCAACAGTGCTTTTAAATCCTGATCAAATACTACACCCTCCATCATTTTTGAAGAAGTCATATTAATCGTTTTTAAATTAAGCATTTCATGTAACTGCATCATTTCATTTGGTGCCAAAAAATCATTTACCATTCTTTCACCTCCATGGTTTAATAATTGAAAATATCTGTATTATTATTTCTTCAAATACTTTTAATATACATATCAAGGTATAACACAAAAATAATCTCGATGCTGATAAAAGCTCCGTTACAAATTTCTGTAACGAAGCTTTTATCAGCGTTTGCATTGGCTAGAATATAAAGAACAATATATAATTTTAGATACCGAAACAACTGGTTTAGAACCTATTATATTACAATCATAAAGTAATGAATCTCATACGCAGAAAAAAGTAATAATTTACCACTTAATGTTCTTGAAATAATATTTTGCACTATAAAAGCTCCTCTTTACAGTAACTGTTTGGTATTTTACTGAATCTGCAAAGGGAGCTAATAATTTTCACTAACACTAATATTGAAACAATAAATTAATATTTAGAACTCTTTTAATGCTATATATCATTGCAATTTTACTATTTATATTCCCTTATGCTACTTCCTTACTTCCAGAAGATACCCTTATTTTTCTATTACTCCGATACTTCTAATAGCTTCTCCAGCAGATAGTCTAATTGAATTCCTGAAGAATATATATCTATATCATAGAAAAGTGTATAATCAATGGGTATTATATGATTTGCCTGAACAGCGGGAATTGACTGCCAAACGGGGTTATCTTCTAACTCATTCAGTTCACCACTGAATATAATATAATCGCCGGCATATTCATTAATAACTTCAAGTGAAACATCACGGTATTGGTCTTTGCCTATGATTTCATTCTGTATAATCTCGGGAGCCTTAAATCCCATGTGGCTGTAAATCAGATCTCCTCCACGTCCCCACTTATCGCCGTATGCCCAGACACCGCCATTGTCACTGCCTTCAAATAGACTAAAGGTTTTGTCCATAATTCCTTTTTCTGAAAGCTGTTTCTTGGCATCTTCTATTTTCAGATTAAAATCTGTTAATATCTTGACTGCAGCTTCTTCTTTATTTAGAACCTTTCCAAGAAAGGTAATTCTTTCCTCCATACTGAGCTCTGTAAACGGAATAATTATGGTAGGAGCAATTTTTGATACTTTGTCGTACTGCTCTTCGTTTACTACAAGAATTAAATCCGGCTCATATGTCATAATATCTTCTGATTCAAAGCTTGCCCATACAGGAAGATCGGCAACTTCTTTTTCATAAGCGGTTCCGGTTGCATCATAGGTTGCAACCGGCTTAACCCCCAAAGCAAGTACATCACCCATTCCATAGGTGGCTATTACCCTCTCAGGGTTTGCCGGTACCTCGATATCTCCTTTAACGGTGCTTATAGTCCTTGTGCCGGTTTCTGTCTCTGTGTCCTTTATTGCTTCGGTTGCTGCTGCCTGAGTGGGGCTTGTTTCTGTCCCTTTTGTATTAACAGGTGTTCTATTACTGCAGGCAGAAAGCAGTATCACCATTGAAAGCGCTGCGGCAGCTAAGGTCTTATTCTTCATTTGCTTTAACATGTAAACATCTCCTTCTTTTCTGAGTTTGCCATGACTAACTTGGCCTTTCTCATTATAGGAAAAGGAGGATGCATTTTCCATGGAGAAATCGTTCCGATAACTTGGTATTTTCGCTCTATAATCTCTGGGGGTCATCCCCGTAGTTTTTAAAAATAACTTACTGAAATAAAATTCATCAGGAAAACCACAGGCAGTCGCAATACTTCGTATAGGCAGACTGCTGCTATGCAGTAACTTACGGGCTGATAGCATTCTTGCATTGGTTAAATACTCCTGAGGACTTTCTCCATATTCATTTTTGAAACATCTGCGTAAGTGGCTGTCACTTATCCCAAACACTGACGCTATGGATTGAATGGAAACTGATTCGCGGAAATGTTCATCTATGTACCTTTTCGTCATTGAGACAACATCTGGTTGAAGTACATTTACTTTGCCCTGTTCAAGTTCTCTGTAAATTTCATACACTAATTGATAGAAGGCTGTCTTTTCATAGAAGCACTCCAAGGGACTGGGCTGCTTCCATACTTCATACATTCTGCAAAGTAATTCCGAGATAAAAACAGGATTATTCGGCGTAAATCCATACTGCTGCCTAAATGGATTCGTTTGTTCCAGTAATCTGTTAATCTCTTTTTTATGTGTAACCGGCTCACTGTAACGATATAATACCAGATAGTACTCCAGCCATTCCTCCATAGGTCGAAGGGATAACTCCATCCCTTTCCCCACATGACACAGTCCGAAATTCTCCGCGCAGTAGGAAGTCTCCTCTATTAATATCTCCGCTTTTCTTCCGGCAGTAAATAAAAAGGCACTGGCAGGAAGTCGATACCGGAGTATTGGATCTTCTGGTGTGATTAGCCTGTGTCGGATATCTAAAAGAGAGATATTAACCTGCTCCCATATACGCAATGCACAGGTAAGACTCTCCTGTGTAAAAATAGATGGCTTCTGTTCTTCTCTGTTCACAACAGCTCCTCCATAAATATAAGATAAAACAATGTCTTTAGTTAGAAAACTCTAACATATTATAGCATCTTATATTATTTTTGTATATGGTAGCAATACTAAAACTTGTTTTTGTCCTTAAACTCTCAGTCTTTTATTAAGTCAACAGACCAGTCAAATCCGTAGCTGACATGAAAGGTGTCCCGGAAATTACCTAAACTAATAGCAATTCCAACCTTCATCAGCTCATTGGTATAAATCAGGGATTTGCCCCTTTCAACAAAACCAAATGTTTTAACAAAAGGAAGCTTCTCTTGATATACCACAATTTCTTTATGCCTGATGATTACCTCTAACACATCCCCATAATCATAGCCTTGTTGAAGCATCTCCGCTACTGGTATATTACTCCACAAATTCCCGAAGTTGGGATCACTGCTTTCTAATATTCCTGCTGCCTTATTTGCAGTAATTACCGGCTTAGGTATACGATGCATAACAATATCCTCAACAGGATAAGCAGGACCGACTTCCTCATATGATATGATACCGCTGGCAAGTTTTGCAGCGCAGTAACCGAATAAATCCCTACCGTGAAATACGCTGGTACCCAACGTTGTTTGGAGCCGGTTAACGGTCTCATCAATTTCTCTGACCTCTTCAATACCTGCATATTCCTTCATATGGGTTAGTGTGCCGTTATCCGGTGTTACGATATAATAACCGTCTTTTGTCTTTGCAATACAGGCTTTTCTTGAAGTACCTACCCCTGGATCCACTACTGAAACAAAAATAGTTCCCTTCGGCCAAAAACCAACCGACTGATAAAGGCGGTAAGAAGCACTCCAGGTATCAAAATGAGGAATTTCATGGGTTCCGTCAAAGATCTCTAAGCTGCGGTCTACTGTTTTAACGACACCGTACATGGAACACACGGCACCTTCTTTATAAGTAAAGTCTGTCTGGAAAACTAAAATTGGTTTTTCCATATGTTTGTATCCTTTCTGTCTATCAAATGCCACCTTTTCTTAACTCTTAGATGACTACTTACTGATAGAATTCTGTCCTGCGTAGTTTGAAATAGGGTCTCTCACTACGTATAATACTACTTTGCTTCAAATCAATGTCACAATACAGGATTTCTTCGGCTTCTCCTGCTTTTATCAGAGTATTGCCAATGGGATCGGCAACAAGGGATTGTCCGGCGAAATTCATATTATCTTCTTCTCCCACCCGGTTACACATAGCGATATAGACACTGCTCTGCATTGCCTGAACCCTTACCTCCCATTCAAAAAGCTCCATGGGTTCACCGATTGTATTGGCTGTGGGTATTAAAATAAGTTCTGCTCCCAGCGCTGCACAGGTACGAATACTTTCAGGCAGATGTCTGTCAAAGCAGATTACAATACCAACCTTGCCAAAAGGAGTGTCATATACCTTAAAGCCATCATCTGAAGGCGTATAATAATCCTGCTCATAAAAATATTCGCATTGCGTTATATGTACCATCTTGGATATTCCCAAAAGCTTTCCGGTATTATCAATCATTAAGGAGGCATCATAATTGTGTCCCTTTTCCTTTAGATAAAAATTAGGTGACAGGAATATCCCTAATTCCCGGCTCTTGTTTCTGAGTTCGGTAACAAAGGGATGATTTATTTCGAGTGCCTGCGGCTCCATGTCCAGTCCCTGATACTGAGGAAAGAAAGGAGTGAATTGGAGCTCCGGAAAGAATATCATATCTGCTTTATTTACTGCTGCTTCCTCCATAGCAGAAAGCGCTTTGCGCAGATTCCTCTCGCTGTCATTATTCATTTTCATTTGTGCTAAGGCCAGTCTCATTCTTCTTATTACCTCCTGAAGTTGAATTAATTTTTTGAAAAAGTAGTAATCCCAGAATTATAATGGTTCCTCCTAGGAAGGTTGCCTTGGTAGGGGTTTCTCCAATCATTAGAAAACCAATTAATGCAGCAATAAAAGGTGTAACGAACATAAAATTAGTAACATCGGAGGTTTTTACAGCCAAGGATAATCCTTTTGCCCACCAGATATATGCCAGACAGCTTGGGAAAATTCCCAGAAACAAAATTACCGGCAACTGATACGTCGGTGCGTGTAATACCTGATTACCTGCTTTGGGCAGAAAGAAAAGCAGCAATATGGTCCCTCCGAATATATTATAGGCAGTGGCCTGGAGAGCGGTATACTTCCTGAGGTAATATCTCTGAAATAAATTATAACAGCTAATACAAAAAGCTGCACCCAGCATCCAAAATACGCCTTTGTTCATGGTAAATACACCATCCCAAAGGGTTAGTATCAGTATTCCGATGAATTCCACCGATATTGCAACCCACCCTTTCAGCTTAATCTTTTCTTTGTAGAAAATACCTGCTAATAACGCAGTAATAATCGGTGCTGTGGCAATCAGAATACTACCCGTAGCTGATGTCAGTGTTTTCTGTGCCTGATTAAACACCTGCATGTAAATAGTAAAACCTAATGCTCCTGATAAGAAGAATTTCGGTATATCTTTAATCTCAGGGAGTCCAATTTTAAGAAATACCCCTACCATAAGAAGGCAGACAGAAGCTACCAGGTAACGTAATAATCCCAAAGTATCCCCGGTAAAATGTTTTAGAGCAATTTTAGTAAGTGAAAATGCAGATGCCCATAATATTATTGTTCCAAGAGCATAAAGTTTTGCTTTTTTTTGGTCATTCATGGTTGTCATTAATGTAGTTTCCAGTTGTATATTCGAACAGGAGACCCCATACAGCCTTTCTTATGTATTGGTTACTGCTACTTTCATATATACAGCTCAGCTAATGTATTAATTTTATATTAAGCATAAAGTTTCTACATACACTGCCAATTATATTAAATGTTTAATAACAATTTATGATAAGTAATATATCATAATAAATTACCGAACTCAATAAATTTTCTTTTGAATAGATAAATTTATGCCTAATATACGAACCTTCATCAAGATATCAAAAAGCTGTTATTTTATTTGGTAATAAACTAATACCCTGCCAGCATGGAGTATAATAGCACGCTCCTTGTTGCTGGCAGGGTATGTATAATAATTCTTAGTACAATTTAATCATGAAAGTCTTCCGCTTTTATACTAGTCTACCTTTTTATACAGATTGACATCTCCTGGTTTTTCCATCAGATCCTTAAATTGAACCATAGCTTCTTTAAAATGGTCTGCAGACATATGCTGCTCCAAGGCCTCTTTGTTTTCCCATTCCTCAATAAAGGTAAAGATGTGTGAATCGGTTAAATCCTGAAATACATCATAAGCGATACAGCCTTTATCTTTGCTATTTGTATCCTTTACCAATTGACCGGCCAATGTAACGAACTCATCAACTTTATCTGACTTAATATAATTCTTCGCCACTACTTTAATCATAGTATGTCTCCTCTGTTCTAGTAATATAAACACTAATTCGAATATAGATTTTAAGCTGAGTAAATCTCATATCAGAAATATTTGTATATACAACTATATATATCATGAATCATTATTCCTGTCAATTGGCTCTTCCAATGAAGTTCTAATTCATGTTACAAGATTAGAATGCTATACGGTTTATACTCAGAAGCTCTACTAAGAAAGATTTTAAATCAACTATATTATTTTGAATTCTGAATTTAAAATGTTTAATATGTTTAAGCTTTTAAATTCTGCAATCCTTTAATATTATCAATATTTTTCAGATGGTAAGCTTCTCCATCCTGACCTTTTATAGTAACCTCTGACAGAATCAGTTTCTCTACATTTTGAATAAATACTCCCAAACGGCTTGTTTCCTCAAGGTCATCCATCATATCCGGATATCCTTTTATAGCCTTTTCGTCAAACTGAACAGTTACATTCTCAAATTGCAGCTCTTCAATTTTTCTCTCCGGTAAACCATATATATAGACAGCTGCCACATGGCAGTTGATGCAATCGATATTATGGAAGGCAAGCTTTTTGATTACCGGTGTTCTTTCATCTACTGGATATGCTGCCTTGTTTTGTACATAGGCTGAATGCCCATCCGGATCACAGAAGTAAAAACAGTTTATAACAATGGGAGTCATTACACCGTCCATTCGTATATTATCGAATACGATATTATCAATTATTGCATCCTCTCCTCTGCCTCTCCTGGTTTTTACACGCAGTCCTCTGTCCGTATGAAGAAAAAGGCAGTCTCTGACAGTTATATTCCTGACACCACCTGCATTCTCACTTCCTATTGTTACCGAACCATGTCCATCCTGCATACAGCATTGTCGAATGGTTATATTTTGAGAAGGCGTTTTAAACTTTCTGCCAAAATAAATCTTGCCGGATTTAATTGCAATACAGTCGTCTCCAACACTAAAGAATACCCCTGTGATTTCAACATTATTACAGGATTCCGGATTCAGAGCATCCGTATTGGGTGAATTCTTAGGATTTAATATACTTAAGCTGATAAACTTAAGTTCTGAACAGAAATAAGGATGCAGGGTCCAGCTGGGACTATTAATTAATACTACCCCTTCGATTACGACATTCTTGCAATTACTTAAGAATATCAGCCTTGGCCGATAGGCCAAGTTCTTTTCCTTAGGCTTATCCCACCAGTTGGTTATATCCGCATTACCGTCTATCTCCCCCTGTCCGTATATTACTACATTTTCCAGGTTCATGCCCTGAATAACTGCAGAAAACATGGTCAAGGGGTTTCCCTCCCAGGTTCCCAGGTAGCAGGTATCCTCTTCATCATAGCTCTGAATGCGTCCGGGTATTATGGGCCGTTTTTCTCTTTCGGTAAAGGCCTTTAAGATGGCTCCTTTTCCTAATTCCAGTTTTATATTACTCTTAAGAAATAAAGTAGTAATACGATAGGTTCCTGCCGGAATAAAAATTCTTCCGTCTATTGGACAGGACATAATCGCAGCTTGTATAAAGCAGGTGTCATCAGAGAGTCCATCTCCTTTCGCCCCAAAATCCCTGACATCTAAACTAAAGGATTCCTTCTCTGTCTGAAAAAATATACTGCTTTCACTCTGCTCACTTTTAACCGTAAGCTTATACCTGCTATCAGGTTTTAATTCGTATATGCCGTTGATGACCCGTTCTGTATTTCCGTATTCCTTATCATTTAAAAAGAACTTATAATTTTTATTGGTATAAAATACTCCACCCTCTTGTATTTCAAACACGGCACTTCTTGCTGTCTTGAAAAGTATCTGAAGTTCCAAATCTCTGCCTCCTAAGCGAATTCTTACGTCAGGTTATTTATGCAGCATTTTGATTTGCGCATAAGTCATCATTAATGCACCGATACCCTTCCTGTCATCCTCCACAATGGGTTCAGAAAGGTAATAGAGGATACTGCCATCTCGTCTTGTATCACTTTCGGGACCAAGTCCTGCAACGGAGCAAATGCCTGTAAGTTTTATTGTTCCGTCCTCTTCTCTCAAGCGGTTCTTAACGATAGATTCAAAAATTTCAACACCGGACGACAGATATTTCTCTTTAAGAAGCGCACCTAAAGAACAGCCTTTTAAAATAGCATAAGAAATCATAGTAGACCCGGAAGTTTCAAGATAATTTCCCAGAACCTCCGGATGATCTATTACCTGATAGAACATCTTACTAGCAGGATCCTGATATTTTAAGATACCCTTTACCCCTTCCCTTAAAAGCTCCTCAAGGATTACATACTGTTCAAAAACCATTTCATTCATCTCACTAAGTACATCAGTGAGTGCCATCAGATACCAGCCAAGTGCACGAATCCAGAAATTCGCTGATCTTCCTGTTTCTTTATCCGCCCAGAATATGGTCTTAGACTCATCACAGCCATGATAATACAGTTCTTTTTCTTTATCAAACAAGAATTTTCTGGCAGCTACAAACTGGTCTATGATATCATTATAATTCTTCATATCATTAAATTTTGTTTCATACATCATATAGAAGGGAAGAGCCATGTATAACCCGTCCAGCCATACCTGATCCGGATAGATTGCCTTATGCCAGAAACTACCGCTTTTTGTTCGGGGCTGTTTTCTGATTTGCTCCATCAGGACTTCGATGGCATTCTTATACTTTTCTTCTCCGGTCCAGGAATAAGCATTGAATAATACTTTTCCGGAATTTATATTATCAAGATTATATTTGCTAATGTCATAGCCCTTAATAGTGCCATCCTCAGCAATGAACTGGTCCAGATAATCCAACACGAATTGTTTATAACGTTCCTCTTTTGTGGCTTGATATAAATTAGCGCACCCAATTAAGACACAGCCGTCTTCATACTTCCATATATTATCTGACTTGGGAAAATTATCAAGAACTTGTGTAATATATTTATCTATTAGCATACTATCCTCTTTTCTTATTCCTTTACAGCACCCATATTGATTCCTTTTACAAAGTACTTTTGTAAGAAAGGATACAGAATCATAAAGGGTATGATGGCTACCATAATAGCAGCACTTTTAACGGTGTTCTGATATACACCTGCCGAGGAGGCAGCTGCCAGAGAGGTATCTTCAATAATAAGATTACGAAGCATTACCTGAAAATTTCTTAAATTAGCATCTGATATGTAAATGGTAAAGTTGGTATACTCATTCCAATAACTAACTGCAAACATCAAACCGATAGAGGCAAGGGCAGCCTTTGATAAGGGTAATATTACAGAGAGGAATATTCTCACCGGGGAGCAGCCGTCAATGGAGGCGGCGTCAAATAGACTGTTAGGAATTCCCTCGAAAAAGTTCCTCATTAATACAGTATTATAGACATTTAAACTGGCTGGAAGAATAATTGCCCATAAGCTGTTTATTAAATGATAATCCCTCATAGCCAGATAAGTGGGAACCATACCACCATGGAATATCATGGTAAAAAGTAACAGATAACTCAAAAAGGTTCTTCCCGGCATGTCATACTGCATCAATACATAACCTGCTATGGTGGATACTGCAAGCCCCAGCAATGTTCCGACTAATGTAACGTAGACAGATACAAGAAAGGGTTTATAAAGTGCAACTGTTGATACAATAATCTTGTAACCGCTTATTACCGGCTTATTGGGCCAAAGGTTAATACCGTAGTTTGCCGTGGCATCAATAGAATCTACAAATATTTTTAATAAAGGCACTACGGTTACCAATGTTATTAAGATAAATATAATATAGATTAAAAGATTAATATTTAAGATATTTTTGATTTTCCGCTTCTTATAATAACTGCTGTTTTGATTCATCCTATTTTCCTCTTATTCCGCCGCTTTTAACGGCATTAAGTCTCCAGGTAGCTGTGTATACTTAAAGCTATAGACAACCTGACCTTATAAAATTCCTCTTCCGCGTACTTTCTTGCTGGTATGGTTGCACAGTAATACCAGGATACACCCTATTACCGATGAAAAGAGACCAACTGCTGTAGTATAACCGAAATTGGGAAGAGGTGTTGTCAGAGTCTGCCGGTAGATATAAGTCTGGAGAACATCTGCCACATCATAAACCTTCGGACTATATAATACGAATACCGATTCAAAGAGATTCATAATCTTAGCCAGATTGAGAATTAATACGATAATAATTGTCTGAGAGAGACTGGGCAGGGTAATAAAACGCATTTTATCCCATCTGTTTGCTCCGTCAATGGCAGCTGCCTCATAAAGCTGAGGATCTATTCCTGTTAAGGTAGCAAGGAATATGATAGTCCCCCAACCCGTTTCCTTCCAGATATTCACTACATAATAAACCTTACGCCACCAGCCGCTTTCAGCCATAAAATAAATGGGTTTATCAATGATTCCGATTTGAATCAATACTTCATTCATAAATCCATGCTGGGGTGAAAGGATAATAGAAAAGATGGATGCAACTACCACCCAGGAAAGAAAATGGGGCAGATATATAAGTGTCTGGAAGAATTTCTTTGCTGCCAGATTTGCTACTTCATTTAATAAAAGGGAAACGACTACAGATACGAAGGTGGTTAAAACCAGCTTCGTAGTACTGATGATAATAGTGTTTTTAAAAGCAACCCAAAACTGGTGATTGGAGAAAAGTTCTTCAAAATTAGCAAAGCCTTTGAAATTCGGTCCTTTAAACGGTGTATATTCAAAAAATGCAAACCGTATCCCAAGCATGGGATAGTAAAAAAACATGAGTGACAATATGATTACAGGAATAATCATGATATAAAACCAACGGTATTTCCAGATATTTTTAAACCTGCTGTTTCCTTTTAGCTGTTTCGTTGTTAATTTCATAGATATCCTTCCGTCTTTAATGTAACAGGGACTGAGAATAAACACTTGTCAGTATTCATATTCAACAGTCCCTGTAAAGTCTGCAATCTGTTATTTACTGTTTAACTCTGCTACGATAGAATCAGATAATGCCCCCTGCTCTTTCTCATATTGGGCAATTCCGTCTTCTACAGACATATCACCGGTTACCACCTTAGATACAATGATGCTTCTGGCATCTAAGAGAGTGGCCATATAGGCGGACATGGTTTCTGTAGGTACAATCAGCGGAGCAATCTTACTGTTAGCCTGGAATAACTCAGCAGAGGTCTTAACACGCTCATCCCTTATGGAGTATAAAGGATCTTCCCACTGCCTTGTGGTTAATACAGGATCAATATGTGCTGATAAGAAGGTATTATCCGGAACTTCCGGATCAGGAAGCTGCTTGTAGGTTCCGCTTGCATCCTTTTCATAATGAACGCCCTCTACACCATAAGTCCATAACATCTGTCCGTCACCGCCATCAACCATGGATTCAATAAGATATTTAAATACACCTTCAGGATTCTTGCTGGCACTGGTAATAGCCCATACCGGCGGCTGTCTTTCAATATAATTGCCTAACTCAGCAATAGGAGGAAGTGCAGTAAGCTTTGCATCGGGATAGGTTGACTGAACATTCTGTTCCAGTGTCATATTCCATTTTCCTGCCCAGTAGGTAAATACACCTGTATTGCCTGCATAGAACTTATCACGGCAGGCTGAAGTGGTATTAGTTGCAACTTCCATATCAATATAACCTTTGCTGTATGCATCTTTTAATCTGCCAAGAGCATCAGCATTTGCAGTTTCCCTGAATCCATCTGCCCAGGTTCCGTCGGCTTTCTGATAGAAATCAGGATAAGCATTCTGCCAGAACTCAGGTAAATAATTGGTATAAGGAATTTCAGGTCCAATGATACCTGCGGCAGTAACACCATAAGTGTCTTTTTTACCGTTGCCATCAGGATCATCTTCTGTAAATGCACGAAGCATCTCTATGTACTGATCGTATGTAGTAGGAACAGGAAGACCTAAATTATCCAGCCAGTCCTGTCTTACATAAGTAATACAGCCGTTACCGCTGGCAGGTGCAAAGCCATACAGAGAACCATCAATTTTAAGTGCTTCGATATTAGCTTCTTTCATCTGACCGGAAGCTTTGGCAGCTGAATTGTTCCAAGCTTCTGACATATCCCATAGTGCTCCTTGTGTAGCGTAAGCAGTATATAACTGGTTGCTTAAAATTAAAGCGTCGGGGACAGAATCACTGGTAAAAGCAAGTGCGACCTGGTCGCTGTAAGTATTATGGTCAGGCTGGATGATAACCAGTTCTACACCTGTGATTTCTTTGAATCTTGCAGCAAAAGCATCCTGGCCGGAAGCTTTATCAAGCAGTGTTCCATCTACCATGATCGTAATCTTATCCGGTTTTGTTACTTCCTCTGTACCGGCAGCTTCTGTAGCTGCTGCCTCCTTATCCCCGCTGTCAGTATTACTGTCTGACTTACCTGCATTACTATTGTCTGAGGTGGAAACGGAATTTGAATTGTTTCCATCCTTTCCGCATCCGGCTAATGCAACCGGGAATAACACTGTCAAAAGAATTAAACCTGTTGTCAGTATTTTTTTTGCTAAACTTCTTCTCATATAACAAATACCCTCCTTGATTTTATGCAATATCGAAATTATTCTCTCTTTGATATTGCCGTTTAAGAATTATATGTTTTTTGTCTTAAACTGGTTTCATCATAGCCTTTTTTATGTACTTTTAACAAGGAACAATATTTATTTTAGGGGATACATTATTTGTGGTTCGTCATTATTGCTTATAAAACCCGCATAAAACCTGCTCTTTTGTATACAAATGCAAATCATCTTTTTGCAGTATTTTAGACCAGTCTGCTCTTTCTCCCCTGATAAATCCACCTGCTCCTTTTCCCTTAGAACCATATTCGGCAAAATAAACCGTATCCCTAGCATCAATTTTTCCCCAGTCAGACCAGCCTTCTGTTTTGATATGCACACCTAAATCGCAGTCAATCAATACGACCCGCCCAAAATTTCTCCATGGTCTGCCAAGATAAACGGAATCAGGAGGGCAATCTCCGGTAAACCGACAACAGTAAAATACATAACCATACAGACTTTCCCTTGTAGTAGACGGTGCAGTAACATAGCCATATACCATATTCTCTGTCATTTCTCTGTTTCTGTTATTTCTGGAAAAAAGCTCACAGTTATCAAAATAAGCAGTGGAGCTGCCGAAAATAAAATCCACATCCCCTTCAATATAGCAGTTCTTAAAATAATGCCTTTTATGGATTCTGGGACTTGTCTCTTTGGGCCCCTTAAAGCCGCCAGGCTGAAGGGGAAAAGGCGGCAGCGGACCGGTAAAAACCGTATCCTGGGAAGCCAGAATACGGCAATTATTAATCTCAATATAATCTCCCTCCAAATACAAAGCAATTGCCTGACCCACAAGTCCTCCGGCCCCGGCAGTATTCTGAATCGTCAGGTTTTTTATGGTAACATTATCTGAATCCACCATTAAAACAGATGTACCAAAGGTGCCAAGGGGTTCTCCGGTACTGTCCTGCTTCTTCGCATAATCATCATAGCAGATAATCGTCTTCTCCGGTGATGTTCCTTCAAGTGTAAGAAATGGTGTTGTAATCACTAGCTTTTCTTTATATATTCCCTCCCCAATAAAAATTGTGGCTGTTGCATTCTCTCTATTATCAATTGCTACTGTTGCTTCCTTTCTCTTATCGATCGCTTCCAGGGCTTCACCAATAGTAGTAAAATCACCGTTCCCATCTTTTGAGACTACAATTTTCATAGTAATATCCTCGTTTCTGTCTTATTCAATAAGCCTTAGCGTGTAAAATAATCTGAGCTGAATTAATTTGCATCCCTTGTTAAACTTTCTGCTCTTATAAAGTTTAAATCTCTTCCGTATATAAAGTGCAATTATACGCTGCCTTAATATCCGGAAGAGAAATCTTATAACTCTGCTTAAAAAAGAAACTAAGAAATCTTATAACTCTGCTTAAATAGAAAACTAATTAACCTATACAGCCATTTAATAGCTTCATAACACATTAATAAATTAATAATTTTTTTATAGTGTTATTTTCATAGTGTTCTTTCCAATTTTATACCAGGCTTTGCGGTTGTTCAAATGCTTCAAACCCATAAGATACCTCAGTATAGGAAGGCTGGGTTCTAAGTGCTGCCGGATTCGTTCCGATAACTCTTTTAAATGCCCGTCTAAAGGATACACAATTGGTATATCCTGTCTTTTCAGCTATATCATTAACATTCATATCCGTTCCCTGAAGCAGATTAACAGCTTGCTGTATACGGATATTTTCAAGATAGTCTGAGAAGTTCTGATTCGTAACTTTCTTAAACTGCAGGGAGAAATAACTTTCTGAAATATTGAATTCCTGGGAAATCTTACTTAAAGATAAGGTGTTGTCACTATAATTCTCCTGAATATAGTCCTGTATCTTTTCAATGAGTCCCTGCTGTCTTTGCCTCAGCACGAAGATTTGGCATAATTCCCTGGCAATATCCTCGATGAGTTCAAAGCTTTTCTTCTGATTGAATTTCTCATCCAAATCACTTATCTTATCCGGTTCAAAATTGTTCGGCAGCATAAAACGTATCTTAAGCAATGTATTTCTAATGTCTGAAAGCAGCCATTTGCTCATGGTAATGGATAGGGAACGTTCCACGAAATTCTCCAGATAGATATTCTTGAGCAGGCTAAGCATCTGATTTTCTTTACCGTTTGTAATAAATTGCAGGAGCTGGCTTTCCATTTCAATGGTATAACTGTATTGATCCATATCCTTATTGATTTCATGATATAACTGAAGAATATGCTCCGGCCCGGCGTATCTAAGCGCCTCCATAGCATGTTGTGATGCCTGCCAGGTCTGATAGAGGTTTGTAAAAGCCTCACTGATGCCGCCATATATTACAAGTGATAAGGTATCCTTAAGCTCACGATACGCTTTGTGAAATTGTATCCTTGCCCTGTCATAAAAAGCTGTGTCAGCACAATTATCCCCTGGCCCTTCTGCCTGGGAATTCATCTGGATAAGTACAGCATAGGACTGAAAATCAGCTTCATATAACAATACCCTGTCCTCAAAATTTCTCTCCAGCACCTCTTTTATAATCTCCTGAAAGCTGTTTTTGTTTTGGGCAAAATCATCTATATAGAATTCCAGCTCATTCAGATAGACCCCCAGATATAATACAAGGTAATTACTGTTTTCGTTATTGAGATTTAAAACCTTGGCAATCTGTTCCGTTTCAATGGGAGTATCGGAAAGACCTTTCATCAATCTTGAGAGATATGCTGAGAATATGATAGGTCTTTGATGTTCTAGGGTCTCCTGCAAAGTAATCTTCTTATCAATCAGCAAATTAACATAATGGTCGATGGAATAGATAACATCCCTTTCCTTTACTTTCAATGTTCCTTCTTCACCTGAGAAAGAATTCATAAGCCTTGACTCCAACTGCTTAATAGGTTTGAGATTCTTCCAACTTAGGAGTACTAACAGAAACAAACCAATCGCAAGCACTAAAATAATTGCAGCCCAGTATATTCGCTGAATAAAAGCCAGATTGTGGAATACCATGGTAGAGGGCTGCACAAGATAATAGCTCCACAGATTGTTATTGGAGGATACTCTGGTTATAAGCATTTTTTCATGATTTAACGTAGTATAGCCGGTATTTTTATTTTCTTTTAATAGATTAGTTGTATCTAGTATAGCCATTTCAGAGGAAGAAGAGGTTGATAAACGGAATATCTCCCTGCCGCTGCTATCGGTAATACTTAAGAAACCAGTATCATAGGTATTAATTCCTGCAAATAAATCTTTGAAATAATTTTTATTGATACGGTAGCATATGGTGACCGGTGCCTTTGTATAATTTCTATAAATGGACATAGGGTATGTATATAGCAGAAAATCATCCCTTACATCGGTGTATTTCTTTAGACTCTGTGGTTTTCCATAAGCTGCTGTGTCTGTCAGCAAGGCGAGATATTCCTGGTAATACTCTTTCTTATACCTTTTATTATATTGATAGTACAGGATACTTTTCTCAAATTCATTGGCGGAAAGCACGTAATCTGTCTCATAGAAATAAAGAAAGACATCCTCAAAGAAAGTCATATTCTGTATGGATAATAAATTTTGCAGGCTTTTTTTAGCATCCCAGGCTTGAAGATAATAATTGTGGTCTGTTGTACTGTTATGCATTAATTTAACGATTTCTGCATTATTGGATATTTGAGAATTGATAGAAGACATGATCTTAAAACTGTTGTCCACATCGGTAACAGCCTTCTCAAGATTCACCTGATTTTCCTTCAGTAAATCTTTCTTAACGTTGTTAATACTGTAATAGTACATAATTAAGCCCAGTATCAGAATAATGACAAGAAGAAAACTATAAGAACAGACCAGACGTAGCAAAAAACGGTCGTTATACTTCTCTTTGAATATACTCCTACGTGAATTTCCTCTTTGTTCATCCATTGTAATCCCCCCTCACAGATAGATGTTTGTATAAAATCTTATCACAAATAAATAAAAGCTGTAATTTATATGTAAATACTTACATTATTATCTTACTAATTATTAACAAATTAGTCAATGGTTTTTCACCTGTTTTCGTTTTATTTACTAAATTGGTTTATAATTTTCATAGAATCACTGATATTAACCGGTGTTTACATGTACTACTTGTACAATTAAGGCAGAATAGAAATATTAAGGATTCTTGAGAAATACATGATTTTTATACTCAAAGCTCTGTTTGCTAATTCAGATTGAAAATTTATGTCTGAAATTTTAATAGTAAGACATATTCTGTTAAATATTCAATTTACCAGTTATAATGAAAGCACTTACATACTTTTTATTATAAGAAATTTTTAGTATTTTTCATTTTCTTTTTAAAGCCAATATATTCCATCTTTTTCAAAGGTATATTATATAAAATCTAATCAAAAATAAAGATATTAATTAAGAATTAAAAATAGAAAAAGAAGAAGAAATCAATAATTTAGGCATCGGAAACTGTTAGAATGGCTAATTGCAAATAAGAGCATTCTAACAGTTTCCGATGCCTAAATTATAAATAAGAGCATTCTTTAATGCCTTACATCTTTGCATTATGAATACTCTTATTTTTACATATACAATTATTTAAAAATCACAATATAGCTGCGTTGAATATATTCTTCTCACTGATATGGTAAAATTTCAAATTTAGTTAAAATCTGTAATTTCAAAGTATTCAAATCGAACCCTTCCTTTTCCGCTGTTATCATCAGCTATTGCAAAAATACCTGTTCTGACGCCAACCCAGACAGCTCCTTCAGGAGTGAATCTCTTTGTTGGAGCGCTCCAGGCTTCCTCATGGATTTTATACCTGAATTCACAGGATTCATCCGGATAAAATGTCTGGCTTAGACAGATACTGCTGCAATTATTAATTACAACTTCCTTCTTTATGATTTCCCTGCGGCTTTCTCCTTCACCTTCTGATTCCAGATAAATCAACTTGATCTCCAGTTCATTTTTCTCAACACATAGAGCTGCATATTGATTGCCTATAATTACAATACCGCTTCTGCCATTGGTGAGTTCACTGATATCAAGCTTTGTTTCACCCCGAAAAGATAGCCTGTCGATTTTCCTGGTCAATACATTTGCACTGTTCCACAATAGAGCTGTAGTCTCATTCGTAGTATTAACAGGATACAATACCAAAGAACCCGGTATTTCTGTTAAAGAAAAAAACTCCTTTTTGTAATTAGCCATCCATTGCCAGGAAAGTGAAAGCTCAGAAGCTGAGAAATCCTCAGCTGCCCAATACTCCTTTAAATAATCTGCCGGCACCTCTAAAGGCTTTCTGTATTCCTTAACCGGCTCTCCGATGCCATCACTGTTACTGTCAATTCCAATAACAGGCCAGCCGTCTGACCAGTTAACAGGCTGCAGATGAGGTATTCTACCGTAAGCTCCTTTTTGCTGAAAATGAAGAAACCATTCCTCTCCCTCCTGTGTATCTACAAGACCTCCCTGATGAGGACCGTTAATGTCTGTATCTCCCTGCTGCAATACAATTTTTTCTTCATAAGGTCCATAGATGGAGGGACTTCTTAATACAGTCTGCCAGCCGTATTTTACTCCACCGGCAGGTGCAAATATATAATAGAATCCATTCTTTTTATAGACTTTGGGGCCTTCGATCGTCGGCTGAGTTAATGTGCCGTCGTAAATAATTCTGTCTTCTCCCAATAACTGATCTCCGGCTTCATTTAATTCAAAGATAGCCAGTTTGCTCTTGATACCGGCTCGGCTGTTTGCATATGCATGAACCAGGTATCCCCTGCCATCCTCTTCCCAAAACGGACAGGTATCAATTAACCCTTTGCCTTCCTTAAGGCACACCGGAGGCGCCCATTCTTTAAGAGGATCCATTGTACTGGTCATAAATATTCCTTCATCAGGCATTCCAAAATAAATATAGAATCTGTTCTTATGAAATCGTATGCTTGGAGCCCAAATACCTTTTGCATGTGCAGGCTTTTCGTAATCTTTATAGGGAAGACAGCGTATGGCATAATTCACCAGCTTCCAGTTTACAAGATCTTTTGATATCAATATTGGGAGTCCAGGCATAAAGTTGAAACTGGATGCTGTCATGTAATAGGTATCGCCTACCCTGATTACATCGGGATCTGAGTAATCCTCGTAGAGTAAGGGGTTTTGATAACTGCCGTTTTGTAAATCCGCTCTTCTAAGAGGCGGTACTACTTGTTTTATTGAATTCATTGTATCCTCCTGTTAATTTCGATTTATTGCTATATAAACCCTCTTTTTGTGTTTATGAGATATTGCTTACTAAACAACGCAAAATTCATAAAATATCTGCTGGAAATTTTCCTCACATAGCTTGTCCCGGTAATGTAAAAATGCTACAATAAATCAAAAAGATAATAACCAATGGAGACCTTATGAATACCTTTTATCAAAACAACAAGGATGCTTTTCGATGTTATCAATCCATTAATCTGACCTATCCTTCACATTTACATAAACAGCTGGAAATTCTGTTTGTATTATCCGGCTCAATTACCGTAACCATCGAGAATAAAAGCTCTGTCCTTAATGAGGGTGATATGTCAGTCTGTTTTCCTAATATGATACACAGCCTTTGTACCCCTGATAGCAGCCGTATTATCATATTGATTTTTGACAGGTATCTTTTGGATATACAAGGAATCGATTTATCCTCTGCAAAGCCTGTTAATCCCTTTCTCCAGAACAATAAACTTCACAAAGATATTCCCTATTGCCTGCAGGGTATGCTGGATTTAAGGGAATCCTTTGAATCCCGTCATCTTGACACAAAGCAAAAGGCCTATCTCTCTTTAACCATGTGCCGGCTGCTGGAGATACTTACCTTTGATAAAACCTCATCCCGGTCTGACAGCTATTCTGCTGACCTGGAATTGGTCCATAATGCACTGGTATTCATTGATAATCATTACAACGAGCCCCTTACACTTAGCCTGGTAGCTGAATGGCTAAATACCAGCAAATACTATCTGTCGCGTTCCTTTAACAAGCAGCTTAAAATATCCTTTCAGCAATACCTGAACCGTCAGCGGTTGCAGGAGGCACAGTATCTGCTGGAGAATACCCGGCTTACAGTAACAGAAGTATCATTTCAGACAGGTTTTGAGAGTATGCGTACCTTTTACCGTGTTTTTCAAGAGGTATATAAGATGTCACCAACTGCTTACCGTAACAAAAGCTGCGAAAGACTTACTAATATGTAGATATCATAACTCCAGAGATTTAAATATTCATGCCAAAATGATATTATATTATGCCATTTCTTGCAGTTGTCTTTTGTTAGTCTCCTGCTACTTTATTATCACCGGTATTCTGCTGAATATAGGAAAGCAGTCCTAACATTATTCCATAGGCAACCTTTTCCTGATAGTCATCCGCCAGCAATAAAGCCGCTTCTTTTCGGTTGGAGAGAAAGCCGCACTCGACTATGACCAACGGACATTTTGAATTTCTAAGCATGTAATAGGAACTGTTAGCTTTGGCAACCCTGTGATTACCGTCCTTTAAGGTATTCTTAGCGTAATCCTGAATTGTTTCTGCCAGCAGCTGCCCCTTTTCTGAACCCTGGTAATAGAATACCTGCAAGCCCTTGATAGCCTCCTGTGAGAAACTATTCTGATGGATACTGACAGCTAAAAGCGCATCCGTAGTATTTATTATGTTCACACGGTTTCTCATATCAGACCTCTTCTTATCCGAAGCATTTTTGCTGTAAAGCCCATTGTCATCTTCTCTGGTCATTATAACCTTAATTCCTTTATCCTCTAATAGTGATTTGAGTTTTAAGGAGATGCTTAAGTTTATATCCTTTTCCAATGCCTTATTAACTCCAATTTTACCAGGATCAAAACCGCCATGCCCAGGATCAAGCACAATTGTTACCGGATCGGATTTGTTCAATAATTTCTGAACCAGATATATTCCATTATTATAAAAAAGGGTTAATATGGCCAATGTTAAACATATTGCAAGTATTGTAATAAGCTTCTTTTTCATGTCAGCACACCAATAATTAATTATATATAATCTTATGTCAGTGTTTTTAATATAAGTCAGTTATTTGTTGTGTATTTTGTTTATGTCAGTTAATTCCTTGTGTATTTTTTCACAGTTTCAATATGATTCTTTTCATATTGTGTGAGGCTCTTGTATTGGTCAATGTATACTTTTCAAATAATAGTACTACTTGCAGCACTTATGTTAACAATTCTTAGCTAATCTTATATATCAAAAAAGAGATTCAGAACATAAAAACAGTCTGAATCCCTTATCCGTTATTTCTTTACCATTTATTAAACAACGCTGTTACTTATTCATTACCCGTTATCTGCTCCGCTGCTTCCTGCCTGTTGGTATCTTTTGAATCCTCACAGCAACTGTGTTTATTACCTCGAAGCATCATAAATATCATTAGTCCCATCATTACAGGGCAAATAAATGGAGCCACATAACCTAATATTCGAGACGCCGCAGGACTGATCCCGGCAATATAAGGTAACAATGAAAGGATGAGTATAGGTAACCCGCAGCACAATACCATATGAAGCATATGTTTACCAGGTGAATGTTTTGCAGATTTCACTCCATGATTATTTTCATGGTCTTTATTTTTTAATATTCCCATTTTAAATACTCCTGTTTTAATATTTTCTTTGAGAATAGTATAATTAAGTTATATGGAGTTTTTATGTAGATGAGCAAATATTCTCCTTCGCTACAGTCCTTTTAAAAGAATAGCGCAGTTTTACTGCGCCATTCTTAATAAAATATTCGTTTTATTCTTTTGTAAAAATGCGTCACCCGTTATCCAATTATTTATCTGACAACAAAGTTGATTAATCTTCCTTTGGCATAGATTGTCTTAAGAATATTTTTATCTCTAATCTCCTGTTCAATCTCTTTCCGTTTCAGTGCCAAATCCTTAATTGTCTCTTCCGAAGCATCTGCTTCAACCTGTATTCTGCATCTGTTCTTACTATTAATCTGAATAACGAGCTCTATTGTCTTGCAGGTCAATTTATCCCTTTTATATTCCGGCCAGCTGCTGTCAAAAATTGATGTCTTATTACCAAGTATCTCCCAGATTTCCTCTGAATAATGAGGTGCAAAGGGGGATATCAGTCTTATGAAATCCGTCAGGATATCAAGTTCAAAGACTGTATTGCGGCTTTCTTTCCTTTGATATTCTGCTATGGCAGTTCGAAATTCCATTAAACGGGCAATTGCTGTGTTAAATTGAAATCTTTCCACATCCTCTGTAACAGCTTTGATTGTTCTGTGACGGATAGTATCAAGCTCAGACTCCCCTTCCCCTTTGTCTGACTTGGCAGTTTCCAGATAACATTCAATTATCCTGTTCATTTTATCAAAGAAACTTCTAATTGATTTTATTCCAGCATCACTCCAGGGACCGCCTTCCAGATAGGAGAAGCCAAAAGCCAGATACGTACGGAAGACATCTGCACCGTACTGTTCTATATATTCATCCGGAGATACTGTATTTCCTTTGGATTTGCTCATCTTCTGACCATCACTGCCCAGAATAATCCCCTGATGCACCAAATTCAGAAAAGGTTCATCCCCTTCTGTATATCCCATGTCTCTCAATGCTTTATATATAAATCTGGCATACAGTAAATGCATGGCAGCATGTTCTATTCCGCCTATATATTTATCTACCGCCATGAGCTGTTTCATTTTACCCATATCCCAGGGGTTTTGAACATTATGTGGATCAATATATCTTAAGTAATACCAGGAAGAACAAACAAAGGTGTCAAGGGTATCTATTTCACGAACAGCAGGACCTTTGCAACAAGGACAGGTGGTATGCTTGAATTCTTCATGCTGTGCCAACGGGGATTTGCCGCCTGGTATAAAATCAACATCAAAAGGCAGTTTAACGGGAAGGTCATTTTCAGGAACCGGTACGATACCGCATTTTTCGCAGTATATAATGGGTATCGGTGCTCCCCAGTATCGTTGTCTAGACACCAGCCAGTCACGTAATCGATAATTTTTCTTACGTCTTCCTTTATCTGTTGAAATTAGTTCCTCTGCAATTACCTCTTTCGCTGCATCAGAATCCTGTCCGGTATAGGCACCACTGTTAATAAGAACACCTTTATCCGTAAAGGGCAGCCCTACAGTATGAGCCTTATCAATACTCTTTATTACTTCTATAACTGGCAGCTGATATTTAACTGCAAACTCATAATCCCTTTCATCATGAGCCGGTACAGCCATAACAGCCCCTGTTCCGTATGAGCCCATAACATAGTCACTGATCCACACCGGAAGCTTCTCTCCTGTAATAGGATGAATACAATATGCACCGGTAAATTCACCTGTCTTCTCTTTTGTTAAGGAGGTCCTGTCTATTTCTGTTAAAAATGCTGTCCTCTGCTGATATTCCTCTACAGACTTTTTCTGCTGGGGAGTAGTTATTGTATTTACAAGGGGATGTTCCGGGGCAAGCACCAGATAAGTTACTCCCATCAGTGTTTCTACACGGGTTGTATACACCTCGATGATACCGGCAAAACCTTCAACTGCAAATTTCACTTCCGTTCCGCTGCTTCTGCCAATCCAGTTTCTTTGAATAGCCTTTGTTTTGGCAGGCCAGTTAAGAGAATCCAACCCCTCTAAGAGTTCATCTGCGTAATCTGTAATTTTAAAGAACCATTGCGTCAGTTCTTTTTGTTCTACCTTAGTGTTGCAACGTTCACACGAGCCATTAATAACCTGTTCATTAGCCAGAACAGTATTACAGCCAGGACACCAATTTACCGGAGCCTCTTTACGATAGGCAAGACCTCTTTTATAGAGCTGTAAAAATATCCATTGAGTCCATTTATAATACTCTGGTTCACAGGTTTTAATTTCATAATCCCAATCATAAGTAGCGCCAATGGTTCTTAATTGCTTTTCCATGGTCTTTATGTTGGCTTCAGTTGATATCTTAGGGTGAACTCCCGTCTGAATGGCATAATTCTCTGCCGGCAGGCCAAAAGCATCAAAGCCCATGGGATGAAAGACCTGATACCCCTGCATTCGTTTCATTCTGCCCCAAATATCAGAAAGGCCGAAGTTCCACCAATGCCCCAAATGAAGTTTTGCTCCTGAGGGATATGAGAACATTTCCAGTAAATATAATTTTTCCTTTTCAGATTCCGGGTTAAATTTATATAACCCGGAAGTTTCCCAGTTACTTTGCCATTTTGCATCAGTTTCTTTTGAGTATGCGATACCCATTTATAACTCCTTTCTATAAGCATTCACAGGTTTTCCCTATAAATGAATAAAGTCTCCCTTTCTCATTTCAGAGACGAAGGGAGACTTTCGCGGTACCACTCTAATTCATGCAGCTGCATGCACTCAGTTTGATACAGGTTTATTGGTTAAGAAGTCAGGACCACCAGCTAAGCTGGTGGCTTGCTCTACCCCTATAAGGGGTCTTTCCATGCTTGCGCCCGGGGGCGCCTGAGGAATTTGCCAACCGCACTACTTTCTCAGGCTAACCCTTAAGGGCTT
>Ga0208297_1000639_pt1 | contig 58517 bp, 49 predicted proteins | sample LMS_cellobiose_e_FD_187367 | JGI IMG/M metagenome (GOLD analysis project Ga0208297, IMG submission 187367) | Rumen-fistulated moose microbial communities from Alaska, USA - LMS_cellobiose_enrichment (SPAdes) (version 2) | ecosystem: Host-associated > Mammals > Digestive system > Stomach > Rumen...
CTGTTGAATCTTATACATGAGACCTCAACTCCTTTGGACCAGGAGGGTGCTTTTTCCTAAAGCACCGCTTTTTGAGGTCTCTTTTCTATTCCTGACCTCTTTTTTCCTACTAAAACTTTACACTACCTAAATCCAGGCATACAGCAGCTGCTTTCGTATCTCCAGTCAGCGCTGAGTAGATGCCAGCGGTTTCCTGCAGAGCTAGGCTGTGCCCGTGAGCTGATTTCCTTTCATAGCACCGCTGCAAAAACCACTGGTCTACCGGATCACTGCGTACCTCACTGACCAATTCTTGGATATAGTCCGGATAGTCAACTGCTGAACCGTCCAGTTCCAACATAGGTATGAGTAAATCCAACAGATCTCTGTGATCAGCCATTAACCTACCCCCAGGTATTCCAACCGGCAGCAGAAAGCTTCCCGTCCACCTTCCAAAGTGGACATAACTTCCCCGCGCACCTCTTCTTGGTCCAGCCTGCCCTGGAGGAGAAGCCTTCCCTGACCATGGGCCAGGGTCATGGCTACTACCCAATCCGCTTGTCCGGCTACAACAATATTGGGGTTATGCGTCACTAAAATGACCTGACGGGTTTTCTTTATATCCAGCAAGCGAGGGATGACCATATCATAGATACAGCCATTGTCCAAATGATCTTCAAATTGATCTCCCATGAGTACCGGACGCCGCGCCAACAATATAATCGGCAGCAGGAGAGAACACTGGGTGCCCCGGGAAAGACGATAGCTGTTAACCGCTTCCACCCCCGACTTACCCCGGTAGTACAGCTCCACCTCATCCCCTATAGATATTTCTGTCATCCGGCCGCTGTCTACCCGGTTGGCCAGTGCCCAAATAATCTGCCGGGCTTCACTGTTGCCGCACTCCAGGGTGCGGCTGAGCAGTTCACTATCCGCCTCGTTCACAATATTCATCAAGGCCCGGGGATCAATGCGGCGCACCATACTGTCAATGAGTCTTCTGCTGATGATCCCCTGCAATAATTGCTGCAGGAAACGCCGGTATTCCTCCAGATAGCTGCGTTTATGAAAGCGGATGAACGGATTTCCAGCCAAAACCGCATTCAACCTGGATACTGTGATTTTGCGGGAACGGGATATGGAATCTTCCCAGCGCTGTGCCTCAATAAGCAGTACCTGTTTTCGCTCCATCAGGCGTTGGGCTTCAGTTAGCAGCCTCTGATACTCCTCTTCGCAGCCGGCTAATTCAGCCAATTCCCTCATCAGACTCTGGCGGCGCTGGGCCAACTCCTGACACCCGGCAAACCCCTGTTCTTTTAAGTCCTGAATAATCTGCTGTTCCTGGACCTCATGCCGCTGGGCTAAAGCAGCACGAATTTCCTGAATCGATGCCAGTCCTTCTTCCATAACCTTAAACAATTCCTCTGACAATTGACGGCGCGATTCCAAGGTCTGATTAACCTGGGTTACCAAGCTCTCCACCAAATCAGGATTTAGCAATCTATCTTCATCCAGGCGGCAGGTATGATAGTCGGCTGCCAACAGATTACGCAATCCTTTTAACCGGGATGTAAGAAGCTTTTCCCAAAACTCAACCAGAGAAGCTTCTTGTACCAAAGCGTGTTTGCGTTTCTCGGGCTCATTTAACTGCAGACTGGCCAATTCTTTTACCAGCAGATCCTTTTTGGCTACCTTTTCCTTAAGTTCGGTGAGCTTTACCGCCACTGTCTCATATTCTTGCTGTAATTGGATACGTTTGGCGGTGTTGGCTTCCAGTTCGCGCTTTAACGGTATTAATTCCTCATTGGTATGATCCAGCAGGTCCATTAATACATTGCCGCCTTGATCCAGCAGCTGCTCCAACTGGCCCTGGTGATAGGCTTCCAGGTTAAATCTAATATCGCTGCCTTCCTGCAGTAGTTGGCCTTTACTATCATAGAGCCGTGGATAACGGCCAATACGGCGCTGTATCCTGCGTATATTGTCGAACTCAGAAATAAACTCAACTTCTACTTGACCGTCCTCCAAAAGGCTGCTCACCTGCTGTAAAAATTCCCGGGGCTGCTGGGACCAGTCACCCAAAGCAAAGCGCAGCAAATTCAATATGCTGCTCTTGCCCGTGCCCCGAGATCCAATTATGCAGTTGAGTCCGCTTTGAAAACTTACATCCAAACCATCCAAAAAGCCCCCCTGGACAACCAGGCGACGTACTTCCTTAACCCACATCATATGTCCCTCCTTGTAGTCAAGGTGTTTTTCATTATAGAACATATGTTCGGTGGGGGCAAGTGGCAAAATCCATTTTATTACAGTTTATCAATTGAAAAACCGCCTGGTTCTAAAATAGCAGAACCAGACGGTCTTATAAGGGGATGATTATTCCTGGTAAGAGGATGAAGAATATTCCAGACGAAGGTAGTTCAAATGGGTTTTTAGTTCGGAAATTATCATGCTCACTTCGGTGAAGCGATAGTCGTGGGGAACAGCTGCTTTTATTTCGCCTAATGTGGTACTGATCTGATCTATCCCCTGGCAGACCCGGGGGCCGTCATTTTCCAGCATATAAAAGGCCAATTCCGTCAACTCCTCATAAATTTGTTTTAAGCTTCTCTGTTCTTCGGGCCAAATTCCTTCCAGACAATTAACCTGGGCAAGTATGGCGCGATAACAGTTATTACCCAGGCTTGTACTATCCATGGTAATCCTAACCTCCACACCGCTTTAAATTTATACAACATTTTCCATATTAACCAAACATTATTGTAATGGACCCCTCGTCACAGGTCAACACCTATTTTTAGTTATTTACATATTTGTTTAAAATTTGATCAAGCTGCTGCATCTTTTTAAGCACCAGCAAGACTGCCTGGGCTATTACCTCTTCATCATTCAGGCTGGGCCGGGTCTGCAGTGCACTGCTCAATTTCTGCCCCAAGCAAATGGTCTGGGCAGCGGTAGCCGCAGTACAAAACAAATCCAGGGTACGCCCATCTTTCAGCACCAGCTGGGTTCTGCCGCTTTTACCGCCTATCGTCTCGACAGAACTTATATCTACATAGCCGCAGCATCGATCGTTAGCACAGAGGGGGGTGCGCATTTTCAAAGGTATAAAAATACGTTCGGGCTGAAGGTAAAAAGGCAGGACTGCCTGGCGGTCAATAAGCCTGGCCACCTGTTTACCCTGAGCTGGCAAATCCACAGCATACAGCCTGGCCAGAGCTTTTTTTAATGAACGAACGGAACGACGGTCAACGCTTTTGCCTTTCCAGGTCCACAGTTCGGTATTGTCGCCTTCAGGTCCATAAACGGGACGCAGTACAATAATAGAATCTTTAATCTGTTCCAGTTGCATAATATAACACCTCCTGTCACTATGGTGAGGACAGGAGGTGGAAAATCAGGGTAATGACGGTTGATTTTTAGTTGTTTTCCGGTTGATTCTGCCTGCGCTTCAGCAGCAGATAATTTATGGAATCCACCAGTGCTTGCCAGGAAGCTTCAATAATATTCTCAGATACCCCTACCGTATTCCACTTACCAGAATGGTCTGCAGATTCAATTAATACTCTGACTTTAGCAGCGGTACCTTCTTTGCCATCCAATACCCGAACTTTATAGTCGGTGAGGTGCATATCCTCTATTTCCGGGTAGACTTCAGTTAAAGCCTTGCGCAGGGCATTATCCAGGGCATTGACCGGGCCGTCACCATCGGCAGCGGTGTGAAACGTACGCCCATCTGCACACAGTTTAACCATAGCTTCGGATACAATGTCATCCTGTTCATTCTTCTCCAGGATCACTTTTAAATTCTTGAGCTGAAAATAATCACTGCCCTGGCCAAAAGCTTTGCGCAGGAACAATTCCAGAGAGGCATCGGCTCCTTCAAACTGAAAGCCCTGGCTTTCCAGTTCTTTAATCTGCTTAATTACCGCACGAGTCTGAGCACTATAGCTGTTCACATCCAAATTTAACTCCCGGGCTTTGTAAAGCAAATTCGACAAGCCAGAAAGTTCCGACACCAGTACCCGGCGGTGGTTACCTACATCTTCGGGATTAATGTGCTCATAGGTAAGGGAATCTTTTAACAAAGCACTTACATGAATGCCTCCCTTGTGGGCAAAAGCACCGTAGCCTACAAAAGGCTGGTTATTATGATGAGGCATATTGGCAATTTCCGCTATATAATGGGAAACCTCACTGATATTTTTCAAGCGTCCCGGCGGCAGGCAGGGCCGGTGCATTTTTAGTTCCAAGTTAGGAATTATCGAGCAGAGATCCGCATTACCGCAACGCTCTCCATAGCCATTTATGGTTCCCTGCACTTGCAGGCATCCATTTTGCACCGCAATTAGAGAATTGCTAACTGCACAGCCGGCATCATTATGAGCGTGGATGCCCAGGGGAGCACCTATCACCTGGCGGACCTGCAGGATAATATCCTCCACTTCCCAAGGCATACTTCCCCCATTGGTATCGCAAAGTACAATCCAGTCTGCTCCTGCTTCCTCAGCAGTCCTCAGTACTTGCAGAGCATAATCCCGGTTAGCCTTAAACCCGTCGAAAAAGTGCTCTGCGTCAAAAATGACTTCCTTACCCTTATCCTTCAGGTAAGCAATGCTCTCTCGTACCATGTTCAGATTTTCTTCCAGAGTGGTCTCCAAAGCTCGCAAAACATGGAAGTCCCAGCTCTTTCCTACCAGGGTTGCGCTAGGGGCACCTGAATCCAACAATGCCTGCAGGTTGAGATCCTGCTTCACTGAGACCCCTGGTTTACGAGTAGCACTGAAGGCAGCCACACGGCTGTTTTCCAGACCTATACTTTGAATGGCTTTAAAAAACTCCATATCTTTCGGATTGCTGCCCGGCCATCCACCTTCGATATAAGAAATACCCAAAGAATCCAGGCGCCGGGCTATTTGCAGCTTATCCTCCAAGGAAAAGGAGATGCCTTCGGCCTGAGAACCGTCCCTCAGAGTAGTATCGTATATGGTTACTTTCCGTTGCCTATCCCCAAAACTGTTTTCCTCCTTCGCAAGATATAGAAGCCAGCCGGTTTACCCCTCGCACCTGTGGTGCAGGCCAGGATGAATGAGAAAATTTGAACCCGTCATCGCCAGGAGCGAAGCGACGTGGCGATTTATAAACTCAAACCGTAAATAGTCATAGAGATTGCCACGCCCCCTGCGTGGGCTCGCAACACTAGTAGTAAGCGTCAGCGAACATCGGCAACCTTAGTAGTACCCGTCAGGGTACATCGGGAGTCCCCGAAGGGGGGAGTCCTTTAGGGCAATGACACTAGGGCAGATCTCGATGACACAATGAAGGCTGCTTTTACAGCAAGCTTATGTTGATAGCTATTCAGATTGCAATATAGTCCTAGCCACCAGATCTCCCATTTCATCAGTGCCTAATATGGTCTTGCCTGGCTCAGCCAGATCCGGGGTACGGTAACCGGCATCAATTACCTGGCGGACTGCCTGTTCTACAGCCTGGGCTTCTTTTTCCAGTTTCAGTGAATAACGCAATAGCAGCGCAGCTGATAAAATGGTAGCCAGTGGATTGGCCTCGTTTTGTCCGGCAATATCAGGAGCGCTGCCATGAGCAGGTTCATACAAGCCCACCTCGCCGCCGATGGAAGCACTGGGCAGCATACCCAGTGACCCAGTGAGCATAGAAGCTTCATCGGTCAAAATATCCCCGAACATGTTCTCGGTAACAATCACATCAAATTGGCGGGGATTGCGGATCAGCTGCATAGCACAGTTATCTACATACATATGAGTAAGTTCCACATCCGGATACTCACGGGACAAATCAGTCACCGTTTCTCTCCACAGACGGGAACTCTCCAAAACATTAGCCTTGTCCACTGAACAGACCTTGCCTTTGCGCTGGCGGGCAGCTTCAAAAGCTGTTCTTGCTATACGCTCAATTTCATAGGTTGAATAAGTAAGCACATCGGTAGCTTTTTGCCCATCGGCTGTCTTCTCCCGGCTTTTTTCCCCAAAGTAAATTCCCCCGGTTAGTTCACGGACCACCAGGATATCCACCCCCTGCAGTACCTCTTCCTTCAAGGTAGAAGCATGCATTAAGGACGGGAAAACCATACAGGGCCTCAGGTTAGCATATAGAGCCAATTCCCTGCGCAAAGGCAGTAAGGCCCCCGCTTCCGGGCGCAATTCCACCGGCAGGTTATCCCATTTTGGCCCCCCGATAGCGCCTAAAAGCACGGCATCGGAGCGCTCACATAATTCCAAAGTTTCATCGGGCAGCGGATGCCCTTTGGCATCATAGGCTGCCCCTCCTACCAAGCCTTCTGTAAAATTAAAGGCAGGTCCGTATTTCTCACTGACAGCCTGCAAAGCCTTAATCGCCTGGGGAACTATCTCCACCCCAATCCCATCCCCGGGCAGAACAGCAATCTGAAACATACACTTCTTCCTTTCTCTAATTAGCTGGCATAAGTAACTATTTATTCAATCTGTGTTGGACATAGCCGATCAGGCCGCCCTGAGCCATAATCTGCTGCATGAACTCAGGGAACGGTGCAGCCTGAAAACTTTCGCCGGTACGCATGTTTACTATTATTCCCTTTTCCAAATCCACTTCTACCTGGTCCCCATTCTCAATAGCCTGCACTGCTTCCTCACATTCCAATATGGGCAGACCGATGTTGATGGAGTTGCGGTAGAAAATGCGGGCAAAGGATGAAGCAATAACACAGGCTACTCCTGCTCCTTTTATAGCAATAGGGGCATGCTCTCTGGAACTGCCGCAGCCAAAATTTTTCCCGGCGATAATGATGTCCCCTGCCTGAACTTTTTGAGGAAAGCTGGGATCAGCATCTTCCATACAGTGCTGAGCCAGTTCAGCGGGATCTGCGGTATTAAGATAGCGAGCTGGAATAATAGCATCGGTATCAATATCAGCCCCAAATTTGTGAACCCTTCCGGTAAATTTCATAAACATACTCCCCTCAATCTTATTGATAAACATCCCCTGTGTATGACATCATTTGCGTAAAAGTTACCCAAGTGTGTCATCGCCCCAACATTAATCGTGAGCGATAGCGAACACCGGCAACCTTAATTGTGATCATAACCCTCAGGGTTTGAACACATCAGCAACATTATTTGTGACCAATTGAGAACATCAGTAGTACCCGAAGGGTGAAGTCCCCGAAGGAGAAGTCCTTTAGGGCAATGACAATTTTGGAATCCTTTGCACAGCAGCGCCAATATAAGCATCTTTTTCTATTTACCCCACCACTTCCTGGGGCGGGGTTATGCGTCCGGTTACGGCACTGGCAGCAGCTACAGCCGGGCTGGCCAGGTATACTTCACTTTCCGGATGCCCCATGCGCCCAACGAAGTTGCGATTAGTAGTAGACAGAGATTTTTCACCTTTAGCCAGAATACCCATATGCCCACCCAGACAAGGTCCGCAGGTGGGGGTGCTGACAGCACAACCTGCTTCTATGAAGGTTTCAATATATCCCCGGCGCATGGCCTCCAGGTAAATCTGCTGGGTGCCCGGGAAGATAATTACTCTCACTTCCGGATGCACTTTACGCCCTTTAAGAATAGTGGCAGCTACCTCTAAATCCTCTAACCGCCCATTTGTGCAGGAGCCGATTACCACCTGATCAATCTGCACATGAGTGGCTTCACTTACTGGTCTGGTGTTCTCCGGCAGGTGGGGAAATGCTACCACCGGTTCCAATTGGCTCACATTATACTCGCGGACTTCCGCGTACTTGGCATCGGCATCTGATCTGAACAGCTGATAGGGTCTTTGGGCCCGTGATTGTATATAAGCCAGGGTGACATCGTCGGGAGCAATAATCCCGTTTTTGCCCCCGGCCTCGATGGCCATGTTGGCCATAGTTAACCGGTTATCCATGGACAGGCTTTCAATTACTTCCCCAGTGAATTCCATGGACATATAGCGGGCCCCATCTACGCCGATGTCGCCTATGGTATGGAGAATCAAATCCTTGCCTCCCACCCATTTTGGTAAAGTGCCGTAATATACAAACTTAATAGTATCAGGAACCTTAAACCAGGCTTCACCAGTAGCCATAGCTGCCGCCATATCAGTGGAGCCGACTCCCGTGGCAAAGGCCCCTACCGCACCATATGTACAGGTATGAGAATCGGCCCCGATAATAAGATCACCGGGCAAAACCAAGCCCTGTTCCGGCAGCAGGCAGTGCTCTATGCCCATCTGCCCTACTTCAAAATAGTGCTTTATTCCGAAACGACGGGCGAAATCACGGACCACTTTGGCCTGTTCGGCTGATTTTATATCTTTGTTAGGGGTAAAATGGTCCGGAACCAGCACTATACTATCCGGATTGTGGACCTTTTCCAGGCCCAGGCGGGAAAATTCACTGATGGCCACCGGTGCGGTAACATCATTGCCCAAAATAACATCCACCCGGCAGTTAATCAGTTCCCCTGGTTCCACATATTCTTTATTGGCATGATAAGCCAGGATTTTTTGGCTGATGGTCATACCCATTTTGCTGTAACTCCTCTCTTCGCTGATAGCAGACCATTTAGGCCTGCCCTGCCTGCTGGTGTTTTTCATAATAATATTTATTGATAGCATTAATATAGGATTTGACACTGGCTTCAATAATATCGGTACTTAAGCCCCGGCCTCCATATATTTTGCCGTCAATTTCTATATGAGCTATGACTTCACCCAGAGCATCTTTACCGCCGCTGACAGCACTTAGCTTGTAGTCATGCATCTTGCCGTAAATATCCGTAATCTTGTCAACCGCATGACAGGCTGCGTCCACTGGCCCATCACCGGTAGCGGCCGCTTCAAACTCCATATTGTCAATGGCCAGTTTGACGGTTGCCGTAGGCACGATGTTGGTACCGCTGGAAATGTGCAGGTAGGTCAGTTTAAATCTCTCCGGTATGGAAAGGACCTTATCATTGACCAGAGCCTGCAAATCCTCATTGGTAACCTCTTTTTTCTTATCAGCAGTCTCCTTGAATGCCTTAAAAGCTCGCTCCAGTTCTTCCTCGCTCAAATCATAACCCAGTTCCTGCATATGTGTCCGGAAAGCATGCCGCCCCGAGTGTTTGCCCAGGACCAGAGTACTGCGGGACAGCCCGATTAACTCAGGGCTCATGATCTCATAGGTGGTGCGTTCTTTTAATACTCCATCCTGGTGAATCCCTGACTCATGGGCAAAAGCATTTTTCCCCACTATGGCCTTGTTGGGCTGTACCTGCATACCGGTCAGGGTACTTACCAGCCGGCTGGTTCTAAAAAGCTCCCCGTAGTTGATATTAATATCCTTTTCAAAGAAAGCCCGACGGGTATACAAGGCCATTATTATCTCTTCCAAGGCGGCATTGCCGGCTCGTTCCCCTATACCGTTAACAGCGCACTCAACCTGACGGGCACCGGCAGCAATGCCGGCCAAGGAGTTAGCCACCGCCAGGCCCAGATCATCATGGCAGTGTACGCTTATTATTGCCTTGTCTATATTAGGTACCTTCTCACATATGGTGCGTATAAACTGACCGAATTCTTCCGGTACCGCATAGCCCACCGTATCGGGAAGATTTACCACTGTAGCTCCGGCATCGATGACTTTTTCAACTACCTGGGCCAGAAAATCCACATCACTGCGGGAAGCATCTTCGGCGGAGAATTCCACATTGCTGCAGTATTTACGGGCATATCTAACCGCTTCTACCGCCTGTTCCAGCACTTCCTGGCGGGTTTTCTGCAGTTTATAGCGCAAATGAATATCTGATGTAGCCAGGAAAGTATGTATCCGTGGATTTTCTGCTTCACGGATAGCTTCCCAGGTACGATCGATGTCACCTTGTACTGCCCGGCATAACCCAGCGATTACAGGTCCCTTTACCTTACGGGCAATAGCCTGTACGGCTGCAAAATCACCAGGGGAGGCAATAGGAAAACCAGCTTCGATAATATCCACTCCCAAACGGGCTAGCTGCTGAGCAATCTCCAGTTTCTCTTCCACATTCAGGCTGACTCCCGGTGATTGCTCACCATCTCTTAAGGTGGTATCGAACAGGTAGATACGATTGCCGTTCACTAATTACAAACCTCCTACAGTAACCTGGAGCAGGAATACAACCACCCCAGTTACATTCCCTCTCCCAAGCCACTCTGTTTTATTTATTCTTTAACCAGGGCATCATGCTTCTGAGTTCTGCCCCTACTTCTTCGATCAAGTGTTCCCGGTTCTGACGACGCAAAGCGTTAAACTGGGGACGTCCTACTTGGTTTTCCAGCAACCAGTTTTTAGCGAAGCGGCCTTCCTGGATGTCTTTGAGAGCTTCCCACATGGCCATCCGGGCCTCTTCACCGATTACTTTCGGCCCCATGATATAGTCTCCAAATTCGGCCGTATCACTGATAGAATAGCGCATATAACTCATACCGCCCTCATACATGAGATCCACGATAAGTTTCATTTCATGCATACATTCAAAATAAGCGATCTCCGGCTGGTAACCAGCCTCTACCAGGGTTTCAAAGCCGGCTTTGATCAGTTCCGTAACTCCTCCGCAGAGAACACACTGTTCACCAAATAAATCAGTCTCGGTTTCTTCCTGGAAAGTAGTCTCAATTACTCCTGCCCGGGTGCAGCCAATACCGCATCCATAGGCCAGGGCCAGATCTTTGGCCTGCCCGGTGTAATCCTGCTGCACAGCTACCAAGCCGGGAACGCCGGCGCCTCTTTCATATTCGCGACGTACAAGGTGGCCCGGACCTTTGGGAGCAATCATAAATACATCTATATAAGGAGGCGGTACAATCTGCCCGAAATGAATGTTGAAACCATGAGAAAATCCCAGGGCATTGCCTTCCTTTAGGTAAGGTTTGATTTCTTCATTATATACACGGGCTTGAATCTCGTCGGGCAGGAGCACCTGGATGATATCACCGGCTTTAGATGCTTCGGCTACAGTCATAGGAGTGATACCCGCAGCAATAACTGCATTCCATTCCTTCTCGGAAGCTTCATCGAAAGGTTTGCGTAAACCTACCACCACATTAACCCCGCTGTCATGCAGGTTCTGAGCCTGCGCGTGGCCCTGGGAGCCAAATCCCAAAACCGCTACGGTTTTTCCCTTAAGAAGATCTAAATTAGCGTCTGCATCATAATACATTTTAGCCATGTTTTCCATTCCTCCTTGTTATTGTACGGCAGCCAGCCGTTACTATTTTGCTCCACCGCGCACCATAGCAACCTTGCCGGTGCGAACCAGCTCAATAATACCGAAAGGCTTCAGTGAGTCTTCGATGGCATCTATTTTACCGGAATCTCCGGTGGCTTCGATAATGAGGGAATTACGTCCAATATCTACAATTCGGGCTCTAAAGATATCAACAATTTGTACTATGTCCGCCCGCACGTTGGCATCGGCTTTTACTTTTATCAGGACCAGTTCTCGTTCCACGGCCCGCTCTCCAGTAATATCTACAATCTTGATAACTTCAACCAGTTTATAAAGCTGCTTGGTAACCTGCTCAATTATCCGATCATCACCCTCAACCACTATGGTCATGCGGGAAATACCGGGATTCTCGGTTTCCCCTACCGCCAGGCTTTCAATGTTGTAGCCCCGGCGGCGGAACAGAGTTGTCACCCGGGTCAAAACACCGGGTTTGTTTTCCACGGTTACTGACAAGGTATGGGTCATTAACAGTCACCTCCCAGCATATTGTCCAGGGATCCGCCCGGCGGAACCATAGGATATACATTGGCTTCCCGGTCTACCCAGAAATCAATTATTACCGGCCGGTCAGTCACCTGTAAGGCAGTTTTCAAGGCATTTTCCACTTCCTGAACATCCTTAACCCTTATTCCTACTGCCCCATAGGCTTCAGCCAGTTTGACAAAATCCGGCTGCACACTGATATCGGTATGGGAGTAGCGTCCTCCATAAAACAGGCTCTGCCACTGGCGGACCATTCCCAGGTACTGGTTGTTGAGAATGCATATTATAATAGGTAACTTATATTGGACCGCAGTGCCTAGTTCTTGGATATTCATCTGGATACTGCCATCTCCAGCTATATCAATAACCGTCATATCCGGCCGGGCAATCTTGGCTCCCACGGCCGCAGGAAGCCCGAACCCCATGGTACCTAAGCCACCTGAAGTAATAAATGTACGGGGATGCTTGAATTTGTAATACTGGGCTGCCCACATCTGGTTCTGCCCTACTTCGGTGGTTATTATGGCTTCCCCTTGAGTAAGCTCGTATATTTTTTCGATGATATGCTGGGGCATGATGCGACCTTCGGCTGAAGTTCCGTAGCGCAGGGGATACTCATCTTTCCAGCGTTCAATTGTGGCCAGCCACTCCTGGCGTTGGTTTTCTTCCAACGGGGCCAGGCGGCTATTGATGGCCTGCAGAACATCCCCCACATCGCCAACAATGGGAATGTCTACAGCTACATTCTTGCCTATTTCGGCAGCATCTATGTCAATATGGATAACCTTGGCATGAGGAGCAAAGGTCTCAATTTTCCCGGTTACCCTATCGTCAAACCGTACTCCAGCGGCTATCAGCAAATCACATTCACCAATGGCATAGTTGGCGTAGCGGGTGCCATGCATACCCAGCATCCCCAGAGACAGGTAATGGGCTGCCGGGAAACTTCCCATTCCCATAAGGGTGGTAGTCACCGGTATCTTCTGACTTTCCGCCAGTTTCCTTAATTCCTCCGAAGCATTGGAGGCAATCACCCCGCCTCCCGCATATATAACCGGCTTGCGGGCATTTTGGATCAGCTCTACGGCAGTTATTACCTGCCCGTAATTAAAGCCTTTCATAACCCGGTAACCCCGGATATTAACCTCTTGGTCGGCAGGGGTCCAGTCAATAACTCGTTCCATAATGTCTTTGGGTAAATCTATTACCACGGGACCCGGCCGGTTGGTCCTGGCAATGTAAAATGCCTCCCGGATAACCTGTTCGATATCCTCGGTCTTTTCTAACAGGTAGTTATGTTTAGTAATAGGAAGAGTAATCCCCGTAATGTCAGCTTCCTGGAAAGCATCCCGGCCAATTAGAGAAGATCCAACCTGACCAGTTAAACATACAATGGGTATGGAATCCATATTAGCGGTAGCTATTCCGGTTACTAGATTGGTAGCTCCGGGACCAGAAGTACTAAGACAGACTCCTACTTTGCCAGTCACTCGCGCATAAGCATCAGCAGCATGAACCGCCCCTTGCTCGTGGCGCACTAATATATGCCTAATATTAGAGTTATAGAGGGCATCATAAATGGGCAGCACTGCACCACCTGGGTATCCAAAAATAGTATCGACTCCTTCTCTCTGCAGGCACTGCAGCAGTATTTCAGCTCCTCTTAACTTCATATAGTCACCTCCAAATATTTTGCTTAGCCAAACTATCTCAAGCAATTCACCAGGCCTAACCAGCCCTACAGTCCAACATGATTGCGTTTGCATATATGATAAAAGCGGGCTGATGATGGCCCGCTTCTGGTAGGAATTTGCGTATCAGCTACTTGCGGAATATGGCTCCGGAACTGGCTGATTGCACCATCTCAGCATATCGTTTCATATAACCGCTTTTTATTCGCGGCTCAGGTGAAGTCCATAGCTCCCGGCGGCGGGATAATTCCTTTTCATCTACTAAGAGTTCTAGTCGGTTGGCTGGAATATCGATGCGTATTATATCCCCTTCTTCTACTAGAGCGATGGGCCCTCCTGCGGCCGCTTCCGGGGATACATGGCCGATGGAAGCTCCACGGGTTGCCCCGGAAAAACGTCCATCGGTTATTAATGCCACCTCCTTGTCAAGGCCCATACCAGCTACTGCGGAGGTGGGGGTAAGCATCTCACGCATTCCCGGACCACCCCGGGGACCTTCATAGCGGATAACTATTACATCACCAGGGAGAATTTTCTTGGATAAAATGGCTTCTACAGCTTCCTCCTCGGAATTGAATACCCGAGCCGGTCCTTCATGCTGCATCATTTCCTCAGCTACGGCTCCTTTTTTAACCACAGCCCCTTCAGGGGCCAGGTTGCCAAATAGAATAGCCAATCCGCCGGTCGGGCTGTGGGGATTATCCAAAGGCCGGATTACATCATAATCCAGGACCGGATACTTGCCTATGTTTTCACCAACGGTCTGACCGGTTGCCGTAATACAGCTGGTATACAACATTCCGCCTTTATTAAGCTCATTCAGCAAAGCCTGGACTCCTCCGGCCCGGTGGAAATCTTCGATGTGATGCCCGCCAGCCGGACTCAGTTTGCATAAATGGGGAGTCTGGTCACTGATCTGGTTAAACAGATCCAGATCAATATCCACCCCGGCCTCACCGGCGATGGCCATAAGATGCAGGACGGAATTGGTGGAACAGCCGATGGCCATATCAGCCCTTATGGCGTTGGCAAAAGACTGGGGAGTCAAAATGTCCAGAGGCCGTATATTCTTCTCCAGCAGTTCCATGATTTTCATGCCCGTCTTTTTAGCCAAACGAATCCTCTCGGAATAAACAGCTGGGATAGTACCGTTGCCCGGCAATGCCATACCTAAGGCTTCGGTCAGGCAGTTCATGGAATTGGCGGTAAACATCCCAGAACAGGAACCACAGGTAGGACAGGCATTCTCCTCCAGTTCCGCCAGTTCCTCCGCCTGAAGCCGGCCAGAAGCAACAGCACCCACTGCTTCGAAGATCTGAGTAACACTTACCGCCTGGCCTTTAAAACGTCCGGCCAGCATAGGACCGCCGCTGACAAAAATAGAGGGAATATTAAGCCGGGCTGCTGCCATCAGCATCCCCGGAACGATTTTATCGCAATTGGGAATAAATACCAAGGCATCAAAAGCATGAGCGGTGGCCATTATTTCCACCGAATCGGCAATCAGTTCCCGGCTGCCCAGGGAGTATTTCATGCCAATGTGATTCATGGCAATGCCATCACATACCCCGATAGTCTGGAACTCCAGGGGAACTCCTCCCATCATGCGAACTCCAGCCTTGACAGCCTCGGCAATTTTGTCCAAGTTTATGTGTCCAGGAACAATATCGTTATGAGAATTGACAATACCTATTAAGGGGCGTGCCATTTCTTCATCAGTCAAACCGAGGGCCTTAAACAACGCGCGATGAGGCGCTTTTTCCAATCCGATTTTAACCTGATTACTCTTCACCAACTATTCCTCCCTATTTTTCCGCCGTCCCCGACACTCCAATCGATTTTAGATATAAAAAACCCTCTCGCCCGATCAGGGACGAGAGGGACTTCCCGCGGTACCACCCTGCTTGTTGCTATCACAGCAACCGCTTAATGTTTCCTTGATAACGGACTTGCAGCGTCCGGCGCACCTACTAGGCGCAGGGCCGTTCAGATAGCGGCTCCGGGACGATGTCCAGGTGAAATATTGATACCGGCTTCCAGCTACACCGGCTCTCTGTAATCAAGGGATTTCACTGTTGCTTCCCATCATAGCCTGAAAATATGTAATTATCTATAAAGTATATGCAAAGGCTACGGGGCTGTCAACCAATTTTCATGCAATTGCAGTTGTGTTATTGCTTATGTAAATACCTGCAAAATCGAAGTGTGACAGTAGGTTTGCCATGAGCACCTTGGTGGAGGGGTCCGATATAGCCGGTGAAAATGGGCGGTTGAAGGGGGGCGAGGGACAGAATGTCCGTAAGAGGGCTATCAAATAGGATGTTTGTTTAGCCCGGTACCCCTAAGACGTACATCGAGCCGTTACTATATCGTGACGACGGAACAGGTGCGAAGGGCAACCTACTGGCACCCTACAAGTTAGGTAAGAGGTGTTTTTACAGAGGTTTCCTTAAAGATTGCTGCTGTACTTTGCGAATGTATTCTTTCACGTGCACCCGGTGCGGGCTGGTCTGATATAATTGGCTGTTTTCCCGCTGTTTAATACGTTTAAACAGGGTCCACAAAAGCCGGGTACCTTCCTCGGTCTGAGACGCTTCCCAGGGACTCATGCCGCTTAACACACTGAGCTGGGAATAATACCATTTGTTAAGATATATTTCTTTCAAGGTTTGCTCCAGTTCAGGATGCTGTTTTTTAACCGTGCTGGTTAATACATCAAACAGCCCGTTCTCCCGTACTTCCATACCGTCAAATTCCAGGGAATCAAACATGCGCTCTTCAAAACAGCGTCTAGCCCGGGCCATATCCTGTTCACCAAAGGTAGATACGGTAACCCAGCCAGAACCCAGCACGTATTCTACGAAAAACTCAGCTCCTCCCGGCCGGCTTTCCATTTGGTAAAACACCTGGTAATCATCGGAAACCTTCAGGTGCAGGTTGTGCAAATCCTTGATTCTCTTTTCCACCTTATCCCGGTCCTTGATCAAGTAACGGGCACTGATAAAGCGCAGGCCATCTTCAAATAAGTAGTCCTCTTCTTCAATGAGCAGAATGTCTTCAAAATGAAGATACTGCCCGCTTAGATAAGTATACAGGGTCATCAAGTTCACCTGGTATTCGCCCCGTGAAGATACCGGCACCACCTTTTCGCTCAAGAGTAAGTGATGAAAATCCATCAGGGTATCGAAATCCTGGCAGGCTATAACAAACTCATCACCATTAACAATCAAATCCGCGATTACACCACTCAGCATGGAAACCCCCTGGCTTAAATCCTCTTCATGGTAGGTTACCCGCATATGCAGACCATAGGGCAGTTCTTCCACCTGGCGGATATCATCCACCCGTTCCAGGGCCTCGAAAAGCCCATCCAGGTCGGTAATCTCGTAAACCCGGCAGTAGATCTGGCGGTTAAAGGGATTCAAGTCAGACAAATTATCTATCTTGGTTCGGTCCAACTGAGTGCAGGTTTTAATAGTCCAGATATTATTGGTACCCCGTTCAAGCTGGAACTGGTATCTTTCTCTATAACAACTGCGATCCTCCATCGCTATAGCATAGCTGTGTACCTGGGCTACAGTTCGGGAGGCCAATACTTCTTCCACCTGTCCTTCCACTATCTGATGCAGCAGGTGAAAGTACCGGCGGATAGCAGGAGCAACCTCAGGAGCAACAATGGAGTCCAGGTAAGCCCAGTCACGTTCCCGGATCGCTCGAAAGAAACTGTTTACCAACTGCCTGGGTCCCAGACGGGATGACAGCCGCCGCGTCAAATCTTTTACCTGGTCAGGAGTTAACACCTGCCCATGGCTCAGGTATTTCTGGTACAAAAACTTACCCAGAGCCGGACGAGTCATATGGATGATATTCTGCTGATAAGCCTGGTAAATTAGGGCACAAGCCTCTTCAAAAGTAATCTCCACCATATCTGTCAGCAGTTCACGATCCCGGGTATACTGGCTTAAGGGCATATCTTCCACCATAAAAAAGCTGTGTACTCCATCACCATTAAAAGCTAAATAGAAACATTCCACATAAACACCCGGACCGCCAATATCCCAAGCCACATCTACTGCCAAGCGGCTGGTATGGCGGCTGCAGGTAGCATAAGCTTTATAAAAAGTGCCCTTAAAAAACTGGGGAGGTGAAATATCCAAGCCAGCTAAACTGTATTTTTCCAAGGCCCGGTTACAAAGGGCTTCCATTTCTGATCCAAATTCGGCCTTCATGAGATGAAAGAAAGCGGACATCTCTGGTTCGTAAAAGGAGGAAAGGCTTTCCATAACCGCAGGTCTAAGATCAAAAGGAATCTCCTCAATAATCTCCAATAGAAACAAACGTCCATCCGGTTCAGTTACCAAGGTTTTTATGTCATTAACCAGACTTTTTAACACCGGTCTGGGGAAAAAAGGATTTTTCTTACGCATTAAGCTCTCCTAGTGCTTCTTTATTAATCTGAGGTTACCACGTCTTCGGCTAAGACGCAATTACCGCTCTAACCTAAAAATTATACTAAAAAATGTTATTGTTTATAAAATCTTTAAATATACTCGTGAACAGGGGCGAATTGTGGAAAATATTTTCTATTTTCAGGAGGAAACCTCAGCTATACACAGAATTTATAAACGAATGGTAACAGATTCCACCATGAATAATTATTAGGTGCTTATGCGAAGAATAAGAATTAATGAATTAAAAAACGGGATGGTGGTAGCGAGAACCATCACAGATAGTGATGGGCGGATTCTGCTGCGCTCCGGTATTCAGCTCAATGAAGGATACATTGATAAACTCCGCAACTTGGGCTTAAATTCCGTATATATCCGGGATGCCTTCAATGATGTGGAAGTACATGATGTTATCTCTGATAAAACTCGTTTGGAAGCCATCCGTGTAATTAAGGATAACTTCAACGCTTTGGAGAACCAGCACAAACTCAATATTCGTGCGGTTAAGACCATGGTGGATCAAATAATAGATGAACTACTAGCAGATTTGACGGTTCTGGTCAATCTTAATGATATTCGCGCTTTTGATGATTATACTTTTGCTCATTCGGTAAATGTAGCCGTCCTGTCAATCATGACTGGAATTACACTGGGCTACAACAACCTGCAGTTAAAGGAACTGGGCGTAGGGGCTATTTTACATGATATAGGGAAAACTCGCATTGACAAAGACATTCTTAGTAAAACCGGTGATCTTAGCAAAGAAGAATTTGATGAAGTCAAACGGCATACTGTTTATGGTTTTGAAATTTTGCGCCAATACCCGGATGTTTCTTTAATATCCGCTCATATAGCTTTTCAGCACCATGAGCGCTGGGATGGGAACGGCTATCCCCGCGGCCTGGCTCGGGAAGATATACTGGAATATGCCCGTATCGTATCGGTATGCGATGTATATGATGCTCTGTTAGCGGATCGCCCCTACCGGGCATCTTACACAGTCACCCAGGCTCTGACCATCTTAAAGCGAATGGGTGGTATTTTTCTGGATAAACGATGTGTTGATGCCTTTATATGTAATATCGCTGTATATCCGATTGGTTCGGTAGTGGAGCTAAGCACTGGAGAAGTAGGAGTAGTTGTAGATGTAAACAAAGAATCGCCTACCCGTCCTATAGTCAGACTGGTTATTGATCGCTATGGAGGGCGCTTGCAGCGTCTGCAGGAAGTTGATCTATCCAAGTATACCACAGTAATCGTGGCCAGAAATCTTGGCGAAGAAGCTGTTCAGAAATTGCTTTCTTAACACCTGCATTTTGTTAAAGGAGGTAATATCATGCTGTGGGAACAACCCGGCGCACATAACACCAAAGCGACTTTGGATCTGGCCTTACAAAGAGCAGAAGAGTTAGGTATAAAAAACTTTGTAGTTGCCTCTTGCAGCGGGGCTACTGCCCGCGAACTACTTGCTCTGGCCAAGGGAATTGACATTGTATGTGTCACTCATCATAACGGTTTTGATAAACCAGGCGAAAATGAAATGGATGCCCAAACTCGACGGGATCTTGAGCAAGCCGGGGTGCGAGTTCTTACGACCACCCATGTGCTGGCCGGAGTGGACCGGGCGGTGCGCAATCAATTTGGGGGAGTATATCCGGCGGAAATAATTGCTCAAACCCTGCGCATGTTGGGCCAGGGTGTAAAAGTAGCTACAGAAATAGCAGTCATGGCCTTGGATGCGGGCTTGATCCCTTATGGTAAGGAAATCATCTCCATAGGAGGTACTATACAGGGCGCGGATGCAGCTATTGTAGTCAAACCTGCTCATGCCAACCGGTTTTTTGATACCGAAATCAAGGAGATCATTTGTATGCCCAGAACCAAGAAAAAAGCATAAAGGTATAAAAAAGTTGCCGCAAAGCCAATTTATAATGGGTGATCGATTATGTATGAAAAAATTGCGGCTGCTTTATTGGCACTGTTGATCGGTGGTACCCTATTATACCTGCTAGTAGCAAGAGTCTATCCCTCCATTACTAACAAAAGATGAGAATTATATCCTGCAATAATTCTCATTTACCCGGTCAAAATAAGGACAAAGGAGGGATCACTGTGACAAGATACCGCACCACCAATGGAAAAGAAGACTTGAAACAAAGAATGGATCCCTGGGCAGCGATGGCCATCCCTTTAGCTTTTATCAATGGCATCTATCTCGGCAGTTATGCCCTGCGCGCCATAAGGCAGCACTGGGAAGGCGGACCCATGGATTAGTTCTTCCTCCTTAAATGGTTCACCTCACAGGTGAGCCATTTTTTCGGTTTTTTCCCTTTCACATTCAGCCTTCAAATCCCTTCTCACCTTAAGATATTTCCTCCCATTCTCGACCTTTACCACAGCGCTGGGTCTGTTACAATATTTAAGAAGTACTTATGGGGAAGTGAGACTATGCTCATCCCGGTGGCCCAGGGAATATCAATGGTAGCTCCTAAAGAAAAACCCCGTTACCCTTATGCCAATTGCTTGTTTATAAACGCCGACCGTCCAACCGTAATAGATTTAGGTGCGGGGGCCGGTGCTTTCCGGGAAATTGCCTGTGAAAGAATTCAGCTGGTTCTGCTTACTCATTTTCACTTTGACCATGTCCATGGCTACGATCTGTTCAGCCACGCTGATTTGATGGCCGGCCAGGAAGAAGCGGCAACTTACTGTGATGAGCATGCCTATGTTGATTTCCACGGTTATAACCTGTGGGATGAATTGATGAAAATCCCCCGCCAGGCTTACGGCCAGGTTGTTCCTTTAAAGGACGACGTACTGGCCCGCCCTGGTTTTCGTAAGCTCCCCCTGGCAGCCACCATAAGTGATGGACAGAATATTGAACTGGGCAGCATGAATCTGACAGCTGTGCACCTGCCCGGCCATACCCGGGGGCACTATGGATTTTATATAGAAAAAGAAGGTATTCTTTTCAGCGGCGACATTGACCTGGTAGCCTCCGGACCCTGGTACAGCAGCAATAGTGCCAGTGTAGGCGACCTAATAAATTCCGTGCGGCGTATAAAAGAAATAAACCCGCGCATCATCATTCCCTCCCATCGCCATATCCAGTCGGATAATATTCCAGCTCAGCTGGATCGTTATATTGGGGTAGTGCTGGACAGAAACTATCGCCTGCTGGACATCCTGAGAATACCTCACAATTTGGATCAGCTGGCGGAATATCACCTGGTATTCCCCAACTGCCAGAACGTGTATGAACTATTCTGGGAGAAGATGACCCTTCGCAACCACCTGCGCTATTTAATGGAACAACATCTGATTGAGGAACTCCCAGACGGATTTTACCAGCGCATTTAACCTCATCTCATTATCCTCAGTGAGTTTCCTGCCAACTTAAATGTTCAGAATTATTTGATGCTATTGATTTGTTAGAATATTCCCAAGGGAGAAAATTTACTGTCTAAGGAGGTGGTAGTTGATCTCACCCATCCTGGTGATGGGCCGGGGGGACTTCATTCTAAGATGATTGAACCTCTTAAATTAGCCCGGGGGAAGGCGTAAATAGATAATTGGAGGTTGGATAACATGGCATCAAATTTCATGCAGTCAACACGTGACCACCGTTTTATATTGAAAGAATGGCTGGACCTAAACAAGGTATTTGCCACCGAACGATTTAAAAACAGCTATGGTGTCGATGACATCGATTTTATCCTCGATAATGCCCTGAAAGTTGCCAAGGAGGTAGTGGCACCTACCAATGATGATGGCGATCAGCAGCACGCAGTTTTCGAAAATGGTAAAGTTACGGTCCCTGAATCCATGAAAAAAGCCTATTTCTTTATCCAGGAGAATGGTCTGGGTTCAAGCAATAAAAACCATGATGACGAATCTGCTCTGCCTTCCTGTATTCTGGCTTGTATCAACGAATATCTTATTGGAGCCAATGCAGCCTTGTGCCCCTATTTTTTAGCCACTTCTGGGGCAGCTGGGCTTATACAGAGTTACGGCAGCGAAGAAGTAAAGAGAATCTTCCTGCCCAAAATGTTCAGCGGACAGTGGTCAGGAACCATGGATTTAACTGAACCCAATGGCGGTTCAGATGTTGGAGATATATTATCTAAAGCATTTCCCACCGATCAGCCCGGTATTTTCAAAATTAAGGGAACCAAATGCTTTATTACCGGTGGTGAGCAAGATATTACCGAGAATATCGTTCACCTTACCCTGGCCCGTATTGAAGGAGCCGCTCCGGGTACCAAAGGAATTTCTTTGTTCGTGGTACCGAAATACTGGCCTACTGCCGATGGTGAGGCAGGAGAGTTTAACGATGTCAACTGTGCGGGAATAGAACACAAAATGGGACTCAGGGGATCAGCAACCGCCGTAGTCAGCTTTGGGGAAGAAAACAACTGCCGCGGCTTTCTACTGGGAGATCCTCCTGATGAAAGTGGCCGGGCACAGGGTATGGCCCAAATGTTTCAGATGATGAATGAAGAACGTCTGGTTACCGGCCATGCAGCTTTGTCGGCGGCCTCAGTAGCTTATTACAATGCAGTAAAATATGCAAGTGAGCGTATCCAAGGCCGCCCCCTCACCAATCCCAAGGCCGGACGGGTTCCTATTATCAAGCATGAAGATGTTCGCCGCATGCTCATGTATCAAAAGGCGCATATTGAGGCATCCCGGGCTATGTCAATTTACACCTATTATTTAATAGATGTAGCTGAAAACAGTTCTGAAGAGGAACTGGTCAAAAAAGCCAAAGCCACCATTGAAGTACATACACCCATCGTAAAGGCCTATTGCTCGGATGTATGCTGGTTGTCTATTTCAGAAGCTATGCAGGTTTACGGAGGATATGGTTTTAGCGAAGAATATCCTATAGCCCAGCTGCTGCGTGACTCCCGCATTTACTCAATTTGGGAAGGAACCAATTATATTCAGGCTATGGATCTGGTGGGGCGCAAATGGATGTTAGGCAAAGGCCAAGTTTTTGCAGCTTGGCTGCAGGACATACAGGACTTTATCGAAACCAACCGCTCTTCTTCCTCCTTTGCCCACGAGATAAATATATTGCAGCAAGCCTTAAATGATTACCGGGAAATCCAGACAACATTGGGAGGTTACCTGGGAGCAGGCAAAGTCGGCATGATTGGCCTATATGCCACCCGCATCCTGCATGCCACCGGGAAACTGCTAGGAGCTCGCCTGCTGCTGGATCAGGCCTTGATAGCCGAAAAGCAAATGAACCAGCTGGGCACAGACCATTATGACTATGCTTTCTATCAAGGCAAAGTAAATACTGCCAAATTCTTCGTCCGTAATATCCTACCCGAGGTTTCCTTTATATTAAGTGTTATAAAAGATGGCGATACTTCGGCGCTCGACATTGAAGAATCGGCTTTCTTGGCTTAGAACCTAAAAGCGAAAGCCCGGAATCACTGATTCCGGGCTTTCGCCTTTGTAAGGAAATTAACCGCCTTTCCCAGGCGGTAGACTCAAGCTTTATTTATCATATACATCAGGATGGGGGCGTCGATCATCCAGAGGGCGTATGTTATGAATGTCAAATATAAATCTCTCCTTAGGGAAAATAGCCAAAACTGAGGGGTGAAGACCGCTAATTAACTTGCGAAACAGGTTGGCAAAATCAAATTCCTGGTAGACTTCATCATCAAATTCCAGATTATAAACCGTACCCCGGCGTTGTCTGTCACCAGACATTACGGTTACGGTCACATCGGCAATCATGCGCATATGTTCACCTCCTAAACAGTAATAGAATCAGGAACCTCCTTTTCTCCCTTTATATAGTCTATGAGGATGGTACGATTAGGGAGATACCCAGCTGGTATTACGCAAACGCTTAATCATGGACTAGTTTAGGCTGCCTAATCATCCCGGTGGCATCAGAAGAGTTTAGGAAGAAAAATCCCGTCCTATGCAAGGCTGGGTAGAGCAGTTCGTGTCTTTGGCAATAGCAACTCCCCATTATATACAATTTAATCAGGCTCATGGATCCATTGCCTTACTCACCGGAAAGGAGGTGTCATTATGGCTGTCACCGCAACCCCTATAAACAGTGAACTGGTTCTGCTCCTGGATAATGGAATAGGAGCTTCCGGTCGGCAGTTAACCCGCAACCGCTCTTATGCAGATGTAAAACCCGAGGCTGCTAATGATAATGTTTACCAGGTAGCTCAGGTCCTTATTGGCCTGCAGAGCCGCACTGCCCTGGCAGTTCGCCGCCAGGATACCGTTGAACTGACTAATGCTTAGTTGACCACTAAAATAAATGGGGAAAGGAGGATTAACCCATGGCTACTCAAAGAGTGCTGCAGATGGACTTCACTACGGAGCAGGGCCGTAATCACCGCCTGAGGGTTTATGATGCCCGGGAAGACTTGACCCCAGCAGAGGTATCCGCCGCTATGGATCAAATTGTCGCCAGTGATATTTTCTCTGGTAGCAGCGGAGCCTTTACCGGTAAGGCTGGAGCTCAGATGGTAGTCAGCGAAACCACCGAATTCGATCTGAACTAGTACAAACAAGGTTACGGGGCAGCAAAGCCCCGTAACCTTGTTTATTAGAGGAGGGATATTTAATGAGCGATCTGCTAAATATTGCCGCCAACGTAGGCTTTCCCATGGCAGTAGCCGCCTACCTGCTGATTCGCATCGAAGGCCAGTTAAAAGAGTTAACCGGTGCCATACATGACATGCGTGAAGCGGTGCTGACGGGGATATACAGTACCCCTTTTAATGAAATACACAGGGAAGAATCCCATTCTCTGTATACTCCCACCTAAATAAAAATCCCGGAATATATCCGGGATTACAGACTGTCGAAGAAGTCCATTTAAAGAGATCGCCACGTCGCTATGCTCCTCGCAACATTAGCCGTGAGCGATAGCGAACATCGGTAGTGCCGGAACGGCCGATGACAGAACCGGAAGCCATCGTTTGGGTCATTGCGAGCCCCTGAAAGGGGCGTGGCAATCTCAAATATCCAACTTCTGATAGCTTTATTGACACGCTGAAATCCCGGAATATATCCGGGATTATTTTTATGGTTCTTTACCATTCTCACCAAGTATTTGCAGAAATATTTCTATTATACCCGGGTCAAATTGGGTACCAGCACCATCTTTCAATTCTTGGATGATCTTATCCTGAGGCAAGGCCTTTCGATAGGGGCGATCACTATTCATAGCATCGTAGGCATCAGCAACAGCTACGATGCGACATTCCAGGGGAATTTCCTCTCCTTTCAGTCCCAAAGGATAACCGTTGCCGTTCCACCATTCATGGTGTTTAAGTATGAAGTCGGCAATATGCACCAAGTCGGGGGATGACTGGGCAATGCGGTAACCTATTTCACTATGCTTTTTCATTTCTTCAAATTCTTCTGCAGTTAGACGTCCGGTCTTAAATAAAATGGAATCAGGCACCCCTACCTTACCGATATCATGGAAGCGCGCAAAAAGGGTGAGATCGTTAATACGGTTCTCCGGCCACTCAAGCCGGCGGGCTATAGTAGTAGCAATCGTCTGTAACCGGTCAGTATGTCCTTCAGTAACAAAGTCCCGGGCTTCCAGAGCGCTCATGACTACATCCACTACTGCGCTGCGCGCACTCTGGTTATGCAGGAGTTTTTCCCGGTCCATCTGCTGATCAGCTTCTTTGAACACTGCAGACATACTTAATTCGGGGGTCAGCCGGTAGGCTACACCCATGGAAATGCTCAAGATATCCGGGTGGGTAATGTTATACTGGGCTACAGCATTGCGAATATTGTCAGCCACATACCCGGCCAGCTTGTCGGAATATTCCGGGAGCAGTACCGCGAATTCATCTCCGCCGATTCGGGCTATAATACTGCCTTCGGGGGCTGCATTACTTATAATGTCTGCTGCTGCCAGCAGTAATTCATCTCCAGCCTGATGCCCCAGGGTATCATTAACAAATTTAAGGCCGTCTAAATCGCAAATAATTAGGCTGACCGGAACCACCAGCATTTCATCCAAAATCCTCATTTGGTTTTCAAAATAGCTGCGGTTATACAATCCAGTCAGAGCATCATGTTCCGCCAAATAACGAATCTGTTCTTCACTCTGGCGTCGTTCGTGGATGTCACGAGAAGCAGTAACTAGAGAAACTACCTGGCCTTTGGCATCCAACAAGGGTCTTCCTTTAGTCTCCAGCCAGCGATATTCTCCGTCCGCTCTAAGGCAACGGTAGGTAAAACTACCAGGTTCTTTGGTTTTAATGATATTGGCGTACGCCTCTTTGGCATGCTCCACGTCATCGGGATGTATGGCATCGAAAACGCATTTGCCTACTATATGCCTGACCTTCCAGCCAATTATGTATTCATGGGAGGGACTAACATACTGCATGTAACCATTCAGATCAGTCAGCGCCACTAAATCTACCATGTTTTCCGTAATCATGCGAAAGCGCTGCTCGCTGGCTTCCAGTTCTGATATGGTCCGGCTAAGACTGTGGTTGATTTGAATAAATCCCCGGGCTAGTTGCCCTATTTCATCACCGCGTTTCTGCAGTTTTTGGTCCAGGGTACCGTTAAAGTCACCGGCGGCCATACGAGCATATCGCTGTGATACCTGCCTGATAGGAGCCGCTATTTGTTTGGTAGCCAAATAAGCAATACCGAAACCTAATAGCAGCAGAAGTGCTGCAGTAAAGACCAGGTTTCGATGTATATCACGTAAGGGCGCCATTATCTCACTATGAGGTACTTGTATTACGACAAACCATTGATTGGCATTTACCGGTGCCAGGGCAGCAAGATAGTCGATACCATCCCAGGTATAGTAACCTAGCCCAGTTTTTCTATCCATATTACTAGCTAGAAAAGCAGCTAAATCACGGTGATTCTCATCATCCTCCTGGTCTAACAGATTGGTGCCTTGACTAACCAGATTATAATCGGGATGGGCTATTAACCTTCCTGAATTATCAACAACAAACACCGAACCGCTATCTTTAATTTCGACTGCTGTTACCTCATCGCTGAAATCCTGTCCACTCCAAGCAGCAGTTACTACACCAATTATATTGTTACTGTGATCTTTTACGGGGGAAGCTAACAGAAGGGTATAATCGGAGCCTGCTAATACAGATATAGCAGACTTTCCTTCCAATGCCTGCAGGAAAGCTGAGTTATTACTAATATCCAAAGTGGTATCGACAGTGGTTTTTAACTGCCCGTCCTGACTGGCAAAACCCATGTATAAATAGCCAAGGAGGCTGGTCTCAGCTGTCAAGACTGACTTTTGCTCCGACCAGTTCAGCTGGCGAATTTCATTCCTTTGGGCAACCATTTCCAGGGCAGACAGCCGTGTTTTTAGAGAGCTTTCAATAATAAAAGCTGAACTATTCGCGTATTCTGGAAATGTACGTGCTGACGCCTCTGCTATTGTCCTGGTCGAATAATTATAAACAACTATACAAAAACCCACACATGCCAATACTACCATTAATCCAAAATACAATGCCAGACGGTGCCCGATACTTTTCATTGAGTAAACTCCTGCTATTTTAATGTCGTAATAAGATTACTCATTTGCCTATACTATTCTTCTCTTTACGACAAAACCCTTTAGCATATAAAATTTTCCCCCATAATTAATGCTAATGGAACTTAGTGTAACCGGGACCGGCTTTCCGAGTTTATTCATGCTTTGAACTCAGCTACCAAGGAATTTAGTTTATCAGTTCCTTCAGCCATCTGCCGGCAAGCCTGATTAATGGCTTCCGCTGCCCGGGTAGCCGCTTCACTAGAACGGGATATTTCCTGAGCACCTGCTGCTGACTGCTGGACAATACTGGCGGTAGATTCTAAAGCATAATTAATCTCGTTCATGGCTGCACTTATCTTTTCGATCTGTTCGTTGAAAAGGTTGGTCAGCTGGAAAAAGCGGTTGCTGTCTTCCTTATACTGAACGCCTATTTGGCTCATGTCATTATAATCACGCATAATATCCTTATTGATAAATTCCAAAATACTGCTGGTATTTTCAAGTAAATTGTCCAAAGCTACACGAACTTGCCGGGTGAGATTTTGAATACTGTCCACAGTTGACGCTGAGTCTTCTGCCAGTTTTCGCACTTCCTCTGCCACAACGGCAAATCCCCGCCCATGCTCTCCTGCCCGAGCTGCTTCGATGGCGGCATTAAGAGCTAATAAGTTGGTCTGGTCAGCGATGGCAGCGATGTTCTGGGCCAGACTTGATATTTGTTCAACCACTCTAGCTTCCCCCATAGCCTGTTGTACACGAGCTTGTATATCTTGATATATTCCCATAGTAATGTTCTTGGCTTCACCGGCTTTGGCCTGGATAGCTAACGCTCGTTTTTCAATATCCTGGGCTTGTTGATTACCTTCTGCTGATTTGTGGGTTAAATCGCTTAACATACCGGCAATTTCTTCTGCGGAAGCCATTATCTGCTGGGTGGAAGCAGACACTTCCTCCATACCAGCTGCTATTTGCTGGGTTGAAGCTGTATTTTCTTCCATGCCGGCCACGATATTGTGGCTTTGATCCAGCAGATTGCTAGCTATAGAAGAGGACTCTTCAGCATGCTGGGCTATCTCCTCCAAGGTTTTGGTCAAATTAGCCGTCATTTGGTCAGCTTGGTTTTGTTTTTCTTCGGCTAGGAGGATAAGCTGGGAGGCAGTGTTACTTAATACTATAGCTACTACTATAGAAGCCACAAAGACCAAAGTAATAAATATCCAGCTTACCAACGGGAAATTGGAAAGGTAAAGATCCGTTACGATCATCGCACATACAGCATTCATTATCAAAGCGCTGAGCCCGTAAAACAAAAGCACGTAACGATCAAAATACATAGCAACGATGATCAAACCTAATAAATAAGCAAACACTACTCCTTGAGATGTAATCAGAGCAATAAAAAGACCTTGAATTGCTACTGCATATAAAAAAGCATAAATATATTTGCTGTAGCTGGCAAAACGTGAATCGTGCAAGTACCTGACGAAGAAGGTGAGTATAGCTGCATAAAGAAGTATTGAACTACGATGGTAACCTACATCCTTGATAAATAATATGAGAAAAAAGAAAAGCAGAGATGCAATAACGATGGCAATATTGACGTTTTGATTTACACGTTTCTCATGTTTGGCTAAAACCGAATTATTCATTTGTCTCCCCCCCCAATTTGGCCTTTACAACATGTAGGTCGTTATTGTGCCAATATTTTTGTTATTCGACGATTTCTGAACAATACCTCTGCTATCGCTGGTAGATAATTTCGCCATTTTCCTGCAAGTTTCAGCTATTTTATTTATTATTGTTCATAATTGCTAGGTAACTTGGTCTTTGCATGTTACAATCATGTTAGAATAAAGAAAAAATACTGCTCAGGGGGGAGATGATCAGTATGAAAAGACCAGTTTATTTCGTTACTCGCCAGCACAAATCTAACTACCAAAACCTGCTCCAACACCTCGGTGAAGAAAAAACCGATTCATTAGTAGCCGCCGCCTACATCCTGGGTGCTATTGGCACTATCGACGACAATTTTGGCCGTATAGAAGAAATTGAACAAAATTTGACTGATGAGGGTTTTAATTGGGACAACCTGATTCAAGCAATGTCAAATGATACCGTAGACCATGCCCTAACCAAACTGGCTGCCAATCTGGCAGCAAACAAACCCGCCAATGTCAGTGAGGTATTTTCCCCTTTAAATGATGAGTATCAAGCCGTAGCCTATCAGGCACTGTTGATTGTCTTTCCCAGCTTCTCTAAAGACTGGGAAAGACGCTTTGAATTTGCCGACCAGCACTAGGTTCAAAGTTTTCATTGGCCATCCTGCCTGGGTTTTCATAAGGTCTTTATTTTTATTCGAATATTTCGGTCTATAATAATTCTAATTCAAAACAAATTATATTATAATAATACCATCAAGGATCGGAATAATAACGTAGGTGGTGGAATTTACATGTACGAACACGTTGAGAACCAAACCATGCCACAGGCCTTTTACAGAACGGTTGCTAAGAATGGTGACCGGATAGCCCAGCGTTTCAACCCCGATTTATATTACGGAGATAACGGGGGCCAGTTTACCTGGAAAGAGATGCAGGCTAGAGTGGAAGATATCGCCTGCGGCTTCCTCAGCCTAGGCCTTGAAAAAGGCGAGCGGGTAGCCATCATGGCTACCAACAGTCCGTACTGGACTCACTGCGACATTGCTGTTGTAAGCTGTGCTGCTGTATTGGTAACTATCTATCCCACTCTATCTTTGAACGAAGTATCCTATATCGTTAATGACTCCGAATGCCGGTATCTTATCGTTGGCAACACTGATATTTTAGAGCGGGTCATGCCCGGCCTGGAAGAAATGCCAACCCTGCAGAAGATTATTATCCTTGACACCCGCTATGAATCTGCTGATCCACGAGTCATGAACCTAGCTCAGCTGATGAAGCTGGGCCAGGAGAACCGGGCCCGGCTTTATGACTTGTACCAGGAGCGCTGGCAGGGTATAACCCTTCAAGATTGGGCTACCATTCTCTACACTTCCGGAACAACCGGCCAGGGCAAAGGTGTTATCATAACCCACTGGAGCTTTGCCTCTCGAGTTGATGGTGTGTTCTACTATTTCCTTAATGCCGGTCACCCCCTAAATCATGAAGATACGGTTCTATCTTTCCTGCCTTTATCACATATTTTTGACCGGGGATGTTCCCAGTGGCTGGCCATATGGATGGGAGCTACTATCGCCTATGCCGACAGTCCCGCTACGATGATGGACGACCTGAAGAAATACAACCCCACCTGGTTTTCCTGTGTACCCCGCCTGTATGAACGCATTTACATGGCATTCCAACAGATGCTGGAAGCCAGTCCCATGAAGAAAAAGCTGTTTAACTGGGCTCTGGGAGTAGGCGAAGAGGTACTCAGCTATCGTATGGATCAATTCGGCCGTTATGATATGCGCCCCACTTATCCTCTATGCCTGCCGTTAGGACTGCGTATAAAGTACAAACTAGCGGACAAGCTGTTTGCCAAGGTTCGCGAATTGTTTGGTACTCGCCTGCGCTTTTCCTTCTCTGCCAGTGCGGGTATATCTCCTGATCTGTTAAAGTTTTTCTATACCGTTGGGGTTCCCGTTATCGAAGGATATGGTTCCACCGAGACTACCAGTGCCTGCACCTACAATCCTATGTCAGCATGTAAACCCGGTTCCATCGGACCTCAGGCCAATGGCAGCGAGTGCCGGGTTGCGGAAGACGGCGAATTGGAAGTCCGGGGAGCGGGTATGTTCCTGGGGTATCTGAACAAACCGGAAGACACCAAGGAAGCCTTTACCGAAGACGGCTGGTTCAAGACCGGGGATTTGGTGGTTAAGGATATTGATGGTTATTACCGGATCGTAGACCGCAAGAAGGCCATCATCTGTTTGGCTACCGGCAAGAATGTAGCCCCTTATAAGATTGAAAGTTACTTTGCTACTTCGGTTGAGGTTGACCAGGTGTTCATAATCGGTGATGAGCGCAATTACATCACCGCCCTGATAGTACCGAATTTCCTCCATTATATTGAGGTGTTTGACCGCAATGGCATCACCTACGACAAGAGCAAAATCAAGTACATGGAAGCTGGCGGCAGTCAATTGTGTGCAGAGGTTGGCGAGGATTTCATCAATCAACCGCTCCTCAAAGAACAGATTGAAGCAGTAGTAAAACAGGTCAACAGCCAGCTGGAGAACTTTGAAACTATCAAGCGCTACACTATTCTGCCCAATCGCTTCACCGAAGAAAAAGGCGAATTGACACCTACGCTAAAAACCAAAAAACGGGTTATCCTGCAGAACTATGCTGATTTAATTGAAAGCCTGTATGAGAAATAAGCAGAGCATCAGCTTTTTTAGGGCCGTTCCCCTATAGGGAACGGCCCTTTTTTTGGTTGACAACCTGGTTAAGCATTCACTCCTGCCAGGAAACCTTCCCGGGTAGCCTCCAGAGCATTGCGGGGTTCCACGGCATCTCCTACCACCGTGATTTTGGCCTTTCCGGACAGGGCTTGCTGCAGCGAATTGTATGACTCCATACCCAAAGCTATAATCACGGTATCGGCCGGGTATTCGAAAACGGAGTTGTTTTTCTCCAGGACCACAGAGTTTTCCTTAATTTCAACAATGCTGGTCTCGGTCAAAATATCCACTTTCCTGTCTTCCAGGAATTTCAACAGGAATTGGCGCCGGGTAACATCCTCCTCCAGGGCAATACCGGAAAGCTGTTCCACAATACTTACTTTTACGCCCTTCTCGGTACAATAAGCTGCGGTTTCAGAACCTATCAGCCCGCCGCCCAGTACTACCACTTCCTGGCCTATAGAGGCCCGGCCCCAGAGTACATCCCGGGCCAATACCACATGGGGATAATCCATGCCCGGAATATTAGGCCGTGAAGGTACTGCACCGGTTGCCAAAATGATAGTATCCGGGGCTATCTTATCAGCCATTTCAGGAGTGAATTCTGTCCCCAGATGAACATCCACTCCCTTTTTCTGCAACTGCCTCTTCTCCCAGGCCAGTAAAAAGGCCATATCACCTTTCCCGGGCGGAACGGGAGCCAGAGCAAATTCTCCTCCCAGATATTCTTCCTTTTCATAAAGGCTGACCTGATGGCCGGCTTCCGCAGCAGCAATTGCTGCTTCCATTCCCCCCGGACCTCCTCCCACTACCACAACCCGCTTGGATTTGTTGGTCTTGGCTTTTAACCTTTCCTGCAGGTATTCAAATCCACAGGTGGGGTTCACCAGACAGCGAATGGGCTCATTCCTGAACAACACCTGCAGGCACCCCTGTTGGCAGCCTATGCAGTAACGTATGTCTTCACAGTTGCCCGCGGCGAATTTATTAGGTAAATCGGGATCAGCCAGAGCACCCCGTGCCATAGAGACCATATCCGCTTTACCTGACATAATTACACTTTCCGCCAAATGGGGATCATTAATACGTCCTACCGTGATCACCGGGATATCTACTACTTTTTTAACCTCTTCGGCAAAATCAACTATCCAACCATGGGCCACATGTAACGGCGGAATGATAGCTGCGGTGCTGCCATACACTCCCGCGGAGACATGAATAGCATCGATTCCCGCATTGCCTGCCGTTGCCAGCATTCTGGCGATGACTTTGGTATCCTCTATCTGTCTCCCGCCGGTCACGAACTCGTCAGCGGAAATACGAAATATGATGGGAAAACCATCACCGCACTTTTCCCGGATATCCCGGATGATTTCCAGAGGAAACCGCAGACGGTTGTGCAGAGGACCGCCGTATTCATCACTGCGTTTATTGGAGTAATTGGACATAAACTGGGCTATTAGATAGCCATGAGCACCATGTACTTCAACCCCATCGAATCCGGCCATTTTGGCCCGGTAAGCCGTATCGCCAAACTGGCTGATTATCTTTTTTATCTCGGGGATAGTGAGAGCCCGGGGCATACAGCCCATGGCCGGGCAGGGAATTGCTGAAGCAGAAACTGGCTGACAGCCGATTATGTCTGGCGAAGTCTGGCGGCCGCAGTGGTATATCTGAGCGACAATCTTACAGCCATGTTGATGAACTCTCCTGGTTAACTCCTGGTGACTTTCGATTTGTTCGTCCTTCCACAGTCCAGCTGTCCAAAATCCGCGGCCGGCTGGATCAACCGCATAGTCTTCGGTGATAATCAGGCCCCATCCACCTTTAGCTCGAGCCTCATGATAGGCAATGTAACGTTCCGTTGCCATTCCGTCAGAATCACAGTAAACGGTTACCATGGGGGCTACGGCCAGGCGGTTTTTAATCTCTAAGGTTCCTATTTTAATGGGTTGCAATAAAGGGCTGGAATTGCTGGGGGGTGTAAACACACTTCTACCTCCTTTGTGAGTCGTAATCAGTAGAAGTGTTTCCTGACCCGTTAACTAATATGTATTAGTGCAGGTTAAGAGATGTATAATGCCAGATTATATATAAGTGGACGGTTTGGGGTGACCCCCTAACCGTCCCCTCTTACCAACGATTAACGTGCTACCAGAACCGTACTCAGGAAAGACTTGGTTCTTTCTTGCCGGGGATTGAGCAGCACTTCCTCTGCTGAGCCTTGTTCCACGATTAACCCGTCATCCATAAATATCACCCGGTTGGCTACTTCCCGGGCAAAACCGATTTCATGGGTTACCACCACCATGGTCATATGCTCTAAAGCCAGATCACGCATAACTCTTAAGACTTCACCGGTCAACTCCGGATCCAGGGCTGAAGTGGGCTCATCAAAACACATAATAGCCGGGTTCATAGCCAGAGCCCGGGCTATGGCTACTCGCTGCTGCTGTCCTCCCGAGAGTTCAAAGGGATAGTTATTAGCCTTTTGAGATAAACCAACTTTGGCCAGTAAATCGCGAGCTGTCTTCTCTGCTTCCTCGGCCGGCACCTGGTTGACCTGCATAGGAGCCAACATCAGGTTTTCCAGAACCGATTTATGGGGAAACAGGTTAAAATTCTGAAACACCATACCCATCTTGCGGCGCAGTCTGGTTATATCTTTTTCATTGCTGTAAACTGCTCGTCCGTCGGGGCCATTCTTGGCCATTACTTCACCATCTATTTCAATGGTGCCCCGGTCAATGGTTTCCAGGCGGTTCAGGCAGCGCAGAAAGGTGCTTTTACCTGAACCGGACGGTCCAATAATTGCAATTACTTCTCCCTGCTTAACCTGCAGGGATACTCCCTTTAGTACTTCCAAGTGACCAAACTTTTTATGGATATCTATAGCTTGCAGCATGTACATATTCTTCTCTCCTAGTGATAATAGTCCAGACGGGCTTCCACCCATTTAAAGAAGTTCTGAACGATAGCCGTCATCAATAGATAAAACACTGCTGCGATCGCAAAAGGTACCAGGGTATCATCGGTAACCGCCCGAATTCTGGCCACCCGGGACAGTTCACTCATGGCTATGATGTATACCAAAGCCGTATCCTTGACCAGGTTGATAACCTCATTGCCAATGGGGGGTAATACCCGTTTAAAAACCTGCGGAAGAATAATCTGGGTCATGGTCTGGCGCCGGCTTAATCCCAGCACATCCGCAGCTTCGTATTGGCCCCGGTCGATGGATTGAATTCCGGACCGGAAAATCTCGGCCAGGTAAGCAGCATAATTCAGGATAAAGGCTACATAAACGGCGGTTTCCCTTTCTATGCGAACACCTACAGCCATGAGGCCGTAATACCAGAACAGCAGCTGCAGCAAAAGCGGGGTTCCGCGGAAAACCCACACATAGACTTCCATAAACCAGGCCAGAGGTTTGAACTTGGACAGGCGGGCGATGCCCAGTACCACACCCAGGGGCAGGGACAGGAGAGTAACCGCAAAAATCTGCATGGTTACCAACCAGCCTTTGCCCATTTGAGGCAGAATAGATATTACATAGTCCATATGCATCCCCTTACTTGCGTGAATCAGTGCAGATAAAGACAGGCTAACAGCTTAACACTGGTAGCCTGCCATGCTTAATTGTATCAGAGTATTGTTTTTCTGCCTATTTCTTTATGATATCTTCTCCGAACCATTTCATGGAAATCTCTGCGGCCGTGCCGTCCGCTTTCATCTCATCCAAAGCTTTATCTAGTTCAGCCAGGAAAGCCTGGTCGGTCAGTCTCAAACCTACGCCAAATTCCTCAATACCAAAATTCTCTTCCAGAACCTTGTACTCTCCCGGATGCTTGGAAATATAATAACGTCCTACCACTTCGTCAACCACTACCGCTTCCAGACCCCCGCCGGCCAGGTCGCGAAGGGCCATATCATTGGAGTCAAATTCCCTTAAGGTATCCTTAATGGTTTCATAGGTAGCTTCATCTGCCATAACTGCTTCAATGGCACTGCTGCCAGCCTGGATACCTACTTCCTTACCGGCTAGATCAGCTTTGGTAGCAATAGTTGAATCCGGTCTTACTACAATAATCTGGCGGTCTGCAATATAGGGTTTGGTGAACAGGAACTCTTTTTTGCGGTCTTCCGTAATGGTAAAGCCGTTCCAGATTACATCGATATTGCCGCTGTTGAGTTCCTCTCCCTTGGCATCCCAGGATATGGGCTGGAACTTCACTTCTACTCCCAGGCGGGATGCAGCTTCCTTGGCCAGGTCAATATCAAAGCCAACAATTTCATTGTTTTCATCCCGGAACCCCATGGGCGGGAAAGCGTCGTCCAAGCCCACGATGAAATAGCCTTTATCCTGAATTTCCTGCCAGGAAGTATCCGCAGAGGTGTCCGGAGCCTTCCCGTTATCAGCCTGTCCACAGCCTGCCAACAAACCGAAAGCCAGGCACAATACAACCAATAGCGCAATCTTCTTCCTCAATGTTTCATCCCCCTTAATTGCTATCAATAAGTTCCGCCCTTCATTTTACTTTAGTGCGCTAAATAAGTAAAGAGTTTTCTTTTTAATATGATAAATAAATAAAGGGTTGTGTACAAAGGCAGGCTCTATTGACACATACAGGAATGATCTTACATAATTATTGGCACAATAGGACATGAAAGGAGTGACTTCAATGGAAAACGAAGACAAGGTTTTAGAGACTTTTAAGCAGGCTGGAAAGCCCTTGACCAGCTCACAAGTTGCGGAATTGTCTGGATTGGATAAAAAAGAAGTGGACAAGGCTATAAAAAAACTTAAAGAGACTGATAAAATTCATTCCCCCAAACGGTGTTATTACGAACCTAAATAGCATAAGTCCGCAAGAGGGGACGGTTAAATCTGCCGGGTTATGGATGGGTACATAACAGATTTAACTGTCCCCTCTTGCATTATTGCCCGGGGTTTACTCTATTATGGTGTTACCTCCTGGTCTTCCCCGCCGGTATGATCCTGGCTGTCCTCTTCCCAATTCCCCTCTTCATCTTCTTCATAGACCCTATAACTATCATAGCCTTCATAGCCATCGTAATCATCGTAGTCTCTCTTGCCTTTGCCATGAGAAATAGGATCTTCAATCAACATGGCAAAAATGAAATCATGATCATGCCCGGCATTAAAGGTAGTTTCACCGCAGACGAAATGAACGTGTCTGCCTTCCCCTACTGGAATGGCCGGCCCGCTTTCGGCGGCTACTTCATGGTAATGGGATAAAAAGAAGTCGCTGTTTACCAGTATGGCATGGGTATGACTTCTCCCTCTTTTGATGGCTTCACTGGATACTCCGGCAAAACGGTGATTATGAATAATATCCCCGGCCAGCTGAGTACTGCCTAGAAACTCATGGGTATGAGTCTGGGCAGGCGGCGGGCAGGGACGGGGGCGGGGACGAGGCTTGGGACTAGAATAGTAGGGAGGCTTCGGCCCACATCCACATTTGTAATCATGGTTGCGATAACCCACTAACTTTACCCTCCTCTGGTTGCAGAATATACTACATAATATGGCAATCACTGCCAAGGGTTCCTGAATACCTGCAGGAAATTACCAGAAGAGGATGATTTAAACGTACCGGAACTTGTTCGGTTTCAGTCCCTTGTTTTTACCGGGATATCGCTACCTATACTAAAAATAAACTCCACGTAACCACCGAATTGGCCATTGTCATACCAGGGTTCCTGATGTACCAACCTCCGGACCCCATTTTTTTCAGTGATATAAGTGTTCGGCCGGGGATGAGCCAGCATATCCTCCAGCTGCGACCGGGACGGTTCATGGTGACATTCCAGGAGGCTGCTGCCGCATAATGATGAGCCACCCTGCTTGGCGAAGTTCTGCGCCGAAGATTCATTCATCTCGATTATTACTCCCTGCCGGTCACATACGGTAATGGCTGCTGATAGCCCTTTGACCCACTCGTGCAATGATGTATCCTCCCTTATCATTTGTATAATATTTATGCTTTAGCCGATCATTATCCGGTCTTCCGGATAACGGATGGTGCTGGTCTGAGGCCGGTAGGCCAGGGCTAACCCTAAGGTAACCGGGCCCAATCGTCCAAAAAGCATGATGGCTATGATCATGATCCTGCCGAAAGGAGTTAAAGTTTGGGTAAGTCCCAGGCTCAAACCTACCGTTCCGGTGGCGGATACTACCTCAAACAAGACTTGGAGAAAGTCGTGATGCTGAATGGATAGTAACAGTGCTCCCAGGAATATTACCAGTACAGAAATACTCACTATGGTAATGGTTCGGGATACATCATGGGGCGAAATGCGCCGTTTGGCTATTTCCACATCCTTTTTCCCGGAAAAAACACTCCAAATGGTCATGGCCAGCAGCAGCAGGGTGGTTACCTTAATTCCCCCGGCGGTAGACCCGGGAGCGCCCCCGATAAACATCATTCCCATCATGAACACTTGCGTGGTCAGCAGAGTGCTATTTATGTCAATAGTTGAAAATCCCGCGGTATGGGTGGCAGACAGGAAATAGGCCGCCAGGATTTTGCCGGGCCAAGGTAGTGCTGCCAAGGATTGATTGTATTCCAACAGAAGAATGACCATCATCCCCAGCAACAAAAGGACACCGGTTCCCACCAAAACCAAGCGGCTATGCAGGGAAAGCCGTCTCGGCTTACGAAAGGTCAAAAGCTCATAAATAACCAGAAAGCCTAAACTTCCTGTAATAAACAGGATGGATATAGTCAGATTCACCACTACATCACCGGTAAAAGCCTGCAGGCTGTTGAAACTGCCGAATAAATCAAACCCGGCATTGTTGAAGGCTGATACCGCATGAAACAGAGCATACCACAAGGCTTGCCCTGCTCCCATTTCCGGCCACCAATGGAGAAATAATATCAGGGTGCCTGCGGCTTCAAAGAGAAGTGAAATCACCAGCAAGTAACGAATTATTTTAATTAAGTCCTCCATGGAACCGCGGTTGAGAGCAAATTGCAAAACCATCTTCTGTTTCAGATTTAAGCGCCGTCCCATAAGAATAAAAAAATAAGTGACGAAAGTCATTAAACCCAGTCCGCCCACCTGGATCAACAGCAGTATGACAACTTGTCCGAAAACGGTCCAGTGAGAAGCGGTATCAACTACTACCAAACCGGTAACACAGGTAGCGGAAGCAGAAGTAAACAAAGCGGCAAGTATATCGGGGGTTCCCGTTTTCACTGCAAAAGGCAGGCTCAGCAGCAGGGTTCCTGCCAAAACCACCAGCAAAAAGCTGCCGATCAATGCTTTAGGCGGGTTAATAGCTTGGTTGTTCATAATCTAGTCCATTCCATTGAGTTTTTCCAAAGAACGGGTGGGGCCCAGTACCACCAGAATATCACCGGCATGAATAACATGTTCCGGAAGAGGGGATACCACGATGTCATCCCCAGTTTTGATGGCCAGAATGTTTAGGCCTAGTTTGGGGCGCAACCCGCTGTCCTTCAGATTCTTCCCCACCAAACTACGGGGAGTAACTATTTCCCATATACCATAGTCTGCCGAAAGGTCAATATGTTCGATAATGCTGTTGGACACCAGAGTACGCGCCAGTCTGATCGCCATATCCCGTTCCGGGTGTACCACCAGGTCCACTCCGATTTTGGAAAGCACCTTACCATGCATGCCGTTCTGCGCTTTGGCGATGGTTTTTTTAACGCCCATTTCTTTCAGGGTAAGACAGGTCAATATACTGGCCTCAATGTCGCCTCCGATGGCGACTATGACCGCATCAAAGCTGGTAATGTCCAGAGCTTTTAATACCTTTTCATCCATGGAATCAGCCTGAACAGCTTGGGTAGCTATATCTGCCATATCCTGAATCCGGTCCTCATCAGTATCGATAGCCAGGACCTCATGGCCCATACGCACCAATTCGCGAATTAGGCTTTCGCCAAAACGACCTATACCAATAACCGCATACTGTTGCTTTTTCATAGTGCTTCCTCCTGCTTGGGCTTAATCGGTAAACAATTATTATAGTACTATGCTGAATTTCCAATTACAATCGTTGCTGCCCCTGCTTTAATAAACCACAGCATTAATGTTCTTTCCAGAAAAGGAATGTATAATTAAGGCAAGATACCAGGGAACCTGTATATAAAAGGGGTGATGGGGCAATGGAAGCATTACCTATTCTGAAAGAACGGGATGTGCAATTATTCGAAAAAGGTACCTGGAGTAATTTTAAAGACCAGTTGGTGGTGGAAGAGCACCTGCAGATTATTCTTAACGGGGAGATACTAGTATCATCAGCTTGTTCCCCTGAGTATACCCGGGAATTGGCGGTGGGCTATTTGGTTAGTGAAGGATTTATCACCAGTTCCCAGGACCTGGCCTCGGTAAAAGCACCTCATCCGCTCCGGGTGGAGGTGGAGACCACAAAGCCGGTAGATCTGTCCGCGCCGAGACAGATTAACACCTGCATGGGCCGGGGCAGCGGACTGCAGGTAGAGCCTATAGTTTCCCCCAATGACAACCTGCTCTGGTCACCAGCTCACCTGCTGCAGTTAATTGCCGAGCTGGATGCCAGTTCTCTTACTTTTAAGAAAACCGGCGGGGTACATAGTGCAGCTTTGGCTGGCCCCCAGGGTACCATAGTTAGATTCGAGGATATTGGCAGGCACAACGCTGTAGACAAGGTGATAGGCTATGCCTGCCTGCAGCATATTCCCCTGCACGACAAATGCTTGCTGCTGAGCGGCCGGATAGCCTCAGAAATCCTGCTGAAAATTGCCCGCGCCGGCTTTCCCATGATTGTGTCCAGGTCTGCACCTACGTATAAAGCTGTAGACCGGGCTGAAGAACTCGGTATAACGGTGGTGGGATTTGCCCGTGGTCAACGCTTCAACCTGTACTGCCATGGACAACGCATCGCCCGGGAACAATAAAGGTGAGTTCTCGTACGAGAACTCACCTCAGACTGTCAATAAAGGCAAAAAAGAGATCGCCACGTCGCTACGCTCCTCGCAACATTAGCCGTGAGCGATAGCGAACATCGGTAGCGCCTGAACGGCCGATGACATAAACCAGAGCCATCGTATGTGTCATTGCGAGGCACGAAGTGCCGCGGCAATCTCGAACGCTTAAAAGTTATAAGCTTTTTTGACACTAGAGGTGAGTGCTTTCACGAGAACCCACCTTTACTATCTCCTTAAGCTCGCAGTACAAAATTGATTACAAACAGAAAAGCGATAATGTACATCATCCAATGAATATCCTTCCAGCGGCCGGTAAACAGTTTAACCAATGTATAACCGATGAATCCCAGACCCAGACCGGTGGCAATACTGTAGGTCAGTGGCATACCGATTATGGTCAGGAAAGCTGGAAAAGCTTCGGTAAAGTCCTGAAAGTTTATACGCACAATCTCCGACAGCATCAAAGCTCCAACTATGATTAAAGCGGGGGCTGTGGCAAAACCAGGCACCAAACCAATGAGGGGAGCAAAAATAAGAGCCGCCAGGAACAGTACTGCTGCGGTGATAGCAGTTAAACCGGTTCTTCCGCCTTCAGCCACTCCGGAAGCACTTTCGATATAGGATGTAACAGTACTGGTACCCAACACAGCACTGGCCATGGTACCTAAGGAGTCGGCGATAAAAGCTCTGCCTAGCTCAGGCGGATGTCCTTCATCTTTCATTAAATTGGCCTTTCTCAGCAAGCCCATAAGAGTTCCCATATTATCGAAAAGCTCCACCATGGTAAAAGTAAAGATGATGTTGAACACACCAAAAGCCAAGGCTCCTTTGAGGTCCATCTTGCCGAAGGTAGGAGCTATATTGGGCAAATCAAAGCTGACCAAGGCACCTAAGCTTTGCGGCAGCGGTATGGCACCCACAACCATGCCAGCTGCGGTGGTAGCTAGAATACTGATAATCAATGCTCCCTTGATCGCCCGTGCCATTAAGATTCCTGCCAATAGCAGTCCAAAAATGGCTAAGAGAGTGCCGGTCTGGGTTAGGTCACCCAAGGTCAGCAAGGTGGCTGCATCAGCCCTTACAATACCCGCATTCTGCAGACCTATAAAAGCAATAAACAGACCGATACCTACAGGTATAGCGGCACGCAGTGAGGGAGGAACTGCGTCAATAATATATGTACGTATTTTGGTAACCGTTAGGATAAAAAACAGGATACCGGAAACAAAAACCGCTCCCAAAGCTACTGTCCAATGCAGCCCAAATCCCATAACCACTGTATAGGTAAAGAAAGCATTCAAGCCCATACCCGGTGCCACTACAATAGGGTAATTGGCAAAGAAGGCCATTAAAAGTGTGGCAAAAACGGAGGCAAGAATAGTGGCAGCTATAGCTGCGTCTTTTGGAATGCCGGCATCAGCAAGAATACTTGGGTTTACAAAAATTATATAGGACAGGGTAATGAAAGTCGTAAACCCGGCTAGTATTTCCGTTTTGACTGATGTGCCGCGTTCCGTCAGCCTAAAAAATGAATCCATTGAAGTCCCCTCCTGTGATTATTTAACGTCAGGTAGTTTATTCTAGTTGCGGATCATTCTTCCCTCCTCTCAGAATTAAGATTCCATTTTTCCATGCAGGCTATGCATAACAACCACTAATAACCACCCCAGACGATTCCCCCAACCTTTGATTACTAGGTAAACTTTTGCTACTCCTCCTTCAAACATTTTTTCCAATTCTAAGCAAACGTAAAGCGGTCTGGGCAGCTTCCCTTACCAGTTCACCAGCCCGGCTCAAAGACTCATCCAGTGTTATAGGGCCGGGAGCAATGCTCACCAGGGCGTCTATACCATGCTGGTATACTGCTCCAGCACCTGGACCAATTGAGCCAACTATAGCTATCACCGGTATTCCATACTGTTTAGCTCGCCGGGCCAATCCCACCGGTACTTTGCCGTATAGACTCTGCCCATTTATAGAACCTTCTCCGGTAATAACAAGGTCAAGCCCGCTGGCCAGTATTTCCTCCATATGCAAAATATCCATAACCAGTTCCAGCCCCGGCTGCAGTTTTCCGCCGGCAAAGGCCAACAGACCGGCTCCCAGGCCTCCTGCGGCGCCCGCTCCTGGAACACCGGCAACATCTATCCCCAGATCGCGTTTAATTACCTTTGCCCAATGCTGCAAAGCCCGGTCGAGAGTTCTCACCATATCAGCACTGGCACCCTTTTGGGGCCCGTATATGTAGGAGGCTCCCTGGGGTCCATACAGAGGATTGGTTACATCACAAGCCACTCTAACCTCGGTTTCAGCCAGGCGAGGATCTAGACCGGTAACATCAATATGCTCCAGCTGCAGCAATCCTGCGCCGCCCCAGCTGATTTCCCGGCCGGAATTGTCCAATAACCGGGCCCCTAGGGCTTGCGCCATACCAGCTCCGCCATCATTGGTAGCACTGCCGCCGATACCGATAATGATGGTTCGACACCCCTGATCCAAAGCCGCCTTTATCAGTTCTCCGGTACCGAAGGTGGTAGCGATCATGGGGTTCCGTTTGCCAAGGGGAACCAATTCCAGCCCGGAAGCTTGCGCCATTTCAATTATGGCGGTGTGGTTTTCCACCACTCCATAAGCAGCTGAAACCTTTCCCCCACAGGGATCGGTAACCGGGCAGTATTTAATAACACCGCCCATAGCAGAGGTAAGAGATTCTGTCAGACCTTCTCCTCCATCTGATAAGGGCACCTTCCTGATTACCGCCTCAGGATACACCTGCCTGACTCCCGCGGCCATGTGCTCAGCAACCTGCACAGCAGTCAGGCTTTCTTTAAAAGAATCCGGAGCAATAAGTATACGCATTAATTCATTACACATCCGTTCCGTATGATAGAAAATCATAGCTGTTTTGTCCAGAGATTAAGCTTTAATGAACACTGCCCAAACGAGCAGTCTGGCGCCGCCAATAGCTGCGAAAATAGGGGTTACCCCGGCGGCGGACCGGCTGGTGTTGGTTCTCAGAGATAACTTTACGGATAACCTCGGCTTCCTGCCGCCAAGCCTCGCTCATAAACTCTATCTTGGTACTGTCACTGGCCGACTCGGCTTCCAGTTTGCCTGCGATTTCCCGCCAGGATTCTTCCAGCTGGTCCCTCTTTTCATAGTAGGATTCCAAGTTGGTTACCTGCCCGTTTATAACCATACGGTGAAAGATCTCCCGCTGTTGCCAATAACCGGTGGCTTCCTGCTGCTGGTCCTCGCGAAATACTACCGGATTATTTTCCACCAACCACAAGGGTTTAAACATAGCCAGGCAGGGAGTTGAGGCTCCGGTTACCCAGTAAAGACTGGCTTTTTCCGATAAACAGGCCACATAACTGCCGGTAGTATGGTCACCGATAATTCCCCCTCCATGCATGCAGACACTTTGCAGGCTGGCTTGCTGGAATTGCCTTCCCTGGACCGCGGGATGGTGGGAGCGCAATATTTGCATCATAACGGCTGTATCGATTTTACCCTGCTGCGCCTCCAGTTCCTGTTGGCTGCAGCTGCAGCGCTGTCCGGAACCGCTGAAATAGGTAAACAGCTTATCCTTGTAACAGCGGGCAAAGTTAAAATCCTCTTCTGTTTTGCACCAGCCCTTTTCCCGGGCATGTTTTATAAGATCAGGATGGGCTCGATCATATTGGGAACCGATGGTAAGCCCATTGGATATAGCTCTGATACCCTTCACTTTCTCAGCGGCCCAGTATTTCCCGGCAGTTTCGAGAACCCAGGCTTCCCGGGGATCAGTAATCAGGAAGGAATTATGATAGGTAAAGGGTTTCTCATACCCACAGTTTCCCCCCTGTCCATACCTTTGCAGCAGCCCAATGATGAGCTCCATAGCTTCCTGGCTGGTACGGCACCTTTCCAAGGCTAGCCTAATCAGATCCATACCCGTTAATCCGGTAGGCTGGTATTTTTCCCGGGTGAAAACGGCTTCATTTCCGATGTTAAGGCCAAATTCGTTGCTGCCCATTTCGCAGCCCCAAATCCAGGAGGGTTTTAACAGCAGGACCGCATAAGTTTCAGGACTCTGCTCAATTTCGATATAAGTACAGCGGACCCGGGCACCTTTAGGGTATTGTCGTCTGGGCACCTGGACAATAATGTGAGGTTCATTGGGCTGCCGGTCACTGTTTTTAGCAAAATAAACCTGCCCGTCCCGGCTTACTTCCCTCATGGCCACCATGGTATCACACATGATCCAACCTCCTTTCTACCATAAATTGTATCATGAGTGGCTAAAATACATACTCCTGATAAACTGAGTTCGGTGCCAGTGAATACTGTATACTTACGGCATCCCTTGTTGTTCGTGTGTACAAAATACTATAATTTTGTATAACTTCAGTTTTTTTATATTTTTAGAGGAGGCTTTTTAATGAGCGAAGGTGTGTATAATCCCTATGTGAATGCTCAAGCACAATTTGACCGGGTAGCCGATATTATTGGTCTGGACCAGGCTACGCGGGACCTGCTGCGCCAGCCGCTGCGGGAATACCATTTTCTTATCCCGGTGCAAATGGATGACGGAAGCACCAAGATATTCCGGGGATTTAGGGTTCAGCACAACGATGCCCGCGGTCCAGCTAAAGGAGGAATTCGCTTTCATCCTGAGGAAACTGCTGACACGGTCCGGGCTCTGGCTATGTGGATGACCTGGAAATGTGCGGTAGTGGATATTCCCCTGGGCGGAGGCAAGGGTGGCATTGTCTGTGATCCCCGCAACCTCAGCGAAAAAGAACAGGAACGCCTGTGCCGTGGATGGGTTCGCCAGGTAGTTAAAAATGTGGGGCCCTTTTCCGATGTTCCCGCTCCCGATGTGATGACCAGCGGCAAACATATGCTGTGGATGCTGGATGAATACGAAACTATTACCGGGGGACGCTATCCTGGTTTTATCACCGGCAAACCGGTAGGCATGGGTGGCTCTTTGGGACGCACCGAAGCTACTGGTTATGGGGTAATATATACGGTAAGAGAAGCCTTGCAAGACCGAGGTTTGAATGTCAAGGATACTACCGCCAGCATTCAGGGATTCGGCAATGTAGCTCAGTATGCCGCTAAGCTGTTCACCCAATTAGGCGGCACGGTAATCGCTGTTTCCTGCTGGGACAATGTGGATAAAAAAGCTTACACTTTCCGCAAAAAAGATGGGGTCAATGTGGACGAGCTGCGGGGTATAACTGATGTTTACGGAGGTATTACTAAGGATAAAGCTCGTGACCTGGGCTATGAAGTATTAGATGCCATGGCCTGGCTGGAACAGGAAGTGGATATACTGATTCCCGCCGCCCTGGAAAACCAGATTACTGCCGAAAATGTGGATAAAATAAGCCCTCAGGTAAAAATGATAGCCGAAGGTGCCAACGGCCCCACTACCCCTGACGCCGATGAGGCCCTTAAACACCGCAGAATCTTTATGATTCCCGACTTTTTAGCCAATGCCGGCGGGGTGACCTGCAGCTATTTTGAGCAGGTGCAGAGCAATGCCAATTACTTCTGGGAAAAAGATGAAGTTTTGACTAAACTAGATGCTAAGATGACAGCTGCTTTCCATGCTGTAAATGATTTGGCCAAACGCAGCAGCCTTTATATGCGGGATGCCGCTTATGTTATCTCCATCAACCGGGTAGCCCAGGCAGTTAAGATGAGAGGCTGGGTCTAAGCCTTTATAGTTTTGCTGTGAAGATAGCGTCCTAATGTGTCATTGCGAGCCCCGTCAGGGGCGTGGCAATCTCTATGTCAACCAACGGTTTGAATTAACAGATCGCCACGTCGCTTCGCTCCTCGCGATGACACAAGGAGGGCTATTACACAACAATGACACAGATGATGGCTGTGGGTAGAAATTGACACGCCCTTTTCAGGGTTCATAATGACTTGTCTGGAAACTGCTTTCACAGCGACTTTGAGAGGGATACCTATGAATCACCAGGATTCATCTCAGGAAAACAATCTTCACTCCCTGCGTGAGAGAGCTAAGGAACTCAACTGCCTGTACCAGGTAGATGAGCTCCTCAGCAATATGCGCCTGTCGTTGCCGGAAATATTTTCCGCTTTAGTACAGGTTATTCCGGCCGGCTGGCAGTATCCTGAACTCTGTGAAGCCAGAATAATATATGACAACCGCAGTTACCAGACCACCGGCTTTTGCTCTTCACCTTTCATGGAAAGTGTGCCTATCAAGGTAGATGACACAGAAGTAGGCCGGTTGGATGTGGTTTACACTCAGGAGGTACCTCCCAGTGAGGAAGGCTTTTTCCTGGAGAAGGAGCATAAGCTGGTTCGTACCATTGCTGACCGCATCGGGCAAACTATTTGGCAGCGGCGCATTAAGGAAGTGCTCCTGGATTGGGAACAGTCTAAAAATCAAAACGGCCAACGGGAAACTGTTCAGGACTGGGTGGTTATAGTTGATCTGCTGCGACGTACCGATCCGGATATGCTCATGCATTTATGTCGCAGGATGATAAATCATTTATTAGGAAGTGGTGTAAAAGAGGCCGATGATCTCCTGCAGGACTACAGCCCCGGTTGGAAAAAAGCCTTGGATAACAGCCATGATAATTATCCCAGTGCCCGGGTTCCTCTGGGCAATCTGATCAACATAAGTGACAAGGTTTTCCAGGTTGCTTCCCGCTACCTGACCGCTCAAGAAATATCCTTGCGGCTGCAGAAGTGGATGCAAGAACGAAAGGCCTATGGCTTGGTCAAGACTATCGGTCGGGTTGATGCATCGGTGGCGGAAATTATTGAAGCCTTGGTACGCTACCAGACTATGGCCGGGTCCACTGACCTGCTCCCCTATCCTACCCGGCGCTGGCTGCAGGTGGCGCTCATCAAGCGCTTTTTGTCTGACAATCTGAATTTTATCGGCACAGCCCGGCGCTATGTAGATATAGATGACTTTTTCAATCTTATCAACCGTTTGATCTATCCTGTTGACAGCCATGGCAAAATCGGCGGGAAAGGAACAGGATTGTTCCTGGCCCATCAGATCATCCGCCGGGAAAGCCAGGAAAAAAGATTGCTGGCTGATATCAAAGTACCCCGTACCTGGTATATCACCACTGATGAATTAACCGAGTTCCTGCATTACAATGACCTGCAAGACTTAAACGAACAAAAATATAAAGACTTATCCCAAATCCGCATGGATTACCCTAATATTATCCAAAGAATGAAGAACTGCCGGTTTCCTCCCGAACTGGTCAAGAGTTTAGCCCTGGCACTGGATGATTTCGGCACTTCCCCTATCATTGTTCGCAGTTCCAGTCTCCTGGAAGATCAAGCCGGCGCCTCTTTTTCCGGTAAATATAAAAGCCTGTTTCTAGCCAACCAGGGCAGCAAGGAGCAGCGCTTGGAAGCCCTGCTGAATGCTGTCGTAGAAGTATATGCCTCCGTTTTCAGTCCTGATTCTATCCAGTACCGGGCGGAAAGAAATCTTCTGGACTTTCAGGAAGAAATGGGCATCTTGATTCAGGAGGTAGTAGGAAAGCGCATTGGTCACTATTATGTTCCCCTTTTTGCAGGAGTAGCTTTCAGCCGCAATGAATATCGCTGGTCTCCCCGGATTCGCCGGGAGGAAGGTTTAATTCGTATGGTTATGGGGCTGGGGACCCGGGCGGTGGATCGGGTAAACGATGATTTTCCGGTTTTAATATCACCAGGACAGCCAGGACTTAGGGTAAACAGGATGCCAGATGAAATCAAGCACTATGCTCCGAAAAAAATGGATGTTATAAATCTGGAGAGCAATACCTTTGAGACCATAGAGATTGAATCTTTCTTACGCCAGTATGGCAGCCAGATCCCTTCGATTCACCAGCTGGTGGGAGTCAAAAAAGAGGATTTCGTGGCTCAATGCTCATACTGGGAAATTGATTTTGAGCATGACGATCTGGTAGTTACTTTCGACGGATTAATAGATAAGAGCACTTTTGTTAAAAAGGTGGACCTGCTGCTAAAAACCCTGGAAGCCCGGTTGGGTTATCCAGTGGACATAGAGTTTGCCAGTGACGGCCAACATTTTTACCTGCTGCAGTGCCGGCCCCAGGGTTACGCAGGCGAGGTGACTCCTGCAGCCATCCCCCAGGACATTCCCAACAAAGATATAATATTTTCGGCTCAGCGCCAGATAAGCAATGGGACTATCGGCAATATTTCCTATATTGTATATGTAGATCCCGCAGGCTATGCCAGCTTGGAAAACAGGGACGATCTGGTCAAAACCGGCAGGGCTATAGGTCTGCTCAATGCACTGTTGCCCCGCAAAGGTTTTGTATTAATGGGGCCGGGACGCTGGGGAAGCCGGGGGGACATACGTCTGGGAGTTCCGGTCAGCTATGCTGATATATGCAATACCGCAGCACTGATAGAGATTGCCCGCCGCCATTCTCATTACCAGCCCGAGCTGTCCTTTGGCACGCACTTCTTTCAGGATCTGGTGGAAAGCGGCATCCGTTACTTGCCATTGTATCCAGACGACCAGGGCATTATATTTAATGATACGTTCCTGAGACGTTCCCCAAGTTTACTGACTCAGTTATTACCTGAATACGCGGATTTGGAGGACGTAATCCGCGTAATCGATGTAGCAGCGGTCAGCCAGGGGCGTGCCTTGCATATCGCCATGAATGCCGACCTGGAACAAGCCATCGGCTACTTGAGCCCTTATTCCCAGCGAACTCATATCCCGGTTAATCAGCCGGTCTTTACTCCGCCTACATCCTCCAGTTCCGCAGCAAAACCGGTGGATGATACTTTCTGGCGGTGGCGCTACTACATGGCTGAACGGATTGCTGAACACCTAGATTTTGGACGTTACGGTGTCAAAGGGGTCTACCTGATAGGCAGTACCAACAACGGCACGGCAGGGCCGGGCAGCGACATAGACTTGCTTATTCATATACAGGGTTCTCCCCAGCAGCGTCAGGAACTGGACCAATGGCTGAAGGGCTGGAGTCAGTCCCTGGCGGAATCCAATTACCTAAAAACCGGTTACCGTTCTGAAGGACTGCTGGATATTCATTATATAACGGATCAGGATATTGAAGATAAAACTTCTTTTGCCATAAAAATAGGGGCCATTACTGACCCCGCATATCCTTTGAAAATCAGTTAGCATCTTCACCTGATTTTTATGCAAAAGCCGCCGTGATACAGCCGCGGATAACCTCGTCGGGCAGAGGGTAAAAGAGACCGGCTGGATCGAACTTAATGGCCCAGTACATCAGTTCCTTTTTTTCTGCATCAAGGGGCTGAGTAAACTTCGATCCTACCCCGCATTTTTGCTGCAGTTCCCGCACCTTCTGAGCAGAGGCAGCCACCATCTCCTCCTTGGTCAGTCCTTCGGTATTTACCCCAAAGGCATCGGCCAGCACTTCGGCATTATTGAGGTAGTGTTTGGGGTACTGTTCCATCAAGATGGGTATCAGCACTGCGTTAGCCTCCCCATGAGGTATGCGCAGTTGACCTCCTACTGCATGAGCTACATTGTGAATGGGATAGAACAAACCGGACATGGCAAAGGACATGATAGCCATGTTGCTGGCTACCAGCATCTTGGTGCGCGCTTCCGAATTCCTGCCGTCGGCAACGGCCACCGGCAGGTACCTGCAGATCAGTTTGACAGTCTGAATAGACAAAGCATCAATCATGCAGTTGGCGCCCGGCGAACTGATAGCTTCCACCGCATGGGACAAAGCATCAAAGCCGGTGTCAGCCGTCATCTTGGGCGGCAGTCCCAGGGTGAGATCCGGGTCCAAAAAAGCATAGTCAGCCGGCAGATAGGGGTGCAGCAAATCGCCTTTTACTTTAACCTCTTCATTATATATTACCGCTATAGGAGATGATTCTGAACCGGTTCCCGCTGTGGTGGGAACTGCTATATGAGGTACATTAAGAGGCTTACCCATCGGACGCATATAGGGGCCGATATTGCCAGGCATGATCTCTTTGATATCTACTTCACCCATTCCTAGCAGGGCTTTGACTCCCTTAACTGAATCCAAAACACTGCCGCCCCCCACTGCCAGCAAACCGTCCACAGCCATTTCCCGGCACCAGCAAGCGCAGTCATTAATGACCCTCATAACTGCATCCGGTTCGATCTTGTCATAAACGCCCACAATTTTGGGCTGTCCCTGAGCAATAAATATATCCTTAACCTGATCAACTACACCCGCTTTGACCAGGCCTTCATCGGTAATAAGGCCAATTCGTTTACAGCCCATGTCGATAAAACGCTGGGGAATAAAGGTACGGCAACCGGAACCCACTTCCACAATACTGCGGTAGTCCCACAAAAAATACTTTGGTGTAGCCATTTATAAAACCTCCTCTCCCAAATGACCTGACCTAGCGGTTGGAACCAATCAACAGGTTCATCAGTTTATCATCACCATCCGGCGTCAAATCCAGGCAGATATGTTTTACCTCACTGTAGGCCAGCAAAGAATGATAGCAACATTCCCGTCCGTAACCGCTCTGCTTGTATCCGCCAAAAGGTGCATCCGGCCTTAAAACATGCCAGGTATTGATCCAAACAGTTCCAGTACGCAGCCGGTTGGCCAGCTTCTGGGCACGGCTGATGTTGGTGCTGCAAATGCCGCCGCCCAGACCGTATATGCTGTCATTAGCCATAGCCACTGCTTCTTCCACATCATCATAGGGAATAACGCACTGTACCGGTCCGAAAATTTCCTCCCGCACCTGGGTCATTTGGTTGTGGCAGTTTATAAAAATAGTGGGTTCATAGAAAAATCCCTTTTCGTAGATGCCTTCAGTAAGCTGGCGTCCGCCATAGGCTAACTGGGCCCCTTCCTCTTTGCCAATATGCACATACCGGTCAATTGTGTTCAGCTGCTCCTGACTAGCTATTGGTCCCAAATCAGTTTCCATATCCAGTTGGTCGCCGATCACCATTTTTTTGATCTTGCTGATCATGCGTTCTACTAGTTCATCCTGCAGCCGCCGGGGTACAAAAAGCCGGGTGCCTGATTCACATACCTGGCCGGAGTGGAACAAAAATCCCAAAAGACACATATTGGCGGCTACTTCCATATCCGCATCATCCAGAACAATGATGGGGGATTTGCCGCCCAATTCCAGAGTAACCCGTTTGATAGTGTCGGCCGCCTGGTGGGCGATTTGGCGGCCCACTTCTGTAGAACCAGTGAAAGCTATTTTATCCACTTCCGGATGTCCGGCCAGGTAATTGCCCATAGATGAACCCGGACCAGTTATAACATTGATAACTCCGGGGGGTACGCCAGCATCGGTGAGAATTTTGGCCAGTTCCAGGGTAGTAACTGGAGTAATACTGGCTGGTTTCATAACAATGCTGTTCCCCATAGCTAGAGCGGGAGCAATCTTATACATCGCTAAAATGAGAGGAAAGTTCCAGGGGGTTATGCCCGCACACACACCTACAGGTTCACGTTTCCAAAAGGTGTGCATAGGTGCCACCCAGGGAGGTGAAAAGAAGGTATGCTCAACTTGGGGCAGTTCTTTGAGGATCATGGCTGTCAGCAGGAGAGTTCCTGCCACCTCGGCTATATCCACAGTGGTAGTCCGGCGGATAGTACCTCCAGAAGTCAGAGATTCCAAATAAGCCAGTCGCTCTTTATTAGCCACTACCAGCATGGCTGCATTCATGAGAACCTGAGCCCTTTCTTCTACTGATTTATTTGCCCATATCCCCGATTCAAAGCTGGCACGGGCAGAGGCCAAGGCCCGGTCCACATCTTCCCGTCCTCCCCGGGGCACCGTTGCCACCACTTCACGGGTAGCCGGGTTGATTACTTCCATCTTATCCCCGGTTAGCCCCGGGGTCCATTGACCATCAATAAACATTTGGTACTCCATAAAGCCACTCATCATCTAATTCCCCCTTAACCCTGATGCAAGATAAATAATTAAAACTTGCATCTTAGCCATTACTACGGGCAGGTAAAAAATCAAAGTGCAAGAAAAGTTTCTTTCCTGCATCTTTTGGCGATTGGCTGCCAGCATCCCTCCCCTTTGTCTTGGATCATCATGAGTCATCCCTAGCATCTGTTGTTTATCCAATTGGTTCTCACAGGTTAATGATCATGCTAGCGCAGGCTTCCAAATTATGTCAAGCATATTGTGCGGGCAACAGCATAAAAACCTTGTCGCTGTTTTTACTAATCGTCAACGATTTCAAAGCCAATATGTGATAGACAGTATTACTATTTTATTTAAATTATCATATTACGAAATATTTATATCAATCAGATATAATTAAAGCAGGAAATACTTTTTCAGGAGGTGATGGGGAGGGGGATTGGTTTTGGTCGTTGCCTGTTGTTTCAAATGGGAAATATTGGAGGTGTATATCAAGAGTGTCACGGATACGATATGAGGATAAACCATGGCTTAAACATTATGCTCCGCAGGTTCCAGCACACATTGATTATAAAAAAATATGTATCCCTCACATGCTTGAAAACGCAGTCAAATGCTATCCTTATAACGTCGCTCTGATTTTTCAGGGCTACTTGCTTAATTACTTGGACCTCAAAGATATGGTAGATAGATTCGCTACTTGTTTGACTGACTTTGGGGTTCAAAAGGATGACAAGGTTGCCATATTGCTTCCCAACTGCATCCACACGGTGGTGGCCTACTATGCCATTATGCAGCTGGGTGCAGTTGCGGTTATGAATAACCCCTTGTATACTGATCGGGAACTGGAATACCAATACAATGATTCCGGTGCCAAAGTACTGGTTTGTTTGGATTGGCTGACTGAACGCATGGTCGCCCTGCGCCCCCGCACCGGAATTAAGCAGATAGTATCAGCTTCACTGGCTGATTTCCTGCCGGCAGATAAAATAGGCTCCATACCCGCCGCACCCATGCCTTTTGCCCAAGATGTGTATGACTTTAAGTGGTGTCTGGACAAATACCCACCCCAGCCCCCGGCAGTAGAAGTGAATTGGACCGATGTAGCTGTTTTGCAGTACACCGGTGGAACCACCGGCCTTCCCAAGGCAGCCATCCTAACTCATAGCAACTTAAGTTCCATGATCCAGATGTATACTGCCTGGATATTCGATGCTGTCCCCGGCGAGGGAACCATGCTGGCTGCTACCCCGGTATTTCACATTCTGGGAATGCAGGTAGCTATGAACCTGCCTATTTATATGGGATGGCGTAACGTCTTGATACCCAAACCCACACCTGATGCTTTGCTGGAAGCTATTCGCCTTTACCGGCCCAATTTTGCCCCCCTGGTGCCCACCCATTATATAGGAATGCTACAGCATCCTGATCTGGCCAAAACTGATCTCACCTGTTTTAAGGGTCTTTTTTCAGGAGGAGCTTCACTGCCGGTAGAAGTACTGCACCGTTTCGAAGAGATATCCGGAGCCATGATCTGCGAAGGATTTGGCATGTCGGAAACTTCCCCCCAGACCCATCTCAACCCCTATAAAGGAGGTCCTCGCAAACCTGGCAGCATCGGCATTGGCTGGATAGATACCGAAATCCGGGTGGTGGATCTTGAAACCGGTGAAGATGCACCCGTGGGTCAACCCGGGGAAATGTGGTTTAGAGGCCCCCAGGTTACCAGAGGTTACTACAACAAACCCGAAGAGACTGCCCTGGCTATTACCGAGGACGGCTGGCTGAAATCCGGGGACATAGTCTACATGGATGAGGATGGTTATTTCTATGTGGTGGATCGCAAGAAGGATCTGATTATTTCCAGCGGTTACAACATTTATCCCCGGGAAATAGAGGAAGTTTTCTACCAGCATCCCAAGGTCAATAAAGTAGCGGCCATCGGCATCCCTGATGAAAAACGGGGCGAGAATGTGGGCGTTTACATATCGCTGAAACCAGGAGAGACCGCTACTCCCGAGGAGTTCATGGAATTCTGCAAGCCCCAGCTGGCTAAATACAAATGGCCTACTGTTATAGAAATCTGGGACGAACTGCCGGAAAGCAATGTGGGCAAATTGCTCAAACGGCAACTGCGCGACATGGTTCTCGAACGGATGGTTGCGGTCAAAGCTTAAATATAATACCAAATCGTAAAAGGGCTGGTAACATATGTTGCCAGTCCTTTCTGTATTAGACTCCCCGCGGCTTTTCCATCCGCTGCCCTAATCCCATGTTTTCAGTAAAGATAATATGAAGAATACCCATGAGAGGATCGAATGTCCTGTTGGGGGGACGTTTATGGCAAGGTTTACGGTATGTTGATTGAGCAGTTAAGTAATACTAGGGCATATTTCCCTATAACAGAGAAATCCTGAAACTAGAAATCGTCCTTTTGTCCTGCTATATTAGCCCAGCTGTGCCAAATGTTGAGCCATGCTGTTTAACTCCTGAGACATAGCTTCCAGTGAATGGATGTGTTCAGAAACCGATGTGGTTAACTCAGCTTGTTTCTGCATCACAGCTGCAGCTTCATTAACACCTGTAGTTATCACTTGCACCGAATGATGTATATTAGATAATATTTGGGATATCTGCTCTACTGAATTGGTGCTGTTCTCCGCCAACTTCTTGACTTCATCAGCCACCACTGCGAAACCACGACCGTGTTCCCCGCTGCGAGCGGCTTCGATGGCAGCATTGAATCCCAGCAGCTTAGTTTGACGGGCGGTATTATTGATTATATTTAACACTTCACCAGTCTCTCGCAAATGAATGACAGCCTCGTTGACTGAATTCAAAAGACTGACCCCTTGCTTATTTACCTCAATGGCATAGTTGCTTACCTCGTCCACTAACTGACTCACTTTTTCCATAGTGTGAGATAATTCTGTAGACATCTTCGCCAAATTTTCCGCTTCCTGGTGAAGATCCGCAATCATATCCTCACGGGCCTCCACTATAGTCATCATTAAATTTGCTCCATGAGATTCTATAACGTATACATTTTCACCTTTATACTGGGTTATTAATTCCTGAACCTTAGGGGAACCGGTAGCTTCTATCACCAAATCCAGCATCGGATTTGACACCATTTTTTGTATATCGGTATAAGTGGTAATACCAAGATTACGGGCCAGAACCATCCCTGGCGCATCATTATTAACATCACATATCCCCACAACTTTTATTGATGGTATGCCCTGAATTGATTTAAGTATGGCGGTACCACCTTGCCCTGCTCCAACAATTGCAATGTTACTCACACATATCCCCCCAAATGGTGTTTGATTTATGTATTCTATTTTGTATACCCAAGACCTTTTTTCGCAATATTCCTGCAATTTGGGAATACCGCAAATCCGCACCGAAGTAAGCCGGTGTGTTGCAGGTGAGGAGTCCCGGAGCGAGCCGGCTAATACTCCTGCATCCTGACTGACAATCCTGCCGAGCCGTAGCGGAAGCTAAAGCTTCCGCTACGCTTAGGTTAAAAACATTTTCACAGCAATTATCACCTGAATAACAGGCCACGATGAATGAAAAGTTACCTTTTTTGTCATTGCGAGCGCAGCGAAGCAATCTCTAATAGTGCCTGCAGGTATGTTAAACGAGATCGCCACGGCACTTCGTGCCTCGCGGTGACATGGCGAAAGCTATTTTCACAGCAATGGCTCAAATGGTGACTTTTCTTTCTCGCGGCCTGCGCCGCAGGCGATTATTGTAATGTGTTTATTCACCAAACTTTTGTTTACTCTGCGTTTACCTCCCGCAGGGCATTAAGCTGGTAAGCATGGAAAAGATCATGACAGAATTTATCCCAGCGTTCAGCCATCTGCAGGGTTTTTTCATCCATCTGCAGCAGGCTGGGATAAGCCAGCAGCTCCTGAAATTCATGCTGCAGTTCGGCTATAATCCCGGGATCGTATCCTGCCAGCAAATTGGCTATCAGTTCTTTGGGTTCATACCAGCTGGATGCTTTCTGGCAGTCACGATAAACCTGCATCAGAAGAACATTGCGCGGTCCTTCCCACAGTTCATTAACCGCCGAATCCCGGTACAAGCGGGGCAGTGCCGAGAAATCCTCCATTACTCCATGCCCGCCGAAGATGGACATAGCCGTGCGGATCACGTCAGTGCAGTCCCAGGATGCGGCCATTTTTTGCAGCATTATCAGTTCCCGGACCCCAAAAGCGCGTTGGCGCTGTTCAATTCCCTCACCGGCTGATCCTTCCTGCAGCTGGAGAAACTGTTTATAAACTTTGAAGGCTCCGGCCACTGTTTGTTTGGTTAATTTATCAATCCTCTGCAGCTGCCCGGCCACCAGCGGAAACTGGCCAATTGTAAAGCCAAAGGCTTCCCGGAATTCTGCGTACTTTTTAGCCTCACGCACTGCCCGGGTCATAAAACCAGCCGCTGATAATCCTACGGTAAGGCGGGAGTAAGTCAATACTATTCCTACTACATTGGCAACCCCGCGATCCAGTGGCCCTAATGGGTAAGCCACTGCACCGTTAAAGGTTATTTCCGCAGTAGTCAATTCGCTGGTTCCCATTTTCCACTTTATACGGTCAATGGTGTAACCATTGCGGATTTCCTTTTCCTTATTGCCTGGCATCCAGGAAGGAACCACAAATAAGGCTACTTTTTCTGAACCCGCCGGTTTGGCAGTCACCACCGCATAATCAGCATGAGTAGCTGAACAGAAGAATTTATTCCCGTAAAGACGCCACTGACCATTCTCATACACCGCTTCCAGGACATTAGCCGGTACATCGGAACCCCCTTGAATTTCCGAAAGATATTGCGCTCCAATGGCAAACTCGCCATCAATGCCTTCCTGGCAGTGCTGCAAAATCCGCCGGGTCTCATCCGTGTCGGCGTACTTTTTCAAAATCTCCACTAAGCCCTCGGTACAGGTTATAGGACAGGCCACACAGGCCTCCCCGTTTTGATAAATGATATACATTTTGATTAACTTGACCCAGGGCAAGGTTTTCCCAGAGAACAGCGCTTCAGAGAAGATCTCGCGCTCCATTATTTCCGTTTCCTTAGGCCTGACAATGCGGTCAATCCGGTGTTTATGCCCATCGTAATGCATCATATAGGGTCGTTTTTCCGGCCAAGCAATGATCTCAGCCATATCCCGCCACCGAAAAGACGCTTTCTTTGATATGGCCCGGGCTTCCCGGTCAACCAATTCCCACTGATCGCCGGCAAAATATTTGACCACTTTTTGGATAAAAGGGTCATCAGCATAATAATCAACATTATTGCGCCACTCTAAAAACTCGTCAAAATTGTAGGGATTGTTGCGGTCCGGTAAAGACATGTAATTCCCCTCCCCCTTGTGTCTCCCAAATTGAAAACCCTTTTAGAGCAATGTCACCTGTGACAGAGCCCACTATTAATGAAAACATCACTTCATGGCTTAAGCAAGGGTATTAGCCGGGCGAGTGACTACGACGAGCCGTTGCAACCCACGGCGAAACTGAGGGCTGCGAAGCGGAGCGAGAAACAGGATGTTTCGAGCAGTGAGAACTGAGTGCATAGATGCCGAATTACGAGCGATCCGCTTCGCACCGAAGTAAGCCGGTGGGTTGCAGGCGAGGAGTCTTGGAGCGAGCCGGCTAATACTCCTGCATCCTGTCTAACAGTACTGCCAAGCCGTGCTTAGCGCAGAGCGGCATAGAATCGAGTAGGGTGCAGCTGCAGTAGCTGGCTGCAGCTGCATCCCTCTCACAGAACCGTACGTACGGGCCTCGTATACGGCTCCTGGTAAACCTTATCACTCATAATAGAATGACAAAGTCCCGGT